>Ga0066376_10000022_pt1 | contig 104806 bp, 99 predicted proteins | sample Knorr_S15_td_Bot_FD_77009 | JGI IMG/M metagenome (GOLD analysis project Ga0066376, IMG submission 77009) | Marine microbial communities from Southern Atlantic Ocean transect - Knorr_S15_td_Bottom_ad_5009_LV_A | ecosystem: Environmental > Aquatic > Marine > Oceanic | place: Southern Atlantic...
AGAACCGAATTGAGACAAACCCAATGGCAAAAATGGAAAAATGCTGATAGTGAGCCTGGCTCAACCGATAAAGATGATTCAGCGATACTAGATCACGACGGCATGGGTACCGTCGGTGCAATCGCTTTGGATTCCTCTGGCCAATTAGCCGCTGCTACCAGCACTGGGGGAATGACCGGAAAACCTGATGGGCGTGTAGGGGATACACCGATAATTGGGGCGGGAACTTGGGCGGATGACAGGGTGGCAATTTCGTGCACCGGTATCGGTGAGGCTTTCATTCGCTCATGTGCGGCTCACGAGGTTTCTACGCGAATACGCTTAGGGGATAGTTTGGATGAGGCTTGTAAAAACACCCTTGAGGACGTGGAGACATTAGGGGGACGTGGCGGATTGATCGCAGTGGATAATAAAGGTGATGTTTCGCTCCCATTCAAGTGCATGTTGATGTATCGAGGGTGCTATAGGAATGGCGATGTGTCGGTCGCTATTGGCCCATAGCCGCGCCGTGTAGTTAATAACTAATTAACATCTAGCACTGGTATGGCAAAGCACCGTGCAGGCGACCGTCGAATAATCAGCATTAGCATCCCAGAAAAACTTGCTCTGAAATTAGACAGAAAGGTTGGCAGAGGCCGAGCTGATGGCCGTAGTGCATCTATTACCAAAATGATACAAGACTCCTTAGAAGGAAAGAGTGAAGTTGTGCCAACTCAAACGATTACGGTGGCTCGCTCTGCAAATGCAGATGCTGGCAAAATACGTATTGAAAAAGATACGATGGGTGAATTAGAAGTCCCTGCTGATCGTTATTACGGCTGCCAAACCGCGCGCTCGCTAATCAATTTCGACATTGGTGACGATATAATGCCGCGTGGCATTATTCGTGCTTTTGGCATTCTAAAGCAGGCTGCCGCACAGACCAATAACGATCTTGGCAGACTTGAAAGCAATATCTCTAATCTGGTGATTTCCGCTGCCGAGGAAGTGATCTCTGGCGAACTTGATGATCATTTTCCCTTGCGAATTTGGCAAACTGGTTCAGGCACACAAACCAATATGAATTCCAATGAAGTAATCGCTAATCGCGCAATAGAATTGGTCGGTGGAGTTCTTGGGTCGAAAACCCCCGTTCACCCTAATGACCACGTAAATTGCTCACAATCATCTAACGACACCTTTCCGACTGCAATGCATATCGCTGCAGTCGAAGCCATAACTCATCAATTACTACCAAGCCTAAATGCACTGCATTCTGCTATCCAAACCAAAGCCAATGATTGGTCCGATATCGTGAAGATAGGGCGCACTCATTTAATGGATGCTGTGCCTTTGACCCTTGGACAAGAAGCGGGGGGTTGGGCTTCGCAGCTCGAATCCAGCATTCTGAGAATCGAAGCGGTATTGCCAGACCTCCTCGAATTAGCATTAGGTGGAACCGCGGTCGGCACAGGTCTGAATACCCATCCAGAATTTGCTGAAAGAGTCGCGGCCCGGATCGCTATAAAGACTGATTTACCATTTGTCTCAGCAGCTAATAAATTCGCTCAATTAGCGGCTCATGATGCCATTGTTGCCGCCAGTGGAGCAATGAATACCCTTGCTACAACCCTGATGAAAATCGCCAATGATGTACGCTGGCTAGGCAGTGGGCCTCGTTGTGGATTTGGTGAATTATCCTTGCCGGCTAATGAGCCAGGTTCATCGATAATGCCGGGTAAAATAAACCCAACACAAGCCGAGGCGTTGACTATGGTCTGTTGTCAAGTGATGGGTAATCATATGGCGATAACCATCGGAGGGAGCCAAGGCAATTTCGAATTGAATGTTTACAAACCGATGATGATTCATAATCTATTGCATAGTTGCCGTATTCTAGCTGATTCGTGTCGAGCATTTACCAGCAAATGCATCAAGGGTCTAAAAGCAAATGAGAACGCGATTGCTAATCACCTCGAGAACTCATTGATGCTTGTAACTGCTCTTAATAACCACATAGGCTATGATGCCGCGGCAAAAATCGCGAAAAACGCTCACCAAAAGGGAACTACTCTCAGGGAATCCGCGCTTGAATTAGGCCTATTGACCGATGAAGAATTCGATTCATGGGTCCGCCCCGAAGAGATGACTGGGCCAAAATGATGGCTTCACGTTAAAAAAGCAATTTAGGATTCGGTAGAGGTCTCCTCTGGCCAACGTAAATAATACCAATCCCAGCGGCGCAATGCCGCGATTATTTGCCAAATAAGGAAAGGAACTATCGCGGTAAATAATATGCTTTCAATCGACCAAGCCCAAACGTCAAACCAACCTTCAACTCTGAGGCTAAATGGATATAGGGGCACAGTACTCCAAATCCCTGTGTGTGAAGGTAAATCTAGTAATAGATGAGAAAAGTAAGCAATTCCTAGCATTATTGGTTGCCGATACCAAATTAATATGGGCACGAGTAGAAACCCCCATAAAAGGAAGGAATGCGAGATTTCCCACGGTAAAAACGTCCAATGGTCTACAATCCATGGGTTGCTCTGAAAATCATCTGCCCCAGCCCAGGGAATAGTACGCTTAGCCTTGATTCCGAGATAGATGTATGTGAAAAGATTCGCAATATCGGGTAATATTGCCATCCCAGCCGCTTTTAGTTGCCGTCTGTTAATACTCTTAGGACTCAATTCGCCGATGGTAGCACCAACCAGCGCATGACTGAGGAGGTCCATATTGCGGCCACAACTTACCCATTATCAATAATTGCTGAATTACATTTCATCTAGTGTTGCTACCAACACTGTGATAAGCGCTATACGAGAACCACCCTAGGAAAGACCATGGATGTGCTTAGTCATGCTATTTGGGGCAGGCATATCACACATTCCAGAGTGAATTGGAAGGCGGCGGCACTGATTGGAATCCTGCCTGACCTCTGCGCATTTATTCCGGGATCTATTGTCTCATGGGCAAATGGAAACGGAGGTAACCGTGTTGACAATAATACCGTTACCGCAGATTTCCCTGAGATTTCATGGCAAATATACACCTATAGTCACTCATTGATTTGGGCTGGAGTGATGTTCGCAATAATCTGGTATGCGCTTTCTCACAATGTTGATGAAAATGGTAAAATCCCTGTGAATTGGGTAATAAAATCACCGATGTGTGCACGAAATGCCGCATTTTTCCTGATGTTACCATGGTTTTTCCATATATTGGTTGACATTCCAGTTCATACAGCAAAATTCTTTCCAACCCCTTTCTTGAGTCCTGTTTCAGACTATGTTCTCGACGGCATTAGATGGTCTACCCCTTGGGTTTGGTGGGGTAATGTTGGCGCAATAATCCTTGTAGCTTGGTTGTTATATCGCAAAGGCCCTACTATCGAGATTGAGAACGCCGAGTTGTGAAAATCTATTTGACGGGTTTCCGAAAAGGCTATCACCTACGGTGTATAATTGAAAGCGAAGTCAAATGCGTACTACGGCCAGAATTGGGGGGGGCGGGGGATTTTGGGGTGACCAACCCCTTGCACCAGTGACTCTTCTCGAACAAGGAAATCTTGATTATTTGACCATTGATTATCTCTCCGAAGTTACTATGTCGATTATGCATAAGCAGTTAGCACGCGATGCTGAGGCGGGCTGGGCGACTGATTTAGCAGACTGGCTGGGCGCAGGAGGTATTGATCTACTCCATTCGATGGATGTGAAATTAATCACTAATGCCGGTGGCGCAAATCCACGCGCTTGCGCCTCGATGGTACTTAGCGCAGCTGCCGAAATCGGCTGGAATGACTGCGTGGTAGCCATCGTTATCGGTGATGATATCGGCGGCCGCCTCAGTGGAGTCTCTGCGACCGGGGCTAAACTTGAACACATGTTTGATTCGAGTAAAGGATCACTTCTAGATCATGCTGAAAAGGTTGTTTCAGCAAATGCTTATCTCGGGGCAGGACCAATAGCCAGAGCCTTGGAAAGAGGAGCGGATATCGTCATCACCGGCAGAGTTGCCGATGCTTCGCTAATCGTGGGTAGTATGCTTCATCACCAAGGCTGGGCAAAAAATGCTGAAGCCGAAGGTCTGCCTCTTTGCGGACCAATATGTGAATGGCATAATGGTGATAATACACTCGACATCATCGCTGGCTGGACTATTGCTGGCCATTTAATAGAATGTGGAGCACAGGTAACTGGGGGAAATTCCAGTGATTGGTTAAAGATTGATAATCTCGCTACACTCGGATATCCTATCGCTGAAATTGAAGCAGATGGTCGTTGTGTTATCACCAAGCCCTTGGCTTCAGGGGGCGCTATTACCACCAGAACTATCGCTGAACAACTTCTTTATGAGATCGGAGATCCAAGTTCATACATCACTCCGGATTGCACAATAGATCTAAGGGATATATCACTTGAGCAAATAGCCCAAAATCAAGTATTGGTTCAAGGTGCGATAGGAATCATTCCACCTGAAACCCTCAAAATCAGCGCTACTCATAGAGATGGGTGGATGGCTGCAGCAGAATTGGCCGTGCCAGGCCCAAATCCACGGGTGAAGGCAGAACGTCTCGATCAAATACTCAAGCAGCGATTAAAGCACTGTAGAGGATTGGAAATCCATTGTGAATTTTTAGGTGATGGTGCACTTCTCCCACCAAGTCTGCGCGTCGGTCTACCCCCTCCTTCTGAAATAATAATGCGTTGGGTCGCTACTTCTTATGATAAAAAAGAGTTAGCGGAATTCGCTAGATCAATTGCTCCGCTGGTATTGACGGGCCCAGCGGGGGTTTGTGGTTATGGAGCAAGGGCTAGGCCGAGGGAATTATTGCGTTTCTTCCCAACCAGCATCGATAGGGTGCTAATAGAGCCCCAAGTTCACGTACGAATGTTACACAGTTGGCGGCATGAATTGGAATTGCGTATGCCGTGGCTTGAGGAGCATATCTTTGATCGTTTAGAGGATATGGTTGCTGCACATGGCGTAAAATCGCGTTTGGCTGAAAAGGTGCTTAAACGTCTTGAAAAGGTAAAGGAGGGGGGGATTATCCATGACTAAGACCACGGTAAGATTAGGTGATATCGTACATGGCCGCTCTGGCGACAAAGGAGATATGGTGAATATCGCCTTGATATGTCATGACAAAGAATGGTTGCCCCTACTTGAATCGGCTATCACTCCAAAATTGTTATCTAAATGGTTCAAGGGTTGGAGTGAAGGGCCGTTTGAGGTTTTTTCAGTACCCGGAATAGGTGCTGTCAATTGCTTGATTCACAAAGTTCTCCAAGGTGGAGGAACCGTCTCGAAAAGACTTGATTCTCAAGGGAAAGCCCTGGGTCAAGCATTACTAGATGTGCAGATTGCTATCGATTGCAAGATTGCTAAGCGCGTTGGCTTTATCGCCTGAACAATTTGAAAATCTTCTAATTCTTTAGCGATACGACTGTGAGTAACTCCTAAATATGAATATCAAATGAATAAATCATGAATACAGTAACTAAAGTCATGCTCGCTGGTGGCTTCTTATTGATGATTCTTGGTACTAGTGTTGGAATTGGTGGTTTCGCCGAGCTTGATAAACATAATAAAAAAATCCAAAATTATATCTCTGATGAAGACAGTAACATTACTAAAGAATTTACAGATGCTGATGGCATGGGATCTGCGGGATGGTACATTATGGTTCAAGGAGAATACCTTGATGAAAATGAAGATGGTAAAACTGATGCTTGTGAAAATATGACATTCTCTATTACGGATGAAGAAGGAAATAATGTAACCGAAGAAAGCGGGCAATTCGATTGTATACTAGATCTCGATGGTGTAGAATGGAGTGACGAATGGATGGATCCGGTCAATGATGATGATTGGATTGTAGTTGCTTATGTTTGTGCTACAATCGATGAAAATACAAATTATGATTGTGATATTGGTGAATCATATACTATTACTAGTAATAAGAAAATGAAGCTATATGATGCAGATGCGAAATCTATCATAGATGTAGAAATCTTTTTCACATGGGTTATTTTTGGAGGTGGGGGGCCATTATGCCTTGGATGTTGTCTCTTAATCATAGGTGGAATTATGGCATTAACAATGGGTAAAAAAAGTAAACCTGTAGTAATGTATCAACAAGGCGATGTCGCAATGAATACGAATCAAACCCATATGTCGCAACCGGTATTGCAACAACAACACGAAAGTTACGAACCGCCTATCCAGAACGTATTGCAACCGCCTTCTGAGGGACTATGAACGCGAGTAAGTAGTGCTACTTTATGTTAGATTATTTGTTGTTTACTACAATATACATAAGGAGGTAACCGAATCAAAAGATGCGTGTTCCTGGCTGATTATTAAGCACATAGAATTCCTCAGAGGTATACCCCCCTCCGCCAACCAGGAACCTAATCTTACCTTTAAGTCCGTTTTGATAGAGGTGTTCTGGTCCGCAGTTAACATCTCCACCTATATTCTGATCGAGACTCAACTCGTAAATTATTCCCGGCCCAAATGTGGTGATTCCAGCAGCTGGACCAATACTACGGTAAAAATTACCAGCTGGTATTAGTTGGCCTACAATCGCAGCACTTGCCCATCTCAATTCTAAGCCATTATTTACTCCACCTTCAAAATAATCAATTTGGAATGAGTGAAATCCTGCCTTGAGAGTAATACCCCCGCTTGACACCTCCGTCATTGGATGCGTTCCATCATTAGAGATGATTATCTCGCCGTCGAGATACATGATGCTACCGTCATCTGAAGTCAGTCTAAACGTATAATCGCCATCGGCTGGAATATCGATATAACCAGTGTAAATAGCAGCATATTGTTCGTGATAAGGAATACCTGGCCAAGTAACTCCCGTCCCTACGTTTGTAAATGCAATTTGTGTTGGATGATTGATGAAATCGGGGGCCAGTAAAGACACGTCTGGTATTGTTGAAAGCCCTGATTCAAAATCATAATAACGAGCAAGGATACCGTTTTGTCGGCTCTCGTTTGCAAAGACGTGGGGGTTGGTTGAATCAAAACTAGAGCCGGTAAAATCACCTCCATAATTACGGAATACGCCATTTTCATCGGTGCACTGCAATATCCAATATAACTCATCAGCAGTATGGGTTGCACTACTAGGAGCAAGTTGAAAAACAATGCCATAATTATCAAAACCATCACGAACATACATCTCGTTGACGATTATCTTATCCGTTATTGAGCGTAGTGAATCAAGACCAGATTCTTGAGGATTTTGGGCCAGTTTCTCAGCGATTAATATCATTGTTGCAAGAATTATTGACGAAAGCAGAATCATGGCGATAAAGACTATTAAAGCCCCCACACCCATACTACCTTCATCATCAATGATTCTTCTTCGCATGACCTCACCTCAAATCAATTGAGTCCCCGCATCGATATTTTGTTTATACCTCAATTCCCAAGACGAGGCACTGCCCCCCCCCTCTATCGCGAAAATCAAAGTATGTGTTTCGCCTTGATTTGGCGGACATCCCCCTTGTTTTGTAGCGGGGTCATCATCGTGAAATAATGTAAGTGCAAGCATGTAAGTCCCTCCGGGGACAAGACGGTCTACTGCATCGACATCGCTCCCGGCACCTATTGCGGTTGTGGCCGATTCAAAATTTCCATAATTACTCCATCTATCTTGATCAGAATTTACTTCATTGGGACAATAAACCGACCAAAGCATCTTTTCATCATTTATTGGAGTAGAACCTGGCGCCATTTCAAAGGCGATCAATATTACCGCAGCATCGATTTCTGTACCGCTTTTTGAAACCGATGTAATCGTAGCATCGATGATGATAACTTTACCATAAAGAAGGTCATCGGTACGTGCTGCATCGTTTTGAGATTCTTGCAATAATCTCATCATTGAGCCGACTATCATTGCAGAAATAACCGAAGCGACAAGAATCATTGCAATGAAAATTATCAGAGCGCTTATTGCAACGGTAGCGAGGTCGTCTCTCGATTTCCGCACGCACATGGGTTTTGATTGAACTCCTTCTATCATATCCTTTGGTAATAGTGCATAGATGTTCTCCTTGTTGACCGGTCCAAAATTATGACCGTCTTCACTGGATAAGGGGTCAGGATTATCCCCTTCGAGATGGATTCTCTCATTGATATCAATATCGGTTATTCTCTTTACGATGTTTAAGTTATGTTTAAGGGGATGATTAGCGACGACGATATCGCCAACTTCAAGGGACTGCTCATTAAATACCTCAAAAATCACCTCATCACCATCAGCGAATGTCGGCCACATACTCTCTCCGCTAATTATTACACGGATCTTGGCCAAATAATCGCCTCAACTGGCTCTTATCCATGGAACTTCTCTACCTTTAACCGCCCAGAACATGTGATGAATTTCCTCGATTGCATCCATCAATTCCTGCGCATGAACCGCTGAGACCTCAACCTTGCAAGCGCTACAAAGTTTTGTGGCTTGCCAAAAAATCTCGTGCAGGTTTGGATTTGCTTCAAGATGCTGGGGTTTGTAGAAATCGGTCCATAGTACAAGCAACTCATCTTTGCATTTCTGTGCTTCCTCTTCCTTGATAGCAGCATAGCGACTCATGGTGTTCAGATAAGCGGCCATCGCTGCACCCTCTCCGGTGTCGGGACAGTTGAGGTCGAGCATCTTTTTGGTCATCGATTGAACCGCTTCACCGGCGATTCTTGCACTCGCCGGATCATATACTCCACAAGGACCATCACAATGAGCAAATGCTTCGATGGTCTCTATTTCGTCTCCACTATTCTTGACTATCATGAGTGTTGCACCCTACGCCTGCATATCAAGATTTGCTTTTCATCAAGAGGTAATTAAGCAAATATTTTATTCGCCCCACTCCAGCCAATTTTATGGAAATATTTGAACATCTTTCCTCAATACCATTCTTTCTTGTCACTCTAGGTTTCGATAAAATCATTTCCACAATAAGTAGATTCACCAGCATTCATAATAGTACAAAGGTCGAAGGAAATCCGAACAAACTCTATTGGGTTCATTCGATGGTGGAAAAATTACCTAATATAGCGGAATATGTGTTGTACATGTAGATTGGAACATTTTTTCATTCTTGCTATGGTAAAAACCATTCCTGAAAATTGGTAACTTGAAGTAAATAGTTGGGACATGCCATTATCAACGATTATATGGTGATGATTCTGGTTGTTGATGCCATGGCTCGGTTTCCATATATTTGTCTAAACCCTTTTTCTCCGGTGCCTTGAAATGTTTATCCTCTGATAATTCGGGATCGAATACCGTACCTTCCCTTACCGCCTTTAGATGACGGCGCTTTTTGATATCGATTCGCTGGATCAATAGACCAACACAAATGAATAGAATCCAGAGCCACATCGGCTCAGGTCTAACCGGATCGATTTGGCTAAGTGTAGCGCCATGAAATAATTGGAAAGAAGCAATCCCGAGGCTTGCACCGACGATTAAACTCGCAAGTAATGGCATTGCTCTACGCATATTCCAAGTAAGAACAAAAGCACCGACCGCCAAGCCAGCTCCAAGCAGATTGGAATGACTTTGCTCGATTTCATTACCGTGATTGTTTAGAGCCAATACCAATGAACTGACAGCCATATACACGCCAATTCCAGCTACGGAACGCATCACTGCAATCAATGCTGAATATACCAAACCGAAGCCTAAGAGCACCAGTCCGATTTTTACTTGCAATTCCCATTCGAGCAACATTGGTACTGCAGTAAATAAAAAATCAGAAACGATGAAACCTGCGATTGCTCCAATCAAACCACCAACTGCCGTTATCATTCGGTGTCCGCGTAAAAGAAGAACTGCACTGATTGCTGCGAGGATAAACCAGACCATCGCCAGAGGGAGTGGATTGTAATATACAATGATGTCGCTATCACAATACTATCGCAAAACCGCATTTAATAATAGTAAACGCGAGGGAATCATTGTAAAGGAGAACAAACGAAAGACAGCCACCTGTGTAACGGGGATGGGAGAGCTGGCAAGGGGGTGTCACCGGGCAGGTTCTGCCCCCTTACCAGCCTCCGCGTGATCGACAGGTCGGATTACCACCCGAAGGTGGATCATCGAATCTCCTGAAATCCAACTTCCTATCAATCCACTTATTCGCCTTGCGGTAAATAAGCGACGGGCGCACAAGGCGCACCGCCCAGGCACGGCACTCATTCCCTTGCTTTACCGAAGTATTGCTCAGGTCTGGGTTGAGTCGCTAGCGACTCGACAAAGTGGACGAATCCACCTCCTCCCGCGGACGAGGACCTACAACCGAAGTTGTCGACCCAAGACTCACCTCACATCCGAAAATGTTCGGTGACCAAACAGTCGCTCCAGAGAGCTATCGCTGGCTTGGCCTAAGAGCCGTTTACGGCCCTCACCACTCCAATGGAGCGGCAAGAATACAGGTAGACGATGAGGTTGATTAACTTTTCGGAGTTTTTCTCTTTTTTCCAGTGGAAGTGCATTACCAAGAGGTGTTTTTCATTTGGTCGCTATGCAATGTTTTTGATAAAATAACATCTATCCGCGTAATGAACGAAGTTTTATCGCCAAATCAGAACGATGAGAATCTTTGACTGAAATATCCACTTCCTTGCGGCGATAAAAGAGAGATTTTTCCCATATCGCCAAACTCCCGTCTTCAAATCCAGCTGCTACTCGATCTCCATTATGTGTAAGCACTATCACCTGTGCTACCTCTGCCGAAGCGAGCGATTCTCCTTTTGCACAACATACCTCGAGCGAATTTGTCAACCCCATCTTCCTTCCACACCAATGGGTTTGTGAAAAACCGATTACCTGACCGGATAATTGACCCCCTTGGGTTTGCCATAATTTCTCGCCATCGGTGGAAATGGCTTCAAGCCCACCTTGGTCATCAGCAATTGAAACCAAGTTTTGATTGAGCGCTAAGGAAACTATTGCGTTATCCGTTTTTGAAAATTGTGAACCGTCATGTTTTGAAACGCTTCCATCAGCATGTCCAAAAAGTAGTATTTCAGAATTGTATACGCCGCAGGTCACTGGACTATCGCTACTGAGAGCGGTCGCTTTTTTATCGACTAACATACCGCACCTAGGCCGTCCTAAACCTACTCTCAATCCATCGAAAGAAGCGATTGCCCAAGGTTTTTCATCGATTCGTTCAACCGCCAATAATTCACCCTCGACATCAAACCTCCAAATTGCGCTTTCCATGAAATCCCCATGCTCTATATCATAGACACTTGATGTTGCGACTACCTTTTCCTCGTGAATGATAACTTGATCAGCTGAACCCTCCAATGGGTGGGACCAGATTATCGACCCTTGCTCAACACAGGTGATGTTTAGTCCCGCGGTTAAAAAAATCCGATTACTATCGATGATAATCGAACTTATTCTCTCACTACAATCCACTACCCAAATCAAATCACCATCTGGTGACCATAACTTCAGTAAGCCCTCCCATCCACCAACGAGTAGAGAGCCGTCATCAGAAAGATGCAGGGCGCTTACAGGTTCTCCGTGATCACGGATCATCCATGCTGCGCCAAGAAGGTCCACACTCAGGTCTCAGAGGTCAAATAGGGATAAGCGCCGCGGTTTCAAGCATCTAAAGCAATCGACTTGCGCGGTATTGCGAAGGTTAGAATAAAGGCAAGAATACCTAAAATACAGGCACTATAAAGGTGGCCTTGGGAAAAAAAGGCAAATACTGATGCTGTTCTTATCAGTGCTCTCGATGAGTTTTTTATACCACCTATTGCAAAACCTGCGGCTATTAGTGACAGCCCCATAAATACCCAACCGATCATAACATAGATTATCGCGGCGGATGGGTCGATCAATGGATGAGCCATCTGCTCTGGGGGATGTTCGACTTTACGAATACAGGTTTTAGATTTATCTTCACAAGAAAGCGACTCATATATTTCTGGTTCAGGAAATTCCAATCGTAAATAGGTATAACCAATTGGTTCAAGGAATGAAGGGGGAGAAAGAATCGCTCGATTTTCAAAAATATCGGTATTGTTCTCATCCATTCTCAACACACTTACTCGTACGAGTCCTGGATTGACATCCTCAAAGCGAAACTCTCCATTGTTGTCAGTAATCTGCCAAACCCCTACCCAATTATCTTCTGCGTTTTGCATTGAAACATATACTTCAGCCGCCGCCACAGGCCGGCCTTGATCCAATACCGTTCCAGAAAATACCGCCGACCCATCCGGCGCTGCTTGAGCAAATGAATAGATGAATTCATCTGGGCGAATCAAACCGGATTCGGGAATAGAATAATCAAGCCCGTTTGCAAATCCTAATACTGCAATAAATAGGATTAAAATACCAGTCATACGAAGTGCTGAACCACCATCTTCGTTTTCAACCACGAAGGAAATCCCAGAGGAAGTAAAGACATATTCCTCTTCAGGCAACCCCTTGACGCCTTCAAGCAACTCGCTCATGATGAGAGGTAATGGCTCCCTCTACTTCAATCGAATGCGCCCTTTCCGTTGCGCTATTAGTTTTGCTAGATCGCCTTCAGTGCAACGGATGTGAAACTCTCTATCATTGATTTTCACAACCTGTCCAATGTTATGAAGGTCAGCAATAAGAGCGGGTACTGCTCTCCCGCCATCCGGCGGGGTTTCGGTCAACATCACTATTGAGGGGGGGCCGAATAATTCAGATAGAATCCGCTCTTCGAGAAGGTCTAAGCCTTCACCGGAATGACTGGAGATACAAATCGCCTCAGGCAAACCAGCACTGGTTACCAGTTCACAAGCATGGCTTAAATCATGAGCAATGTCGGATTTTGAAAGTACTGTTATTATTTCTAATTCTGAATCACCCCGATCCAAAACCTCTCGGCGAGTGGTTAGCAATTTTCTTTCGAGTTCATCGATTGGGTCAGATGAATCGGCAATAATCAGCAAGAGGTCGCATTCCAATGATTCTGATAATGTCGATCTAAAAGCATCTAGTAATTGAGAAGGTATTTCATCGATGAAGCCGATGGTGTCGGTAATCAAGACCCTTGGACTGGCTCGCATCCGTCCTAATGTTGTTTCAAGGGTTGAGAATAATTTGTCTTCAATCAATACCTCTTTGCCTGATAATGCTAGGAAAAGGCTTGATTTTCCAGCATTGGTATATCCGGCTAAACCAAGGATTTTTGCGCCGGTGCGCATTCTTTGTCGCCGTCTTTCGACTTGGGCTTTTACGTGACGAGATTGACGTTTTCGCAGTGCGGCCAATTCACGATTAACCGTGGAAAGAACATCTTGCAATGCTTGAGCACCTCCCCCGCCATATCCGGCTCTCTCACCGCTGGTTCTCTTTGAAGCTAATTCCCTGAGTACGGTTCTGTCAGCCTGTAATCTAGCGATGCGCACTTGGGTGCGAGCCTCGACACTATTGGCGTGATTCATGAATAGATTGAGCAATAATCGTACCCGGTCCCAAACCTCTACTGTGATGATTTCACTGATAGCCACCAATTGTCTAGGTGTTGCATTACAATGTAAAACCACAATATCTACCCCGTGCCACATATGGCCCGAATATGTGCTTTCTAATTCATCAGCTACATCTTGTAACCGACCTTTACCAAAATAACAACGTCGGTCATCACCCCCAGATTGACGAATACGCTCTACACAGGTGATTCCCATCGATTCAAGTAATGCTTCGAGTTCACTAGGATCGCCGTCTCGAAAGAGGATTAGAGCTTTGCGTCCTTCGTGGTCGGTTCTCCCTTCACCAAGATCCACACCGCCCGCTCCAGATAGCGCCTGTGGTAGACCAACCATACCCATGGGTTGGCTATTGTGATGAAAGCCTATCTGTAATCTCTTGTTCCCACGAACATGGCCGATGAGCAAAAAGTGATTCTCAATTGGCAAGGTCCAACAGCAGATGCCAAGGCAATACTCTTAGCCCTACCACAAGAGATTACTGTTGTTCAAGGAGTGAAAGGTAAAAATGTGACTTTGATGATGGTGGTAATGAACGATACGCTCGGAGGGCTAAGGGATTGTGTTGATAAGATTCTTGAATCCGTTGGCGCTATCGAAGATCACTGAATATCCAATATTACAGGTGCATGGTCACTTATCTCTAGACCACCTTGGCGCAATATATTACAACTTGAGAGTTTTTCTGTCGCCGCTTTATTGCCAAGCAGGTAATCGATTCGCCACCCTCGGTCTTTGATTCGTGCTTGACCTCGATTCGACCACCAAGAATAGGCCTTTACCCCTTCACCTACCGATTCTCGATATAGGTCTGTCCAACCGTCAGTCAATAATTCACTAAACCATTCTCGCTCTTGTGGCAAAAAACCACTGGTATTCTTATTCCCTCTTGGATTCCAAATATCGTCCTCGGTGTGGGCGATATTCAAATCCCCTGCCAATATAACAGGTGTGTCGTTTTGTAAAAAAGGTCTTGCAAATTCTCGCCATTCATCCATCCAGGTTTCCTTGTACATCTGTCGCTCTATTTTTGCTGAGCCACTGGGAAGATACGTGTTTATCAAAATCACATCCTCGTGTTTTGTAATCAGAATTCTACCTTCAGAGTCATCTGTATCAATTTGAGATGGTTTGCCTCTACCGATTTCCTCCATTTCTATACGAGATAGTGTAGCAACGCCCGAATAACCTTTTTTTTCAGCTGGGTGCCATATCATCTCAAATCCTTCTGGCACCTGCCAATTTTTTGGCAATTGCTCGGGTAAGCATCTTATTTCCTGTAAAAGCCACACATCTGCATCGATAGATGTGAAGAAACGATCGATACCTTTTCTAATCGCAGCACGGATGCCATTTACGTTCCATGTCACGATGCGCATGGTGTATGTAACAGGACTCGGGCTTTCAGGCTCTCGCATCACTGAGAAGACCATCATCGGAGATAATGATGCTGTCATTTTTCCTCTGCACCACTATTTGTTCTCTCCAACCCGATGCCCTTTCGTCGAGCAAGGATTCGATTGCAGCCAAACCTCCAGTCAATGCGATGCAAGAAAGATGACTGTAACCGGGTGAGCGTTGCGGATGAATTGCAGCAAGATCGAGAATTGCTATATCGTCTTTGACAATACCGTGTAACCCCAATAGAGGTTTTGCCGATAATACAACATCGTATGTCGCTACTTTGACTCCATTACCCTTAGGGCCAGTGCACATGATTACCTCGTCGGTTTCTACTTTAGTACCATCTTTTAGTAATACACCACCCGTTATCCTTTCGATGATCTTAGCTTTGGTTTGAATTGGGATTCCCGCTTCATCGACAGCATTCGCTAATCTACCAACCAAACCTGCCCAGCCCCCTTGAGGGACCATCAAACGCCCTTTCAGTAAAGCCTCTTTGCGCTGTGGAATATTCAGCCCCCATGATGAAATAAGAGATAGGGCTTTTTCCCTAACCTCGTCCTCACCCCTTTTTAATTTCAAAATAGATTTGACATCGCCTGATGGATAGAGCATTCCAATCCCTATTATTTTCACTTTATGTGGACGAAGAGGTCTTAATGATAAACTTAAACCACCAACTTTTTTCACCAATTTATGCAACTTGTCGTTTTTTTGCAAGAGATGTGGGCCGTGTTCAAGTTGGAAGCCATCGCTCGATTGTGAGGTTCCTCGCCCCCCAATCCTATCTTTGGCTTCAAAAATCACCACTTGATTGCCGGCGATATGAGAATGGATGGCCGTAGCAAGTCCGTGGAGGCCCGCCCCCACAACCAATACCTTTGCCATAACCTAGCGAGGAGAGGGTCAGGCATAAGTCCGCGCACCACGTGCACCTTGTATGGCCGCGGCTGATTCGCTCCCCCATGACCGTGGATTCAAGTTGTGGTCTGCGGTTGATGGTCCGAGTAGATTGCTATTGGCTAGTATCGACCGCTGGACCAGTGCTATTCTTGCAGATGACGGCATTGATATGCCGTTAATGAGCAATGATAATCATGTTATTGCACACATTATTGCTCGAGAAAGTGGTATGATTTCAGGTACTGCAGCGGTTGACCATATGTTGCATATCTGGGCAGGAAATCTTTCGATTTCCTGGGCTTCAAACGATGGTAAACAAGTTAGTGTAGGTGATGAAATTGCTCAAATCGAAGGTCCAAGAGAAGCGGTTTTAATGATGGAAAGATCGATTTTGAATATTCTAGGATTTCTCTCCGGTATTACTACAGAAGCAAAAAAATGGTCGACCATTGCTCCAAAACAAATTGCTTGCACAAGAAAAACCACCTGGGGGCTCTTAGATAAGTGGGCTGTTTCCTTAGGAGGAGGGTTGACGCACCGCTTGTCAAGAAATGATGCGATGATGATAAAAGAGAATGATTTGGCTACCATGCATCCCGATCTGGATGCTCATTCTTCAAGGATTGCAAAATTTCTTGGTGAGGTAGACTTTTTACAGTGTGGTGCTTTTTTAGAAATCGAAGTTCAAGAGGAAAAGGAAGCGGTTGTCGCTGCATTCACATGGTCCGAGAGAAAAATGAAGGAGGAATTACCAAAATTGGTGATAATGCTTGATAATTTTTCAGCAGAACGATGTAAAGCTGTTGTCGATGAATTGAATGAGATGGGTTTACGAGAACACGTGTTGATTGAAGCAAGCGGAGGTATCACCCTCTCTGGGCTAGAGGATTGGCGGCGGTGTGGGGTAGATGTTCTTTCGACTAGCGCGATAAATAGAGGGGTAATTCCTCTAGATTTATCAATGCTCATCGCAGATGACTAGGTGATACTGTGGGAGAGATTGCAGCCGATTCTAGCCATCCGCGTTACAAGTCACTTCTGCTCCGCCATCGCTTGGAAAAAGCTGCAAAAAAGGGAATGTTAGCAGCGAGTGCTCTGATTGCCCACGGTAGAGGGGAAGCTTTTGATTATCTTCTCGGAGAAGTTACTACGGCTAGCGCCCTGATTGCAACTCAACAAGCTGCGATACGCCTCAACTCGGCAAAACGGCCAATAATTTGCTTGAATGGTAATGTTGTAGCATTGGCTGGAAAAGAGTTGTTGTTGGTTGCAGATGCCCTTAACTGTCCTGTCGAAGTCAATATTTTCTATCGCACCCCAGAACGCATGGCTGCCCTCTTGAATCACCTACAAGCTATCAAAGAAAAATTGAACCTTGATATAGAAATACTTGGCGCCAACCCCGATGCCAAAATACCCGGTTTAGAAGGACCTAGGGCAAATTGCACGAGTAAAGGGATTTTTTCCTCCGATGTAATACTAGTTCCTCTAGAAGATGGTGATAGGTGTGAAGCGTTGGTAGCGATGGGGAAATTCGTGATTGTAGTAGATCTAAATCCTTTATCCAGAAGTGCGCGTATGGGAGATTTGACAATTGTCGATGAGTTGACTAGATTTGCAGAAAATCTACTTACCGCAATTGGTGAAAGTCATACTCTTCAAGATTTCGATAATGATAGATTTCTTTCAGATGCCCACAACCGAATTGTGTCAAATGCCACAAATCAATAACTACCGCGATTCGGGGAGCCGGGGGGTTTATTTGTAAGAAAGTGTCATCAGCCATGAGCGTAATGGGAGAAAAACGGATTCTTGGTTCCATGGAGAAGACGGGTTTTGGTACATCTGTAAGTTTTGATTTAGAAAAAGCCCCCAAGCCAAAGAGGCGACGTCGGAGCAAAAAGAACTCTGAAAATTCATTTGAAATTGAAGTTTCTGGCTGTCCTGGCTGCGGTGCAGAAATATCTCATGACGATTGGCTGGATTCGCTTGTTGGCTTTGTCTCTGGCGCCCACTCCTTCATGGAGGGGGGGCCCGTAAAAGCAAGAATTGTTCAACATCTCCGTAATGAAACCTCACGGATGAGTGTCCCTCAGCCCCGTGAGGAATGGGAATTAGAAGTCGTGGAAAGATTGATGGGGCATTTGCATAGTTTGGTTGAAGCTGAGGCTAACCGTATGGAGATGAGTAGAAATCAAGAGGCGATGCTTCAAGTCGATGATGAATTGATCTCTGAGATTAAACATGCGATTAGACCAGCATTAGAAGCTGAAATCAGACAGAAGATCGAAGCTGAAATCAGACAGAAGGTCGAAGCTGAACTGTGGCAAGAATTTGAGCAAGCATGGCGCCAAAAATCAGCCGGTGACGAAGAGTCATGAGATTTTTAACTTCTCGGAAAGCCTTCCAGCAATCGCCTTACCCACTTCGCTACATTTTGCGTTACCGCCAAGATCATATGTCAACATAGTCCCATCTTTGATATGCTCTGCAACAGCTTCATCGATCGCAACTGCAACCTCGTAAAGGTCGAATGCTGAATATTGCTTTGCTAGCCAAGTCATCATCATTGCAATAGAATTAATGCTTGCAATCGGATTTACCTTATCCATTCCTGCGTATTTTGGTGCACTACCGTGAACCGGTTCGAAAAAAGCATGATTTTTACCGATATTTCCGCTGGCTGCAAGGCCCATTCCCCCTTGAAGAACCGTGCCGAGATCAGTTGCGATATCGCCGAACATATTTGTCGTCACAACAACGTCATAATTCTCAGGGGTACGAATCATCCACTGGGTGAATGCATCGATATAGGCATAATCTACCTCGATATTTTCATACTCTGCAGCAATTTCATTGAATACCCGCCTGAATAATTGGCACCCTCTGGTGACATTACTCTTATCGATACAACTCACCCGTTTCTTTCCATCACTGGGTGCGCCATCTTTTAGGCGACATATTTCAAAAGCCATTTTGATTATTCGTTCACTTCCCTGACGTGATATTGGTCGTAAATCATATGCGACTTCGTCCCCTAATTCTGGAAATTTTATTTCTGGAGGTTCATATTCAGGTCGACCCATTGCTCTATCAGCAGATCTTCGGAGAAGTGAATGGTAAAGCCCCTCGGTATTTTCTCTCAATACCACCATGTCGACCATCCCTGGTTGCCAAACTTGTTGAAATTCACCGTGAACCTTGTGTCGAATACCCTCGTAGAGTTTTATCGGCCTGACGTTTGCAAACAAATCCAGACCGCTTCTCAAACCCAATATTACTGATCCTCCTGCTAAATCCCCATTGGGCAGGATTGCATCTGGATGTCCGATTGCCCCTAAAAAAATCGCATGCGCTTCATCTCGGCAATATTCAAAAGAGCCCTTTGGCCACTCTTCCCCGGTCTCGAGGTAATGTTGACCACCACAGGGAATTACTTTCAAATCAAAAGAATAATCAGTGTGTTCTTGGATGGTCTCCAAGATTCTAATGGCTTCCAAAGATACTTCTCGGCCTGTGCCGTCGCCGGGCAGAATTACGATGTTGAAGTTGGACATGGGCCGTGCACTGGCCGCCTATACATGAACGCGTCCCCTGCGGATTAAATGAAAATAATGCAATACCCCACAGTGAAGTTTGGGCTATCCTTATGGTCTTCCACCTGAACAGGGGTTGATATGGCCGACGACCACAGGGAGTCCTCCGGGGGCTCTCTTAATGCAAATTCAATGCCTGAAGTAGTTCAGAGATTGATCGATACTATGATTGGTATCAATCCTGAGTTTTCATTTAGCGATTGGCTCGAGCAAAAAGCAAATGAGGATTTGGATTTACTTTCAAGTGATCTTGAAAGAGAGAGGAGGCATATCGAACAAAGACTACATCGCTTGAACAATATCACACGCAGATTGATAAACGATTCGTCAGCCTTACCTGAAGGACAAACAAATCTATTCGATTGTTTTGACCTTCCCGAACCGATAAAGCATCTCGCAAGTAGAATGGAAGTGATGGAGGAGGCCGATATTCCTCATCCAGCCGGCTCCTTCTTGGACCTGATGCCAAATGATTGTAGTGATGACCCTTTACTGGCTATCTCTGCTCAATTGATGATGATTATTGCTCAGGATAAAGTAGGTAATGGTAGCCCTTGGGTATCGGTAGATGACCTTTTTGACGGCCTTGAAATCAGAGGAATATCGAGTATTGAGTGCGAAGAGGCTTTGGATCATCTACTGATGACGGGCCAATTGCACGAGGTAGATGATGACTGCTTTGTCCCTGAAGATTGAGGGCGCCTCCGTGGGTGAAATCGATGGTTATTTGGCTGTCGATGCTATCGACCAATATCTAAATAAAAAAAACAGGTTCCCGTTCATTATTACTCTCCATGTTCTGATTATCGCTATTTGTGGATGGTATTTGGTGAAACAAGGATTCTCAACTACATTTATCATCATTATCACCCTCAACCTCCTCTTTGTCGTTTATTCATTTAAGCAAAAAAAGAAATCGGTGACGAGACTTCTTTCAATCATTGATATGACAGGACTTGTGGAACTTACAGCAGATGAACGTAATCTTAATTGTAATTTACAGAAACTAAAAGCAAAACTCATCGCTGCTGAAACTATTCATGTAAGAACTCAAATTAGGGGGGGAGATGAAAAAGGACCCACTTGGGGCAAGCAAGATTCTACATTAGATAAAACGGCAATACGAAGAGATGCTATTGAACACGGAGTCGTATACAAAGGTCTAGAAGGAAAGCTTACCGAGGGTGAAAAAATGGTTGAAAAAGCTAATCAAAGATATGCTGACCTAGCGGAAAAACGTTGGCAAGACGCGGAAACACGAGACATTGATCTTCAAGAATATGGTGTAGAAAAATTGTCTGAACTCGTACAAACCGACTACTTTGAAAAGCACGCTCAAGAAGGGGTTTTCGCAATAGTGGCAAATCCAGATGAGGGGGATAGTGAACCTAATATGGACACTGGTGCTGAGCCTGAGTGATGAAGGTGAAAGCGATACTCGTTGCCGGGGGGCATGGCTCTCGACTTCTACCATTTACCCGCTATACACAAAAGACCTTATTGCCTTTGTATGGAAGGCCGGTAATCGATTACGCTCTCGGTACAATTCGCCGTGCTGGAATAAAGGACATTACCATTATCGCCAACCAATTTATCGGCCAAATAGCCAACCATATCGGCTGTGGCCTTCCGGGTGAAAGAATTCATTATGTGCTCGAAGAAGAACCTTTAGGTGTTGCTCAAGCGCTTGAATTAGCTCGGCCTCATAACCAAAATTGCCGCCTGATGATCTATTTTTCTGACAATATTACCACGATGGAATTCGCAGATGAAGTTCAACGATTTATCGATGCTGAGCATCCCCCCGGCTGCGCTCTCCTTGCTAGAGAAGTGGAAGACCCGCGTGCATTCGGAGTAGCAATAATTGAAAATGGAAAGGTTATCGACATCATAGAAAAACCTGAGAACCCCCCCTCAAACCTTGCTATTGGCGGTATTTACCTCTATGATGAAAGGTTTTGGGACTTTCTCGATGAATTGTACCTTGCAGACCCAGATGGGTTCTCTATTTCCGACATAAACCGAAAATATATCTCACTAGACGCTGCTGTATTACATTCATCTGGTGGTGAAACCTGGGTTGATTGTGGAACTCCAAATGGATTGCTCCATGCGGCGATAATGGCTAAAGAAGGAAGGCTAAATCCGGTCCCACATAGGAAGTGAAATAATGAAAATTGGTATTATTGGCGCAGGAATGGTTGGTGGAGCTATCGAACATTGCTTTGCCCATGCTCATGAATTATACATCCACGACCCTACGAGAGGGACTGAACTTTCTATCATCACAGATAATGTTGATTTCGCTTATATTGCAGTTCCAACTCCCCCCCATCCCGAAACCGGGGAATGCGATACACGGATTGTAGAAGAGATATTGGATGAATTACCAAATGGTTTTACCGCGGTGATAAAAAGCACGGTAATCCCTGGGACCACTCAGAAATACCATGAAAAATATTTGCATTTGAAAATTGCATATTCTCCTGAATTTTTGGTCGAGAGACAAAGATTGGAAGATTTTTCTAATCAAGACATCTTGGTTTGTGGCACTCATCACTCCGATGTTGCTCAGCGTGTATTTCAGCAACATCGGGAAGCCGGTGTTCTACGTACAGACCAAACCTTTCACGTCACTCCTACTCAGGCTGAATTGGTGAAATACACAAAAAACACCTTTTATGCGATTAAGGTGATATTTGCCAACCAGATGTATGATATCTGTGAAAAAATGGGTGAAGATTGGTATAAAATTCGCAATATCATCACGGCTGAACAAGCGCAACCAATAGGTCCATCGCATCTTGATCCAATCTTTGGTCTCAATCGTGGGTTCGGTGGAAAATGCTTACCAAAAGACTCACTAGCACTTACGGTTCTCGCTGAACGTCTAGGGGTAAAATATGAGATTCTCGAAGCTATTCAAAACGATAATGCCGGTTTGCGTAACCTCCTCACTGGAAAACCAAGTGATGTCGTCACCAAAGATGATTGACCGGTAAGGTCTTCATATATCGGTCAATGGCCTGTCGATGAGGTTTACCGACCACACATTTGGCCGCTTTATCATTGTCGGCCTCATCAATTTCACCGTCTTCTATCTCCTCTATGAAAGTCTATTCATCATTCTCAGTGACAAGGAATATGGGGCGTCGTTTGCCTGGGCCAGTGCGTGGATTCTGGGTAGTATTTTTGCTCATTGGACTCATAGGATGTGGACTTTCAACACCACGATGGGCGTGCGGTGGACGATGGCTACTGCTTTTGCTGTATATACGGTAGGACTGATTGGCTCGACCGCTTGTTTTACCTTGGCTGTTGAAATGATGGGGATAAATCACCGAATTGCATGGCTTGTGAATAGTGTATTATGGGGGTTTTTGGATTATTTAGGATTAAGGGAAATCACTTTTCGTCATGAAAGTATAAACGCTGATGATTTACAATAATATTGCTATTGTGAATTAAATAATTAATTTCTCGCTAATTAGTAACCGGCTTCATTACAAGATAGATTTGTTAAATATTGCGTGTGATTGAAGTCTGATGACGTATACGCTGGTCCAATGCTGCCTGATACTCTTCATCTGCTTCCCCAAACCGAGAGATTCGCCTACGCGAAACTTCTCGCCTTCATGGCTAGAGTGGATAATGAACTCACCGTTGAAGAAATGGCTGCTTTTGAACAACGTCTTGGTACAGCTCTACTTTCTCCAGGCCAAAGAAAAGAGATTCGACTCTATCTCAAAACCCCTCCTCCGCTCATAGAATGCTTAGAGGAATTAGGCTCGGAATCTGGCCGCTTAGCACTACGTGATGCAGTGATGATGGCTGCCGCAGATGGTAATGTCGACGATGATGAACGTGATGTTCTCGATGAAATCGTCGAATACTTCGGACTTGCTGACGATTCGATTGAGCGTTTGTTAGAGTGGACAAAAAGAGGATACCGTTGGATGCAATCGGGTGTCGATCTACTCAATGAACTAGCCGAATGAGGGTTGCAAATGCTGCCCGACAGCGTCCAACTTCTCGACGAAGATGAACGGCGTAAACACGCTATCGTATTGATGATAATCGCTGCTGCAGATGGGGAATTGGTACGTGAAGAAATCTCTGCAATCGAATCATGCATGGGTTTGATGCTAATTCATCCAAGCGTACGTGAAGATATTCGTCAGTGTCTTACCACACCCCCAAAACTAGAAGAAGTGATTTCTGAAATGGAAATCGCGACCATTAGACTCGCCTTGAGGGATGGGGCAATCGTCGCCGCTGCCGATGGTGATTATGATGAGGAAGAACTCAATGCTTTACGTATGCTGGCAAAAAGCGGTGGTATCGATGATAAAAGATTGAAGAGATTATTGGATTGGGTGAATGATTTATGGCACTTATGCGCCAATGGCCGTGAAATCATTGCTTCACCAATGTTGGGCGATGATAAGTTGATTTAAGCGATACCGAAAAACGGTGATCTGAGTCCTTGATCAGGACAGATTGGTTTTTGATTTTTCCCACTTAGGGAAATGGCGGTGGAGATGATGGAATCATACTAAATCTCTGCGTATCCTTATTAATCAGAACACCCGTCGATAAACTACTGCTTAAGTAGAATTTGGGGGGTGCTGATATGGGAATTCATCCGAAGATTGGCATCACAGGCCTCCCGCGTAGCGGTAAAACCGCGGTTCTCGCCAAGGTCTTAGAAATGTTAAAAGACGAGCGAAGAGCGGAGATCGATGCTAGAGGCGGAGACTCTTCATCGATTGAGATAGTTGGTGGCATGAAAACTGAACCAATCCTAAATGGTTCGGAAAGAGTCGGTTTCAAAGTCATCGATATAAAGACCGGCGCTGAAGCGGTAATGGCCCACAAAAATATCGATTCACGACTACGGGTCCTTGGTTATGGCATCGATACCGAAGCCCTTGAATCCGTTGCAATTCCAGCGATTGAATTCGCTAAGGATTATTGTGAGGTAATCGTCATTGATGAAATTGGTAAATTCGCGGTCGAATCCGAAGATTTCGTCAATATGGTGCGTGCTGCCTTAGAAATAGACAAACCAACGGTTCTCGCCTTGCACAAGAAAAGTCGTCATCCACTATTACAGGACATCAGACGACGAGATGATGCACGTATTCTCGAAGTCACCCCGGTTAACCGAGCATTACTCCCCTACAAAATACACAAGCTGATGAGGGAGACCTATTGAATATCCTCGTTGGTGAGAATAATGACTCCGAGCACTAAAGCCGGAAGAATACTGATCGGATGCGGATGTGGACTCGTTTTAGCAACCGGTTTAGCACTGATTTCTGGTGTGATTACCGCTGATTTCGTCGCAGCTTCTTCACTTATCCCCCTGGCTGCAATTAGTTTTCTTCTAATCGGTTGGATGACGATATCTGGCAAAGGTCCACTAATTGCTTGGTTTCCAAATGAAATTATTTCAGAGATGAGTGAGCGTATCGAAAAGGAAGTTAGCGAAAGCAAAAAAGAGCAAAAAATGGGTGGAGCATGGGCAAGACTTGAAGCGACCGTCCTTGAGAAGAAAATAGAGGAGGAATGATTTTGCGATTTGTTTATCTCCCACAAAAGCGTAAAACTGGTAAACTATTGCCGAGGTAATCTTTCTCTTGATGGCAATCGCTTATCCCGGCATCGGGTTTGAAGACCATGAATGCCTATTAGTTGATCCTTCTTGTGGCTATCATGTTGATATTATTGGGCTATTGTGTGCAAAAAGGGATTTAGGTTTTCGGTGAATAGTTTTTGAATGAATCGCAACAATAATCAGAAATTAGGGCTCAAAAAGAACTTGACGAAGAAGGACGATAACTTCAGATTGCTGATGCCTGGGCGAAACTGGAAACAACGGTTGTCGATACCGATAAGGAAGAATAATAACAATGGTGAAAAACTACACCGGAATCTAAGGGCATGCAGCCGGGGATGACATCGCCACCCGTCAACAAAAAATCGCGATACTGGAAAATTTCTGGCGTCCTGTTCTTAGTCTTTATTTTGATGATGATTGCCGATATTTCAGATGATCCGGATTTTGAATGTGGCTCTGGTGATTTTGTAAGTAACACCGATGTAAATGATGGATTCGACGATTGTCGAGATGGAAGTGACGAATATACCCCTGAAGCCATTCAATTTGAACAAGAGAACGCTGATGATTTTGGAGCAGCAGGAACTATCGGATCTCTAAGCTGTTGTGGTAGTTTTATTTTTATGATATTAGCCCTGAGTGCGAGGAATCAGCAAATAATGTTCGTGCAACGTGGCTTCCCTCAGGCGGTCGTTCAACCGGTCATACAGCAACAAATTATCCATAGGCCCACGCCGGCTCCTCAACCACCAGCACCTACACCCCAGCAAATGGCTCCTGCTCCTCAAACACGACCCAAAGGCTCCTCTCCTCAAGATTTGGAAAAAGCCAGAGATTTCGAAGCAGCTGCCGATGAATATCAACGTCTCGGAATGTATGCCGAGGCAGGACGAGTAAGAGCTATGCATCTAGAAAAAGATCAACCACTTGTCTCTATTGGATCCGTTGGCGACACTATACTCAACGACTCGGTAATGGTTTCACATGACGATTCGGCTCAACGAAATTGTCCTTCCTGTGGCAAAGAAGTCGCCGCTGATTTTAACCTGTGCCCATATTGTCAGCACAACTTGTGAAGGGATATTTCATGACCCCCTTGCTGGTGTCGCGACTGGAGAGGATTGAGATGAGTGAGATTCCCGAGGGTTTGTACTATACCAAAGAGCATGAATGGATACGCCTCGATGGTGATGAATTCGTTCTTGGAATCACTGACCATGCCCAAAACGCCCTAACCGATATCGTTTATGTCGAATTGCCTGAAGTCGGTCTATCCTGTGCAAAGATGGATGAAATCGCTATTGTCGAATCGGTAAAATCCGCTTCGCCAATATTTGCTCCCCTAATCGGAGTGGTCACCGCGATTAATGAGGCACTTGAGGACACACCGGAATTGATGAATCAAGACCCATATGGTGAAGGGTGGATGGTAAGAATGACTATCGATGGCTCGCCCAATCTCCCTTCATTACTCGGTGCTGCTGAATATAAGGCGGAAATCGGCGAGTGATTATTTGTTGGTAATTTACGTCGACGGTTCGTGCCTCGGCAATCAAAATGTAGATTCTGAAACCATTGCAGCTTGGGGTGTCGTCGTTGTCGAAGGTGATTCTAAACTGGGGCGAGGCACCGGTGAGATTATCCATGAGTTTTGTGGTAGAGTAATCACCAATCCAGAGGAGGATGGTTTTCTTGGCGCTGATGTCGGTTCCAATAACACTGGAGAGCTCAGCGCAATGGCCCATGCTCTGCGTTGGTTGTTACTGCAAGAGAGTGAAGATGCGGTGATGATTCGCACCGATTCTACCTATGCTGGCAATCTAGCAAGCGGAGCATGGAAAGCAAAAGCAAACAAGGAAATGGTTCGAAGATTACGTCTTCTTTGGGACGATGTTAGTGCCTTAAGAACGCTTGAGTGGCAGCATATTCGCGCTCATAGCGGCCATCGATGGAATGAGAGAGCGGATCATCTTGCCTTTAGAACTGCCAATGAAGAAGCGGTAATTCCGTTAGGGTTTTGGAAGCCTGGTCAGCGTTGATATACACCAAATAGTGGAAGGACTCTTTCTAAGAGAGCCGTCTAAGGTGGCCATGGGCGATGAACCAGAGTGGCGTTGGTTAACCCTTGGCGGCTTGATCTGTATATTACAGAGTTTTGTCGATTTAGATATTGCCGGACCGTGGAACTCTTCGTCCTTTTCCCAAGGCAGTATTGCTCTTTTAGGCCTAGGATTGCTCTACCTAGCTTGGTTTAGATGGACTTTCAAAGTCAAGGGTGTGGCTCCGATTATCAGTAGGTGGAAATATCCTATTAATTCTTCGAAAAAAGTCACTGGTATCGGAGTCATATTGCTTATTCTAGCATATATCACCGGTCGCATCGAGGTTTTTCCAGAACCCACAGGCTTGTTGCTTTCACTGGTAGGGATGCTGGTATTACTCTGTGGACTCTATGTTTGGGCGGTCGTGGATGGGCCCTTGCAAGAAGAGGAGTGAGCCGGCAGTATATTGAAAGCAAAGCGGTGGTAGCGCCAGCAAGCGGGCTCGTGGTCTAGGGGTCATGACGTTGCCTTCACATGGCAAAGATCGCCAGTTCAATTCTGGCCGAGCCCATTCCTAATCGATGAAGCCCATGCCGTCGTCTAACTGGGTCAAAGCATCGGCTAGATCTGGTAATTCATCAGCGACGGTCATATCTGAAATATGCATGGATTCCTGTTCTGGAGCTTCAGGCATTTCACCTGTACCTGCCAACCAAGATTTCCACAACTTAGAACGGCCTGGTCTTCTCACTTCCATCGGCGGCCAGATGTGATCGATGCCATGTTCCTGTAGTGCTTGTATTTTTATTGAAAAGGCCAAAGGATCATTATCTTCGATGCGCAATAACATCTCTCTGAGCCGAGTTAGTACAACCTCGTCACCATCAGCCCACATCAACGGGATTATCCCGCGCTCATCTGTGGTGAATTCATCGATGTAATTACGGATACACTTGACCAGATTACGCCTAACAGCTGGACATTTATGACTACATAATTCAAGTATTTTATCAGCCCACATTTCAGAATCTATGAATCGTAAATCGCCAACGGTTGCACTTGCAACCGCTCTGATGCTCTCATCATCACCAGCGAGCATGTTTTCCAAAAGTGGAATCGCGCCTGCGCCAAGCCTTCTGAATAAACGGGTAAGGATATCGGCCATTGCTCTGCGCACCAATAATTCATCCCTTTCGTGTAAACGGTTTACACATTTTTCTCCCAGTATTTGGTCGTTTTCGATTAGTCGGGCTAAACAGCTGACCATCCTTGCAGCTATTTCCTCTGAAGGATCATTCGCTCTCCGAAGTAAGATTTCTCCAATGCCAAGGGGTTCGAATAGCTCCTTTCTTTCGAGTAATAATTTGCACCACTCGATTAGTAATAATCGTCTTTCCTCATCGCCTTGTTCAAGGGTTTTCAACAACCAAACCGCTGCTTCAGTACCCTTTTCATGAGCGACTACCGCAGAGTTTCTCGGCACCACCTCATGTGGATTCCAAGCCATATTCTGAGGGCCTTCGTCCGGTTGTGTGTGCCATGTCCCTGGTCGTTGAGCCAAGGCGATAGATTCTACGAGATGGTAGCCTTGGTGGACCGGCTGGCCATATGCCTTATTGGCAAGACCATCCGTCAATGCTATTGCTAGCCACCAACGCTCGGTATCAGGAAATGTTGAATCAAGCGCTAACGCAAGCCATTCAGTAGCGATTGCAAATAACATTCTCTCGGTGAGTTTATCGATTCGTTTGAGTAACCAACGTTCGTGAACCTCAAACGGGTCATCCATTAAATTCATTCGGTGAGGGACGATTAAATCGACGACTATTGCTAAATGGCGGTCAAACATTCCTTTGTCTGCATGTAACATCGCCAGACCTTTTTCGGCTAGATCTCTCGCCTCTTTGGGGTGATTCACCGGTAGGTCTGAATCGACCAAAGGAGGTTCGGGCAAGGGCCACGATAGACAACCACGTTCTAACGCTTCGACTAAGCCTGTCGCCAGAGATTCCATCACGGTCTGGGAAACTTTGAGTCGACTCTTCATTTGCTGCACCTCTGAGCAGGGGTGCTCAAATATCCAGTTCGATGTTGAGGTTCTGAATCAGTTCCTTGTAACGATTTCTAATGGTGACCTCGGTCACGCCAGCCACTTCCGCTACTTCGCGCTGAGTTCTACGCTTACCACATAGGACACTTGCAATGTAGATAATCGATGCTGCGATTCCAGTCGGCCCTCGGCCGCTGGTCAATTCCTTCTCTTGGGCGGCTTTGATCAACTCATATGCCTTAGCCTCGACCTCAGCATCCAATCCCAATCCCGAGCAAAACCTAGAGATGTAATCCTCAGGCCCGGTTGGCATGATTTTCATCTTTAGTTCACGAACCATGAAGCGGTAGGTGCGACCGATTTCTTTACGCCCGGTTCGGCTCGCCTGTCCGATTTCATCAAGGGTTCTTGGCACACCACATTGTCGGCACGCTGCGTAAAGTGATGCTGCTGCAACACCTTCGATAGAACGCCCACGAATCAAACGCTTCTCGACTGCTTTTTTGTAATTTACCGCAGCTGCTTCTCTTACCGATTTTGGTAATTCCAAACGGCTGGCCATGCGGTCGAGTTCGGCCAATGCCATAGCTAGATTACGCTCGGTAGCATTGGATACACGACTGCGCTTCTGCCACTTTCTCATACGATAGAATTGCGAACGGTAGCGACTGTTAATCGTCTTGCCGGAATAGTCTTTGTTCTGCCAATCGATATCGGTTGAAAGTCCCTTATCGTGTAACATCACGGTCATTGGCGCACCGGTTCTGGCTCTCTGATCGCCTTGTTCTGGGCTAAATACGCGCCACTCCGCTCCTTGATCGATTACATTGTCCTCAAGAACTAATCCGCAATCATCGCAGACCAATTCACCACGGGTCTCGTCACGGGTAAGTGCTCTGCTTCCACATTCTTGGCATTTTACTGTATCTTCGACTTGCTGTCCATCACTCATCTTCTCATCTCCATCTATGACCGGGGGCTGCTAATCACCCGAAATATGGTCTCGGGCTAAATCGACACTATTTGAACATTGCTGTCGGTGGCTTATCAATCTTCTCTCCTAACCCCTCCTTAGTATAGCGGTTTTGGTTATTATTTGCCGATGGAGGTAATCCTTTAGCGATTTTGGCTCGATATCTCGGTTACCATTTCCGAATCCTTCAAACCGAGACCCCTTCTGCCCAAGATGAGGATGGGGATGAATAGCCAACAACCGCTTGAGCAAATCTCCCTCACCCCCGAGAAAAGAGTGCTTTTTCTCACCAAAAATCTCGCCCTTATCAAACAACAATTGTACGAAGGGCTTAACTTGAAAATGGAGGATTTGAAAGTCGATGATTTCCTTGACGATATCAATACCGACATCATGACTCCGGCTTGGGTTTGCTTTGACCATGATCCTGCTGAAATCGCCAAGAATGCTTATGCAGGCCTAATGCATAATGGCTTACGGGTATTTCGAGAAAACGCACTTGTGGACGGTGGTTTCGAAGTTATTGTCTCTGGTTTTAGAAAAGGAACTGGCTCGAGTAGAGAGACTGCCGCTCAGTGTGAAAGATGGGCTGGTATTCGTATAGTAATCGCCGCGTCTTTTGCACCTATTCATGAACGTAATAATATCAATCTCGGCCAATTGATGGGTGATTACTCCATGTTGAAACGCTTGCAGGCTGGGGAAAATATCAAACTGTTGGAATTCACTTCACGCTATGATTCGGTAACAAAAATAATTATTGAAAATGGTGGGTTATTTGCTTTTGCAAATAAATTAGGGCATGGTAACATCGAATTGCCCGCTATTGAAACTCCATCGCGGCCGATGACCATGGCTGAAAAAATCATCGCTCGGAATTTGATTGGCCAATCTCAGGGCCAATGTGTCAAGCCCGGTGACCCGGTTATCGCTCAAGTACAGGGCGGTTATTCACATGAGTTCACCACGGCACAAGTCCATAATTTCCTTCGCAGTGAATATGGCGATGATTATTCTCTACCAAATCCTCAAAAATTTGCGGTTTTTGAGGACCATTTGCTCTATGCCCACCACAATCCAAAATTCGTACCGCATATGGCTAAAGTACAGGCTCTAAGAGATTTACAGGTCGAGTTCCAACAGCACACAGGAGTGAGGGATTATTCTGCTAAAGATGGCATAAGCCCTGGTATTTGTCATCAAGTTGCACGTGAGGAATTTATCGAGGTTGGTGATTTTATTCAAGCTACAGATTCACATACTTGCATGGGAGGTGCTTCCAATGCTCTCACCTATGGAGTTGGCTCAACAGAATATGCTAGCTTGATTTATTCGGGGTTCACTTTTGTAAAAGTGCCCGAGTCCATTCGTTTTGAATTGACTGGTTCTCTCAATAACGGATGTACTGCCAAAGATGTAATCCTCTACATCCTTGCCGACTATGCTCGTAAAGAATTAACCCTAAATCGAAGTATGGAATTTGGTGGCAGCGGCTTGATCAGTCTATCGATTGATGAGCGAGCGACTCTTTGCAATATGGCTACAGAGTGCTCGGGGAAAACGGGTATCTGTGAATCGGATGGTAATCTGCTTGACTGGATGGTTGCATCACAATCGGTAGATCGAGACAAAATGGCGGCGCTTGCTGTCAATCCTGATGAAGGGGCGATTTACCATGGTGGGGTTCACCAAATCGATCTCGCAAATATCGTACCAATGGTCGCGCATCCTGGCAATCCCAACGAAGGGATTCCTTCCGACCCGACCAATGGCGTTAACATCTCAGATATTGGTGATATTGAGGTCGATATCGCATATGGCGGCTCGTGCACTGCTGGTAAAGCCGACGATATCGCTTATTATGCACAGGTTTGTCAGGCTGCTGAAGATGCTGGGATCGAAATCGCAGGAAATGTCGAATTCTACATTCAATATGGTAGTGGACTGGTAAAAGATCTAGCTGTGAAAAATGGCTGGGATGACTTGTTTACAAGATCTGGGGTCAATTTGATAGATCCAGGTTGTGGCGCTTGTATTGGAGCAGGCCCCGGTGTCTCAACTACCGAAGAACAGGTGACCGTCTCGGCCATAAATAGAAATTTTCAAGGCCGTTCTGGTCCCGGCAGTCTCTACCTAGCAAGTCCACTGACCGTTGCTGCTAGCGCCTTTACCGGAAAGATAACTGCATGGAGAGATGGGTTATTCGCATGAATGCTGCACGCAACGCCATCCTTGGTGTTGTAGCAACTATTGCTGGCATCGTCTTTACCATTTTTCTAACTCAAACAATTCTTGCTGGTATCATCAGTAAAATGGATTGGTTTGTAGAAAATGGTTATCTCGGATATCTCGCGTTATTTGTTGTATTCATCATCATGGCGCTTTTCTTGATTCCAGCGAGTTTTTCCAAATTCGTTTGTGGGCATCTCTTCGGATTTATTCCAGGCATGATATTCGCGTGGATTGCCTCAATGATCGCCGCGCTTTTCCCTCACGCTATCGCTCGTAAATGGCTCAAACCATGGGCTACAAGGATAATAGAAAATCGTCCATTGATGGCCGATATTGAACAAGCAATAGTCAATGATGGCTGGAAAACCGTAGCTTATACCAGAATCAGTCTAGTCCTACCATATTCATTGCTCAATTATGTCTTTGGAGCCACTTCGGTGAAAACAGTAGATCTCATCAAGGGAAATACTCTGATGATAGTGCCAGCAGCAATCTATGCTTGGTGGGGCTCACAAGCGCGGGTAATCAGTGAAGAGGGCTTTTCCGCGCAAGGAGATGGTTATCTGTGGATAATGGGTTTCTCATTGATCTTTACCGTGTGGATTATCCATCATTTGAGAAAAATAACCTTGAGGCATATCTCGGCAAAATCCGAATATTAATGAATGTTGATCAAACTCTCGTGGCTAAAAAGTATCACAAAAAGAATCGAGGGGTTTTCCTCGAGCAAATGCCATTATTGAATAACCTCAGGCAAATGGAGTACTTCGTTCAAGGCCCACTATCATTGGGATTGTGGAGGACTTTGGGCGGAGAGATCCCCATGGCTATCGCAGAAAGAATGGCGGCGAATCAAAAACAAATAGCCATTTCGGAATTCTTTGAAAAAAACAAGCACTTCCTTGGTTTCGACTCACTCCCGCGCTCGATTATTACCGCGGTTAAGGAATCGGTAGACAATTCCCTCGATGCTTGTGAAGAAGCTAGAATATTACCAGATATTAAAATCCGTCTCACAAAGATAGAGGGGAAAAAAGACGTTATTGAATTGCTAACTGAAGATAACGGTCCTGGCATTCCTGAAAAAACGATTGCTAAGGTATTTGGACAGCTATTATTTGGCTCAAGATTTCACGCGATTCGGCAAAGTCGTGGCCAGCAAGGAATCGGTATTACCGGAGTGGTGATGTATTCTCAATTAACCACTGGCAAACCTACACATGTGATTTCGAAAATCGCTAGTGAGTCCTCAGCAGTCAGTGTTAAAATTGGCCTAGATACTAGAAGAAATAAAGCCATCAAGTCTGAACAAAACCGTATTATTTGGGAAGAAGATGGTGAACTCAAAGAACATGGGGTGCGGATCTGTTGTCGGATGAAAGCAAAATATCAACGCGGGAAACAATCGGTATACCAATACTTACGGATGACAAGTATCGTCAATCCCCATGCATCGATTACCTTTACCGACCCCGATGGTGAAGTTCATCATTGGCCCCGAGTAACAGAGCGTCTACCAACCAAAGTTGATGCTATCAAGCCTCATCCTCATGGTATAGAATTAGGACAATTACAACGAATGTTACGCGAATCCAAGGATAGTAGAATGACGATTTTTTTACGCTCGAATTTTTCAGGGGTTTCGATGCGCGCGGCTAAGCAATTATGTGAGGCTGCTGAAATCTCTGAAAAAGCAAGGCCAACTGGATTAAAGCCAGACCCTATTAGAAATCTACTCGAAGCGTTTAACGGAGAAAAACTGTGTGAGGGAAAGGTTGTCAAATTGCTTGCTCCACCCATAAATTGCCTTTCTCCCATCGAGGAAATGTTAATTAAAAAAGGGCTGTCAAAAACAATTGATTCTAAATTTATCTCGACTATGACCCGTGCGCCTACAGTGAGTCATGGAAACCCATTTCAAATCGAAGTTGGGTTGATCTTTGGCGAAGGGATGACTGGTGATAGTCATGTTGAGATTTTGCGTTTCGCCAACCGGGTGCCTTTGATGTACCAACAAGGTGGCTGTTTACTAACCAAGGCGATCGAAAAAGTTGATTGGCGCCAATATGGTTTGGATCAGGCTGGAGGAAAGGGGGTTCCAAAGGGCCCTGCAGCAATATTGGTTCATCTCGCAAGCACAAATGTTCAATTCACCTCGGAGGCAAAAGAGGCTTTGGCCGATAATGAAATCGTGTTCGAAGAGACTAGGAAAGCGATGCTAGAAATGGGACGAGGATTGCGCAAGCACCTTGAAAAGAAGAAAAAGATGGCGAAAACTCGTGAAAAGTTTGAATTAATCAATGACATATTGCCCGCGATTGCAGCAAAATCTGCGGCAATTCTCGATAGGCCTTTGCCTAATTTATCCGGGTCGATTACAAGGATTATGAATGCCGTAATCGCTGAAGAGGAAAGTGTTTGGAACAAGAAAACCAAACAGGTCGATGTGAAAATTACTTTTTACAATTATAGTTCTCGCGCCCGCCAATATACATTATTGGTTAATTGGCCAGAGAAGTCTGGTGCGATAATGGTAGGTAATGAACGCAGTGGGCGTAAAGAAACAATTGGCATTTGGGCTTGGAAAATAGAAACATTACAGCCTGGGGAAAACGCGTTAATCGAATATAGTTTACAAGGTTTGGAAAAGGGCGATTGGACTGAAACCGAAGTGTTCTTCCGTGGTAATCAAGAGGTTATTGGTGCTACAAAAATGGATGAAAAGATGCTTGAAGAGATTCGTCATCAAGAGGAGATTGCTAGGGCCGCAGGTGTTGAAATTCCAAATGATGATATTAGCGACGAGGGTGATGAAAACGAGGTTGAAGTTATGGATACCTTGCAGGTTACCGAAGGTGATAATCGTCAAACCACACTCTTTGGGGGTGAGACTTGATGGCGAGAGTAAATGATCCAGAATTGACCAAGCGCCAATTACACGGCGTTGTCGAAGAGATGTATGATAGAATGGTAAAGGGTGAGGCTCCGACCATGACTTTACCGGTTAGAACCAAGAATAATATCAGGTTTGATAGAAAGTTGGGGGTTTACAAATATGGTAAAAAAAGATCGGTGAGAGACGCTTCTAGTCTGGGTAGTGCCAAGAATTTACTGCGTGCATTACATGTTGTAGAGTTCATCGAGGAAATGATAAAATCCGGTAAATCAAGCACTCTTAGAGAGATGTACTATATCTCTGAAGGATGGGGTTATGGTAAATTCGGCAGTCAAAATGAGTCGAATAATTTAGCAGAAGACCTAGAGGTTATCACCAAATGTCTCAGAGAAGATTTTAAACTCAGGCCTGAAGAAGACGGCGCGAGAATGATTGGCAATATCACACTTCAAGAGAGAAACCGAAAGGGGGAATGGATGCGAATCAATGCTCGAGATGATGTTGGTGATTCCGGTTATGGAGTGCCTTATAATGTCGAGATTGAAAAGATTGAATTGCTAGAGCACGATGTTGATTTCATAATGGCTATCGAGACCGGGGGAATGTTTGACCGATTGATTGAGAATGGTTTCGATGAGGATTATCGTTGTGCACTATTGCATCTAAAAGGTCAACCTGCTCGTTCGACAAGAAGGATTATCAAACGTATGAATGAAGAATGGGACCTACCTGTTGTGGTATTTCTCGACGGTGATCCTTGGTCGTTCAGAATATTTGCTTCAATCGCTTATGGGGCGATAAAAACCGCACATATTTCTGAATATCTCGCCACTCCTTCGGCCACCTATCTTGGGATTACTGCCGATGATATCGTCGCCTATGATCTTCCTACAGATGAACTTTCCAAGAAGGATATTGAAGCGCTCAATGCTGAATTAACCGACCCAAGATTCGCAGATGGTTGGTGGCAAGACCAAATCAATATGATGTTGGAAATAGGCATAAAGGCCGAGCAGCAATCATTGGCAAAGTATGGTCTGGATTTCGTTACCGATACCTATTTACCAGAAAAATTAGGGGAATTGGGGTTGGCGTGATTGTCAAATAGAGGGATAAGTTGCAATAGTTGGGAGTAGACATGCAACCCGAAAAAAATGCAAATGTTTGGCCTCGGCGCCTATTGGTTGTCGGTTCTGTGCTTTTTTTAATTGGTACGATAATGTATTTTAACAATAGTGATTTGATGAATGATATTGTCGACCCTCGTAAATCTGCTGAACATTCACTTGAAGACGGGGGGATTCATACCCTTACCTTGGGAGAAGGATGTTGGATATTCAGTGTGTTAGAGGAAAATAGTGAGGTCACAGTAAATCTTTCTGAGATAAATGGCTCCACTGTTGGCAAAACCTTGGATAAAAAATGCCGTGCCGATTACGCACCTCAATCAACTGACGGTACCATCTTTGTTATTATCGGTAAATGGGAAATCAACCAAGAGAAAGAAGTGCTAATAGAGATTGATTGTACAGGCAACTGCTTAGGAAAAACCGTATGGTTAAATGAAAATAGTGTTTTCATTTCTGATTTTACTCAGCCTTTGATGGTGGTGATGATTACCATCTGTTGTTTCGGGGCTTTCCTAATTCCGTTAGGGCTTGTGTTGATGATAATCAATCGTTCAAAAACCCAACCAATCTCATTGGAGTCTCAGTCTCCATTAACTGAAATTGATGCCGCCGAAATGAAATCTACCGATGAGATTTTTGCCCTGATTCACGGTGCGATACATGAAACCGAAAATGAAGTACCGCCGCCATTTTCTGGACTAACACCACCAAAGGAAACACCACAAAAAACACAATCCGGATCCGGTAATATCGCCTCCAACATCACTCCAAATAATCCCCCGGTTGATGATTCGTGGAAAAATTGGGATGAATCCTAACTTGATTTCGACGCATTGATAGCACATCACCGGCTAGGTAACCCGTAGTTGAGCAGTCATGAGCGATATGGATACGACCCTAAATCTACTTCAGAACAAGGTACGTAGGCAAATTCTTGAACATCTTGTTCGTGAACCACACTACCCCATGCAATTAGCATATCGCATTGGCGTGAGTCAACAAGCGATTATGAAACACCTCAACTTATTAGAAAAATCGGATTTCGTAGTTAAAATGAAAGTCGCTAGTACAATTGGTGGGCCGCCAAAAAACATCTACTCTATTCAACAGGCTATTTCATTGCGTATCGATCTTGGCCCTGATCTCTTTACTTGTGAACAACGAAATTTACCGAGTGGGGGACCGATGCGCCTTTCAAATCGCTTACCTAAGCCAACGATTGGGGTTGCAGAAGCTGTCAGTGGGCGCAAAAAAATCTCCCTTTCAGAAGGCATGTCACATTTGGGAGAAATAACCAGTGCACTTGAAAAAATCGATGAGCAAAGAGATGCGTTAATCGCTTTACATCAAGTGGTAAAGCACAAGATTTCCTCTTCGGTTGATTCAGAATTTGACTCATATGAAGCGCGGGCTGTTGTTCATAATATGCTTGAATCCCCACGCTCACAATTAAATCTCAAAGCTTTAAGCCAGGAATTACGTCTTGGTGCTAGTGCTACAGAAGAGATAATGGATACCGTGAGATTACGATTATTACGTGAAATCGGAGAAAGGTCTGGACACATCTTTGCTGCGCCCGAAGGAGCGGACTTGCCGTGGTGGGCAATGCTTAACCCTAAACGTAAATAATCGATTCAAGGGGTTTAGAGGGGTGTTTCTTCCTCGTCCCCAAGAACATTGATTAAACTACTCTGCTCTGCTAATCTATTCTTTACATCGGCTCTGCGACCACTACCGACCAAATACAATACCGCGAATAAAGCAAAGGTTAGCAGCAAAATACCAGTTGGTAATGAATAGGTGGCTACAATCGATCCCGCTACGTCGAAGAAGGGGGAACTACTCGATAATTCACCACTGACCACCTGCATGTTATCGCGTTCACTAACCTCGACTATCGTGTTTTGTGGATCGACTACAACCACTACTTCGTGTGAACCAGGGGTGATGGGATATAGCATGTAAATCTCGATGTCCTTGGGCTCTAATGTTGCGTCCGGAGCTAGAATCGCTCCTATTATCTGGCGCATCACAATACTTTCATCGGGACAGCCGTTCTTACGAATATCTTCCATGATCTCCTCGTCGATACTATCGAATTCACAAAGGACGATTTCAACATCGATTGCGTGGACATTGCCGTTATTCTGTAAAACGATTCGTATAGGTATTGCATCACCAACATCTGCACTTTCAGATGAAACCGATACCTCTGAAATCACTAGGTTAGGGGCTCTTAACCTCAAGGTTAAAATCAACTCATTGCTATCCAAATATTCACTAGCCCAACTTGGGGTATCGTCGTAATCACCATCTGCTTCGGCATTGCCAGCCATGCTGGTGACCTTGAGGCCGATGAGGCGAGTATCCAACTTGGCTGTTGTTGAGATATGTATGGTTGCATACATCATATGGGTTGAATACGCTTCCATCTCTGGCAACCTCCACTCATCTATGTCAGAAAGATAAACACAATTATCTTCAGGATAGGCACTAGCGGTAGATACTGAAATCTCGCAGTCGATCTCCTTGGTTAAATCACTACCAAGGAATTCAACCATCGACCAGGTTACCGACCAGTCGGACAAACTTCCCATACCGGGTATAGTCGTCCAAATATCATTGCCAGAAGATGAATCCCTCTTCGTGGTATGGTTGTGCAAACTTGGGATGTCGGCAACATTTCCAGCATTGGTTATGTTGATTACGAATTTCACAATTCGCCCGGGAGCACTAATCTTTACCGCATTATCTTGGCTTTCGTCAATACTGATTCTCATGTCGTAGAATTCATTTACCGTAACGGTAAATGTCAATACATCTCGTAAGCGGGTCATGTGCCCAGAGGAGTCGAAATATGCTTCCTCGCTGAAAGTATGCAAGGTGATAGTGTAAATCCCTGCTTGAACTTGATTAGGTACGTTGAGAATTACTTCAAACTCTTGCATCGTATCCCGTTTGAGCTCTTCAAAAGATTCTCTTGGAACGTCGATATCCCATTGCACTTCAACATTGGATGAATCCCTTACACTAGCCAATCGCATATCGAATCGATCTGGGCCATTGCCGTGATTTGCTATCTTTACCGGCAAAATCCACTGCTCGCTTGGATTGACTGTCAGTGTTTCTTCCGGGGTTGTTGCATCTAGATTATAGATATGGTTTACGCTGGTCGAAAGAATCCTTGAATCCGATACCTTTGGATAGCCTTTAAGGTGGGCTTTAACGGTAAATGCTGGGCCAAGGCCTGCCGAAGCGTTGGTCGGCGCACAGATTATTGCCGTTACCGCAATCGGTAAATCCGCCGGCCATGGTCTGCCGCTATTCAAATCGCTAGGGTCGTGGAGAGGGGGGTAGTCATTATTGCCGAATTTCAATTCGGTTGTCCAATTCTCTTTTTTCCATGTAATCAAATCCATCCCTTCAGGCATCGCCTGTGGAGCACCGGGAGTCGAAAACACCAAATCACCAGGTTCTTCCCGTTTCTCGACATCTATCGTATAATCATAACATGCTCCTGGATTGATTTGGGCACTGGTATCAAATATTGTGAATACGATATTGTCTTTGGTCTTCACTGAAACGTTAATCCATAATTCAAGTACATCGTATGTACCCTTTTCGATTATTCTAATCGGTTCTCCGTCTGAAAGCCCTTCAAGATAAATTACGAAAGTCCCAGGACTTTCTCCGCTAGGTATCGATAATTCCAAATTTTTGGTTATAGATTGTTTAGGAGTTAAATCGACATTGGTTGGGAAAATCGCCAGCCAAGTAAACGGTAATTGCCAATCGGTGAAATCACCTGATGTCTGTGAAGAAGGTTGGGCGCCGATGTAGAATGAAAATGAGTCGTGTACATTTCCTGTATTGGTGATGGTGATGGAAAATATCGCGGTTCCTCCTTGTTCGACATCAGCCATTCTATGAGATGTTTCAATATCGATTCCATGTACTACGTCCATTGTGGTAATCGTTGGTTTGTCGGCACGTATTGCAGGATCGGTAGTTGAAATCGATGATATGATTACCGTGCAATCAATATCATTATCACCGGCTTGATAAATTGAAGGTGCTTTGACCCGTAGATAAAATCGTATCATGTCCCCCCCTTCAAGGAAGATGTCAGTGTCGGGACGAATTTGGGTATGGTTGTTAGCGAAGTACATTGTTGCCGTCCAATTCTGCACCGAAATTGGAACCTTTTGTCCGGACTCGATATCGAGAATTGTGCCACTCATGGTGAAATTTAGATTATATGTGTCCGCTACGAGTTCTTTGGGGCCCGGGGTTGAGTTATTCATCGTTAAATTGTAAATGGTTTCCTCGCCAGGCTCTATCGTATGTCGATAATCAAATGCTATTTCATAATCGATATCTACCTGTCCGGTAAGCACGTGTGAATAACATATTGTGTATCTGTTATTGTTGAGAATATCTCCACATTTCTTGGTATCAGACCAAGCGACGTGTGCTCCGCTTCCTAAGTCATTGGCAAAAGCGGGGGGCTGACCAATCGTCGGCCTACTCGCTGAATGAGAACCTAGTTTATCGGACTCCCATGTGGTCACTGCCACCGCCTCCCATGGATCGAGCGCTCCCTGACCTGTGGTGAAATTCATCCCAATGCCGGTTTCTTCTGTGCTATTTAGTCGGACGTATTGCACTTCATCAAATGCACTCTTATTCGCCATATCCAACCATGCGATGTGAACATTGTTTTGATAATCGGTAAGCAAAGAAGGATAGAGAGAGGATGGGCTTGCTCCGTTGGCGACACCGTTAATCCCTTCGACTGTTGAGATAGGGGTGTCGAAGATTCTTTTGATAGAATAAGTGGATAGGCCATCCTCTTGGCCATCCCAATCCCCAGCTCCTTGCAATCGAAGTTTAGTATAGTAAATCTCGTATGGTACGGTCTTTTCAAACCCATAGTCTCTACCATCCATCCACGCTATGTGAGTATTACCTTGGCCATCGATTGCGATTGAAGGGTGGAATGAAAAAGCGTCGTCCATTGTAACTCTAGTATCGTTTACCACAACTAAATGACCTTCGGAACCAAAGCCTGTATCCTCACTATAATATCCACCAGAAGTGCTATGTCCTGGCAAACCTGGCACCCAGTTAGGATCATTATCCATCTTGCCATAAGGATCGAGAACAGTCATGTAAATCTCTCGAGAATTATTTGTTGAGATGTAAACCATTGCCTCCACTAATATTTGCATTTGGTTATTGGTTCCAGATGGGAATTCGTATGCCTGACCGCCTGCAGATGTTGTCCTAACAGTTCCTCCGGGACAATTTCTTGGGGCTGTGCTAACCACGCCATTTGGACATTGAACCAGATCTTCCATGTGGGATTGAACCGCATTTGCTCCACCCCATCCTTGGCCGTATAGGCCAACCGGAATAACCCCGGCATTAACACAACTATCGTGGGCCTCATTAATCGATTGGATGTCGTCTGCTTGTTGTTCGGGCGAACCATCTTTTGGACCCTCGTCAGAAATTGGAATTACTATTTTTGTGGCGTTTGGATTCCATTTATGGTCATTGGCTGTAGGTGGGTTTCCGGGAATATAATTTCCAGAATCCATCCATGAAAGGCAGGCCCAATTTGTACCCGGGCCCCAATCCTCTCCAGAGGTTCCTGAATATGACCCGCCATTGAAGACCGTTGCAGGAAGTTGTCTAATACCGCCGCTATCGTCGCCGACGTCCAACCAATAATTACGCCAGGACTGGCCTATAAAATTCCTCGATGCGCATGCTCCATTACTTATTTCACTGGGATAATTCCAACCATCATATAGTACATATAGGGTTTCAAACACCGTCATATTTGCTTCCTCAAGCATTGGTTTTAATCCTTGGAAATAGCCTCCACCAGCAAACTGACCACCATAGACAACCGAGCAAACATCTGCCCATTCGGTTCCCATCGAACCAGATCCATCGATGATGAATACCAATTCAACCTTTCCTCCACGGGTATCGTCCCATGCGATCTGTACCATATCATTAGCATCAATTGCGACATCTGGGTGGCCTTTGTGGCCAATAATTGGAGTGAGTAGAGTTTCGGTGAATAATTTGAGGGCGGTGTTTGATTCATAATCAGGTTGTAACATAGAATAGTAAATCTGCGGTTGTTGGTAATAGATATTCAACTCATCATAACTATCCTCCCAAGCAAGGTGAACGTTGCCTTTACTGTCGACGTCAATCGAAGGCCAATCTCTATTCTCAGAGCGCGAAGAAACTTCAAAGTCATCGATTGCCGAAAGAGTAACATCATCCGAAATCGAACCATCGAGTGCAGTATTATACGGACGCAGAGCGGTATACATTATACTGTGTTGGCCTTGCTTATCCGTCCAAGTGATGTGAACTATATCCTGTTCATCGATAACCATATCGGGGTGTTGTATAATGTGTAAACCAGCGTTGCTGATTTGCGTTGCATCGATCAGCGTTTCTCCTCGTGGTGAAATCATCGTGTAGTAAAGATGAGTATTTCCCCTTACCCAAATAACGTGGACATTGCCTTGAGAATCTGCAGCCACTGCTGCTGCCCTATCATTGGCAGAGCCTCCATCTGAAACCTGAATCGCTTCGGTAATCACTACCTGTGCGGCTTCTGCTTCGGGGACCATCATTATCGCCGACATACTGGATAACAGCATTATCGTCACTAGAAAAATTGACTTCATCATCGCTCGCATTTCATTCGCCTCTTTACAACAAACTTTTTGATTTAATCTACCTACTTAACCGCGACCCTTTCGGGTCATTGAATTTCGATTCAAATCAAACCCAATCCGAGGGGTCAAAATCAGAACCAAATGACATCGATTCGTCCATCTCGATTTGTTTTGTGGGTTTATTCGTACTTTTTTGGTGTGGGCCGCTGATTTTTTTCTTCTGCCAATCATCTACCGGGCCATTCTTACCACTACCTGGTCCAAAGGTAAATTTAATCTCGTGAATCACCCCTAGTTTTGCTAACCATAAACGTCTAAGGGTTTGCATAAATTCATTCTTTGTAAGTCCATCATACCAAATCGGTTCACTGGTATTAAATGCTTGTAGAGGACCGATTTTATCCTTATTGTGATGGCCGAGGTGGATTACCCAATCCACGCCGGTCTGCATCAACTGCATGCGGCAATCATGTATCCATTCTTGCCACCGCTCCTCGTCCTCTTTCATCAAGGACGACATCTCGTCTTGTTGACCACCATCCACGCGGGTCATACTACTAATTGCCACTAAATCTCGGTCTTTGGGCAATATGATTGCAAATACATGGCCGTTTCTACCGCTGGGATATCTGACTAAAAAATGAGCATGGGCTCGTTTATCTTCTTGGATTCTAATATCCATTCGCTCTTGGCCAAGCCATTCGCGAATTAAAGACTCGACTTCAGAGGCATCCATGAACGATGCTGGGGGGCTTTACATTCAAAGATAACGCCCCGATGCAATCATCGCCTCTCTGAGTTCTAAGATCTGTTGTGATAGTTCCTTCTTACCAATTCGGTTGAGGGATTTCTTGAAATCAGTATATACGTCCCATGTCCACGAAAAGGTCCTCCCAATCAACCAAAACGGAATTGGGCTAAGAATGATAAATGCGAGTGAAGATAATACCTGCACCTCGATTCTTGCATTGGTTATGAGCGATACATCTACTCCGGGAAACTCTACTAGGAAAAAGATGGAAAGCAATATTACTGCCGCAATTGGCCAAATGATAACCGATCCTAATAATGCTGCGAGAAATTGGTACGAGGTTCTTGCATCCAACCCCTCGTCGGTTCTATCGCCAAGAAACCGGCCAAGAATAACTTGAGGTAATCCTGAAATAATGAATAGGGGTAACATCGATAAACAAAATATCAACATTATCGTGCCCCTTATCCCATAAATTATTGAAAATTTACGCAATCCATCACCTTTGTGATTAATATCCCGGCCGTCGAGGCCGCCGCGTTTTAATAAATTAGCAACGATCAATGCCTGTTCTTTTATCGTATCATCTCCTTTCCCATCACGGATTTTTCGTGCAGCTAAGACCTCTTTTCGCCAGGTATCCAATTTTTCTCCTTTAGCTCGGGCTGAGAGGTGTGCCAATACGTGTGTAGCCCTGTAGTCTGCCCATGTGTTTTCCTGAGGGGTGAGGGGGGAGAGTTTTCTTTGTACCTCATCGCGTAAATCGACTACTGCATCCACGGGTGGTTCAGACCACTTAGCTTCGGCAACGTCCTCGATAAGTTTTGCCGGCAATTCAATCTCTGAAATATCGATTGGCTCAGAATACTCAACCCACAAATCGGTTCTGAATAAATGACGGACCCGATAATGAAGTCCCACTGGAATAATAACCGGCTCTTTTTGCCCTCTGTGGCGCGAGAGAGCTGCGGAGCAAAGCACCGTCCGCATCGGCCCGGTGCGTAATCTAACCAATTTCGATTCGCTGTGGCTTGTCCCTTCGGGGAATAATACACAGCCAAACCCATGAGTGATTCCAGTTGATAGATTTAGCAAAGATCGACCATTGAGATATTTTGCTTGTTCTTCAGAACACCCCCCCCTAAGCAATTCCGCTTTGCGAACCACCGGTTGAGTCGCTAACTTTCGGGCCCAAAAACCCAATATGGGGCGAGTTAGTAAATCGTGTCTACCTCCGATTACGAATTTCTTTGGGTGGGTTGTCATTATAGAGATTGGGTCGAGTAATCCGTTTGTATGCCACGCAGCACAAAGACTACCAGTTGCTAGTGGTATGTTATTAAGACCCGATATTTCAATACTGCGAAATTGATTTTGCAATACTTTACGTAATGAATAATATGCGATCGCTGTCCAAAAAGCAGATCCGGGGGTCGTTCCCTCAAAATTTGGGAGGGGAACATCCAATAATTTCTCGAACTTCATTTTGGTAGCTGATTTCGATAAGACAGGTAATAATTCCTTATTGTGATCTATCACAGCATCGTTTCCCGCGTCCAATCCCTCACCCCTCGATAATCTGTGAATGTAATGTCGATAATGATTCAAAATCAGGACTACCCTTAGGTGATTCTACATCAGGCCAGAGGGCGAACAAACCTTTACCACCATCTCCCGACTCACGGGGGATTACATGAAAATGAACGTGAGGAATCTCTTGACCAGCCAATGGTCCATCGTGTAATAATACCGTGAAATCCTCTGTCGAAAAATATCTAGACAATATCCGTTGGGTTTCCTTTACTCCAATCATCAATTGGTTCGATTCTAAGGCGGATAATTGTTGTAAGTGCCTTGCGGGTGTAGTCGGAATCACCAATGTGTGGCCTTCTCTTCGTGGAAATACATCGAGAAATGAAGCCCAACCCTCTCCTTTAGCGATGAAAAAAGCAGGGATTTCTCCACTGAGAATCCTCTCAAAAAGAGTGGTTTTTACCATATTATCAACTCATGCGCTTGGGGTGATGAGCCAAGTTCCCGATGAGCCTTTTCTGATGGCGAGAGAAGAGATATTACCATCTTGATCGATCAAGGTATGGTGAAGTTGGTCGTTGTCTATTTGTGGATAGTCACTTCTTTGGTGTAATCCACGGGATTCGTTTCTAGCCAATGCTGATCTGGTCGCTGCTATCGAAAGACGAATCATCGCCTTGAGATACAATATCTGTCTAAGGTTATCATTATACAATCTGCTCTGGTCATCGCAATATATTTGCTCTGCGGTATCCGATAATTGTAATAATTTCTCCAATCCATCAGAAAGTCCTTTTTCCTCTCTTTCAAAACCCATGCTCGAATCCATTACCTGATTCAAGCCTGTGATAATAGAGCCACTTCTCAATACATCTCCCTCTTGTTCAATGAATAATAGATCTAGTTTGGCTTCGGCCGCACCAATTGCTACTTCCAAATCCTCACGCCCTGAAAAAATAGCACTTTGGCTCCACTCACCTGCGTGTTTGCCTGCTGCTGCTCCGCCATCTAACGCATCCAATAGTCGGTTTCCAACAATCATTCCTGCACCATGCATTCCCGAACAAGCAGCATCTCCTGCAGCATATAACCCAGTAAACCAACGCGACCATTTTTCTGTTATTGCGCGACCGTTTTCATCAACTGGGATTCCGCCTATTGTCGCTGATACTTTACACGAAATTGCAAATGTTTGTTGATTTATTTCAACTCCTAAACGTTGAAAGATTTGTTTGGCCATTCCATTCCACCAGTGGCTCTTTAATCCCCTTGCATCCAATACAGGATTCGATATTTGTTGCATTTTTTTAATCACAGAATGCATATCGACTTCCGAGGTTATTTCCAACTCGGCTCCATCTGCCGAATGTAGACTTGCGCCATCATTGAGGATTCCAAGTGGCAAGATTAGGTCTGTTCCAGAAAGCGCTAATGGCGTCCCTACAATAAATTCCATATCGCGTAATGAAATTCCTGCACGCAATGCTAAATCCATACCAAGACCACCAGAATAATTACTACCGTTCCACGCCTCTTCAAAGCCCCCATCGGCGATGATTATGGTTTTTGCTTGAAGTGGAAGAAGTTGTCCTGTGGTCATATCGAGCATGATTACTCCGCAGATGCTTTTAGTTCGATGTACCAACTCGATTGGGATTTGATTTCCCCTTCTTACCACCCCACGGCGAATACATTGCTCCTCAAGCACTTGTTGTGTTTCTTTGACCATTGCATCTCCTGCTCCGGTCACCCTTGGTTTTGAATGTCCGAATGCAGAGGTTGCATGAGGGGTTCCTTTGGTATTTCTACGAAAAATCACGCCCCATCTCTCGAGAAGATTTACTTGGCGAACTGCATTTGCAACTCTTATTGCTACGATATCTTGATCACAAAGAAAAGCACCAGCTCGAATTGTATCACTGCTATGGCTCTTGGAGTCAGACTCCATTATCGAAGCGGCAAGACCATCCATTGCGCATGCATTTCCCGCGCCTAAAGAGAACGGTGATGAGAGAAGGGTACTCACCCCACTCCTCGCTGACTCGATGGCTGCTCTCATAGCCGCTGGCCCATCTCCAATCACGATGACATCCCACGCCTCCATCATCTCACCTCGTCTGGCTAGGCGAGCCGTTGCCAAGTGATAAACGACGCGCTTATTATTCATTCAAAGAATCGGTGAAGTGGCTGTTGGTAATGCTGTTTCGCCTATTGACCTTGCAAGGTGAATCCTTCTTGTTCGCATCCTTTGTAATTGAACATCATTCATGGTACCATGAGCATTTATCACACGTGATTTCAATACCGTCCCCTCATCATCCTTGAGGATAACCTGTACCACTTTTTGACCTTTGAATCCTCTTTTCCACGCAACTCCAAGCCATAAAATTGCTCCTTTTTCCAAATATTGAGGAATCCAATCTAGAACATCTTTTTCGAGGGAGGCTGTGAGTGGTAATGGAGACTCGGGGCCAATGCAGGTTTCGATTTCCAATCTGTGATCACGTGATTCTGGCTCCCCTCCTGGCACGATAACCTCCACCCTCACATGGCGGGTTTGATCGGTTTGGTTATTCAAAGCTATGAATAGGTGTCCCGTTCCTCCTTCGTGCACATTATCCAACGCTAAATCCATCCTCCATCCTCCATTGGAAGTAGATGGAGAGCACATCATCAAATCGCTTTGTAATCTATCCAATAATTGGAATACTTCTGGCTGCCATGCTTTGGCATGTGAAACAACTCTTTGCAAGGTTCGCCAATTGAAAATCGCCTCCTCGTCGAGAAGAAGATCGGCGATAGCTTGTGAACGAATCGACTGCTGTAATTCTTTTAGAGTTTCCTGGGTATCAAGGGCTCCTTTTTGATGGAGATGAAGGAGATAGAGCATCCTTTCTCTTGCTTGAAGGGGACGCATTCCCGGCAATAATGATTTTTCAAATCGTTTCTCCCAATCGCTCCAGTCCAATTCGCTATCAGGATCGAGATGAGCTACGACAAGATCGCCCAGAATGGTATTCAGTTGTGTGGGATGGTGTGTTGGTGAATGTAACATTAGATAGGGAAATGAATCACCGTAGCGCTTACGATATTCATTGGTGAAAATAGCATGAAAAGAAAAACATAATCCCGTTGTCATCACAATTAGCAATGCAAGATTGTAGGCGATACCATCGGTAGAAAGGCCTACAGAAAAGAAAAATAAAAGCAGGGAAATAGAAGCCATGGCTATTGCAAAACCGTTATTTCTTCGCCCGTCTCGTAAACCCTCTGCGATACGATCCATCCCGGGGCGTGATTTTAATCCAGTTCGTTTTCCCCCGCGCATTCCACCTTGTTCCCAAAGAGAAGTGCGTAAAGAAAATGCACGCCATGAAGATTCTGCCGCAATAAACGAAGGCGCTAATGCGAGAATGAAAATCGGGATGAAAATAATGAATGCAAAACCCATTAGTGGTGAAATTACCGCGGGCGCTATTACTCCAAATAAGGCGACAGATGCTATTAAGATTCCAGAAATATTCCTAAATATTACAAAAAAGGGATTTGAAACCAATGCACCCGCCCGTATTCTAATTCGCTCGATTCGCTCCCACTCTTCCTTGGTCAATTCTAATTGGCTAACACTTTCTTCAAAACCGACCCCATAAGGGTCTGGAAGACCGCTACTAGCACCTGCTATTGCGGGCATGATACTAGTGTCGTCTGACATCTGAATCGTTCTGCTCAGATGGTCTGCATTCATCTCCCTTTGGGAAGAAGGTTACACCGAAGCGTCTTCAAAGAGAGGGCTTTGGCTGGGGCTGGGCGCGTAGCACAGCTGGATAATGCGTCGGCCTCCTAAGCCGAAGATCGCGGGTTCGAATCCTGCCGCGCCCGTTGATTATTGACAAAGTGCCTCATGGTCAAACCAAATGTGTTTGAGCAAAACCTGCAGCCTCGTGCATAAATCTCTCTAGATGAATTCGGCCATGTATCGATCTCTTTAATTTTACATCACAACGCGCCAATGATTCCAACAGATCGGCTTGTAATTGCTCTGATAATAACAAACGACCTGTGGTCAATAATCGGTAAAGGTGTAAAACCACATCCTCCGAATTGAATGAATGGTTTTTCATCACTTCGTCCAAAGCCCCTAACGCACCCTTCAATACCCTCTTATTACGCGTGCCTTGTTTTTCCCAACGCCATTGGTGAACACGCCCTCGTAAAGCTTCCTCAAGCGCTTTTTGAATGCCAAATGGTGTTGTTGATGCTACCAATTCTTGTAAATTTTTTCGATTATCCGTCTGCCCTTTACGACCGAGAATCTCTAATATTATTATCGCTCTACGTAAATTACCAGCGACGATATGAGCGATATCACCGAAAAGTTCTCTATTCACCTCCAAACCATTTTTTCCTGAAATCGTTTTCAATATCGAAATTATTTGTTCAGCAGATGTTGCTGAAATGCGTATTTGTTGCATTCTCGATCTTAATGCATCTATTATTCGAGAAGGGCTGCGCGCGGTAAAAATAAATCGACTGGTATGGGTACTGGATTCCATCATCCTTCTAAGGTATGGTTGCCTTTTCGGTCCAAGATGGTCGGCATCTTCGATAATAATCAACCGAGAAATAGGTACCCTCTCCGCCTCGTGCTGCCGCTCCTTTCCCGATGGAGGTGGGTCGTTTACCGATGCGGTAATTATAGTAGAATCAAATGCGTCGAGACTGGATCTTCCGGCTAAAGTATCGGATGAACTATTTCCTTCGGGTCGTAAAAAATCCTCAAATCTCGCCATTGCCCCGGCTGATCCTTTGAGATCTTTAGCCTGAAGAACATGGGTTGTCGATTTCCATCCCGGGCCGAGAATTTGCCGTGCCATCAACCGCCAACATGCTGTTTTACCAATTCCTGCAGGCCCCGCTAACAAAATATGAGGAGGATTTGATGAAATAGCTGCACCTTCGATGGCGCTACGATTTTTTTCACTGAATGCAAGTTCGTCAAATCGACGCGGAGCATAGTCTTCAAGCCAACTTGGCATGCATCAGCACGTAATAGTCAGCAGTTCATGAGGCTTGCGCACTCACTCTGCTTGTAGAACTTTAAAACCGGTTCTACGCAATTTGGTGAAAATTCTTGAGCCACATGCTTTGCAGCTGATTCCGTTCTCGATTCTGGTAAAATTTTCAATGCTTCCGCATTGCGCGCAGCGGTAGTCTACCTCTTCTGTCATGGCCCCGCGACCTACCATCTGGTTTTGAATGTGTCCTCTCATCAGACAAGGTTCATGTGTAGGCCGCTAAGCGAGATAATCAGGGCGCAACATGACTGAAGAGAATTCACTTATCATCGATGTTGTCGATAATGGCGGCCAATGGACCCATCGAGAATGGAGGATGTTGCGATATTTAGGCGTGGATACTATCATCGTCGATAATGATACCCCGGTCGATGATCTACGAAAGTTGGATGGTTTGGTTCTTTCAGGGGGCGCGGCACGAGTGGGATTAACCGGGGAATTGGGTAATTGTGGAGCCTTTCTAGAACTTGATTTGCCGATTCTTGGTATTTGTGCTGGACACCAATTTATGGCTAGATTTTATGGAGGTGCCGCGCGTGAAGCCCCAGAACCTGAATTTGGAGTGATGGAAATAAACTTGGAAAACAACGGTGGTATGATTTTTGCCAACACCGCTGATGCTCAAATCGTATGGGAAAGTCATAATGATGAAGTTCACGAAATACCAAATAAATTCTTTATCACCGCTAGTAGTGTAAGTTGTGAGGTTCAAGGTATGGAAAATCAAAAGGGGGACCGGTTTGGGCTACAATTTCATCCTGAAGTTAACGATTCGGAATATGGTAAAGAAATATTTGAAAATTTTGTCTCTATATGCCGTGCAAATCGAGATAAAATTAAATCCTAAGATTGGCTTGTCTTGCCAATAACACGATTTTCATACTATGTTCAAGCATCGCCGCGTTTGCCCAAGCGTCCTCGAGGGTTGCCCCAACTACAAATGCGCCATGTCCCCTAATTACCACACATTTCATTCCACCCTGCTTTAATGCTTCAGCGGTTTGCCGTAAGAAATCCTCGGGGTTATCATCATCGGGATCGACAATAATAATTTTTCCAATATGCTTTTTCCCAGCATGGTCGATTGGAGTGCATACAATCAAATCCTTTTCGCAACTAACTGCTGTAGAATATGGGCCATGGACGTGTAGGCAAGTCGCTGGGCCATTTGTTTCAAGACTTTTTGAAGCCAGTAATACCTCAAGTAAACGCCAATCCTCGGGCGCTTGGGGAGGAGACTGTTCCCCCAACCTTCCCACCACGATATCCCTTTCATCAAGTCGAGCTAACAACACCCCTTCTTTGGTTGAAATCATTACCCCTGGCATTCCTGGGTGTAACATGGAAATGGTACCCATATTCGCCCTAACCAATCCATCACGGTTTAATTGTCGGGAAAGTCTAGCGATACTGACCACGATATGATCTGGAATTATGATATCCTGATAAACCACAGGAGGCATTGGTGGAGTTTCCATTTCCTCGATAATGTCAACTGCTCCGGCAAGACTCTGACGAAGACTCGTCACCTCTGAAGATAGGAGCTTTACCTCCTCGTCGGAGGCTTTTATTCGGTCTGCTGATGGAATGATTTGTTTTTGCTGGCTCAAATCCTCTATCTGCTCAATGGTTTCCTTCTCAGTGTCTAAGTCCTCCTCTGGATCTGATTCAGAAGTATCCTCTTGATTTTCGTTTTCAGCTTGTTCTCCCTCTACATCAGTAGGCTCTTCACTGGTTTCTTTCTTTTCTGATTTTGAATCCTTTTCCCTTTCTGATTCTGAATATGAATCGGTTTCTTGATTAATAGACTCTGTCGTTTCGGTTTCGTCCTCGCCCAAATCAACCTTCTCTTCGCCAGAAGGAGGAGAAAAAGGTGGTGGGCCACTCGGCGGGCTTGGCGGAGGCCCCGTTGGTGGCCCTGATGGAGGGCCGCTTGGAGGGCCGCTTGGAGGGAGGGATGGAAGGGCGCTAGGGGGTCCGCTCGGTGGGACTGAAGGGGGGCCACTTGGTGCTGAGGGGGTTTCCTCTGATTCGATGGGGTCTATGGATTCGTCTTCTGCATCATCGTTGGGAAAATCTATTACAGATTCAGCGATATCAGCGCCGTCCTCAGGAGTTGAATCATTCTCTTCAGGGGATGGTTCTGGGGCATCCGGGACGCTGAATGCGCTGCCAAAGAGATCTCCGACTGCCTCTAAATCAGCTTCTTCTCTAGCCTTCTCAACCGAAGTTTTCCGCTTGGCCATGGTGTGCCCCGTACCACCGACTGAGCGCGGCTTAAATAGCGGTTGCCACTGGGCGATGCGCCTGCCCGTGTGGTGTAGCGGTTATCATGAGGGGTTGTCGATCCTTCGACCCGGGTTCGCTTCCCGGCACGGGCGCTTTTCACTTTACAAGATGATGTGTTGTTGTTGCGCCACAGACCACACAGAATACCTTGGTCCCATCTAGTCGCGGGGTCTCGCCAGCGAGGTCTATCTTACGACCACATACACATTCAACCATTCCCTGCATGTACCATCGCAAAAGATTCTCATTGAATATATTGGTGCTTAGGCGTCGAATTGAATTCGCAATTGAAAACGGATTACTTCGTCCTGTGGACTATAACTCTTGATTGGAGTAATCATCAATTCGATGATTTCATGATTTTGAAAAATCGCTTTTATCTTTGTTTGTATTTCTGTCATTTTATCTTTGCCAATTATTGCCCATCCTCTGATCATCACCTCGTGGCCACGTGCTAAAAGATTGAGTAAATCCGGCAGATGGTCCATGCTGTCGTGTGGTAGATTTACTAGCAATAAATCGGCTTTGTATCGGTGTTTTTCTGCCAATTGTCTAGCATCGTAGCAACTGATTATTGACTTGTTTGATAAATTTAATTTTAGCAATTCAACCGCGTCGGGATTAAGGTCTACTGCGATAATCATCTCAACAAAATCCTCGTTATCAAATAGAGTTAGATTCGGGCCAACCCCTGCATATGGATCACAAATAACAATGGGTCTTGACAAGCGTTTTGCGAGATTTTTTCCCTCCTCAAATGTATTTAGTCGCTCGGTTCCTAAACGCGGTGAATAATATGCTTTTGCTGGATCTATCCACAGTGTTTTTGAATGCTCTTTTACCTGTGTTCTAGTAGTAGTGCTACCATCTCGACTAGCTATAATCTGTAAATCCCTAACTCGGTATTCCCCTTTCACCCCTCTGTCTTCACAGACGAGCCTTACCCGTTCACTATGACCTAATATCGCTTTACCGATTTGGTTTTTGTAATCCCTTACTTCTTCTGGGATTTTTATGATAACCAAATCACCTAATTGGTCGTTTGATGTCGGCCAGAACTCCAAATATCTTTCAAATAATTTCAGCGGTAGTCTATCTGTCCAATGCTTTGATCCTGGTAAGTTAGGCTCTAATTCTACGATTGGTAAACCTTCGATTTTTTCGGGGGCGGATTGGTTGAGAGGTATTCCCCTCCTAATACCTAAATCTTGAATCGCTACGCTAGCCGCCAACCAGTCCCTTTTGGAGAGATATTCAATCCATAAGGAGGTCTCGGTTCTCGGCACGCTCAAATGGCGCATCATGCTCGATGCATCCGAGACGAGAGGGGGGTTTGAGGATGACGGAGGCTGGGCTCGTATTGATTGGAATCGGTATGGGTGCTATTGATGGAATGACTGTCGAAGCCGTACAAAGAATGAAAGATGCAGATTTTCGCTTTCTTGAAGCATATACCGCCAAATGGCTTGATGAAGATATTAGGGGGTTAGAAAATCTAGTAGGCCCTATCGAATCAATAATGCGCCCAGAAGTTGAAAACCCTAAAAAAATTCTGGCTTTAGCAAAAAAATCGGTTGTTGCACTATTGGTTATTGGAGACCCACTTCAAGCAACTACCCATGTCGATTTGCAACTTCAAGCAGATGCTGCCTCTATCCCTTGTCACATAGTACATGGCATCTCGATTACAACCTTGGTCACTGGTATTGTTGGCCTTTCGAATTATCGTTTTGGCCGACAAACAACTCTGACTTATCCTTATGGGGAGTGGATAGTTACCTCTCCATTAGAAGTAATCGCAATCAATAGAGCGTTGAATATGCACACTTTGGTACTTTTCGATCTCGATCCCACTGGTTCTGGAACCGGTAATCAAAAACCTATGCAGCCAAGAGATGCAATAACTACAATTCGCTCGATGTGTGATAAATTAATTTCGTCGATGGAAGAATTGGAATCCGATGATAATTTGGCAGACATGCGAATCGATGCTTGTAAATTATTACTTGGTGAAATAGAATCGATTAAATGTGTCCTCTGTAGCGACATGGGTACCTCTCGTCAAATGATTAATTACGGCGTTCTCGGTGATCTAATCACTGCTAAAGAAGGCGGATTACATTGTATGATAATACCTGCTGTTGAAAGTGATGTCGAAAAAATCGCTCTCTCTCGATGGGCGAAGCAGTGATGAAACATAGGTTTGTGGGGAGAGTACATGGCAGGTCCTAGCCCAGTTGAATTTCCTGGAAAACAAAGACCGCGTATGCGTATGCGTGGGACGAAACAGGCAAATGTTGATACCCAAAAAAGAATCCGCCGGAATCTCGATGTATTGCTTGCTGATGGCGAATCTCTACTACCGGTTATGTCGTGGAGTGGGAAATTATCATGGGGCAGAACCGACCCTGTTACCAAAACAATACGTGAAATAAACAAAGTGCTTGACAGACGCCAAGATCGGAAATGGTTGGCTCGGAGAATGATGGCTAAACGAGGAGACTTGTTGGCAAAAGCATGGGCTGGTTCACTGATTGCCGCTCATGAAGAAGAGATTTCTATCGTTGGTGATTTTAAACATCCCTCTTTTGGCAAAGCGTCTTTTATTCGCAAAGGAGATGGCAAGCCACTCTATCTTGCTGCTATCCAAAACCATCACATGCCAACCCTTCGTATGGCTGCCTGGGAAAATCATGCGAAAAGAGGGTTTCACTTCTTTTCTTGGCGCGGTGGTTTTGTTTGTTCGGGACCAACCCCGACAATACCTGATGGCTGGTTAAGTGAAGTGCTTAATCGCTCGAGATTCATTTTTAAAAACGATGATCATATCTGGTATACCGCTGGATTAGACCCTATTGCTATCAAAGAAGAAAAAATGTCTGGAGAAGGATATGTTCTATTAGAGATAATCGATGGTTCGAAGGTAGCAATCGGTTTTGACCGCTTTCAGAAAAAAGCTAAATCTTCATTCATCCATCATCTTGCACTTTCAGTATTGCCACCAAATCTAAGACTGATTCTAAATCCAAAAATTATTTGGGCACCAAAAGGATACGATGGGGGGATCATTGATGGGGGACTTGCTGCTGTCGATGTTTTATTCGATGCTTGGTTGGGTTTGGTGCTCAATGAATCAAAACTCGATGAAAGGATGAAAATGGCCATTTTAAACCATATTAATGAAGGGGTAATAATGTCAGAAATGTGGTTTGATAATCCGATTGACGCTTTGAAAGAAGCAACTGGTTCTGAAGCGGAAAGGGAATTAGCAAATCATGTTCTTGCCGGAGCGATGGGTAGTGGTATACGGATAAATGCCAAGGGCGCAACCTCTGAAAGAGAAGGTGATGCCGTAGAAATAATCTCAGCACCATTAAACAGTATCTTGCACGCATTATGGGAGAAGCATGGTCTCCAAGGATTGATCGATTCGGGAATAGATGAAAATATCGCTGAAGAATTATGGTCGGAACAATTGGAAAAGAAAATCGGTTTTGGGAGATTTCTAAAAGACTTGGATAAAAGAAAAAGTCGTTCCGACAAAATGAAAATTTTTCCTTATCAGCGCGGCACGATTACCGGTGTTGTTGGAACAATTAACGACTTAATCCTTACTGGTCTTATCGATGGTCAGGGTAAAGCGGAACGAATAGCGATTTCTAACCGCAAAAACATCGACGACGCTGCCGCTGGTTGGGCTTGGCTTACAGCAACCGGGCGATCAAAAGGTAAAGAATGGCAATTTGAAAATAATGCCCGCGAAAAAGGGGGCGCTTGGGCTCATGCCGTCAAGGATGTTCTCGATGCCGGTTTAGCCCTGGTAAATGGTGAAGATAGTGATTATGATGGTTGCTTAAAAGCCCTATATCGCGCGACTGGACAAAATGAAAATCTACCGTGATGATTCAAATGCACATACTTGTAATGATTCGTATATTACCCACTCACGCGCTGGGGGGGATGCAAAAACAATGCATGGACCTATGTGATGGTTTTATCGAAAATTATCATACAGTTACAATTCTTACCACTGCACACCAAGATGGCATTATTACAGAAAATATTGATGGTATCAAAATCTATTATCTCTCACCGTCCCGAACCCAGCGTTATAGTCGTTCTTGGAATAGGGCTTGTAGATTAAAAATATCTGAAATCCATTCCTCTACTCCAATCGATATAATCCATAGCCAATCAATGGGTGCACGTGGGGTTTTGGGTTGGGCTAAAAAGCAAAATATCCCTGTGGTTTCTACATGGCATGGTACTAGCCTTACGGAAATAAGTACATTCTTTTCTTCGGCCAGAAAAAGCCCTAGATATTGGCATTGGTTGTTCCTGATGCCTGCCATATTAGTGCGTCAATACTTATTGATGGATTTGCCGACAAGGCGAGCCAGCGCGGCGATAACTCTGGTGTCTCCAACCTTGGAAAAAAATATGAAGTTTTTAGCTAAAGACAAAGTTTATGTTATTTCGAATGGCATTGATATCCCTGAAAAACCACCTCTTCGTAATAATCGAGATATGTTGCACTTACTTTGTCTTGGGCGGATTGAAAAAGAGAAAGGTATGCACCATGCTGTTAAGGCAATGGTAGAATTAAACGATGCAAATATTAAATTAGATATTGTTGGAACTGGGCCGTATTTGAATGAATTAAAAGTGTTAATTGCTAAACTTGAACTCGAAGAAAATGTATTATGTCACGGCAGGGTGGATGATGATGAATTATCTAAATTGTTTAAAGCTGCAGACATATATCTTATGCCTACTACTCGACAAGAGGGTTTGCCTCTTACTATTTTAGAAGCCATGGCTAATGGCCTTCCTGTAATCGCTTCAGATATAGGCGGGATCTCACAAGTTATCAAAGACGAAGGAGATGGATTACTTATTAGACCAGGAGATGTTTCTGAATTGATAAATGCCATTCGTATTTTGAAAAATGATGAAGAGATGAGGAATAATTTTTCCAATGCTGCCCGTAAAAAAATAGAGGATAAATATTCCAAAGAAAGAATGGTTGAAGAAACCCTTGCTGTCTTTTCTTCGGTGATATAGGGAGAATTGTGACTCTTCGATTAGAGAATCCCATACTGATTAAAAAATGTCTGAATGTTCAACTTCTGATTAATGATATTTCGTGGCCATTTTCTGATACATTGAAAACCTTCTAGCCGTGTTGATTTTCTTTCATTATTGTATAAAGAGCTTTCATTTCAACTTCGATACTTTGATCATTTGTTTCGGGCCGGTCGGATATGGTAAAAGAGACATGGGTTGAATCAAGGGGGGGATTAAAGGTCATCGTTCCATCCTTGCCGCTCATCCCACAGTCAAAAAGGTTGAATTCAGGAGGTAATTCAATTGACTGGAGATATTCTATCGATTTAGGGGTAGAATCGAATCCAAGTACTTTCAAACCATAGGTTTTAATTAATTCTCTGTCGAAATAGATGTCAAAACCAAGACCTACCTCATATACAATACTCGTGCTATTAAGACCTTGAAGCGTTACACAATGTCCACCATATTTAGATCCAAAAATTTTATTTTCAGTCTTTATTTGCTTACGCATATAAAATTCGTGTCCAGTCAAACACCTTACTCGAAATGCTAACCACCTAGTTGGTGGAAAACGATTGAGGTTATTTAAAGTGAAATTACCAATCCTGCTCAATAACTTGAGCTGATTGGTATTGGCAGGTATTCACTCCTCCCCTTTTTAGAGATTTTTTAGATTATCAACGGTATTCTGTAATCTCTCTCTTTGCTCATCTTCAAGGTGAGGGATAAAAGGGTCTTCATCCTTGACTATGTTTTGCCAAGCAGACATGGTGCGGGCAAAAATCTCCGTATCGATATTCCAGCGTAACCAGCGATCTACAAAATCGCAATGTCTAACAACCTCTTCATCATCACCGGCTATTTTGCGCAATAATATATTGGTTTGTAAGTGAAGAATTGCGAAATTAGGGCTTATTTGATAGGTTTGAAATGGATTACGTTCGCCGATAATTGTAAGGTGTTCGCGCCATAAACCAAAGGTTACATCATATAATTGACCAACCAATAAAACCAGCACTATCACCGAAGTCCCAATACTGATTAAGCCCCAATAGGTGGTTGGAATGGTAAGAAATGTTGAGTTAGCGTCAAAACGCCAGCGAACATATGGCCAAATCAATAAGGTCAAAGTAGTACACCAAAATACCATTGAAATAATGGTCTGGCTCTGCTGAACGCGCCAATATTGGCGCATGAACCACTTCTTGAACATGAACTCGGCTAAGGCGAGTTGTGTTTAGACTATTCCCTGTGGTGTCGTATCATTAGTTGATTCATAGTTCGTTGGTAGGAACTGGGCCGTGCGCGTTGGGCATCACTTCGCCGTCTGTTGCAAAAAGAACCAAATTGTAGATTGGGATCAACATGAACCAACCGGATTTGCCATGATCGTGCATCCTTCTTGCCGCTACTGAAATATATGCTGGGATTAAGAGTAACACTACAAGAGTGATTGCTGGTTGGTCCACTGCAACACTAATTATTGTAAGTATTTGCTGAACTACCACATAGAAAAGAAAGAACCACCAAAATTCTGATCGTGATGCGCGCCCATCAAAGGACATGCTGCCTTTCATACACCCCGTTATCGCGTCGATTGGTGACATCATTTTTGTAGGTCTGCTTCCTTGTACTACATTCATTCCTGGTTGGGCTGCGCCCATTACTGCTGGTTGTGGTTGTTGCATCGGATATTGGACATATATTTGTTTTATAAATCAATCTGAGTTTTATAATGAAGAATATTTGATTAAATACTTTTTAGCGCATTAACAAGGTCTTGCCAGAGATCTTCTACATCCTCAATACCAACTGATAACCGAATCAAGCCAGGAGTCATTCCCGCATCATAACGTTGCTTTTCGGGTATTGCTGCATGGGTCATCGTCCAAGGATGATTGATTAGAGACTCTATTCCACCCAAACTTTCTGCGGTTGCAAATAATTTTAATCTGGCAGCGAATTTTCTTGCACCTTCTTCGCCATCAATAACTTCTAAAGAAATAATCCCTCCAAAAGCCTTCATTTGTACTCGCGCAATATTATGAGTTGGATGACTTTCAAGCCCTGGGTAGAAAAGACGAGTAACCTTTTCTTGATCTTGTAATCTTTCGGCTAGTAATTGTGCATTTTCACAATGACGTCTCATTCGTAAATCTAATGTTCTCAATCCACGTAAGGTTAGAAAACAGTCCATTGGCGCTGGAACTGCACCTATTGCGTTCTGCAAAAATGAAATTTTTTCTGCTAATTCCTTATTTTGGGTAATTAAACAACCACCGATTACATCGCTATGGCCGCCGATGTACTTGGTTGTTGAATGAACGATAATATCAGCACCTAATTCAAATGGTCGTTGCAAAATAGGGGTGGCAAAAGTAGAATCAACCACCACTAATAAACCATGCTCTTTCGCTTCCGCTGCTAAAGCTTTGATATCATGTATGGTAAGTAAAGGATTAGTTGGGCTTTCGAGCCAGAGAATCTTAGAGTTTTCACGAATTATTTGAGAAAGTTCTCCTTCCTTTAAAGCGGAGTAGGTGGTTTCGATACCAAACCTTGCAGCTATCTGGTCGAATAATCTGACTGTGCCGCCATAAAGATCGTCGCATGCAATTACATGATCACCTTGTTTTAACATTTGGCTGATTGTGGTTATCGCTGCCATTCCGCTTGAAAAACAATATGCATATGCCTCTTGATGTGGAGATTCCATTTCTGCTAACGCTCTTTGTAACGCGTTTCGCGTCGGGTTGTCTCCTCTTGCATATTCAAATCCAAGATGGTTGGCAAAATCTTTTTGTACATAGGTTGAGGTTTGAAAAATTGGCGTGTGGACCGCTCCTGTCGTCACTTCTGGGTCCAATGCCGAATGAACACAACGGGTCGAATCTCCTGTCATTTCACCACTCCCAGCCGTCGACATCGAATCCGTTATCCCTTAGCCAATCGTCGTTGTATACCTTTCCTAAATATGGGTTTCCTGCATCGGGAAGAATTACAATAATCCTTGCCTTTTCTCCTCGGTTATCATATTCATTTGCGATATCAAGTGCGATTTTTATCGCCCCTCCGCATGAACCTCCACAAAATAATCCTTCTTGCTTCGCAAGACGTCGTGTCATACGAAAACAATCCTCATCATCGACCATTCTAATCTCATCTATCACTGAAAAATCCGTAGCGCTTGGGATGAAATCCTCGCCAAATCCCTCCACTTTATAGGTATGAGAATCTCCTAGTGTGCCTTGATCAAACCATTGCTTGAGAATAGAACCTTGGACGTCTACTCCGACGATTAGTGGTGTGTCTTTTCCATCTCTTTGTGCTTGAGAAACCAAGGATTTCCCGCAGCCGGTAATGGTGCCGCCTGTGCCCATCGTTGCAACAAAATGTGTCATTTCGCCTTGGGTCTGCTGCCATATTTCTGGCCCGGTTGATTGGATATGTGCCTGGGGGTTTGACTGGTTGGAATACTGATCGGGATACCACGCTCCTTCGATCTCCTTGCTAAGGCGTTCTGCGACCATATAGTATGATCGCGGGTCGTCTTTATCAACCGCGGTTGGGCATACTTCAACCCTAGCGCCGATGGCGCGAAGTAAGTCTATTTTCTCCTTGGACATTTTGTCTGGAATAGTAAATACACAGTGATAGCCTCGTTGTGCTGCTACCATAGCTAGCCCAATTCCTGTATTACCGCTAGTCGCTTCGATAATCGTTCCACCTGGTTGAATCCAGCCTTTTTCCTCCGCTTCCAATATCATGGCTAGTCCAATTCTATCCTTGATAGAACCGCCGGGGCTGCAGCGCTCGAGTTTTACCCATATCTCCGAATACTGTAGGTTCGCAGTCACCTTATTTAATCGAATCAATGGGGTGTGACCAATCGCCGAAACCACATCTTCGTAAACGCCAAGAGGGAGGGCCATGTTTGCTGCCAACGAACTCCAGTTCATCAGGTTTGGCAAATCATTCCTCTTCTTCGCCCCTATGATATGAGTCTATTTCAACTATAATATTGCCAAATAATACCGCACTACCGCCAATCAATAACCAATAACTCATCTCAACAAGATCAAGTCCTAACGCATATATTGTAGCCCAAAGTGGTTCAAAAGCATAGATTATTGCTGCGTGGGTTGGATGGAACTGTTTTTGATAAATATTCAATAATAATAAACACACAAGTGTGCCAAAAAATCCAAGCAAGAGTAGTTGGCTGAACACTCCATTTGTAGTTATTACCAATGCAACCGAAACCTCACCTGCACTCAATAATCCAATAATTCCTGCGCCGATTGCAACGAAGGTAAAAGAGGTCATGCTTATTTTGATCGGATCTAATCTTTTGGTTATATTATCGGTTGCTAGGATATGCAACGCAAAAAATATAGCGGATATTATTGTGAGAATTTCACCCCAGCCCCAGACTAGATGGGGGAGACCATCGATAAAACCAGCTCCAAATGTTGCTAATAATGCTCCCATTATCATCGTTCTTGACAATCTATGTTTCGCAAATTTTGAACCGATTATTGCTGTAAACACTACATATAGGGATGTGAGAAATGCAGAAACAGAAGGGGTCACTGATTCTAGACCAACCATTTGGATACCATAGCCAAAAAGCATCAAAGTACCGAGTATTGCGCCCCCTTGCCAGTCTTCTTTACAAAATAATGCCGCTCTCGCTCTACTAGAAATCAATAATAAACTCAAAGCAGCCAGTAAAAATCTAAACGAAACCATCATTCCAACTACTGCCGTAGTTCCATGCTCATCGATATCTCCGGCTGCTGCATTCAATGCTAACTTCATCCAAACAAAAGTTCCGCCCCAAAGTATGGTGACACTGAATAAACCAATGGTCGCGCGCCGCCTCAGGTTCATATTCCCATCTGGAGTTTCCCAGACTTGAGGCTAGTGGTCTACGTCAATTCTATCTGCCTTAGTCGTAAGCACAGGTTATGGCGGGGGTATGCTTCTGGGAAGAGGTTATCGAAACCGGACCTGTTCCAAAGGAAATGTCTTCCTTTGACGCAATTATTGTTGGAGGGGGGCCGGGGGGGTGCGCTACCGCAGGTTATTTGGCAAAGGCAGGAAAAAAGGTTCTACTGATTGAAAAAGGGATTTGGCCCCGGGACAAGGTTTGTGGAGATGCTATTGGGGGAAAATCTCTCAATCATGTGCGTGATCTTGGGGTAAAGGTGGTTTTAGAAACCACTCCATATTTCAAAGTTACCGGGATTACATTTTCCAGTCCTAGTGGGAAAAGTGTTACCGTTCCTCTTCCTGAAGAAGAAATGGGAAAGATGGAGGCGGGATATGCTCTGCCTCGTCAACAATTCGATTGGTTGATGTTCAAATCTTGTTCTGAACATGTTCTAGCAAGTGATGGTTTTGTAATCCAAGGAGCCGAGGTAAGAGAAACGATAAGGAAGGGTGATTCTATCGTTGGGGTAAAGGTTCGCATAGGTGGTCGTGATGGCACCCTCTTGGATTTTTTCTCAAAATGGACAATTGGTGCTGGGGGATATAATTGCCCAATCGCTCGTTCGGTTATCAAGGACATCCACGGCCAAGAATTATTTGATAAAAAGCACTATTGTGGTGGTTATCGTGAATATTGGCAGGGGGTAAAGGGTTGTGGTGGTGATGCTGGAAATATCGAAATTCACTTTGTAGATTCAGTAAAGTCGGGTTATTTCTGGCTATTTCCTTTAGGTGGCGGGATGGTTAATGTTGGCATTGGTATGATCTTGGATATACTGGATAAACAGAAAACAAAATTGAAAAAACTACAAAAAAATGTAATTCAAAACCATCCTTTATTTAAAGATAGATTTGTCGATGCGGTGATGGTAGAGGGGTCAGGGAAAGGATGGCAATTGCCTTTTGGTAGTCCACGAAAAAAGGAAAAATTACAACCGAGAAGAATGTTTTCTGATGGCGTCTTATTGGTTGGTGATGCTGCCAGTTTGGTTGATCCTTTTAGTGGAGAGGGTGTTGGAAATGCTTTGGTAAGTGGCCATATTGCTGCCCGCCATGTGGTTGAAAATATTGGCGGGATTGTTTACCAAAACGAAATTTGGGATTTGTTGGGCCCGGAATTGACAAATTCTTTCAAAATGCAAAAGATGTCGAAAAAGGGGTGGTTGCTTAACTGGTTTGTTGGTAAAGCTTCCAAAAAACCACAACTTCAAAAGATGATGACTGAAATGATTGCAAGTAAAGAGGCGCAGGAAAACCTCCATTCAAAATGGTTCTTAATAAAGACCTTCTTGTTCTGATATTATCTCCGCAAGTGCCTTCAATCACCACCGGGAGGGGTAGATATGGGCGATTATAATATCTCCCCGTCACTTGATGGGTTGCAAGCCATCTTTTTGGACTTAGATGGAACTATATATCTGGGTGGAAAATTAATCTCTGGAGCTTTGGATTTTCTAAGTAGGTGTAGTGAAAGGGGTATTGCGCGTTTCTTTCTTTCAAACAACTCAAGTCGTTCTACCTTGCAATATCACGAAAAACTATCTGCTTTTGGTATTGAGGTAAAAGAAGATGAAATTCTTCTTTCAACCCATGATTTACTATCTTGGCTTAACAAAAACAATATCCATCAAACCTATGTCGTCGGCACTAAAGGAATGTGCTCGATGTTAGAAGCAGTCGGCATAAATACCGCTTCATCTAACCCTAAATATGTTGTATTAGGTTATGATACTGAACTTACATATGAAAAATTAGTAGTTGCTTCTGAGCATCTTCATCGCGGCATCCCTCTAGTTGCTAGCCATCCTGATATCGTCTGTCCTTCACCAAGAGGAGGATTGCCTGATGTTGGTGCATTCCTCGATTTATTCAAAGCCACGACAGGGGTAGATCCTGTGCACATCTGTGGAAAACCTAATCCAGATATGATTTTACATAAAATTAAGGAATTGGGATTTGACCCTACGCGTTGCGCAATGGTTGGCGATAGACTCTATACCGATATGAAAATGGCCATCGATTCTAATGTGATTAGTATTCTAGTATTATCAGGTGAAACTACCAAAGAAGATATTACAGAATTCGGCGGAGAAATCGATTTGATTGTGGATTCTATCAATGTCTTATTGAGGTGATTATTTGGGGCGGTTAGCGGATTTACTCGCACGACGAAAACGTTTCGAGCCCGAAGGTCATCGTGTAAGTGGGGGGATGGCTGAAGTCCGTCTTGGTCGCCTCGTAAGGAGTGTAATTGGTGATGCTATGGTTTGGGATGGAGTAAGAATCCCCGATCATGAAAATGGTGGTCGCCGGGAAATAGATATGATAATCGCTAGGGGTGATGAAGTGCTTTTTGTCGAACAGAAACATTGGTCGGGTCAACTCTCGTTTGAAAATGGGAGGTTTTTACAGACTAGGCGCACCGGTGAGGTATTAGATCACGGAGATATTCTAGAATGGACCGCGCGTAAAGGCAGATTACTAGAAGGAATAATGAAAAGAGAAAACGGTCATGGTTTTGGTAGTAATAATGTGGTAATTGTATTTTCAAACCATGCTTTGGAAATGCAAACACCGCCGGGGGGGATGTGGGTGATGGACGAGATGGAATTGGTTGAATTAATCGAAAAAGGAAATCGCGACAGCCCCCCTAATGCTCTGATTGAATTGATGGACGGTTTTGGCACTTGGGACACGGTTCACCTTCATGGAGGAAGGGCGTTGAATGGTGATGTTCGAGCCTTTGGCTTGGGGTTGGATGATTGGTATGAGAATATGTCTGGGGATGGTTTGATTGAAATCGAACATTCAGTCGGTTGGTTTTCTTTAATTAGAGGTGTTACCTCAAAATTGGTTGCCGCCGATAATAACCGCAAAAGTAGCGTGAGCTTTTCTGGTAGACCTACACTCACAATGCATGTCGTCGGTGAAGAAAACCCACGTGATATTGAATGGGCAAATATTTTTAAGATAGAATTATCTAGAATTCCTGCTAAATGGGGGATGAATTAGAATGATTGATCTAGAATTATTTGGTTATATTGCTGGTGTATTAGGTGTCATTGCGTGGGTGCCTCAATTACGAAAAGTCTGGGTCAATAAGCAACATAAAGCAGTTTCACTTCCAACATTAGTACTTGTGATAATAACCTTGAGTATGTGGGTTATCTATGGTGTTGCTATCGATGCATCTGCCGTTATTTGGTCCAATATTGCTGCGGTTACGATAATCGCTTGTATTATCTTCGGGGTGATACGTTTGCGAAAAAGTCAAATCATCACCGATTAGATACTTGCAAATATTGCAATATCGTTGTGATAATATTTGCAAAGGTTTGACAAGATGTTTCATCTGCCCTCTCCATGGGCTGTGAAGTATGGGGACAAAGATATGCTTCTTGCACCGACCTTTTGATGCGAAAATATATGGAGATTTCAGAAAAAAAGCAAAGTTTAGTTTGTCTTGCTGCTGACAAAAACACAATGTCGGAAATGTTTGAATTATTAGATAAAGTAGCTCCTTTTGTAACTGTACTAAAAACCCATGTCGACCTAATCGATGATTGGAATATGGAAGCATGGATGTATTTTTGTAAATTAGCTAACGATAGTGATCTATTGATTTTTGAAGATAGAAAATTTGCTGATATCGGTAAGATATCGAGCCAACAGATGGGTGGGGTTTACAATATTCGTTGCTGGGCAGATTTGGTAACATCTCACTTGATCAGTGGCCCGGATATTGTCGATGGTTTACAAGAAGGGTGGGCTTCTGTGGATAGGTGTGGCTCGGTTCTGTTATTGGCGCAAATGTCAAGCCGAGATAATTTGTTGCTCCCGGATTATTGTAAAAGTGTTGTAGAATTAGGACGTGCCCATTCTGGTGTCTTGGGATTCATTGGTAATGGAAGTAATACTGATGGAATAATATCTCTAAGAAATCTAGTAGGTGAGAGCAAGATGATTTGGACACCAGGGGTAAATATTACTACTGGGGATGGGGTTTTGGGTCAACGTTATGGTGACCCTAGGCAAGCCATCCTTGCTGGATCTGATTGTATTATCGTCGGCAGCGGTATTCACCAATCCGCTGACCCTGCGGTTGCTGCTAATGAATATGCAAATATTTCTTGGGCCGCTTTTTGTGAGAGATGAATATGGAATCCGGTGCTTGGTTGATAGCTTTCTTATTCCTTGGAATAATGGTTGCACTCATCGTGTTTTCTTTAAAACGGATTGTTGAACTGGATCTTCGCCTCGCTAGTGGCGACCTAGGTTTGCTAAATTCTGGCTCATATCGGGTTACTGAAGTTATTAGAGCGCCTTTAGGCTCAAGGGTCGATGCTACTCCTAATATGATGTTGACTACAGGTGTACAAATGGTGCCGGTGATTTTACCGGACGGTCGTGTCGGGCTGATGCCACTCTCAGCATTTATTCAACAACAGCGTCATTGATGTTTTAAAGTGGTAAATTGGCTCTAAAATACCAACCTACTCCACCGAGTATTGAAAATAAAATCACCACGATTATCAATCTCTTGCCCCGTGAAGGTTTCGTTTTAGATGAGGTTGTTGAAACTTCGATTGATGTATAATTATTAGTGATAATCGGCGCAGGTAATTCCAACGGAGCGTTATCATCTTCGATTTTAATTTTTTGTAATCCGTCATCGGGATAAAGTTCATCGAGGTCCTCTAAGCCGGGTGCCTCTGGAATCGGCCCCAAAACATCTTGCCAAACCAATTCTACAGCCTTAGCACTGATTGGTTTTTCCAACCAAGCAACCGCTCCGGCTGAAAAGGCTGCATCGGTTGCTAGATCTGCCTGCCTGCTTGGCGCGGTTAGAATCAACCGACAATCCCCCCCGTGTTCTCTCATTTCCAACGCTGCTAAATGGCCATCTAAGGAAGGTATATCTAGAGCCATTACCACTAATTCTGGATTGATGCGGATATATTCGTCAACCGCCTTATCGCCATCCTCACAAATCTCCACACTAAATCCGCGTTGATTGAAGATTTGTTTTAAGCGATGAATTGCCATTTGATTGTTATCAACTATCAATACCGTCGGTGCTTCCTCATCCTCCACATCGCTGACTCTGACCATGGCTAACGGTTGGCTGGTGGGCCTAGGCTTCATCAAATAATCGCTTGAAGTGAGGGTGTGTATTCACTCTTCCTCGTTAACTACCGTTTCTGAGGGGCCTTCTTTTGGTTCGATGAAAGAACTCTTGGTTACCTCAGATTGTTCTGCTGCATCGTCGCGTGAACGCTTTGCCTCTGGTGCCTTAACATATTGCATCTGTATTTCTGAAATTATTCCTTTGAGGATTTTTTCTTCTATATCATTTAGATTACCGCGTGTCTTTTCTTCAAGCATCACCAATAGATCAATCGCGGCCTTTGCTTCGCCATAATTATAGTTAGTTTTGCCTTGATGATCGGGAATATAACCTAGGTGAACCAAAGCACTACGTTGTAACATATGGATTAATTGAAATAACTTAGCGCTGCCTTCGTCGGTGAAAATTTCTTCGTCCATTTACTCGCCTCATTTACTTAAATAAACATCTCATCCAATAACCAATTTGGCTCAAATTGTTGTAAATCATCATATTCTTGACCAACCCCTACCATAACTATTGGCCTACCTGTTGCAAATGCAATCGATAATCCCGCGCCGCCTTTGGCGTCGGTATCCATCTTGGTTAAGATCGCACCATCAAATTTGAGAATTTCCTGAAATGCTTTCGCCTGATCTACCACATCATTTCCAGCCAAAGCATCGCCAATAAATAGGGTGAGATGTGGATTAGCAACTCTTCTAACCTTTTCGAGTTCGTTCATTAAATTGACTTTGTTCTGCATCCTTCCAGCGGTATCGACCAATACCACATCTATTGATTTTGCTTTAGCTGACTCGATTGCGTCTCTTGTTATCGCTGCAGAATCCCCACCGCGTTGGCTGGATATACAACGGATGTTGAGGCGTTGGCAATGGATTTCCAGTTGCTCAATTGCTCCAGCTCTAAATGTATCTCCCGCTGCGGCGATTACTGAATGGCCTGATTTTTTTAAGCGATGGGCAATTTTAGCAACGGTAGTGGTTTTTCCCGTTCCGTTAACCCCCACGAACATTATCACCACTGGAAGGTCTTTATTGTCGATGTAGCTCTGTATCGTGCGGTCAAAATCCCAGTATCCGCTGTCCAATAAATGGGTCAAAGCGCGTTTTAAACTCGCTTCAATAACTTTGGAAAGATTGGCCCCTTTGCGTAATCTCTGGCCAATTAATTCTGTTTCGAGTGCACTCATCACCTCGGAAACCGCTTCTGAGGAAACATCGGACTCCAATAGAATCCACTCCAATTCCTCGAGTAATTCATCCAATACTTTACTCGATTTGATTACCCGACCGCCGCTTTCAACCACTCCACCACCAAGATCTATTTTTATTCCAGAATCGGTTTTTTTGGTGCCGGTTGAACCTTTTGGGGTTGCTTTTACTTCTATTAATTGTCTACCAGTAGTGGTTCGCATCATCTGTAAATCGACTTTGCTACCGGCGGCTCTTTTGAGAGAAACCGCCCCGCGACGTTTCATTTCTTTGTTTTGTTTATCGGTACTGAGTTTTATTTTGCGACTTTGGCGATCGAGCATTTTCTTTTGTTTCTTGGTTAATTCAAGAATCGGTTGTTGTGATAGGTCGCTGGCTTGATCTACATCATCCCAATCATCCTCGTCTTCCCAATCATCCTCGTCTTTCAAATCAATATTTTCTTCGGTTATGGTTTTTTCTTGATCGGTTGTAGATATTGCTTCGTAGTTGGTCTTGGACTCTTCGCGTTGTGCTAAAGCTTTTGTTGCTTCTTCGCTACCCTCCTCAGCAGAAAGTGATTCCACATCTGCTTCGGATACCGCATCCTTTACCCTCTTGTGAAATTTATCAAATAAACCCATTTCATCACCTAATCATCCAAGGTTAATTCGCTACCAAAGCGACGGGTTTGTCTCTTGGGTTTTTCATTTGTTAAATCAGTAGCATCCTCTGTTGTTGCTTCTTCGCTACTCGGTGATTTGAATTTATTAGCGACATCGCTAAAATCCAATGATAATTTTTTGATTTCACTTTGAAGAATCTGTGATTCAGAACCCATTTTTTGCAAAACCACATTTAATTCTTCGATTCTAGCTTCTAGTAATACAATTGTTTCCTTATGATTTTTTTCAGCGATAATTCCTGAACCGATATCGACCAAAAAATTTTGCTCGACGGTTGAAGAAAGGGGAATCATTATCCCAGCTCCTATTGGAAGGTGTCCTCCTTTTCCTGAACTAATAGCTGACAAAGATATTATTGCACTCTCGTGCTCTGAAATCACCGAATAAATCCTTTCGGATTGTTCACCGACCTCTTCTAATCTTACTTTATTCATCTCTACTAAACTGGCCAAACGCTGTAATTCTTCGGCGCCGTTCATCTTAATCGTGCCCTTTGAGACGGTGGTTCCACATGAACCAATCGACTATCTCTTCATTCCTCTTCGGATATGGAAATAGGCCCGCCAGCAAGTTCGATTTGGTCGCGGAATGCATTGAGAACCACTGGTTCCTTTGAAGTTCGTGGATCTATTTCACTAATGGATTCGATATTGATATGCATTCTCTTTGCTCTGTGTCTACTGCCAAGGATGGAAAGAATACGATGTTCTGCATCACTTTCATCCGCGGCTGCAACATCGATGGTAAACTCTTGGCGATTTCTGCCGAATGGGGCATCTCCCTTCACACGGTAGGCTTGCATGGGTCGGGCGAATTGTAATAGTATCTTAAACGCGCTGGCGCGATGCCGTTCTCCGTCAGACTGAATCGGGAATAGGTTTTGCAAGGGGGTGTGCGGGCAATGGTCTTTCTTGTTTTGATCCTGGTACTATCCTCTGTATCGGCAATTATCCCGTCTAATCCCCACCACACCGGTGGAGAATTAGTTTTTGAAGGAGAATGGGGTGAATCGATTGCAAAGGGATATATTCCTCTACGACACTTGAGTCAAGAGTTGATTCTAGTGTGGGATTATTCTTTGAATGGAAAGGGGAATAATGCTCCATGGAAATCACCATTACCAGGTTCTGATTTTAGTCAACTACGATTGGTTCTCGAACCGAATTTACCGGAAATAGTAGTCGATAAAATACACAGCGTAGTCGGAGGCTCACTTGAATTACGTCCTGCTCCACTTTCAAATATTATTAAAGTAACCGCCGATAACCCGGGATTATTTACAAATATTCCTGGGATTTTGTGGATAGAGCCGGTATTGAAAACCACTGGGCGAAATATTGTCGCTAGTGAAATTATGCAAACTGGAACAAATGCTAGCCATCCATTTTGGAATTTAGGGTTAAATGGTTCGGGGGTTATTATCGGTGTTGCCGACGGAGGGATTGATTTGGATCACTCTTGTTTTAGAAATTCATCTTATAATGATGGGGAAAATCCTAGTCTCAGTCATCGTAAGATTATTTATCTGAACGATACGATAGATGATTGGGATAATATCGGTGACGATGATTACCGTCATGGTACCCATGTTGCTGGAACTCTTGCTTGCGCGGTCTTTGGTGATGAGAATAATAGTAATTCGATGACTTCGATGTCTAATGCTGCTAAACTCATCGTCCAAGATTTGGTAAATGAAAGTGGGTGGTACCCTCCAGATATTGATTTACTTCTAGCAGAAGCTGCTGAATATGGTGCGATAATTCATTCCGATTCGTGGGGAGATGATACAACTGCATATACCGCGCGATCTTATGATTTGGATGCTTGGGCTTTTGAAAACCCATATTCGTTAGCTTTTATCGCTCCGGGAAATCATGGTGGTCAAATCTTAGAACCGGCAAATGCACGTAATGTTATTTCAGTCGCCGCCGCTGATTCTAATGAAAATGGAAGTATTTGGAGTGCAAGCGCACATGGGCCAACCGAGGAAGGGAGAAGGGGTATTTTCATCGCCGCTCCCGGCCAAGGAATAATTTCTGCCAAAGGGGATGGGATAAAGGATTCGTACAATAATGAGTCTAGGGTCTTGACCGGCACTTCGATGGCAACCCCGATGGCGGCTAGTTATGGCGCTATTCTTCAACAGCTTATTGAAAAAGAAAAGGGGGTCGGTCCCTCTGGTGCATTATTGCGGGCGATGATGGCTATTTCTGCTGATAAAATTACTGGTGATGTTCCGGATAATAGACAAGGGTTTGGACGACCAAATCTATCTTTAATAGTAGATGGAGAAAACGGAAACCTTAGTATTTGGACCCATGATTCATTTCAACAATACGATTGGCAATCGTGGTATTCTCAACGTGGAAAGTCAATTGAAGGGATGGTGGAAAAACCTTGGAATGGGAGTGGTGCTATTGGCCCGTTTTTAATAGAAGGTGAAAATGCTTCTTGGAAATTTATAGTTGATGAAGGTAATGATCTTGAGGTTGTGATGTCATTCAATGCTCGGCCTCATCCTTTACCGGTTGATGATCTAAAAATTATTATCGATATAGGTGGTGATAGATTTGTTATTGGTGACGATATCGCTTCAGATGGATATTCACAAATATACAACTCTGAAGAGTTGGTTGTGAATAATTTTTCTACCAATGAAACAACCCATTTAATCCGGGTTCCATGGACTTATTTACAAAACAATACCACTATTAAAATCAGTATTATTGCTGATTGGATAGCTGAAGGTAATTCACCTGGTACAGTTGGAATAGATGGGAATATGATCGGTTTTGCTTTGGTTGTAAAGGGAATAGATGATGATCCCTGGCAGTGGCAGGATTTGGATGAAGATGGGATTCTAAATGAAGATGATTTGTGTGTTGAGATCAATGCGGTTGGTTATGATAATAATTCCGATGGTTGTATCGATGATAGTGACGGTGATAGTTTCTTGGATGATATTGATTCTTGCCGTTTTTCTGAGCCTTGGCACCCGATTGATGAAAATGGTTGTGCGGTACAAAACACCCCTCCAACCATAGTGGTTGAAGGTGTTGATTCAAATACGAATAAAAGTGATTTCCTCAATATTACTTGGTCTATTATCGATGATGAAAATGATAATGTAAAGTTCGAATTATTATTGTTTAACCCATCCTATTCAATTCCGATTAGTAAATGTAATTCGTTATTTAAAGGGAATAATACCGGTGAATGTAATATTGATTTGGTAAATGATTTGGCAATCTATCAATATTCAAGGTCTGATTGGCAAATAGAAATCGTTGTTATTGATTATAATTTATCAAATTGGACATTACCTAAAGGGGTTATTTGGCAAAGTGAAAACTTTAGCTTATACATAATTCCAGAAGAAATAAAAACACCTGCCGCAATAGAACTGGCATCTGGTGAAAATAGGGGTTCGATATTGATGATAGTTGGTGTTTTTGGTTTGATAATTGGTATTGGGTTGGCTATCAGTATAGCGTTTTTGATAAGAAAAAACAGAGAAGAAAATATAGTAAAAGGTCCGTTTGTTGACAAGGATGGTTGATGCTTACGCGAGTGAAACTTCAAGGCTAATGGCGATTTGGCCAACTCGTTCGTAAGTGGATAGGTGAGAATGATGAGTAAAAGACTCTATGTGGGAATCGATCTAGGTACGTATCAATCAACGATCGCTTCTAGTGCTAATGTGATGATGACAATCGAAACTGTTGTTGGTCGACCAAAAGACCCGGTTGCAAGGAATTTCCTTGGCAAAGATGTTCTATTTGGTGATGATGCAATGAAGAATAAATTGGCTTGTAATCTCTATCGACCAATGGCTGCTGGTGTCGCTCAGGATGATGAGGATAATCTCGCCGCGGCAAAAGCCTTTGTCACCCATTTAATCGATGCGGTTGACCCGGAAGAATACGATGAAGTATTTGGGGTGATTTGCTCGCCTAGTCACGTATCATTTACCGACAAAAGCAATCTAGTTGCAACTCTACGTGGTCAAGTAAATGCAATTATGGTAGTTACAGAGCCTTTTGCAACCGCATATGGTATTGGAGAAATCGCTTGTTCTATCATTGTAGATATCGGCGCTGGAACTACAGATATCGCTCGTATCTACGGTACTTTCCCTAGCGAAGAAGACCAGGTTACTATTCTAGAAGCTGGAGATTGGTTAGATCTTGAATTGATGGATTTGATTTGTAAAAAATATACTGGGGCTCAAATCACAAAAGATATGGTCCGTAAATGGAAAGAGCAATTCTCCTATGTAACTGGTGACGAAAGGGAAATAATGATTGAACTTTCTGTTGAAGGTAAAAAACAAATCGTTGATATCGGTGATTTGATTTTAGAAGCATGTAAAATGATTATCCCTTTGATTGGTAGTGCTATAAAGAAGATTGTCGCAACTGCTGACCCGGAATATCAGCCGGTATTAAGGAATAATATTATCCTCTCGGGTGGAGGTTCTGGTATTGAAGGAATAGCGGATATTATGGCTGCTGAAATCTCAGATATTGGAGATGTAACCGTAACTTGTGTTGAAGACCCTATCGAGAAGGTTGCTGCTGGTGCTTTGGCGCTTGCTCAAGACATGCCTGATGATCAATATACCTCGATTATTTGAGAGATTGGTTACTTCGAAAGGGGTTCAAAAGAGGCTTCAATACTCTATGTTCACCTGAAAGGTTGAAGAATGGCTTCAACGCGATGCCCCTTTAATGACATTAGGCGCATCTCAATCGGGACCGGGCCGTGGCCTTGATAATAATGGTGGTGAAGAGCATGCTGCCTTGGAAGGAATGCTCAAAGGATATCCAGTAGAGCAATTGGTTGAAGAGGTTTTAATCGCCTGGCAAGAGCTGGCTGAGAAAAACGAGGAATTGGTTACCGCAAAACAGAGATTGCGTATTCTTGAATTGGATCTTGCAGAACGGGAAGATGAAATCGCTCCTGAAGTTGCGCAATTACAGGAGACTATTTCCTCATTAGATGATGCTGAAGCAAGAATTGTTCACTTAGAACGGTTATTGGATGATGTAAAAGCAGAATTGGCTGATAATAGGGCGAGTTTATCTTCTGAACAAAGAGAGATGTTGACAAAAGAATCAACGCAATTAAGGGATTTAGTGAATCAACAGGATGAGGTTATCGTTGAGATGGAAGGTCGTATAGAACAGATGGTAGTTGCTTTAGAAAGGGCTGCTGATGCTGGACTAACGAGTATTACTGCAGATGAGGTTCGCTCTTTAAAATCGAAATCAGAAGCCCTTGCTATGGATTTAACGGCTGAAAAAGCCGCTAATGAAAGTCTGGAAGAGGAGCGTCAACGTCTACGTGATATCGCTGATAGATTGCGTGGATTATTAGATCAAAGAGACCAACGTCTTGCTGAATTAGAAGAGCAGTTGGAAAGAGTAATGCAAGGTCCTCGTTCGGTTTCGGCAGAACATGATTATTTGGTCGAGCAAATCGAAGAACTTAAACGAAGGTTGCTTGAAAGAAATAGGGAATATGAATCTCTTAGAAGAAGGGAGAGGCGTTTACATCAAGATGTATTTGAGCGTGATGAAAGAGTCCAGCAGATGTCATTGACATTGTCTGATTTAGAAAGTGCTCTAACCGATAGAACAAGTGAATTACGTGAATTAGAAGGTCAAAGGGATTTGGCGATTCATGAATTGGATTCAGTAAAAAGGTCTGAAAGAACAAGAGAGGTTGTTGGTAAGGCATTTAGCGACTCGTTATCTTTGGTTAGAGGACGGGATGAAAGAGAATTAAAGAAGAAGATTTACGCTGATTCACCAGATGTTGAAAGAAAAATTGCAACCCCAGAAACCGAGGATATGAAAACTCTAGCAGATGGAGGACTCATTGATTTAGAGGTTGAAGAAAGTGAAATAAGTTCTGGTGAGGTTGTTAAATCCGACCGTCCACATAGCCCAGGTGGTAGTGGTGATCCTGTTGTTTTTGAAGATGATGATTGAATTAAATCGCTGAAATAACCTCTTTTAACAACTTTCTTAATAGATTATTATCAGTTAAGTTTTCTGTTATTGACCCGGTGACTATCCAATCCGCACCAGCTGTAGCTGCTGTTGCAGCGGCTAAACCATCTTTGATCCCACCACCAACTATTAGTGTTAAATCTGATATTTCGGCTGCACTTTGGATTAAATCTTTAGAAACAGGTACGGCCGCTCCACTTCCTGCTTCAAGATAGATAGTAGACATGCCATACATTTTTGCGGTTATTGCATAATTTCTTATTAATGAAGTTTCATCACTCATTATTAATTTCGCTTGGCCGATTTCACCAACTTTTCCCCCAGGATGACAGAGGATATATCCGGTTGAAATCGGTTCGATACCATATTTGAATAAATGAGGGGCTCCGCGTAATTGCTCACCAATTAACCATTTTCTTGATTTACTATTCATCAACATTATGAAAGTAATTCCATCGGCTGCAGAAGAGATCGCGTGGGCCCCTCCAGGAAATAATAAAACTGGAATTTTCCACTTATCTTCATCTTGATCTAGTTGTTGACTAGCAGCAAAGACCCTTAATTCCAAAGCCTCTTGAATCGCTAAACAAGTCGCATGAACAATTGCATCAGGAGTGTCGGTAGATCCACCAACAAAAACCATTTTTGACCCTTCTTCGACCGCTATTATAACTCGAGTTGCAGCGATTTCTGGTTCTTGTTCAGCTGGATCTATCAATATAATGTGGCGGCATTTACCATTTGAACGAATATATGATTGTAAACCTTCATTTGGAATCAATTTATCACCTCTCGAGCTAATTTTTTACCAAAATTAATCGCGTGGTCTCCACACAAGCCCATAATATCATGGGGATGGTCACCATTCATCAATTCAAGCCATCCTTTTACTGGAATTGATGAAAATGAATACCTTTGCCAACACTCAATCAAGCCATCTCCTCTTTGTAAGCATAACTTATTTTCCTCGATTGTATTGATTGAAAATTCTTTGGGTAAATCGGCTTGAATGACAATTCCACCAACCCATGGAGTTAATTTTTGCTTTTTTTGTAATATATCACTCTTTCCAAACCAACCTGATATCGGTGTTTTATTACCAAGACAATCGATTGCATCTATTGGTTTTTTTATTCTGTGTTTTAAATGGATGATACCTCCTTTATCCACTACCTCAATCGCCAAAGCTTTCTCGAGCCATTCACGACGTAATGCCCACCCATGTTTAGTTAATAATGCTGAAGATGATCTTTTTATTCTATCTTTTAAGTCAATCGTTATCCATCCAGGAGATCTAACTGGATTACCGATTTCTTGTCTCGCTTCAAAAATTTCGATATTATAATTATTATCAAGTAATTCTAATGCACAGGATAATCCAGTTAACCCCCCTCCTGCGATTTGAATCAATTTACTACCTCCTTAATAGATAGTGCAAAAACGGGACATGATGGAATACAATGTTTACAATGAGTACAATTTTCCTCATCGACAACAGCTAACCTATCTTGAAGAATTAATACATCTATTGGACATAGTGCAATACAAGCTCCACAACCATAACAAAGATCGTTATCAACAATAAAAATCGAGTTGACTTGTCTCGCCATTATCAACTCCAGTAGAATCATACAAATGGCTGCTTCGGCGAAAACAATATTTTTAGCATGAAAATTATTGATATTGTTTCATTTTATTTTTTTATTTGTGCACTGGAAAAATAATATTGCTATTTTAATCAATAAAGAAATATAGTATTACACCCCTTAATTTCCATTGAAGTGATTATTAGTGGTTACAGTAAAATAAGGTAATAATGTGTTGTAATATAGTGAAAACAAGACCCATTGATTGTTGATCGGTACAGTTATTAATCCTTACATAGATAATTCAAATATCAAACCTCTATAATAATCTCTAATGGAAATGAAGGGGTATGAGTTAAATCCATACATTTATTCAATAACTATTATCTTCTGCATTATATCAATGGTTCTCTATTCTCCAGGACGTACTAGTAATCACCCCGAAGAACCTCCAACCAATGGTTTACGATATCATTTTCTTGGTGGAGGTAATGAAGTAGGTAATGTTGGTTGTTTACTTGAAGATCCATTTAATAATAGAATTTTATTGGATTATGGATTAGCTCCAACCGATCCACCAAAATATCCAATAGAATCTCCAATGGTAAAAAATGCAATAATCACACATTCTCATATCGATCATCTTGGAATGGCACCTTGGTTATGTGCTCAGTATCGAACAAAATTACATGGTACAACCCTTACAGCAGCAATATCCGAAATGATGTGGAATGATTGCTATAAAGTCAGTAAAATCGAAGGTTACCCATTAGCATGGGATAAAAGAGATATTGATGATGCTGTTCATTCATGGATAACTCATGACTTTTCCACATCATGGGAAATTGATGATTGGAAATTAAAATTCAAAAAAGCAGGTCATATTCCAGGAGCTGCAATGCTCCAAATTGAAACAAATAATGGTAAAGTCATGTTTACTGGTGATTTTGATACTCGAGATTCGATGTTAACTACCGGTGCCAAACCCCATAACACAGATATATTATTTATTGAAGGAACCTATGGGGGAAGAAATCATCCAGATAAAGAAAAAGAAATTCAAAGATTTATTGAAAGTGTGGTGCGGGTCACCGATACAGGTGGTACGGTATTAATACCAGCATTTGCAAATGGTAGAACACAAGATGTTGTGATGTTATTACATCAAAGATTACCAGAACTCGATGTTCATGTCGATGGAATGGGTAAGAGGATTGCAAAATTACAATTATCACATCCAGAAATGCTCCGAGATCCACAAGGATTGGAATCAGCATGGAGGTGGGCAAAACAAGTTTCATCTAAATCTGATAAGAAAAAAGCATTGAATTCCGATTGTATCGTTACCACATCAGGAATGCTTAATGGAGGACCATCGATTTGGTATTTAAATAAATTACGTGATGATTCAAGAAATGCTGTTTTTCTAACAGGATATCAAGCGAATGGTTCTGGTGGATATGGTCTTGTTAAAGAATCGAGAATAAAAATATGGAATGAAAGAGTGAAAATAGACTTACCTATAGACCAATTTTCATTTTCTACTCATGCTGGCCATGATGAAATTATTGATTTTGTAAGTAGATGTGATGCAGAAAAAGTTGTAATTTACCATACAGATCCACACCATGCAAGACCACCACTTGTTGAAGAATTAGAAAAAAATGGTCATGAAGTACATACACCGATAAATGGTATACCTAGAATATTATCAGATTCCGGGAGCCGAAGCCATTGAATAGAGAGGCGTTAAGCGGGAGACGTTCCTATGGCGACTAAAGCACCCCCCCCAGGAAAACGAAAGAAACGTAAGCGAAAAATGAGACTGAAATTAAAAAGTTCAAAAATATCAAAAACAGATTCTTATTCGGATTCAATGGGCTGGTCTACAAATGTAGGTCGGACATTAGGGGACAAAACCGATACCAAACCCCAAAAAGCGGAAAAAATCAAACATCAATGTTCGATGTGCGGCTCAATAATGTCTGTAAAGAAACCCAAAAAACATCGTTATACAATCACTTGTCCACATTGTGAACACGAAGAACAATTCAATTTATATGATTAGAATAATTCTTTTATGTATATTTTTGATAATTCCTGGGTGTACCAACCCCCAAGAATACTACGAGGATGATTTAATTCTTGCAACGACAACATCTATGCGTGATTCTGGCCTCCTTGATTTAGTAATTCCAATATTTAATGAGAGATATAACATTGAAGTAAAAGTTGTCGCAGTCGGAACAGGAGCTGCACTTCGGCTTGGTGAAAATGGAGATGCCGATATATTGATAGTTCATGCGCCAAATAAAGAGATTTCATTCATCGAACAAGGCTATGGAAAATCCCGTACTACTTTTGCTTGGAATAGATTTATTTTAATTGGACCTATCGATATTTCAAATAGTAATAATATTTCAAACGCTTTTATTAGCGCAATCAATAGTTGTTTTATCTCAAGAGGAGATGAATCAGGAACCCATATTAAAGAACAAGAGATTTGGCAACAAACCAACCTTAAATTAGTCGAAGATGATTTAGGAATCCACCCCTTAAATGATGGGTTCATTTCTATCGGTAATGGGATGGGTGTAGCTCTTAATATGGCAGATGAAATGAATTGCTTTACATTATCAGATGCAGGCACATATTATCACCAAAAGGAAACCACTAATCTAATAACATCAACATTCAATGATCCTATCACTATCAATCCATATAGTATTATTCAATTATCAAAAACCTCAAAAACCAATCTTTCAGAGCAATTTGAAAACTTTTTACTTTCACAAGAGATACAATTATTAATTTCTGAATATACCATAGATAAAAATCCCCTATTTATCGCCGGTCAGCCTAACCAAGTACCATCGAGTAATGAGGGGTCTGCCTGACTTTCATCGATTAGACAACCATTTTCTATTATTAAATAACGATCAGCGATTCTTTTTGCCTGAAATGGGTTATGGGTTGCCATCAATACTGAACCACCTAAATCTGTATGTTTTTTAATTAAACTTTCTAAAACCAAAACATTTGGTCCATCTAAATTCGAGGTAAATTCATCAAGAACTAATATATCTGGTTGACTAGCTAATCCTCTAATTACAGCCAAACGTTGTTTTTCACCACCAGAGAAGGTATTTGGTAATCTATCATAATACTCCCCTAAACCAACAGTATTCAACCACCAAAAAGCTTCATTCTCTTTTATTCCTGAATAACATAAATTATCGATAACATCACCCTGCATCACCACTGGTTGTTGATGAATCATTAATATTTTTCCAGATCGAGATATTTCACCCGAGGATTGCATTTGCAAACCAGAAACCATCCGCAATAAGCTGGTTTTTCCTGAACCAGACGCTCCTAATAAAGCAACACATTCCCCACCTTTTAACCGCATATTAACCCCACTAATTATTTTATTATTAAAAAAGGACAAACCAACATTCTTAAAAGATATTGAATTGGTATCCTTTTTAGTAAAATTTGGTTTTTTCAAGGTGACAATATTTCTCTTTTTTCTCAACCAATTATCTTCTACAGATAAGATAATCAAAGAAGCAACCATTGCAATAATAAGCAATATAATACCTAATTTAAGACCCTGTTCAAGTCGACCTTGTTGGGTTTCAAGTACAATACTTGTAGTCAACGTTCTAGTATGGCCGGCAATATTTCCTCCTATAATCATCACTGCACCAACTTCAGCGATAGCGCGACCAAAAGCTAACATCACCGCACCACTAACACCTTTTTTTGCTTCAATCAAATGAGTGATAACCTCTGGTCGAGAAATTCCAATCATCCTATATGTTTCAAGAACCTCTTTTGGTATTGCAGCCATCGAAGTCCACGAAACACCCCATACCAATGGCAAAATCAACAATGATTGAGCAATTATCATACCCTGTATTGTGAATAATAATTCCAAACCACCAAAGATTCCTTGTTTAGATAATACTAGGTATACTGCAACTCCAACAACAACAGGAGGCAACCCATACATCGCCCTAATAAAAGTCAACAATATTCGTTTACCTGTAAATTCATTTCGTGCACAGATCGAAGCAAGCGGTAGCCCAATAATCAATGCAATAATGGTAGCAGAACCAGATACTAGCAGCGAAGTAAACACATCCTGCCACAGATTCATATCTATACGATAGAGGTTGACATATCAATCTTATCGGCGACCCACATCCTCAAACATAGATGACCTATCGCCTAAGTATGGCTGAAGTGCCTTATTTCATTTCATTAGAAGAAGCGCTTCTTATCACAAAAACCATAGGGCTCAATATCGAATTTGAAGTAGTGGATTTAGATAATGCACATGGGCGAATTCTCGCCCAAGGACTCAGTGCGAAGGTCGACGATCCCCCTTTTGATAATTCAGCAATGGATGGCTATGCAGTATTGCATTCAGATACAATAAATCCCCCGGTTGAATTAAAGATTTCAGCAGTGGTTCAGGCAAGTGGTAACCCTTCACTCCCAATTCTAACAAGTGGAAATGCAATCCAAATTACTACCGGTGCACCAATGCCACCCGGCGCTGATGCTATCATTCCCATAGAACATTGTGAAGTAAAAACCAAGTCGATAATCATTCAAATAGAAGGGAAGAGACATTTCATTCGCAAACAAGGTGAGAATTTACAAATTGGAAAAGAAGCATTAAGCCAAGGCTCATTACTAACCCCTTCTAAAGTTGGACTTTGCGCAACCATGGGCCATTGGCAAATCAAAGTTCAAAAACCACTTAAAATAGCGATTATTTCAACCGGGGATGAATTGAGATCACCAGGTGAAGACTTACTCCCTGGAGAGATATACGAATCAAATGCATTTGGATTATCTGGTTTGGTCAAGATGATAGGACATGAGCCGATTAGATATCCTGCTGTAGAGGATAACCTTGGAGGCTTGAGAAAAAGTCTTGATATAGCGGCTAAAGAATGCGATGTAATTTTAACATCCGGGGGGGTTTCAATGGGTGAATGGGATTTGGTTAGAAAGATAATGGAAGAGGAAGGAATAATAAAATTCTGGCGAGTAAAAATCAGACCAGGTTCCCCGCCATTATTTGGTAAATGGCAAGACACACCTATCTTTGGTCTACCAGGAAACCCGGTTAGTAGCCATGTGGTATTCAGAATGCTAGTAGCGCCGTGGCTACTACACGCGACTGGCGCTGATGGGCCGATTCCAACGATAGCTAAAGCCAAACTGATAGATCCAGTAAAGTCAACAAGTGATTGCCTTACATTGAGAAGGATAACGATAACCTCAACAGAAAACGGCCTTGAAGCAAGACAACAACACCACCAAGGTTCGGGGAATATTGAAAGTCTTGCTAATGCTGATGCATTGACTTTATTAAATCCAGGACAAAGTGGTAATATCGGTGAAATAATCGATGTAATTTTATTATGAGGTCATAATATGAAAGTAGAGGAAAACACCTCCCTTCTTGAGATTTTATCAGTGATGTTTGAAAATTCATCACGAAGAAAAATTCGTAAGATGTTGACCGAAGGAAGAATTCTTGTCGATGGAGTCGTGGTACACAAGGCACAATTCAAAGTTGAAGCAGGACAGATAGTGGAGATGATTGGGAAAACCAAAGCGATTCAAGAAACCCCCCCTCCCTTTTTAAAGAAAAAATATGCGAGAAAATTAAAAATTATTCATGAGGATGATCATATTTTAGTTGTAAGTAAACCCGAAGGATTACTTTCGATTGCAACCGATAAAATGGAGTCAGATACCCTACATTCTCGCTGTATTAATTATGTCCGGGAAGAGGATAACAATGCTTGGTGCCACATAGTTCACCGACTCGATAGAGAAACATCAGGTATAATGATTTTAGCCAAAGGTAAATGGCAAAAAGAGGCTTTACAAGAGCAATTTGCTGACCGCTCTATCCACCGGTCATACCACGCATTAGTCGAGGGTAAACCCGAAAATAACCAAGGGACATCAAAGATGTTTTTACTCGAAGATCGCAATCTCAGAATAAAGAAAAGCAAAAAATCAACCAAAGGTGCCAAAGAAGCAATCACCCATTGGTGTGTTGAAGATTCCGATGATTATCATTCATTAATTCACATAATTATCGAAACCGGGCGCCGTCATCAAATACGAATGGCGATGCGAGAATTAGGTTGTCCAGTTGTTGGTGATGAAACCCATGGCTCCGACCAAGACCCCGGGCGCTTATGTCTTCACGCAAGCAGTTTAGAATTCCTTCATCCAGAAAATGATGACCCGGTTCGTTTTGAATCACCAATACCATTCATTACAAATTAATGTCGCAGACCTCAATAACGGTTGCTGTTTGGCTTGTCCATGGACACTTCAATAGATGATTGGATTTCAGTCCATGGCGCTAGGACTCATAACCTACAGAACATCGATGTAAAATTACCTCGAGGAAAATTTGTAGTGATTTCCGGTGTTTCTGGTTCAGGAAAATCATCTTTGGCTTTCGACACGCTTTATGCAGAAGGCCAGAGGAGATATGTCGAGAGTCTTTCCAGTTATGCTCGTCAATTTATCGGTCAAATAAAAAAAGCCGACTGTGATGGAATTGAGGGCCTATCTCCAGCGATTAGTATCGATCAAAAACAAGGCAGTCACAATCCACGTTCAACGGTCGCAACAGTTACAGAAATAATGGACCATCTACGTCTATTATGGGCAAGGGTCGGGATTCCCCACTGCCCCACCTGTGGTGTCAAAGTCGCAAGAATGACAGTTCAAGAAATAGTCGATGATATTATTTGGTATTTTAGAGGTCATTCTATCGCCCTTTGGAGCCCAGCAATTAGAGCAAAAAAAGGCACCCATGCTGACTTATTCCACTATTTAGTCGAACAAGGATGGACCCAAGGAAAGGTAAATGGGCATGAAAGCGCCTTCGATGAATCACCGGTTTTAGATAAGAATCTCAGACATGATATCGATGTTAGAATAGATAGATTGAGATGTGATAAAAAGCGAAGACAGCGATTGACTGAAGCGGTAGAATCGGCATTGCGTCTCGGAGGGGGAACATTGGCAGTTGAGAGCATTGAAGGTCCAGAAAAAAACGATTCTAACCTTATGAAAGTAGGCGAGGAAAAAACTTGGTCAGAAGAGTTTGCATGTCCCGACCATGGTGCGTTTATGCCCGAGATGAGTCCACGGGTATTCTCCTTTAACTCCCCATTAGGAGCATGTCCAGACTGCCAAGGATTGGGGGTGCAAAGGGCATTTAGTTACGAATTGATAGTCGATGATCAAAGAACAATTTCCGAGGGTTGTGTTATTCCTTGGCGTAGTAGTATGTCGCCACATTGGTATAGAAAACTTCTCGAACAAACCAGTCATCACTATGGAATACCAACTGATATTCCCTTTGCCAAACTCGATGATGATCAACGAGATATTATCCTAAACGGTTCGGGTTCGACGGTGATAGATTTTCAATTCATAGCTGAAACCGGGTCCGAATATCGTTATAGTAAACCTTGGGAAGGGGTGTTTGCGCGATTAGATAGGACCTATAGTGAGACTACATCCGATAGGACAAGATCTCGATTAATCAATTGCATGCTCGATGAAAAATGTGATGTTTGTGATGGAGAAAAACTCAACCTAGCAGCGAGAGCGGTAACAGTCGGGGGGGTAAGGTTACCAGATATCAATACAGCAAGCGTACATTTAGCCAAAACCATCATCGAAAAGTGGCAGGATGAACTCGATGAAAAATCCTTATTTATCGCAAAGGATATTCTCAACGAAGTAGGCGCTAGGTTGCGCTTTTTAGACGATGTAGGGCTTGATTATCTTACCCTAGATAGAGGGGCAAATACCCTTTCAGGAGGGGAGAGTCAAAGAATTCGTTTGGCAACCCAAATCGGCAGTAGGCTTACCGGGGTAATGTACGTTCTTGACGAACCGTCAATCGGCCTACATCAACGAGATAACAAACGTCTTCTTACCACTTTAAGAGAACTATCTCAATTAGGTAATACCTTGATAGTTGTCGAACACGATGAAGAGACCCTTCGTCAGGCCGATTGGATTTGTGATATGGGTCCGGGTGCGGGGTTAGCCGGGGGGATGGTAGTTGCTAACGGCATTCCAAAACTTATAATGGATTGTCCAGAATCGATAACAGGTGCCTATCTTTCTGGAAGAAAATGCATTAAAACCCCACCGAACCGAATAAAACCGAATGGAAAATGGCTTGAAATAGGGGGTGCAGCTCACAATAATCTAAAAGAGATAAATGCTAAAATCCCACTCGGTTGTTTTACGACGATTACCGGGGTTTCAGGTTCAGGAAAATCATCTTTGATTTCAGGAATATTAGCCCCTGCTATGCAACGAGCAATAAGTAAAGCAGAGGTTGTTCCTGGAAGACACAAATCGATTAAAGGAATTGAATTGGTGGACAAAGTGATTGTAATAGATCAATCACCAATCGGCAGGACCCCGCGCTCAAATCCAGCAACATATACCAAAGCATTTGATGATATCCGTAAATTATTCGCCCTTACTCAATTATCCAAAGAGAGAGGTTATACCCCGGGTCATTTTTCTTTTAATGTCAAAGGAGGTAGGTGTGAAGCTTGTTCTGGCGCAGGTTCGATAAAATTAGAGATGAATTTCCTTCCCGATGTTTGGATGACTTGTGAACTCTGTCAAGGTAAGCGCTATACCCGTGAGACACTAGAGGTTACGTGGAAAGGAAAAACCATCCATGACATTTTAAAAATGTCTGTTGCAGATGCGCGAAAATTATTCTCAAACCATCGGAAATTAAATCGAATATTATCGACACTTGACGATGTTGGCCTCGGGTATATTCGTTTGGGACAACCGGCTACGACCCTTTCAGGAGGGGAGGCACAACGCGTGAAATTAGCTAGCGAATTAAGACGTCCACCAAAAGATCATACAATGTATATTCTCGATGAACCAACCACTGGATTATCATTAGCAGATATTCAACAATTGATTGATGTATTGGTACGATTTAGAGATTTAGGGCATTCTGTTATTGTAATCGAACACCATTTAGATGTGATTAAATGTTCGGATTGGGTAATCGATCTTGGCCCCGATGGAGGAGATCGTGGTGGCGAAATAGTAGCATGTGGACCCCCCGAAAAGATTGCAAAAACCAAAGGCAGTTTTACCGGACAATATCTCCAGGGTGTTCTCTAATAAATCGAAAAGAATGCAAAGCATTCATGGACGTCATTCATCTACCTATGACTAGACGATAAGGTGTTGAAATGGCAGAGAACATCGTCCGTGTCGAAGTAACGCCTCGTAGAGGTGGGGAAATGCGAGATGTTCGTGGTGATTTCATCCGTAGGCAATTAGTGACGGATTACAATATTGAATTTAATCAAGTCCGCTCAATCGTTGGTTTTTTGATTTCTTCCAATATTTCCATGCAAGAAATAGCTTCTAGAGTTGACGATCTTTTTGCCGATCCAATTATTGAAATTAGCAAAGTAGGAGAAAGTATTCTCACTGATAATCAATATTTTTCAACTGATTCAAGCCACTGTATCACGATCGGATTTAAGCCAGGAGTAACCGATAACCCCGGTAAGGCGGCACTTGACGGGCTGTTGATAATATTCCCCGAAGCTGGAATAGATGCTGACATATCCACATATATCACCTACGTTTTTTTTGATGGCCCACCTGATGTAGATAGCACATGGTTGGCGAATAAACTTCACAATTCTCTAATCGAGAGGGCGATTTTTTCCGATTCAGGAAACCCTCATCCGCTGATTGATTATCCACTTTTACAGCAAATACAATACTCTCCCCCCTCAACGATTAATCTTGAAATTCCCGATAGAGATTTGATTGAATTATCAGATAAGGGATTGCTAGCATTAAACCTCAAAGAGATGACAACTATCAGAAACCATTACCGAGATCCTAAAGTAAGAGCGGCTCGCGAAAAAGTTGGGATAAATACAGATGCACCAACCGATGTAGAGTTGGAGTGTTTAGCACAAACTTGGAGCGAGCATTGCAAACACAAGATATTCGCTGCTAAAATCCACCATATCGATGATGAAACAGGAGAGGATTGCATTATCGATTCACTTTTCAAAACCCATATCGTGAAACCAACCCTACAAATGCAACAAGAAGTCGACTGGCTTCTATCGGTATTCCACGATAATTCAGGAGTGATCTCTTGGGATGATGAATGGAGCATATGTATGAAAGTGGAAACCCATAACTCGCCTTCAGCCTTAGATCCATTTGGCGGAGCGATGACCGGGATAGTCGGTGTTAATCGGGATATATTAGGGACCGGTCTTGGCGCAAGGCCGATTGCCAATACCGACGTTTTTTGCTTTGGCCCGCCTGATTGGCAAGGAGATTTGCCTGAAAATCTCTTTCCCCCAGCAAGGGTATTGCGAGGTGTGCACGCCGGAGTTAGGGTTGGCGGCAACGAATCGGGTATTCCAACCATCAACGGTGCTATGGTTTTTGACGACCGTTATATCGGAAAACCACTGGTATATTGTGGAACGATTGGCATTATGCCGCGCCGACTTCTCGATGGTAGAGAATCACATATCAAAACCCCAAATCCCGAAGATATCGTTTACATGGTCGGTGGTAAAGTAGGTGCAGACGGCATTCACGGAGCGACATTTTCCTCCCTTGAATTAACGGAAAGTTCTCCTTCTAGTGCGGTGCAAATCGGCGATCCTATCACCCAGAAAAAAATGATCGATATGATTCTTGAAGCGCGGGATAGTGGTTTGATAACCTGTATTACCGATAATGGAGCAGGAGGATTATCGTCTTCAATCGGAGAGATGGCGGAATATACCGGTGGTTGTAAAATCGATTTAGCCAAAGTACCACTCAAACAATCAGGTCTATCAGCGTGGGAGATTTTGATTTCTGAGTCACAAGAGAGAATGACAGTAGCAGTAAAACCAGAGGACAGTGCTACATTTGAAGCATTGGCAGAGTTACATGAAGTAGAGGCTACTCCGGTGGCTATTTTTACAGATACAGGGATTTTTCACGTCTGTTATAATGATGATACAGTAGCCTATTTACCGATAGAATTCCTTCACAATGGAGTTCCCCAATTACAATTGGAATCTCACTGGATAAAACCAGAGATAAAACCATTCATTCCCCCCCATAATGCAAATCATTCACAGATGTTATTACAAATGCTCACGAGACCAAATATAGCTTCAAAGGAAACGTGGGTACGCCAATATGATCACGAAGTAATCGCTCAAACGGTGCTAAAACCATTTGTCGGTATAGAAAGAGATGGCCCGGGAGATGCCGGATTAATCGCTCCAATTCACGGTAACCCCCATGGTATTGTGGTTTCGTGTGGAATCCAACCAAGATATTCAGATATCGACGCTGGAGCTATGGCCGCGGCATCCATCGATGAGGCGGTCAGAAATGCTGTATGTGCAGGTGTCGATGTAGACCTAATGGCTGGATTGGATAATTTTTGCTGGCCCGATTCGATAGAATCGACAAAAACCCCAGATGGTAAATTCAAACTCGCCCAATTAGTTAGAGCTAATCGAGAACTCGAGCGGATATGTCGGGCTTATCGTTTGCCTTGCGTATCCGGTAAGGATTCGATGAAGAATGATTACGGTAGTGGTGAGAAAAAGATTTCAATACCACCAACATTGCTTTTTACAGTATTTGGCGACCAACCAGATGTCAGGTATACCGCTACATCTGATCTCAAACACATCGGTGAGAGATTGTATATCCTCGGTGATAGTAAAGAGGAAATCGGGGCGTCAGAATTGGCCTTTATGCTTAAGGAAACCGGACAAACAGATGGCATAGGCGGCGCAGTCCCAAACTTAGAAAATCCGAAAAAGAATCTTGCACTATACCGGGCACTATCAGAAGCGATTCGTAGTGGCTTGATTAGAACCGCGCACGATTGTAGCGAAGGTGGCTTGGCAATCGCAATCGCAGAAATGTGTATCGGGGGAAGATTAGGGGCGTCAATCGACATCGACGGTATAGGTTCAGGCTCGGTTTATGGTAGATTATGGGGTGAATCCTTGGGTAGAATTATCATCGGGGTTTCACCACATGACGAAGAGAGATTCTTTGATTTAATGAAAGGACATGAATTGCATTTACTCGGTATTGTCGTTGAAAATAATTTGTTGATCATCGACGGTATCGATGACCTAGTCGATTGTAAAACCGAAGAAATGGTTACGGTTTGGAAAGAGGCATTAGATATGACTGGAGGGGTGGCGTGATGGTCAAAGTTGCAATTCTATTTGGGTTTGGAATTAACTGTGATCACGAAACCGCGGCGATGTTCAATCTAGTAGGGGCTTTAGCTCAAAGAATCCATGTTAATAAATTGGTCAATGGGGAAGCAGACCTTAACGACTTTCAGATATTAGCAGTTCCTGGGGGTTTTTCTTTTGGCGATCACCTTGGCAGTGGCAGGTTACTTGGAAATAGAATAAGGTTTGGTTTACGCGATCAATTACAAGCATTTGTAGCCGCGGGAAAACCGATTATCGGTATCTGCAATGGTTTTCAAGTATTGGTGAAAACCGGATTATTACCCGGCCCGATGGAAGGAGATATACAACCGGATTTCATACAAAGGGCGAGCCTTACCCTAAATGATTCAGGCCGATATGAGAACCGGTGGGTAACACTGGAATTCGACCAAAACAGCCCTTGTATTTGGACTAAGGGAATAGAGAGGATACAATGCCCGGTACGGCATGGTGAAGGAAAATTCATCATGCCCGAAACCACAGATTTCAATACACTCCAAGAGAATAATCAACTCACGGTTCGTTATGTCGACCCCACTTCAGAAATAGGAAGTGGTATTTGCGACGAGGTTTTACCATTTCCAATAAGTCCTAATGGTAGTATGCGCAACATCGCAGGAATATGTGATCGCACTGGATTGGTATTCGGTTTGATGCCACATCCAGAAGCGATTTATGCGCGATGGTTACACCCATCACATACCAGAGGAGATGCCCCATTTGTTGAATCCAACGAAGAATCAATTCTTGGTGAATGGGAAGGCGAGGGCTTGCAGATTTTCCGCAACGCGGTCGAATATGTGCGCAATAATCTATGATTATTGAGCAAGATCATCAACTACTGATAAATGGACGATAAGATTTAGAACAGCTTCAGCAAAATCCCTTGCGTAAGCACATAAACGGCGAACAATTTCCGAAAGCCGATATTCGAAAAGGACCGGCACAACCATCCTATTTCCATCCCATAATCCCTCTTCATGAGATACAAGTGTTCCGATTGCAAGGCGCAAATCCGCCATTGCTTCATTTATTTCCGAGGGATTTTGCGTTCTTTGATTTATCATCAAAGTCTTCATCGATTTTTGCCAAACCATCAATTGGCGTAGAGGAATATCTTCTTCATTAAAATTTGGGCGCTCTTTTGTGTCAGTCAATAACATTGCAAGAGCATCAGCATGATCACCCATTCTCTCTAAAGCCCGCCCCATCCAAGCGATTTCACTCGATTGACGGCGAGATATATGCATCTCCGAACCGATGGCAGTCGAATCTAGAACCAAGCCGACTTGCCTGTCGATAAGCAATCTAAGAGCGTCGATTTCCCTTTCTCTATCCTCATGATCATCTATCAAAGTCATATCTCCACCAATCAACGCCGAAGCACCATCCCTAATCAACGAGGAAACCAATAGATACATCCGATTTAACGTTGCATTCAAAGGCATTTCAGCAGCGTCAAGCAGGCAAATCAAATCGGTATTTTCATCATCTTCATCGACAATACCAAACCCTCTAGTCCTACGCAAAAAATCGCGAACTACCCTTTTATCACCTCTCGTCAATCCCTTTGGATGGTCTATGTGAATACGACCAGCACCAGTAAGATAGGCTGCGATCAAATAATCGAGTAATCCTGCCGAAGGCACCTTTTCCATATCTAATACAACCTTTCGTCGCAAATGACGACCTTCTCCTAATGGGCTAATTCTTAGATCACCCGAGGGCCGCCATTCCATTTGGATTGGGTCACGCGGTTGTACATCATGCATTATCACCCATTTTTTAGGTAAACTAATGGTATATGTTGCCCCCCCGGTAAGTTGTACTTTTCGAACATCAGTCTTTGGTTTAAAATCGACCATATGTTACGGAATATATTTATCTATATAGATTATATGGAATCTAAACAATGAAGGAGTTACTCTCAGGTTGGACTCAGAGGGGATAACGATGTGGGAACTAATTCTGATTCTTTCATTGGTTATTGCCGCATATATGGCCTGGAATATCGGGGCTAACGATGTTGCTAATGCAATGGGGACCAGTGTCGGTAGCGGGGCTCTTACCTTACGTAGAGCGATTCTTGTGGCGGCGATCTTTGAGTTTCTCGGAGCGGTATTATTCGGTAGCCACGTTACCGATACCATACGAAAAGGTGTATTGGATTTTGGCGGCGATGAATTAGGCAGAGAACTCAGTCAAAAACTAATGTATGGATTCATGGCAGCACTTTTGGCTGCGGCTATTTGGTTGACCATTGCTACAAAAATGGGCTTACCGGTTTCAACAACACATAGTATAGTGGGTGGAGTGATAGGCGTTGGACTTTTCATCCAACCATCATCGGTAAATTGGGGTAAAGTCGGTGAAATCGTAGTCAGTTGGGTCGTCTCACCACTACTTGGCGCGGTTTTGGCATTTCTGTCATTTTATGCGATTAAAAAGATGATAATGGAACATCAAGATCCATTGGCTCGAACCCGCACATTCGCACCAATTCTCGCATTTCCAACCTTTGCAATATTAGGATTAGCTCTTCAATTTAAAGCATTGAAAGGATTTTTCAAAAATCTAGATCGCCAAGGAATCATAGAATCCGCACATTGGTTGCCAGCAAATGAGAATGGTGATTGGAATCCACTATCCGAATCAGCATGGATTCCTCTAAACAGCATTTTGGTTGCACTTTTAATCGGAACGATAGGGAGTTTATTGATGAGATATGTACTTCGTCGTTATGAGTTTAAGGAAGAGGGGTATGCTGGGGTGGAAAGGGTATTCATTTGGTTACAGATTATCACCGCGTGCTATGTTGCTTTTGCCCATGGCGCAAACGATGTCGCTAATGCAATCGGGCCGATGGCGGCCATTTGGGAAATCTCAACATCATCGACAGGCACCCTTTCAACCGAGGGGGTAGAGGTTCCATTAGGATTGCTAATTCTCGGTGGGGTTGGCATTACAATCGGTGTAGCTACATGGGGTTACAAGGTGATGGATACCATTGGCAAGAAGATTACCAACATCACTCCGTCACGAGGATTCGCTGCAGAATTTGGTGCGGCGACAACAGTATTGATATTTTCAATGCCATTTCTAGCGGTTCCAATTTCAACCACCCACACCCTAGTTGGGGCAGTTGTTGGTGTTGGCCTTGCAGGCGGAGCATCTGCTGTTGATTTCAAGGTCTTTGCTAAAATCGCAGGTAGTTGGGTAGCAAGTTTACCCGTTGCAGGAATCGGTGCGATTATTCTCTACATCTTATTCGCAGGCTCACCAACCAACGTTGCAATCGTATTACCATTGGCGATATTCTCTGTGATATATTTGGTAACCCGCAAGGAATTGCCAATCGATCAAGATGTGATTATCCAAGCCGAAACCCCAGTCGGAGAGGGAACAGGAGGTATCTTTGATCTATTCCACCAACACGCAGCCGCAGTCGAAGAAACCGTTGACCACATGTTATCAGCAGTGGTAAAAGCCGTCCAAGGAATCATTCCCGAAGATGAAATCATCGCCACCCAAGAGGCGGAATTAAGAGCGGACATCCTCAAAACTAAAACCAGAGAAGCGATGTCAGGAATTCGCCTTGCAGTCAATCGTGACACTTTCCTTCATATGATTTCACGTCAAGATAGAATCGCAGACTATGCCCAAAACGTGGCTGAGCAATTATCCTTCCGGCCGCTTTACGATAACAAAGAGGCTCGTGCTTTGGTGATGAAGCACGCCGAAAAAGTCGTTTCAACAGTCAAAGTTTACGAAGATACGGTTGAAATGTTAAAGAATTTGACATATTCTGGATTCAGCCATAAAGAACAAAACGCGCTGATGGCGATGATAAACAAGGTTAATTTCTTAGAGCATGAGGCGGATAATGCTGAACGCGAGGCTGCCGCCTTCGTCTTTTCACACGGTGATGATATGCCTTTAGCGGCGATGCACATGTATCGGGTTTTACAGAGACTTGACGATGTGGCTAATGCAGCAGAGAAAGCAGCCAATGCTTTCTTACCGATACTGACTCATTGACCTCTTTCATAAGGCGTATTTACATCGAATTGATGAACTAATCATCTTTAGCCGCTACTAGGGAAGCAGATGGCGAGGAATACAACCATCGATAGTCTTCGAGGTATTGCTCTATTGCTGATGGTTATGGTCCATGCAGCAGCAACCTGGCAACCATCACAAACCTCTACCACTGGAATATTGGCCTTTATCGTGGCAGGTTTTGGTGGTCTTGCCGCTCCGATATTCATAGTATTAGTCGGCTGGGGCCTTGCAAGATCACGCAGAGAAACCCACAGTATCTTGTTTAAAGTAGCAATTTTATCGATAGCTCAGGTACTGGTAAATATTGCAGGTTCACATTTATTTGAGCCGCTAACACCAGGGGTATTGTCATTAATCGCAATCATAATCCTAAGTTCTGGATTTTGGCTCCCCTTGACTCGTATCGAATATAATAACAAACCAATATGGTTGATACCACTTATCATAATGATTATTTTATCTGGAATAATCTCTCCAGGGAGTTTGACTTGGAATGCGATGATAAGCACACCTAATTTTCAGACACTATTATCCCATCTATTTTGGGATGGTACTTATCCCTTATTCCCCTGGTTGATATTTGCAATGATAGGAGCGCGAATACACGATCTACCCCACATCGAGAGAAGTGGTGGTTATCTATTGAGTCTTGGGATAATTATTTTCATATTTTGGTCGAGCATGGCCTATGTTTTCGACATCCAATTGGCAGCACCTAGTGGCGATGCTGTGATGACTTTCTTCCCAGCAAATCTACCCTTTATTACGACGGCATTAACCTGTGTGGGAATTATTTGGATAATTGTATCCAAAGTCAAAAAAATCCCTGGATTAGATTCTCTTGGCCAAGTCACATTGACCTTCTATCTTCTTCATTTTATCCCTCTAAATCTCATGCATAAGCTAGATGAAACAGGAGATTGGTCTTTTACAACCTCGATGATGGTGACGATATTATACACTTTGATATGGTGGCCTTTAGCAATATTACAGCAAGAAAAGTGGCCAAAATTTTCAATCGAATATCTAATAACCAGAGTAACTAATTTGAAAACTGCCAGCCCCTGAGGGGAAATAATGACCGATAAATTGTACATGGAAAGTATCGACGCTTGCTACCTCAAGTCATTCGATGCCAAAGTGGTAGCAATCGAAAATCATAAAATCACACTCGATAGAACCCTTTTCTATCCTCTTGGTGGTGGGCAAAATTGGGATACTGGTACAATAACAGGAGATACGGGCGAAATCAAGGTTTCAGAGGTTCGCGGCCGGGATTCTGTTGAGCACTTCGTAGAAGAAGAGCATGGATTATGCATCGGCGATAACATAATTGGTACCATAGATTGGCCCCGCCGCCATGCTCACATGCGAATGCATACCGCCCAACACCTCGTCAGTGGAATCGTATACGAAATGTTCAGCGGCGTTAGAACCGTTGGTAACCAGATCCACCAAGACCGTTCCCGAATCGATTTTAACCCAGTTAGATTCGAACCAGAAATGATAGACAGGGTATTCGATGAAACCAATGAGATAATCAAGAGTAATCTCGCGGTAAGTATCACGATAATGACACGAAACGAAATCAACAAAATAATGCCGCCCGAGAGGACCAACATGGATTTACTACCACAATCAGTGAATCGACTTAGAGTGGTGAAAATAGGCGACGGAGTCGATTTATGCCCATGTGCGGGAACCCATGTCAAGACCCTTGGTGAAATCGGAGAAATCGAATTCGTAGGTAAAAAAAGCAAGGGCAAAGGCACACAAAGAATATCCTACAAATTAACAAACCCATGAGGTTCAAGATAGATTAAAACCTCCAATCATTAATGAAGTAATAATTACTTCAAAAACCAATTAAGCGACTTAAAAATCCAAATCATCAAAATCTTCATCCAATAGTCCTGAGATTCCAGTAACAACCCCCGACCAATCCAAACGTGCTCGTTTTCTTTGTTCTAATATATCTTTTTCGATAACATCACGCATTTCTTCGGATGAATCAGTGGATTTTTTCCTCGCGTGCATTCGATCACCCATCTCTAAATCTTCACCGATTCTATCCGAGCGATCCACTGGCTGAATTTCTTTACTCGGTTTGGTTAGTGAAGCAGAGGGTTGTTCTGCAAAAGGAAGGTTTTTCCCAGCAGCAACAACAACCTCCCTATCAGGTCCTGCTTTGCCCCATGTGGTTTGATTACCAATATCTCGGATAGGGTTAAAATCAACTTTATTTTCCTGAGCAGTAAAAACTTCAGCGATTTCTATTGTGGTGGTTTCAGGAGGCAATTCAACCATCCCAGCAGCCAATATCTGTTGCTCGGTTAGACTCGGGCCATGAATCGTATCGTGGTCATATCGGTGTGGAGAAGCAGCCATCGCCAATAGAGTCCGAGCAAAACGGAATAAAGGGTCGTCTTGCGGTGCTCTAGCAATCAACTCACGGGTTTGCCGGTGATTCTCTATACATGAGCGGCAGCGAGAACTTCCGACTTCGTCCGAAGCATCGCAGCGCAAACAACAAGCTTGGAAACCGAGTTCCTTCATTGCCTTTCTCGGCATCGCCATGTTCTCGCATTTACCTTATAACCATGAAACCTCCTATAGTAGCCTTCAAAACTCAACGCTCAATGTATGAACATGGCCCGTGACTCGCGTGCTGATCTCATCGATGATGATCCATTCCATGCGAACCAGTCAGATATTCATCGTATTCATGCTCAAAGAGATGCAGGCGGTACACTCCACTTCAATCTCGCAGGAGAATCTACGCCTCAAAAGGGGATGTGGGGGATAGATTTTCAACAACAACCCCAGATGCACGAAGGTGGATTATGGCATTTTAGTGAAGAGGAACGACGACATCTATTATTAGCTACAGGCGCTTTCACTCTAGCACTTGGTTTAATGCGGGTTGGGGGGGTATTTGGCTTACAAGTAATGGGGTCTTCTACGTGGTTGTTTACTTTGATATTATCACTGCCTGTAATGCTTATCGCGGTTGGGCCGGCCTTTATTCTTCATGAGATAGGTCATAAAATCGTAGCAAAATATTACGGATGTTGGGCTGAATTCAGAAGCGATCCTCGTGGATTAAAGATAGGGGTGGGTATTTCAGCACTGCTTGGATTTGTATTTATGGCACCAGGAGCGGTAATGGTAGCCGGAACTGTAACTAGACGGCAAAATGGGCACATTGCAATCGCCGGGCCACTGGTTAATCTTTCACTATTTTTCATCGGCATCCCAATCGGGGGGCTAATCCTAATATTGATGGGTACCACTACACCTACAGCAGCCGGCTATTTGGTCGAAGATGGATTTAATTGGCAGTCGATGGTTTGGGATGCAATTTCATTTTGGGTTAGCGCTAATTTGATTCTTGGCTTGTTCAATATGTTGCCATTTGGGCCTTTAGATGGCCTCAAAGTAAAGGATTGGAACGAAGGGGTTTGGCTCGGATTATTATTGGTATTTGCGCTCCCTGTAATCCTTTGGTTTTCTACATCGTGGTCGCCAATGGATCTCGTCGTCGACTTTGCTGGCTTATTTTAAGCAATATCTAGCAAGATTTCATTCAAGATAGATGTTTCGAATAGGGGATTCGTCAAGATGAAAGAAACTGTAAGTCGCCCACCAAGTAACCAAATCAAGACTATTGACTAGATTACTAACCCCTGATTGTTCTTCACCGTAACCCGTACCGGTAGTATCCATCCAATCCTCCATTTCCTCAAGGGTATCACAGGTTTGATGGTAGCACCAATACCCGTCGACCAAGCCACCAAATCCAATGGTTACCGTACCGAGATTCTCCTGGAAACTGGCATGATCCGAGCGCGCAGTAGTATCTTCATAAATAATAATTTCAGGGCGATCTTTAGCTAACCAATCGTCTACTTTCCAAGTTGAAGAGTCAAAACCCTCACCGACAAGAACCCTTGTCTCTTGCTCGACACCAATCGCATCTGAAGCAATCCATGCCGAAAGTCCAACGATTTCTGGTTGGTCTATCACATCGTGGTTTTCACTTGGGCCGATATAAACCCGCATCGGCCACACCTCCTCATCTTTTGGATAGCCACCATTGTCTATTGAAGGAGCGGGGTCGCCATGGGGGGCGCCGCCACCACCAGGCCAATTTACACCGGCCATGTCAAGATTTACATAATTTGTAATCTCGACCTGAGGGTTATCTTCCTTAACGAAATATTCAGTCCAATAATCACTGCCACGTTTACCACCTTCTTCACCCGACCACAGGCAAAATACGATTGAATTACGGGTTTTGAATTGTGTCATCGCTTTGGCGACGGTAAGAACCATACTCGTACCCGCGGTATTATCATACGCACCCACTCTTGTTCCATAGGTCCGAGAACCGGTGAGGTGCGGGTCGATCAATAGTGCATTTGCCGGAGGAGCAATGTCGAAGTGGGCACCAAAAACCATCCACTTATCTGGATCTTCCTCCCCCCATTTATAGCCACAGATATTGTACGCTTCCGGGTTTTGCTTACCGAAAAAATCCGTAAATTCAAAACGGTGAACTTGAACTTCCAATCCAAAACTTTCCATTTCGGTAATCAACCATTGGGCCGCCTCTTCGTAAGCGGCGTTACCTTGCCCAGCCCAGCGATTTAACAATCCAACCGCTCCGTCAGTACTGGTCACATCAGGTGATTGATCGGTAAGGAAATAGAGATTATCGTAAACATCTCTGCCACTGATAATCCCGGTCGAATGTCTTGCACCTTCGGATTCAGAATAGGCATCAGACATTGGGCGGGTTATCGAAAGAGTAACCACTTCTACCGGACCCCCATTTACCAAACTGGAATTGACCGTTGAAAAATTGCCCTTCATCACCCGCGAAACCCCGGCAGCACCAGGGTCCTGAAATCCTGTATGACCATACCACGTTTTCCAAGATTCAGACATACTTCTTATCGGCCAATTATCACGGCCAGATTCCCCAACCATCACAATTGCCATATCGGTCCTCGGTGGAGCAAGAACTGAAATTTGCACAGATTCTCCCGAACCTAGGTCGATCACAGTTGAATTTTGGATAAAACCGGTTTTTTCATCCATTATCAAATATGGAATATAGACGGAAAGTGGTTTGTTGGCCTTTAGGGTCATCGCTTGGAAAACCCCCCCGCTCAAAGTAGCCGGAGTGATTGTAACATCATCTGCAACAACCGCTCCCGACTCATTCTCGCCAAAACACCCCGAAAGAGGCAAAGAGACCATTATTAGGGCAAGAAACACAGCCAATCGTCCCTGAGGCATCAGATACTCGACATATAGCCAGTATTCCAATGCTACGCATCTATGCGAAGGTTTGATAATGATGCAGGTGCATAATACACACTGAGAAGAGATGTCAACGATGATATCCCCCCTGGTGCATGAGATGCTGAGAAGGAAACGACGCAAGCGAGAATTGCGCCGTCCTCGTAGAACAACCTATCTTTGGGCAAAGATGGTTCGCGAGGAAGAAGAGGATCTTACTCCTCTGATTGAAGGTTGATTTTTTCCTCATTTTGGAGAAAATCATCTTCTTTTCTCATAATGCTTAGGCCGAGTCCCAAAATTCCGAGACCAGAAATTATTACCACGATAAATAACAGGTTTTTGCGATTGAAATCGATAAGGGATTTTGACAAAACTTCTTCGCTGATTTCCTTATTACAATCCGTTCCTTCACAACCGCCTGTATCGGTTGTATTATGCTCTTCTTCATGCATTTCAGATTCAATCGAAAGAATGTTTATCGTACCATTCCAGGTATTATTAGAAGTATTATCAACCCATTTTTGGACCGATAAATTCCAGATACCAGTATCCTCAGAATTGTTGAATAATACATCAAATCGAACCTGACATTCATCATTTGTTTTATTCCCCTCTTCGTCTAAATCACAGGTTTTTGTCAGAATTGTTGAAGTCAATGAGAGATTTCCTTTTTCTAGATTTACTTGCATGGTCGCATTTTCAGTTGAGTCGACCATCCAAAACCACACACTATCGGTCTGATAGACCCCTTCTGTGATATTGCCAGGAGTTGGTCCGTCTGATTTAAGTAGCAAGCTGAAAGTCTTCTGTTCATGAGCCGAAACCGGTCCAATCATCATCATTAACACGATGATGAATACTATCTGACGCATATTCTATGCCTGTTAGACATTACATAAAGACCAAACGGGAAAGGTGTGTCGCCACCGCATGGCTAAGACCGAGATTGTATTCGCTCTCCTCGTGGTACTTTTCCTTTCCTCATCAGCGGTTTTATTATTACAGGATAACGGAGAAGCTAAATCTGTCGACGATTCCAAAAACCCCTCAATCTTTGCAAATGGTACACCTTTTATGCAAGGGGATGAGCATAACCACCAAAATTCAACAGAGCACAATATCAGTACCGATAATATCGAGCAACTCAGTTTCAATAGATTGACTAGCCCCGGGAACGCAGAGATATCAGTGGCTAGATCACCGGATGGCAATGTGTATACCTATCAAGCAGGTTGGAACGATATTCATATCATCGATGTAACAAATCCATATAATACCACGGTTGTCGGCATTTATAACGATCCAAATACTCAGGTTTTGGACGTTAAATATTTAGAATATAATGGTCGAGAATATGTTATTGCTCAGAATCAATTGGTAGACTCCGGCTATGCCGACCCAAATATTGGCGAATGGTCAGACCCGGCCCAAATCAGCATCACCCTAATCGATGTAACCGATAAGGAGGAGCCTTGTTATGTCGATTCATGGTTTGATTCAGATCACCCCACCGGCCCTCATAATCTCTATACCCATGTAATCGACGGTGAATGGTATATTTTTGTAGCAAATCCAGATTACGAACAATGTGATTCTGCAATCGGTGAAGCATGTGGTGGAATTACTATCGCTCATCTAAATCTTCAATTGGCCAATAGCATGACTTGCACAACCCCTTATTCACGTCAAGGTTCGACAATTATCAAAGTTGGAGAAGCAGAAGTTGCTTGGGAAACCACCAGAGGAGGATGGATATACATTCACGATATGACAGTTCAATCATGGCCAGGAACCGATAGTAACGATCCTCGGTATGGTAAGACCTACATCTACGGCGCATATTGGGAGGCGGGGTTGAGGATATTCGATGTCTCCGATGTGCCCCACCCAACCAATTCTCCAGAACTCTATACTCTAATGGCCACAACCTGCAAGGCTGGCCAAGGAAATCCAGTAATGTGTCGTTGGCGAGCCCCCGAGGTCGGAGCGTGGATGGATTTTCTCGACTTAGATGGTGATGGACAACCCGATAGTCAAACCAATGGTAATGAAAATGGGGGGCGGGTTTCGTATATTCATTATGTCGAACCATTCCCGGTGATGCTTGATGTTTCACATTTAGGATTGGGGGAGCAACCACGACACTATGTTACCGCCGCGGCAGAAGTTCTTTCAACGACCAAGGGCACAGGGTTGGTATATTTCTTAGATACTACAAATTATATATTGGAAAACGGCAATATGCGATTTTCGATTAGTATGGCCGGTAATTGGGAAATACCAGAAGGTGAAGACAACTGCTTTGGCAGTGATTGCGAAGAATTTCCAATCGGAAATGAATGGTTGCTTTTCAGCCCCCACAATTTAGATTCTGCTTATTTTGTTACCGATTCAACCACTGATGCTAGCCGCGGTGGGGGGTGGGATGGCCGGCTTTATGTGTCGAGTTATCACGCGGGATTATGGATTTTGGATGTAGAGACGATAATCGCTTTAGGTAATGATGGTTGGAAAGAACGACACACCGAAATCAGCGTTGGCTGGATACTTCCCGTCGGCGATGATGGAACCGAATTGGATAGCCAATTCTATGATTTTGGATGGGCTCCGTTTTTATGGACCGCAGAACACTACGAAGGCAGAATCTATACCTCTTGCATCAGTTCTGGTTTGTTCATCGTTCAACTCGATATCGATAAGCCATTTATCGGGCAATCGGTTTAGGCTTGTTTTTCCGCACTGTGGAAACCAAATTCCACTTTTAGGACAAGCATTATACAAAACACAACGGCCCGTTAAATCGATGGCAACTATCAAGGTAGGGCAAAAGCAGCGGGCGTTATTGCGCGCAGTCCCCTCTACTTATGAACAATCATTATCACATTATTTTGGCAATGGTGCAATCGATATCGAGCAGGCTAAAATTCAACACGCAGCCTATGCTAATGCTTTGAGGGAAGCGGGAATTGAAGTGACAATTCTCGATGGTGACGACGATTATCCAGATTGTATTTTTGTTGAAGATCAAGCTATTGTTATCGAAGGAAAAGTCCTACTACCAATACCTGGTCACGAGTCTCGTGTTGGGGAGCAACCACAGATAGCAGATTTTTTGGGTGAACAACTGACCAAAGACAATCTTGTCACAATGGTATCACCGGCGAGGATGGATGGTGGCGACTTAATTCGTCTTGGCGATAGATTCTATGTTGGTTTATCAAGCCGTACAAACCAAGAAGGAATAGATGAATTGAGGCGATTTATCGAGGGTTTTGGCTATCGATTGAAGGTGGTGGATCTTCTAGGGAACGCTCTCCATCTAACCAGCATATCATCAACCCCTTCAGATGAGATTATTCTCGCCCCTGAAGGATTTCTATCCAAGGATGCATTTGAACCATTAGCAGAAGGAGCCGAGGTATTATGGATGCCTAACGAAGAGGCATATGGCTGCAATACACTCGGCTTTGCAGATGGTACAGTATTGGTAGCAAAGGGCTACCCTACCGTCGAGAAAACACTTAGAGAACGCGGATTCAATGTGGTATTGTTGGAGATGTCACAAATCAGAGCAGCGGATGGATCATTGACCTGTTGTTCAATCTTCTATTGACCGCTCGCGGTGTTGAAATATCGGGTGCATCTGCCCCAAATCAAGCAGGGGTTGCCAAGCTTGGTCAACGGCGCTGGGATGAGGTCCCAGTCCTCACTGGTTCGCAGGTTCAAATCCTGCCTCCTGCACTTTTATTGCTAATTGCTGTTTTTTGCAAGCGGTGCGCGATACTGAGATAAAACGGCTCATGGTATCGGTAAGGTATTGATTCAATCCGGCCCGACCACATTCGCCACCGCTCCTAATAGGCCGATGATAACGACGAATGCAAGACTTAGACGGGCTAATAATCGTCTACGGTCATTTGGCTGTTTTTCTAAGGTAGCGATGATAACACATACTGTTGTGGCGATAACCAATAGGTGTTTGACTATCATTATCGAAACCCACCGATTACCACTCAAATCGAAGATCGATGGATGTCCAGGCTCGTATAGGCGCATCATCCCTCCAAGTAAATTGAATAATAACGCTACCCAAATCAAGCGATTAGCACTTCTACCCCCAAGCAATCCCTCCTCTTCAGTAGAGGGCTGCCCGAGTCTAGCAAGTAATAGAATCAGTCCTGCCAATAATAACATTGCACCGACACTATGCAAAAAATTTGAGACAACCATAACATCAAAACCCCCAAGAAAATCTCTTATCGGAGAGATATTTTCTCCTTCTCCATCATGGGCTCCAACCGATGATAATACCCGTAGAATAGTGATTGTACTCAGAAGAGTGAGCAAATCTACTCGCCTGACCATATATTGCTGTCAAGAGCACCATGCATCAAGGTTACCCTTGGTAATAGAGGGGTGGGGGTATTAGCCACAACGTTTCTCAGTGAATATCCCTAGGGCTAAGCATGCGGGGCGCATTGCTATTGGCCACGATTTTTCTTTGTGCTAGCGTTTTACCGATCGCTTCAGCACATGATCCTCCTCCAGATGCTACTGGGATTATTTTCTCCCTTTCCGGGGATGGCGGTGATTTTTCGTTGATTAGGCAGGAGCCGAGTAGTGCTAGTCAAGGTTCGAGATTGATCAATAGTGGAGGAAGTATAGATCTTGGAACTTGGACTACCGATCCCCTTACTTCACCCTTAGTAATAGAAAACACAGAGGCACTAGTAGTGGTTTATGCTCTTCCTGTTGGGATTGTAATCGGTGCAGGAATGCACATTTCAGTTAGGGTGATGGTAGATGGGGAAGAGATCCAATCAGGCGATTCTGAAACCATTATTCTAAACGAACCTCTATGGACGAATATCCCATGGACATCAGAGGAATTCGACATCAGTGCCCAAGCCGGGCAAGTTATTGAAATCAATATCGCCGCCACAATCGAAGGAGCAGGAGCGGCACGAGTACAATGGGGCGATGAAACAGATTCCCCATCTATTTTTTCATTGCAAAATTGGTATCTTGACCGCGAAGAGAGTTTAGTACAGAGCGAATTAACAACCGAGTTAACCGCGGTATTCACTACTCCGTGGGATTGTACAGACATCGATGCGGTATCATTTGAGATTAAAGGTCCGGTCGCCGATCACGATATTCCCTGGGCGGAAGTCGCCGAGCCAGTGAGCAGAGAGGTTTCCGGCGAGGATTGTACTTTCACGGCGGATTTAGTCGGTTTAGATGGCATCTATTTACATCGATGGCAAGTGCTGATGAGCGATGGAAGCCTCATCAATCGCAGTGGATATTTTGAATTGGAGGAAATGGGTGGAGAGGACGCCACCCAACCCTTTACCACATCATTACTAGGGGGGGTAATCGGTCTGACTTTGATTACAATACCCCTTATAGCGCAGTTATTTGCAATCCCAATCTCATTAGCAGGGGTGTCAAGTCTTAGAGAGATAAATGTTGCCAACACCCCAAAAAACAACTTGCTCCCCCTACTCGCCTTGGCAACCATCGGCCTAGTCACCGGCTTACTAACCACCCCCATTCTCGCACTTTTCACCTGTATCGGTTTACTGGCGATAAGTTGGGCGATTATCGACCTTTGATTTAATATCAGATACACAATCACTTTTTGTGTGTTGACAATCACCGAAGCCCATGAACCGCCACCTAGCATCTCC
>Ga0066376_10000024_pt1 | contig 102839 bp, 93 predicted proteins | sample Knorr_S15_td_Bot_FD_77009 | JGI IMG/M metagenome (GOLD analysis project Ga0066376, IMG submission 77009) | Marine microbial communities from Southern Atlantic Ocean transect - Knorr_S15_td_Bottom_ad_5009_LV_A | ecosystem: Environmental > Aquatic > Marine > Oceanic | place: Southern Atlantic...
AAAAGCCAAGAGTAAGCCCCCCAAAAAAGCCTCAGCAAGCAGTAAGAAGGTGACAAAAAAGTTGACCGTAAAAGCAAAAACATCAAGGGCCGCCCCAAAGACGGCCGCTAAGAAGAAGAAGAAGAAAACAACAGAATCAAAAAAAGAAAAGGTGAAAAAGGCACCCAGACCACCCGCGCAAAAAGCGCCAAGGCCCAGATCCGTTTCCACAGAACCTACATTTACTCCGTACGCAGCCAAGCGCAACGAAGAGTACATGAATGAAGAACAGAAAACCCATTTCCGCGAAATATTGCAGCAATGGAAGCTCCAGCTCATGGAAGAAGTGGATCGAACGGTGAATCATATGAAGAATGAAGCCGCGAATTATCCAGACCCAGCTGACCGGGCCAGTCAGGAGGAAGAATTTAGCCTTGAACTAAAGACCCGGGATCGAGAACGAAAACTCATCCGTAAAATTGACAATACACTTGAACTCATCGATCAGGACGACTACGGATATTGCGAATCCTGCGGTATCGAAATCGGCGTCCATCGACTGGAGGCCCGCCCAACCGCTACCCAGTGTATCGATTGTAAAACGCTTGATGAAATCAAGGAGCGTCAGATACACGGCTAAGGGAAGCTCTGATTAATAGGATTTTTTCGTGAGGGCAAGGCGAACTCGCACGGAGAATGATTACGGGTTCAACGCAGTCATCGCGGGAAAAGTGATGCGGCATTCCGACATTAATCAGAGGTTCCCTAGGTCCAACCGATTCGGTAGGCAGTGAAGTTGCCATGGACTATATCGGTCGCTTTGCACCCTCGCCTACCGGACCTTTGCATTATGGCTCTCTGGTTGCTGCACTAGCCAGTTACCTGGATGCGAAGCATGCCAACGGCAAATGGTTACTCCGGATAGAAGACCTGGATCCTCCGCGCGAATCGCGAACTGCTCCGGATGAAATTCTCATCCAACTTGGCGCCTTCGGACTCAAATGGGACGATGAAGTACTTTTCCAGAGCACACGACAGCGTGCATACCGGACGACACTTGAGCAGCTTGACTACCTCGGCGCTACTTATGCCTGTGCTTGCTCTCGTAAATCAACGCCAAAAATTTACCCTGGGACCTGCCGCGACCTTGGGCTTCAGCCTGCACGAAAAGTTCATGCTATTCGTGCCAGGGTACCCGATGTAACGGCTTCAACAATCGATCTACACCTGGGTCTACAAAGCTGGCCATTGGCAACAAAAGTCGGTGATTTCATTATCAGGCGAAAAGATGGCCTGTTCGCATACCAATTGGCCGTGGTCGTAGATGACATCTTTCAGTCCATCACCCACATCGTGCGCGGCATAGATCTTCTGGATTCAACGCCAAGGCAAATAGCGCTGTATCAGTTATTAGGCATTGCGCCACCGCAGTACCTGCATATCCCCATTTTGGTGGATAAAGCAGGCGTGAAGCTCAGCAAACAATCCCATGCAAAGCCAGTTCCCACTGGGTCACCCGAAAAGACGCTACGTCTGGCCCTTGGAGATCTCGGCCAAAATACCCAGGATCATTGTCACAATGCCTCACATATTTTGAGTAGTGCCGTGAACTGCTGGGACCGTTCACTGATCCCTGAGCATCGTGAAATAACCGCTGACTCGAATTTCCTTAGTGGCTGAAAAAATTCACTGCTGAAGCCAAACATGGTAAGTTGCGTTACTAACATGCGGCAATCGTAATCACACCGGGAATGCCCATTCAGAACATTCTGATAGTAGACGATGACACTGTCTTTCGCTCATCAATAAAAGAATTCCTAGAGAATCATAATTACAAAGTTTGCGAAGCCGGATCAGTCAAAGCAGCAGTCAAAAATAATTTGACGGCTTTTTCAGCTATTGTCATAGATTCAAAAATTTCCAGCGGAAAAGGCACTGCCATCATCAAACTTGCCGGGGATGTTCCCGTCATCGTGACTTCTGGTCACGCAAGTCTCCGATCTGCAGTCGAAACGATGAAAATGGGTGCTGCGGACTATCTGGCAAAGCCCTACGATTTCAATGAGCTCATGCAGATTCTCGATCGGCTGACTATGCACATTCGACACGCAGCCAGCGTTGAGATGTTGGGACTTTGCGAGGCCATCAGCGCACTGTCGAGTCAAATCGAGAAGGTCGCCCCAACAGACACTAACGTTCTTATTGAGGGTGAATCAGGAACAGGCAAAGAACTGGTAGCCAGAAAAATTCACCTGTTGAGCGGCCGATTTGATCGCCAGATGATTTCACTGAATTGTGCAGCCATTCCCGACACACTGATTGAATCTGAATTGTTCGGCCACGAGAAGGGAGCATTTTCGGGTGCGACAGTAGATCGAGTCGGACTCGTCGAAGCGGCAGACCGAAGCACGCTCTTTCTTGACGAGATTGGTGAGCTTCCCCTAAGCGCACAAGCACGATTGCTTCGGGTACTGCAGGAAGGTGAAGTCGGACGAGTAGGATCAGTTGAAACACAGCAGGTGTCGGTTCGCCTCATCGCATCGACCCACCGAAATCTTCAGGCACTCGTTAATGAAGGCGCTTTCCGTGAGGATCTTTACTATCGTCTAAATGTTGTGAAATTATCCTTGCCACCATTAAGAGATCGAGGCGATGACGTAATCCTGCTGGCAAAACATTTTCTTGCGAGTAATGCGGAACGACACGGCAAAACCAAATTAAAATTCAATGATGCCGCCATCAAACGTATCAATTCCTACAATTGGCCGGGAAACATTCGTGAACTGGAAAACGCAATTCAGCGTGCGGTCATCTTGTGCGATGCGAAAACAATCAGTAAGGATCTCCTTGCAATAGAATTTAAACAAACAAGCAGTTTTCCTTTGCCTGATCCAGATAGTGACCACGTTTCACTGGAAGACTACTTCGTGAAATTCGTCCTGGAAAACCAGGACAGGAAGACTGAAACAGAATTGGCAAGCAAGCTGGGTATTTCCAGAAAATCCCTGTGGCAGAAGAGACAGAAACTGGGAATTCCCCGAGAAAAAAGTCGCGCAAGATAGTGTTACCTTTTTACCCGATGGTGTGGCGTTGGGTAACAACATGGCCCCACTAATAGAAGCCGCAAAATGCTATCTTATTGTTATTAAAGACATTATGGTTTTCCTTACATTTCTGGGATAGTTCCCCTACCAGTAACAACAACAAAATAAGAATATCACTGGTTAAGGTCGTCGCCCCAGGGCGATGACCAATAGAATAATAACAAGAACAATAAGAAGAAGAATGTTCTGGCTCGCTAAATGGGAAAAGTTCGCTTTTCCCATTTTCTTTTCCGCCCCGAAAAAGTCAGGACTCTGCTAATATTCCACTAACGATCCAAACAGACTTTCCCCCACTCAATGATAAAGATGTGTTGCGGCATCCGAGCCGGCTATCCTTCATGAACCCGCCTATTCTTGTTATTGACGACCAGAAAATTAATATCAATGCCCGTAAAGTTCTCGGTCGCCTGCAAGAATTCGGATATCAAGCCTATCTGGTCGGTGGTTGTATCAGGGATTTGTACCTTGGGAAATCGCCCAAGGATTTTGACGTTGCCACCGACGCCCATCCTGAAGAAGTCAACGAACTGTTTCGCAACTCAAGAATCATTGGCAAGCGTTTTAGAATTGTCCACGTGCGATTCGGGCGCGATATCATTGAAGTGACCACCTTCAGGGGTCCCCATGAAGACCGTTATGACGAAAATCATTCCGAATCGGGCATGACACTTAACGACAATGTGTACGGTACTTTTGAAGAAGATGTTTTTCGTCGCGACTTTACGATGAATGCAATCTATTACCGACCGGAACCCAGGGAAACCATCGATCTTGCCGGCGGTATCTCGGACATAAATTCCAGAATCATCAGAACCATAGGACACCCCGAAGACAGGCTGAGAGAAGATCCCGTCAGGATGCTTCGAGCCGTAAGATTTCGCGCAAAACTCCAATTCACCCTGGAAGATGAGCTTCGCGACACTATAAAAGCGTTGGGGTATCTTATACAAGACGTTTCGCCAGCCCGACTATTTGAGGAAGTACTCAAGCTCTTCATGGCAGGTTTCGGTGCGGCCTCACTGGATGCATTGTTGGAACACGATCTTTACGGTTGGCTTTTCCCCGACTCTAAAAGCTCAATGTCAAATTTCGCCACCGAAAATCTGGTACGCCTAGCACTAACCAGCACCGACGAACGTATAGTAAAAGAAATGCCCGTAACGCCAGCGTTTATCTTTGCAGCTATCCTCTGGTACCCGTTCGTTGAAGAAAAAGAAAGACTTCAACAAAACGATGGACTCACACTCATCGCTGCTTCTCATGAGGCGGCGAACAATATCATTTCAAAGCAGCTCCTTTTCACAACCATACCAAAAAGATTCTCTGGGCCCATGCGAGACATCTGGTTCCTGCAATCCAGGCTTCCAACAAGATTCGGTCGAAAACCTGAGTCCCTTCTGGTTCACAAAAGATTCAGGGCTGCCTACGATTTCTTGTTGCTCCGGGAAGCGGCTGGCGAGCAAACAGAAAACCTGGGTGCCTGGTGGACAGAATATCAAGACGCTTCAGACGAACGAAGAACTGAGATGAAACAGGGAACCGGAGGCAAACGCCGTCGAAACAAAAAGCGGAAGCCCAGATCACACAGGACGTCGAGCGGGTAAACAGCTTCTCGCAGACCAGCCATTCGGCGCTCAACGACAACAACGGTCTATGGAAGCTCTGATAGCCTGTATTAAGACGCCTTACAATGTGGCACCCTATCGACTTTCTAGCATCAGGGTCAAAGGAAGTAGCATGTCGGATCACAAACTCTATCCAGTACCAACAGAGACAGAGAATCAAGCTCATATCAGAGACGATCAATATCTTGCGATGTACGACGCCTCAATCAACCGATCCGAGGAGTTCTGGTCCCAAAAAGCTGATGAGTTTGTCACCTGGTTCAAACCGTGGGACACATTAACAGAGTCCGATTTCTCAAAAGGCGAGGTAAAATGGTTTCTGGGGGCGGAACTCAACGCTTGTTACAACTGTGTCGATCGACATCTCGAACTGAAAAGTGAGCACACAGCGATAATCTGGGAAGGAGATGATCCCGATAATGATCTCACTATTACCTATCGGCAACTACATGAACATGTATGTCGATTGGCAAACGTACTCAAAGACCGTGGGGTAAGCAAAGGAGACCTGGTTTGCATCTACATGCCGATGATTCCTGAGGCAGCCTACGCCATGCTGGCCTGCGCAAGAATAGGGGCGGTACATTCCGTGGTTTTTGGTGGTTTCTCTCCACAGGCGTTACAAGATCGAATTCTGGACTCAGATTGCCGCACGGTAATTACCGCAGATGAAGGCGTCAGAGGTGGCAGGACTGTGCCACTAAAAGCTAACACCGATAAGGCCCTCGAAGGTTGCCCGGACGTATCAACCGTACTGGTGGTAAAGCGGACCGGTGCGGAAATTGACTGGAACAGCGGCCGAGATGTCTGGTACGAAGAAGCTACAACTTCAGTTTCTGTAGTTTGTGAAGCCGTGCCAATGAGTAGTGAGGATCCGCTTTTTATCCTTTACACCTCTGGCTCAACCGGCAAGCCCAAAGGGGTACTGCACACAACTGGTGGCTATTTACTGTACGCAGCCATGACACACAAATATGTGTTTGATTACCACGAAGGCGATATCTACTGGTGTACCGCTGATGTTGGCTGGGTGACCGGTCACTCGTATATCATCTATGGGCCGCTTGCCAATGGCGCGATAACGCTAATGTTTGAGGGCGTACCCACCTATCCTGATTCATCCCGTTGCTGGCAGATTGTCGACAAACACAAGGTCAACATCTTCTACACGGCTCCAACTGCGCTCAGGGCATTAATGAGCCAGGGCGATGAGTTCGTGAGCAGTACCTCCAGAAAATCCCTGCGCTTACTGGGCAGTGTCGGTGAACCTATCAACCCGGAAGCCTGGGAATGGTATTACCACGTCGTCGGCGAAGCGCGTTGCCCCATTGTCGATACCTGGTGGCAAACGGAAACCGGCGGGATCATGATCACGCCGCTACCCGGCGCCACCGCCCTAAAACCCGGCTCAGCAACCCGGCCATTTTTTGGCGTAAAGCCTGTGCTGCTGGATGAAAACGGACACGAGATCGAAGGTGCTGCTTCCGGGAACCTTGCGATCAGCGGATCATGGCCTGGTCAGATTCGAACGGTGTTCGGCGATCACCAGCGTTGTATTGACACTTATTACTCAGCCTATCCTGGCTACTATTTTACCGGTGACGGTGCGAGAAGGGACGAGGATGGTTACTTCTGGATCACCGGTAGGGTTGATGACGTATTGAATGTATCAGGCCACCGAATGGGTACTGCGGAAATAGAGAGTGCATTGGTAGAGCATGAACTGGTCGCAGAAGCTGCTGTGGTCGGCTACCCCCACGATGTAAAAGGTCAGGGAATCTACGCATTCGTTACCCTGATGCATGACACAAAGGGTACAGACGAATTGGTGGAAGAACTTAATTCCCTGGTGAAATCCGAGATAGGTTCGATCGCAAAACCGGATATTATTCAGTGGGCACCGGGATTACCGAAAACACGATCAGGAAAAATCATGCGTCGCATTCTACGAAAAATTGCCGAGAACGAACTCGACAACCTCGGCGACACCAGCACGCTGGCTGACCCCTCGGTTGTCGAAGATCTGATCAAGAACAGCCCAGTTGCGGGAGATTAACCAGCGACCTCTTCGCTATCACCAGCGTCTGGGGCGCTATTGCCATTAGCGTCATCATCGGAAATCAGCTCTTTCATGGAAAGCTTGATTCGACCACGATCCACGTCAAGCACGAGAACCTCTACTTCCTGACCTTCAGTTAGATAGTCTGTAACTTTCTCAACCCGCTCCTTGGCGATTTGAGAAATGTGCAGAAGCCCATCTTTGCCAGGCAATATGTTCACAAATGCGCCAAAGTCAGCAATCTTGACAACTTTACCGCTGTAGATCTGACCCACTTCGGCTTCGGCGGTAATCGCCTCAATCTTTGCCACTGCGGCGTCGCGAGAATCCGCATCTTCACCAAAGATAATGATGGTGCCGTCATCTTCAATATCGATGGAAGCGCCAGTCTCTTCTGTCAGCGCGCGAATGGTTGCTCCACCCTTACCGATCACGTCACGAATCTTGTCAGTATCAATCTTGATGGTGACCATGGCGGGCGCATTTTCGGATACGTCCGTACGAGACTGGCTAATCACCTTGTTCATCTCGCCAAGAATGTGCAGCCGGGCTTCTCGCGCCTGACTAAGCGCAGTTTCCATGATCTGTTCAGTAATTCCCTGGATCTTGATATCCATCTGCAATGCAGTGATACCCGTTTGCGTACCGGCAACTTTGAAATCCATATCACCAAGATGATCTTCGTCACCAAGAATATCTGTCAGAACGGCAAAGTCTTCACCTTCTAATACCAAACCCATGGCGACACCCGCAACAGGTGCTTTCAGAGGCACACCAGCATCCATCAGCGCGAGGCTCGCACCACAGACGGATGCCATAGAAGAGGAGCCATTGGACTCGGTAATTTCTGATACAACTCGTGTTGTGTAAGGCCAGTCTTCCGAATTCGGCAATACTGCTGCAATGCCTCTTCTGGCCAAACGGCCGTGCCCGATCTCGCGACGTTTTGGACCGCCGGAGAAACCTGTTTCACCTACACTGTAGTGCGGGAAGTTGTAGTGCAGCATGAAGTTATCTCGATAAGAGCCTTTCAATGCGTCAATGATTGCTGCATCTCTCATGGAACCAAGTGTCGTTGACACAAGCGCCTGAGTCTCACCACGAGTAAACAGTGCAGAACCGTGGGCTTTTGCCAGGACACCTACTTCTACACTAATTTGACGAACGGTCTTTGTATCACGACCATCGATTCGAGGCTGACCCTCAACAATGGCTCGACGAACGATAGTCTTTTCAATGCTGGCAAACACACTGCGAATTTCATCAGCGTCCGTGTCTTCAGTTTCAAAAGCCGCAACTGCAGCATCTTTAAGCTCACCCAGCTTGTTCTGTCGCGACATCTTGTCGGCATTACGATAAGCCTCACCGATTTGTTCGCCAAACTGACCCGTCATTGATTCAATCAGCGCAGTATTCGGTGCTGCAGGTTCCCAGACCCACGCTTCCTTGCCAGCTTCTGCTTTCAACTCGTTAACTGCGGCAATAACTACCTGCATTTCCTGATGAGCAAACAGCACGGCTCCCAGCATCTGATCTTCAGTTAACTCGTTGGCCTCTGATTCAACCATCAAGACCGCTTTTTCGGTACCCGCTACAACCATATCAAGCTCGGAGCTCTCGAGAGCTTCATAGCCTGGATTCAGCACATATCCATCTGAAGTAAATCCGACTCGTGCAGCACCAATCGGGCCCGCAAAAGGCAAACCAGACAAAGCCAGTGCTGCAGACACACCGATCATTGCCACAATATCCGGATCTACATCTTTATTCGCTGAAACAACCTGACAGGTAATCTGGACTTCGTTCATGAAGCCTTTTGGAAACAAGGGCCGAATCGGCCTATCAATAAGGCGACACGTCAGCGTCTCCTTCTCGGAAGGACGACCTTCCCGCTTAAAGAAACCTCCAGGAATCTTGCCTGCTGAATAGGTCTTTTCTTCGTAGTTTACGGTCAGGGGGAAAAAATCCTGCCCGGATTTCATATCCGGTCGGGCAACAACTGCAACCAATACTGTCGTATCCAACATGGTCACCATGACCGAAGCCGTTGCTTGTCTCGCGACCTTCCCGGTTTCCAGAAGTACTTCCTGGCCACCAAAATCAAACTTTTTACTTATATAACTCACAATATTCTCCAATTTTAGATTGCCGGCTTTTCTTCACCGACAACAATCACTATCGACGCAGCCCGAGCTTCTTAATTGTTGAAGCGTAACGTTCGGGACTCTTGTTGCGTAGATAGTTCAGTAACTTTCGTCTTTGACTAACCATTCGAAGCAACCCAACCCTTGAATGATGGTCGTGGGCGTGCTCCTTAAAATGCGATTGCAGTTGCTCAATATTTGCTGTCAACAGAGCCACCTGTACTTCTGGTGATCCTGTGTCACTTTCTGAGGTGCCAAATTCTTTTACGATTTCAGCCTTTCTTTCGCTTGCTAAAGCCATTTATTAATCTCCAATGTAATATGCCCTGACTCTTTCTCACAAAAGAGAAATCAGTCTGTTAACAAAACAGAATCATCCACGCATATTTGTAGGTGACCTGTATTTTCATTTTTGCCAGTTTACTTTCTATCTGGCGACAGTACGCAGACTCTGCCGAGCCCCGTTAGCGCACCACCAAACGTCGTGGTGCTATTCTTCCATCTTCCAGAATCTCTCCAACCCCGATGAATTCATCATCGTCGTCAGTTTCCGAAAAAATGCTCACCCACCCTTGCGTGGGGGCATTGGCAATCTGTACCGGCTGACCCTGGCGCACATAAGATGCCGTCACGTCAGTCAATTCAACAGACGGCCAGTCCTTCACTGCTGAACTAATCGGCAATAACAGACTGTCCAGCTGCTCTTTGTCAGCGGACAAACTTTCGAGTAGATCCATCTGGACCGTCTCGTCAATTGTGAATGGGCCTGCGCCTAGTCGACGTAGTGCGATCACATGCGCACCGCATCCAAGATCTGATCCGATATCCTCTGCAAGTGTTCTTACATAGGTCCCTTTACTGCATTGGATATCAAGTGTGATCTCGTCAAATTCCCGGGCAACGACCTCCAGATTATAAATGTGGACAGGTCTTTCCTTGCGCTCAATTTCAATGCCCTGACGGGCCAGCTTGTACAACGGCTGACCGTTGACTTTTATTGCCGAAAACATGGGCGGAATCTGCGTAATAGCACCGCGATACCCGCCAAGAACCGCTTCAAGGGCGGCGTCCTTAATCTCCGGAACCGAATGTCGTTCCAACACAATTCCATCAGAATCACCCGAATCTGTTACCACTCCGAGCTTTATTCTCGCCAAATAGTGCTTATTGGCGTCAAGGAGATACTGGGAAAACTTGGTCGCTTCACCAAAGCAAAGCGGTAAAACACCTGTTGCCAGGGGGTCCAGGGACCCGGTGTGCCCGGCTTTGTTAGCGTCAAACAACCGCTTCACAGCCTGCAGCGCGGCATTAGACGTCATCCCCATCGGTTTGTCCAGCAGCAATATTCCGCTGACATTGCGCCCTTTTTTATTTCGCCGCCCCATTAGTCACCCTCTGGCTTGCGATGGCTTTCATCTTCAGCGATGGCTTTGTCAATAGCCTGATTGAGCCTGGCGCCATTCTCGATGGTAGTGTCGTAATGAAACCGCAATTTTGGCGTTGTTCTGGTGCTGAGCACCCTGGCAAGTTTTGATCGCAGGAAGCCGCTAGCCTGATTGAGTACTTCCTCGACACCTTTGGTATCTTCTGCAGGCAATACGGTGAAATAGATATCGGAAAATGCCAGGTCACGACTGACGGTGGCCTCATTAATCGTAACCATGCCAATTCGCGGGTCTTTAACCTCCCGCTGGATCAACACAGCCAACTCTCGCTGGATCATGTCGGCAATTTTCTTTCCTCGACTGGTTTGTCTTGGCATCGTATAAGACCGCTAAAGTTCCCGGGCTACTTCCCGAGTGTCAAATACTTCTATCTGGTCACCAACTTTGACGTCATTGTAATTCTTGACGCCAATGCCGCATTCGGTCCCACTGGAAACATTCTCTACTTCGTCTTTGAAACGGCGCAGCGACTCTAGTTCACCTTCATAGATCACAATGTTGTCGCGCAGCACACGGATTTTCTTGGCACGGTGGACGGTCCCTTCGACAACCATGCAGCCGGCTATCTGTCCCATCTTCTTCGAATCGAACACATCACGTACTTGTGCAATGCCAACAATATCTTCTCGAATCTCAGGTGACAGCATGCCTGAAAGTGCGTCTTTAACGTCATCAACAAGATCATAAATCACTTTGTAGTAACGAAGATCAAGACCCTCGGCTTCGATAACTTTCTTCGCTGAATTATCCGCTCGAACATTGAAACCAAATATTACTGCACCCGCCGTAACAGCATAGGTCGCATCTGATTCTGTTATGGCGCCGACACCAGACATAACGACGTTGACCATAACCTCTTCGTTGCCGATATCCTGGAGCGAAGAAACAATCGCTTCCAGAGAACCCCGGACATCAGTCTTCACAACAATGTTCAATCGTTTGGCTTCATCAACGCCAAAGTTTTCAAGCAGGCTATCCAGGGAGGTCCCTGTATTGAGTCTGGCTTCGTTCGCCCTGTGGGCGCGAAACTCAGCTACTTCTCGAGCGCGCTTCTCGTCTTTCGCAACGATGAATGAATCACCTGCGTTTGGCGTTCCGTTGAGGCCCAGTGCTGCAATCGGTGTCGCAGGTCCTGCGGAATTGATAATCTGGCCATCTTCATCATTGAGAGCTCTGGCACGTCCATAATATTGGCCGGCGACAATGACGTCGCCTTGTTTCAGGGTACCGTTCTGGATGAGTAATGTCGCAACCGGGCCCTTACCTTTGTCCAGCTCAGATTCAATCACTACACCCTGTGCAGGACCATCTTCAACTGCCGTTAGCTCCAGCAATTCTGCCTGCAACGACACGGCTTCGAGTAACGCTTCGACACCATCGCCAGTCAGCGCACTACAGGGAACGAACTGCGTATCACCACCCCAGTCCTCAGGAATGACATCTCTGGCCGCCAACTCATTCTTAACCCGTTCTGGATCTGCACCTTCCTTGTCCATTTTGTTAACGGCCACAACGATGGGTGCACCCGCTCCTTTCGCATGGAGAATTGCCTCTTCAGTCTGGGGCATCACACCGTCGTCAGCGGCAACGACAAGAATCACGATATCCGTTGCATTTGCTCCTCTGGCGCGCATGGCTGTGAATGCGGCGTGGCCTGGCGTATCAATGAAGCAGATATCGCCATGACTTGTCGCCACCCTATAGGCACCAATATGTTGCGTGATACCACCCGCTTCGCCACTGGCCACTCGTGAATCACGAATGTAATCGAGCAATGAGGTTTTGCCATGATCAACATGACCCATAACGGTAACAACAGGTGCCCGGGGTATCGGTGCGTGTTCATAGACCAATTCATCTTCCAGCGTCTTCTCGACAGCGTCAGCATCAAGTAACCTGACTGAATGCCCAAACTCCTCAACTACCAGTGTTGCTGTATCCTGATCAATAGATTCGTTGATTGTTTTCATAATCCCCAGACTAAATAATGCCTTGATGACATCTTTCGCTTTCACAGACATCTTCTGAGAAAGCTGTTGAACCGTGACATTGGCACCGAGTTCAACTTCTCTTTTAATCTCTTCGGTTGGTGCGTTGAATTTATGTTGCCTGGCGGGTTTGCCCCCGGAACGGCGGGCTCGGGGAGACTTCAATCCAAGTGGCGCAGCTTCTTCACCTTTTCCTGCCTCTGTAAGCTCTTCTGCCACAGGCAGCTCGGTTTCCAGAAGACCGTCGCCCGCTAGTTCCTCAACGCGGCGTTTCCGGTTTCCATGTTTGGATTTCTTCGCCTGAAGATCTTCTTCATCAAGATCGTGACGATCTCGCTTATCTTTGCGCGACGAAGCCTTTGATTCTTCAGTAACTTCTTCCTTGGCGGCAGGCTTTTCCTTTTCTGTCTTGGCCGCCTCTTCTTCAAGCCGCTTCTTCTCTGCCTCTTCCCGAGCCTTCTCTTTTTCGGCCTGCTCCGCTAAAAGTTGTGCTGCAACCTGCTGGCGTTTCTTCTCTGCGTCATCAATTACAGGCGCCGGTAGAGTACTACTGGGCTGGGCATCAACCGGTGCGACAGCAGCTTCGGTTTGAGCATCGACCGCGCCGCGCCGAACATAAGTTCTTTTCTTGCGAACCTCAACGTTAACCGTTCGACCTCTGCCTGCACTTCCGCCGGTCTTCAGCGTCGACAGGGTTCTTCTTTTCAGGGTGATTTTCTTCGGCGCACCTTCGTCCTCTCCATGGCTTTTCTTCAGGAAAGCCAGAAGCTGTTCTTTCTCATCTTCTTTAATTTTATCGTCAGCTAATCGTTGAGCGAGACCTGCCTCTTCAATTTGAAGCAATAGTCGCTCAATCGGAGTCCCGATGGTCTCCGCTAATTGTCCTACTGATTCCTCAGCCATACCTTTACCTCTTTGTTGTGCCTATGCACATAAAGTCGCCTAAATAGCCCCCTAAGGGTCTACTTATTTAGCTTCTTCGATTTCCGACTCTTCATCTTCAAACCAGGGCGCACGCGCCGTCATGATGAGCTCGCCTGCACGCTCGTCAGTCAGATTCTCGACATCTGTCAAATCGTCGATCGCCTGTTCTGCGAGATCTTCCATGGTGACAATGCCCATACCTGCAAGCTGATAAGCCAATTTGGTGTCCATTCCCTCCATCGCCAGAAGATCTTCAGCTGGTTCTGTTTTGCCTACCTCTTCTTCACTTGCAAGCTCAAGAGTGGTGAGTGCATTCTTCGCTCTAGATCTCAATTCTTCTACGATGTCTTCATCAAAGCCATTGATCGCAATCATTTCTTCAATTGGAACGTACGCCACTTCTTCCAGGGTGGCGAAACCTTCCTCAACCAATACAACTGCTACATCCTCATCAACATCGAGTTGCTTCATAAAGCTTTCTATAATATTTCCAGCCTCATCCTCGTGTTTCTGTGCGGCTTCTTCTTCAGTCATAATATTGAGTTCCCAGCCTGTAAGTTCACTGGCTAGCTTCACATTCTGGCCGCCACGACCAATCGCCTGGGCAAGATTGTCTTCGGAAACAGCGATATCCATGCTGCGAGTTTCTTCATCTACCACTATTGATACAACTTCTGCTGGTGACATTGCATTGATTGCAAGCTGAGCTATGTTGTCATCCCACGGAACGATGTCGATACGTTCGTTACCCAGTTCATTCGAAACAGCCTGAACTCTGGAACCACGCATACCCACACAGGCACCAACCGGGTCGATGCGTCCGTCATTGGTTTTTACGGCAATCTTTGCTCGGGACCCAGGGTCCCGGGCGCAACCAAGAATTTCAATGACACCATCGGCAATTTCGGGCACTTCGATTTTAAATAACTCGACAAGAACCAACGGGGAGGTTCTAGTCAGCGCCAGCTGCGGACCACGCGCTTCCGGTCTGACTTCCTCCAACAAACCACGTAATCGATCTCCTATGCGAAAAGTTTCTCTCGGAATCCATTCTTCTCGCGGCAAGATCGCCTCGGCGTTGTTACCCAGATCAACGATGACTGCTTCTCTGGTCACCTTTTTTACCTGACCATTAACCAGTTCACCGACTCGACTGCGATAGGCATCTACGACTTGTGCACGCTCAGCTTCCCGAACTTTCTGGACAATGACTTGCTTCGCTGTCTGCGCAGCAATTCGACCAAATTCAACCGAGTCAACCGGGATTTTATAGACCCCGCCGATTTCTAACGATGAATCCTTTTCCTTGGCTTCTGTCACAGTCATCTGCGCTTCTGGAAATTCCATTTCTTCATCGTCAGAGACTACATCCCAGACCCGAAATGTTTCATATTCCCCGGATTCTTTATCAATGATCACACGAAGTTCGACGCCTTCGTCGTAACGCTTTTTCGTGGCAGTCGCCAGCGCAACTTCCAACGCATCGATGATGACCTCTTCCGGCACACCTTTCTCGTTAGATACTGATTCAACAACCAACAATATTTCTTTGCTCATCGCTCCACCTCAGTCGCTCCAGTTAGTCAGGAACAACATTTGCTCGATCAATTTCTTCAAAGGGAATGAGAACCTCTTCATCATCTTGATTAAGGATAATCTCATCTCCTTCAATACCACTTAACTGCCCAGAATACTTTCGCCGCCCCTCATAGGGTCGCTTCAGCTTGATCCGGATCTTCGCTCCAATAAAATCCCTATATTGATCCAGGCAAAACAATCGCCTGTCTAACCCTGGGGATGACACCTCAAGCGTGTACTCCCCAGTTATCGGGTCTTCTACATCCAGCAGGCTACTCACCTGTCGGCTAATCCTTGCACAATCTTCAACATCTATTCCTTTTGGGGAATCGATATAGATCTTTAGCATCGAGTGGCGCCCCATAGACAACTGTTCGATACCCCAGAGTTCACACCCCATTTCCGTCACTATCGGTTGTATCATTTCGGACAGCAAATCACTCATCTAGCGCCTCGCTAATCTTCCAATACCTTTCGAACAAACAAAAAATGGGCTTAGTGCCCATTTCAAAAATCGATGGGACTTATCGCCCCACCGTATTCTCCGGTGTCTGAATCCGGAGTTAATAAAAAGCCCCTTAAAAGGGGCTCAACACAATTGCGTGGTAGCGGGGGCAGGATTTGAACCTACGACCTACGGGTTATGAGCCCGTCGAGCTACCAGACTGCTCCACCCCGCAACAACAAGGGGCGAGATTATAGGGGCGCGGGCGAGTGGGGTCAACTGAAGATACGCGCTGAAAAGGGATTGCGAAAAGGAGGTAATTTCTTGTTTTTACGAAGGAAATGAAGTTTGTAATCCTCAGGGTACCAAAGCACCACCTAATTACGCGGTAAAAATGTGCCCGCATCACGCCCGCTATGGAAGATGACTGCGTTCGATGTAACTTTCGCGCAACTATTTGACTGCGCTGATTCTGGTGGAGCGGGGTGCTTTGATAGCGTTTTACTTGCTGGAGGAGCTCCGCTGCGGCACATCATCGATGCGTCGAACCGTACGTTCGATGTACCTTTCGCGCGATATTTCGGCGGAGCCGAAATATCGTTGGTGCCGAAGAGAGGACTTGAACCTCCACGGGGTTTCCCCCACTACCCCCTCAAGGTAGCGTGTCTACCAATTTCACCACTTCGGCGTTAACTATTACTGCTTACCGTCAGTTTATCCTTCCGGGATCTCAGAGTCTGATTCAACGGAGTAACTATCCTCAAATACTGGCAACTCACTGGACTCATCAATCTGTTCCACAACCCGATCTACGACTTGTTCTACCACGACCGGAATACCCAGTTCTCTTACAGCCTGGGATTTTTCCTTGGCGAAGAAGGCCAATCCGAAGCTGGTGGCAAAAAATGCGATGGCAATACCGGTTGTAAGTCTAGACAGAAAGTTTCCTGCACCTCCGGAACCAAATACCGTCGAACTCGCTCCACCACCAAAGCCGGAGCCCATATCGGCACCTTTCCCATGTTGGATGAGCACCAGGCCAATAATGGCCAGGGCTGCCAGTACATGAAAAGTAAGAACCAGTGTTTCAATTGTTTCCATATCTATTACGACTCTTCTCCGGCTTTGCAGATTTCCGCAAAGCTCTTTGCTTTTAAGGACGCACCACCTACCAGCGCGCCATCGACATTCTTCTGTGTGAACAGCGCCTTCGCATTTTCAGGCGTGACACTGCCACCATAAAGTATCCTTATTGACTCCGACAATTGGGCATCGAATTTCTTCATATACTGCCGTAAGCCGAAATGGACTGCTTCCGCTTGTTCGGGGGTTGCACTTTCTCCCGTTCCGATAGCCCAAACGGGCTCATAGGCGATCATGGCGTCGCCGAACCTTTTGCTTTCTATCCTGTCAGTAATCGCTCGAAGTTGCCTGGTGATTACTTCCAGCGTCTTATTCTGCTTTCTTTCTGCTAGCGTCTCGCCGACACAAACAATCGGGATCACCCCACCTGTTACACATTCCTCAAACTTCCTGGCGACCGTGTCATCATCTTCCGCGAACAAGGTTCTGCGTTCTGAATGTCCAACCAGAGCATGAGTAGCCCCCAGGTCCTTGACCATTTGCACAGAGACGCCACCGGTTACGGCGCCCGTCCTTCGCTGATCTACATCCTGAACGCCAACGCTGATGGCGCTACCCTTAAGTTTTGCAGCAACTTGTCCCAGATGAACGTACGAGGGGAAAACGAGAAGGCTACAACGCTGTAACGCCAGAATTGCACTTTCCACCAGAATGCCATCAATAAGCGAATCAACGCTGGCTGTATCACCGTTCATTTTCCAGTTGCCAGCGACAACGGGTGTTCTCAATCCCAACTCCCTGTAACAGCCTCCAGAAAAAGGCGGCAAATGTTAACGGCTTTATCAGTAACTTTCAAACTGGCACGGCTAATCCACAATACCTGCTTCCCGGGACACTACTTCCGCCAGTTGTTCTGTCAGACTTGTCACGATGTGATCATCTTCACCTTCGACCATCACACGAACCACCGGCTCTGTCCCTGACGGACGCAAAAGCACTCGGCCGCGTCCCGCTAATTGTTGTTCTGTATCGGCGATAGCCATTGACACCGGCCCGCCTTCGCCAAGATCGATTTTTTTGTGACAGGTAACATTAATCATGTGTTGCGGATATTTTTTCATGACGGATTTCATCTCATGCAGTGATGATTCCGTTTGAAGCATTGCCGCAAGAACCTGTAAGGCTGAAATGATGCCATCACCCGTTGTGGTTATATCCAGACAAAGTATATGACCCGAACTTTCACCACCCAGCACCCATTGCCTCGACAACAATTCCGCGAGCACGTATCGATCGCCAACCGCTGCCCTGGCAAACGGGATCTGCTGTTTTGCCAATGCTTGTTCAAGACCGAAATTACTCATGAGCGTGCCCACCACGCCACCGTTCAATTGTTGGTGTTGATGCCTGGTACTGGCAATAACATAAAGAAGCTCATCCCCATCAACGACTTCTCCCTGCGCATCTACCATAATGACTCTATCGCCATCACCATCGAGCGCTATACCTACATCTGCCCCTTCTTCCAGAACGATCTGCTCCAGCGTGGCCGTGTTGGTTGATCCAACTTCAGCATTGATATTAAAACCATCCGGATCAGTTCCAAGTTCAATAACGCTCGCGCCCAGTTCCCTGAACACGTTGGGGGCAATGTGATAGGTCGCTCCGTGTGCGCAGTCGAGCACTATCTTTAGCCCGCGTAGGTTAGTACGTAGTGGAAAACAGCTTTTGCAATATTCAATATATCGACCAGCCGCATCACTAATTCTGGTCACTTTTCCGATCTGGTCTGACGGCACCATTCGCATGTGAGACTCAAGTTCAGTCTCGATAGCGCTTTCTATTGCATCGTCGAGCTTGGCACCTTCGCTGGAGAAAAATTTCACACCGTTGTCATAGTAGGGATTATGCGATGCACTGATGACAATACCCGCACTGGCATTGAACGTACGAGTAAGATAAGCAACCGCTGGTGTCGGCATGGGGCCCAACAAAGAGACATCAACACCCGCCGAAGCAAGCCCTGCTTCAAGGGCCGATTCAAACATATAGCCAGATACTCTTGTATCCTTGCCAATGAGTATTCGGCCTCTACCGTTGCGGGAAAAGACTTTGCCCGAGGCCCAGCCAAGCTTCAACATAAATTCTGCTGTTATCGGTGGCTCGCCTACCTTGCCGCGAATACCGTCAGTACCAAAGTATCTTTTTGTCATTTGACCATAATCGTTAGACGTTGATTATTTATGCGCTGATTGTTTACGCATTGATTATTTATGCGTTGTTTGTTTACGCGCTGATTGTTTAATCTTTGATTGTGTAAACCCTGATTGTTTACATCTCCCATCGTTCTAATCTATCACGCGTTCCGCAGCAATTGATCGCCAGACTTTGATGGCGGTCACTGTCGGGCCAACATCATGAACACGAACAATATGAGCGCCTTTGTTAATTGCCGCCAGTGCCCCGCTAACACTACCTATGAGGCGATCATCTACAATCTTGCCAATGGTACTCTTTCTGGAGAGGCCCACCAATAGCGGCAAACCCAGTTCCGCAAACCGATCAAGCTTATTGATCAGTTCCAGGTTGTGAGCGGCGGATTTCCCGAAACCGAAACCAACATCCAATATTATTCGACTCGCATCGATCCCCGCTGATCGACAAGCCTTGATCCGCTCGTTAAAAAAAACAAGCAGGTCCTCTATCAGATCATCGTAATAGGGGTTGTCCTGCATCTTCCCGGGTTCACCCTTCATATGCATCAAGCAGACCGGCAAGTCCGTTTGGGCAATGACTTCGAGCGCCCCAACTTCGGCTAACGCCCGCACATCATTGATCAAATCAATATCGTGTCGAGCAACCTCTTCCAGAACTTCTGCCTTGCTCGAATCAATCGATATAGCGACATTGGACATCGTACGGATCGCCTTGATTATCGGTAGTACGCGATTGAGTTCATCACCTGCTGAAACGGATTCAGCGCCAGGTCTCGTGGATTCGCCGCCAACATCAATGATATCGGCACCCTCATCTATCATCTGTTCTGCATGAGCCAGTGCATGGTCCAGGCGCAGGAAATCGCCGCCATCATAAAAGGAATCAGGCGTCACATTGAGAATCCCCATTACCAGGGGACGATCTGATTCCAGCAGACTTGCTAGGCGAGACATTGCCGCAAGAGGCTAGTGATCCGTGGCTGGGTCGCCTACCGGACCAGAACCCGTCGCTCCGCCGGATTCAGTCTTGCTCTCGTCAGTAGGAGGTGTATCGGTATCGGGATCATCCCAGTTTTCTGGCAGATTGGGCTTGCGCCCTGCCATGATGTCATCGATCTGTCGTCGATCAATAGTTTCATACTCAAGCAGCGCTTCAGCCATAGCTTCGAGTTTATCTCGATTGTCTTCCAGTGTTCGTTTTGCGTCGGCATAGCAGTTATCGATGATCGACCTGACTTCGAGATCAATTTTCCGTGCAGTATCATCAGAAACCTGAGGACGAGGAGAGCCTGCAGACAGGCCAAGGAAAACTTCCCCTTCTTCTTCTGCATACATGAGAGGACCCAGAGTTTCGGACAACCCCCACTTGGTGACCATCGATCTGGCCATTTTGGTCGCCCGCTCAATATCATTCGATGCACCGGTGGTTATCCCGTCAGGTCCAAGAGTGAGTTCTTCTGCAATTCTGCCACCGAACAGCGCGCTTATTTGGCTTGTGATGGATCGTTTACTGAGTGAATAACGGTCTTCTTCCGGTAGAAACATCGTCACACCCAGCGCTCTGCCCCTTGGTATAATCGTTACCTTATAGGTAGGGTCATGCTCCGGCATCAAATAGGCAACAACACAGTGGCCTGCTTCATGATAGGCCGTATTACTTTTTTCTTTGTCGGACATCACCATGGACTTTCTTTCAGCGCCCATCATGATCTTGTCTTTCGCCTGTTCGAACTGGCCCATCGCGACCGTTCTTCTGTCTTGCCTCGCAGCAAACAGGGCTGCCTCATTCACGAGATTGGCCAGGTCTGCACCGGAAAAACCTGGTGTGCCACGAGCGATAACGCTTGCATCAACATCAGTTGCCAGCGGCACCTTTCGCATATGGACTTTGAGGATCTGCTCCCGACCCCGAATATCCGGCAGGGAAACGACAACCTGTCGGTCAAATCTACCAGGGCGCAACAGCGCTGGGTCAAGCACATCTGGCCTGTTCGTCGATGCAATGACAATGATTCCTTCGTTACCCTCGAACCCGTCCATTTCTACCAGCAGCTGGTTAAGCGTTTGCTCCCGCTCATCATGCCCACCGCCAAGCCCGGCACCACGGTGCCGGCCTACCGCGTCAATTTCATCAATGAAAATAATACAAGGCGTCTGCTTTTTCGCCTGGTCAAACATGTCTCGAACACGCGATGCACCCACGCCGACAAACATTTCGACAAAATCCGAGCCCGAGATACTAAAAAAGGGCACCTTGGCTTCACCGGCAATGGCCCTGGCGAGCAATGTCTTACCCGTTCCAGGCTGACCCACCATCAATATTCCCCGGGGAATTTTACCGCCAAGCTTTTGGAATCGACTGGGATCCTCCAGAAATTCAACAAGTTCCTGGACATCTGCTTTTGCCTCGTCAACGCCTGCAACATCGGCAAAAGTGGTTTTGATCTCGTTCTCGCCAAGCAGTTTGGCTTTACTCTTGCCGAAGGTCAGGGGACCGCCACGGCCACCAGCGCCGCCTTGCATCTGTCTCATAAAAAACATGAATACTGCGATGATGACAAGAATCGGGAAACTGGCGACAAGTAGTTGCGTCCAAATGCTTTGTTGTTTCGGACGATTACCCTTGAAGTCCACATTGTGATCAAGCATATCGCCGATGAGCGCACTGTCAGTTATCTGCGGCTGGATTGTTTCAAACTTTTCACCGTCATAACGTTCACCCACAATGGTCAGACCATCAACCTCGACGCTTCGCACCTGGTTCAGGTTGATCAATTCCAGGAAGGCGGAATAGTCTATTTCTTCCGTTTCCGGGCGAATGTTGAAATTCTGAAAGACCGTCAGCAACACTGCTGCGATGATCAACCAAAGTAATAAATTTTTTCCCATGTCATTCAATACTCTATCCTCAATAGCACCTAAATCACCTGATTTGACCCCGTCATTCAGGGTTAGGGCTTGCAGCGCCTGGCCATAATTGACCGCAGAACCGTACAGTATACTTCTACAAGCTTCTCAGTTCATTCGACCACATAAATGAACATTTGTTGCCTGAATCAAGAAGCCCCCTGGCCTCTGTAATCTCTTGCCAAGAGGTAGATTTCTCTCGATTTATTTCGTGACGCTTTCGGCTTAACATTATTTAACTTGCTGAAATTGCTACGAATTAAAGCTCGCACCTCATCAATACCGGCACCTTCGAAACATTTCATGAGCAGCGTCCCTCCTGGTTTCAATACCGACCGGGCAAACTCATAAGCCAATTCAACCAGATATATCGCGCGCGGCTGATCTATTTCCTTCATACCACTTAAATTGGGGGCCATGTCGGAAATTACAAGGTCTACTGGCCGGCCGTCTAACGCCTGCATGACCAGGTTAAGAATCGCATCCTCGCTGAAATCACCTGTAATCAGCTCCGCACCTGGAAGTGGCACCATTTCAAGGAGATCCAGTCCCAGTACAAATCCCCCTGGGGACGTCTTTTGCACAGCAATTTGTGTCCATCCCCCCGGCGCTGCACCCAAATCAACCACCGTCTTCCCTGATTTCAGTAATTTGTACTTATCGTCTATTTCCAGCAATTTGTAGCTGGCTCTGGAGCGATACCCCTCCCGACGTGCGCGCTGCACAAATTCATCATTCTCGTGATCGCTTAGCCAGCGAGAACTGGACTTGGACTTTTTCATATGAAGAACCTCTGATTCAGGGAGCCTCTCTCCAAGTATCGCAAAACCTGGTATTGCAACAAATGGTATCGCAAAAAATGGAGAAGCTGGGTACAATCGCCGCCCGCTTCACCTGAAACAAATATGAATTCAAAACAAAAAAAACGATTCAGAACTATTGGCCATGATCTCAAGCCCGTGGTGACAATTGCAGGCAAGGGATTATCTGAGAATGTGCTAACCGAGCTCAATCGTGCCCTTGATGACCATGAACTCATTAAAGTAAAAATTGCCGGTGATCGGGAGGAACGTACGGAAGTGGTGAACCAACTCGGTAAACTTGAAGAAACCGAGGTTGTACAGGTCGTAGGCGGTATGGCACTAATATATCGACCGGCTCGAGAACCTAACCCTGCTTTGTCCAATATTCTGCGGACGAAGCTCCTATAGACAAAATTTCGCTCTTAATTTCAAAGATGCTTCACGGAGCAAATTTCGTACTCCACTTCCCCGCTGGGTGTCTTGACCAATACAACATCTCCAACCTCTTTGCCAATCATGGCCCTGGCGATCGGCGAATAAACCGATAATTTGTTCTTTTTGATGTCCGCCTCGTCATCACCAACAATCGTGTAGATAAGCTCTTCGTCCTTGTCCAGATTGAGTAATTCAACGGTGGTGCCGAAGATAATCTTCCCGGATTCCGGGATGAGTGTGACATCTATGATTTGCACGTTGGACAGTTTGCCCTCTATTTCCAGAATTCGACCTTCTATGAAACCCTGCTCTTCCTTGGCGTATTGATACTCGGCATTCTCCCTGAGATCACCTTGAGCACGCGCCTCGGCTATTGCCTGAACAATTCTAGGTCGTTCCTGACTCTTCAATCCATCAAGTTCCTGGCGCAGTTCTCTTTCGCCATTGATTGTCATTGGAATCTTGTCCATCACACCTTTACTCTTGAGTTAATCACCTGTCCGCTCGACCGTAGAATGCGGTCACTGGTGTCGAGAAGAATCCCGGCTCTGTCTAGTCTAACCTTTGTGCAGGTCTTGTATAGATTGCACAGAAGTCTCTTCACCATGGCGTAGCGCCTCAACACTGGCTCTTCCTCCAGCCATCGTTGTCGTGTAGCAGACTTTGTTTTGTAGCGCCGTGCGACGAATCATAAAAGAGTCGGCAATAGCCTGTTTACCTTCTGTGGTGTTTACAATGAAATCCACTTCGTGGTTTTTCAACATATCGACAATATGCGGTCGCCCCTCCTGGACTTTATTGACGACCTGCACTTCCAGACCGGCATCCTTGATCACCCGCGCACTTCCACGGGTCGCGACCACAGAAAATCCAAGGTCGATTAAACCACCAGCGAGTTCCGGTAACTGATCCTTGTCCGCATCCCTGACACTCAGAAAAACGCAGCCTTTACTGGGTATAGTATCGCCCGCAGCGGTTTGCGCTTTACCATAGGCCTCGGCAAAGCTCTTGCCTACACCCATCACCTCGCCTGTTGATTTCATCTCCGGACCTAGAATCGGATCAACACCAGGAAATTTTCCGAACGGGAACACCGCTTCTTTTACGCTATAAAAGTCAGGTACGATTTCACGGGTGAAGCCCTGATCCTCGAGTGAGACACCAACCATGCAACGAGCAGCGATTTTCGCCAGGCTCACCCCAATACACTTCGAGACAAATGGCACCGTTCGCGATGCTCGCGGATTCACTTCGAGCACATAAATGACATCATTTTGCACAGCAAGCTGAACGTTCATCAGCCCTATAACCCCTAGCTCTAATGCCATACGTTTAACCTGATCACGCATCTCGGCAATCAGTTCCTCTGACAGGCTATAAGGCGGCAGGGAACAAGCGGAGTCGCCCGAATGAATACCTGCCTGTTCAATGTGCTGCATCACAGAACCGATGACAACATGTTGGCCATCTGATACCGCATCAATATCCACTTCAATCGCCTGATCGAGGAATCGATCCAACAAAATTGGTGAATCGTTGGAGACCTCAACGGCTCTTCTCATATAGGACTTGAGTTCATCCTGATCGTAGACTATTTCCATGGCGCGACCACCCAGCACGTACGACGGTCGGACGATCAATGGAAAACCGACTTCATCTGCAGCGATGACAGCCTGGTCATGGTTTTTGACAATACGATTGGGCGGTTGATTGAGGTTAAGCTTCTGAATCAGTTTCTGAAACCGTTCCCGATCTTCTGCTTCATCAATGGCATCCGGTGACGTGCCAATGATGGGCACACCCGCAGCTTGAAGTCGATTCGCCAGCTTCAAGGGTGTCTGACCCCCAAATTGCACAATCACACCGGTGGGCTTCTCGATGTCCACCACTGCCATCACGTCTTCGAAGGTCAAGGGTTCAAAGTACAGGCGATCCGATGTGTCGTAGTCCGTTGATACGGTTTCGGGATTACAATTGATCATGATCGACTCGTATCCTTCCTCTCGCATCGCAAGGGAAGCGTGCACACAACAATAGTCAAATTCAATTCCCTGGCCGATTCGATTTGGGCCACCGCCCAGAACAATTATTTTTTTATTGTCTGTAGGCTCGGCCTCGCATTCATCTTCGTAAGTTGAATACATGTAGGCAGTTGCGGAACGAAATTCAGCAGCGCAGGTATCGACTCTCCGAAAGACCGGTTTTACGTCCATCGATAATCGATGATGCCGAACTTCGTCTTCCGTGCCGTTAAGTAACGTGGCAAGCCTCGAATCAGAAAAACCTTTCTGCTTTAGCCTGAATAATTCATCTTTCTGCAGATCAGTTATCGAACGGCCAACAAGCCTGTTTTCAGCGTCAACCAAATCCTGCAGCTGCGCCAAAAACCAGGGGTCCATGCCGGTCAGCTCGCGGATTTCCTCAAGCTCAAATCCCTGACGCATGGCGTCGGCCAGATAACGCAATCTGTCAGAACTCGGCACACTCAGTTCCTTGCGAAGCAGACTGTGCAATTCTTCTTGATCTGGCTTGATGATCGGTGTCAGTCCGTCAATGCCAATTTCCAGGCCTCTGAGTGCCTTCTGCAAGGACTCCTGGAAAGTACGGCCGATAGCCATGACCTCTCCCACCGACTTCATTTGAGTCGTCAATATATTTTCGGCCTGAGGAAACTTCTCAAAGGTAAATCTGGGGATCTTGGTAACGATATAGTCGATGGATGGCTCGAATGAAGCGGGTGTGACCCCGCCAGTAATATCATTTCTCAATTCATCCAGGGTATAGCCAACAGCCAGTTTTGCTGCCACCTTGGCGATTGGAAAGCCCGTTGCCTTTGATGCCAGCGCCGAGGATCTGGACACCCGGGGATTCATTTCGATGACAATCATTCGGCCGGTATCTGGCTCGACCGCGAACTGCACATTCGAGCCGCCGGTTTCAACGCCAATAGCGCGCAACACATCTATCGATGCATTTCGCATAATCTGGTATTCCTTGTCGGTCAAGGTCTGTGCGGGCGCGACGGTAATTGAATCGCCAGTGTGGATACCCATAGGGTCGATGTTTTCGATGGAACATACAATGATGCAGTTGTCGTTTTTGTCTCTGACAACTTCCATTTCATACTCTTTCCAGCCGAGTAACGATTCGTCGATGAGCAGTTCGTTTGTGGGAGATAGATCTAACCCCCGAAGGCATATTTCTTCAAAATCTTCCTGATTGTAGGCGATCCCACCGCCAGACCCACCCATGGTAAATGAGGGCCTGATCACACAGGGAAAACCCAGCATGGCCTGGACCTGCCTTGCCTCTTCCATAGAATGCGCGATGGCATTTCGTGCAGTTTCAAGACCGATGGATTTCATTACCAGGTCGAACTGTTGTCGGTCTTCGGCCTTATCAATGGCCTCTTTCGACGCACCAATCAATTCAACGCCGTATTTTTCAAGAACACCTTCACGTGCGAGATCGAGTGCGCAATTAAGACCAGTCTGGCCACCCATGGTCGGAAGAATCGCGTCGGGCCTTTCTTTTGCGATAATACGTTCCACATACTGCCAGGTAACGGGTTCGATATAGGTCGCATCCGCCATCCCAGGATCAGTCATAATCGTTGCGGGATTCGAGTTCACCAGGATGACCCGGTAGCCCTCTTCGCGAAGCGCCTTGCAGGCCTGGGCTCCTGAATAATCAAACTCGCAGGCCTGACCGATAACAATCGGCCCTGCGCCAATAATGAGAATGCTTTCAATATCGCTGCGTTTTGGCATCTACTGCTTTCGCTCTTCCATTAACTCGATGAAGTGATCAAATAAGGGCTTCGCATCATGCGGACCAGGGCTAGCCTCGGGATGCCCCTGGAATCCGAACGCGGGGCGATCAGTAAGGTGTATTCCCTGGATAGAGTTGTCAAACAAAGATCGGTGGGTCACGTGGACGTTACCGGGCAACTCAGCCTCATCAATACAAAAGCCGTGATTCTGGCTCGTGATCAGCACGGTCCCATCGTCCAGGTTCTTCACCGGATGGTTAGCCCCGTGATGACCATGGCTCATTTTTCTGGTGAGCATTCCGACTGCTAGTCCCAGCAACTGCAAACCAAGGCAGATACCGAATACGGGAATATCTGCATAAAGAATCTCTCTAATCGCTCCGATGGCGTAATCGCATGGATCCGGATCCCCAGGGCCATTGGACAAGAAAATGCCATCCGGAGACATGGCCAGCACTGCACTTGCCGTTGTTTCAGCGGGAACAACGGTCAACCGGCAACCACGATCCGCCAGTAAGCGGAGAATATTCTTCTTAATACCAAAATCGTAGGCGACAACATGGAATCGGGTATCCTCGATCACCGGGTAACCCTGGCCAATCTTCCAACTGCCTTCCTTCCAGGAATAGAGTTCTGGTGTTGTGACTTCCAAGGCGAGATCCATACCTTTCAATCCAGCAAAACTTTTTGCTGCATCCACTGCCCCGGTAATGTCTGCCTCGCTAAGGGCATCTCCAGCGATGATCGCACCTTTCAATGAGCCCTGGTCCCGAAGAACACCGGTCAGCTTTCGGGTATCAATCTCTGCAATCGCTACGACATTTTTTAATTTCAGGTATTCGTTCAGCGACATTTCCTTGCGCCAGTTGCTCGCAAGTAATGGCAGGTCGCGGATGACCAACCCCGCTGCCCAGATCTGACTGGATTCCTCATCCTCGGTATTGACGCCAGTGTTGCCAATGTGGGGATGAGTGAAAGTGATGATCTGTTTAGCGTAAGACGGATCGGTAAGAATTTCCTGGTAGCCAGTCATGGCGGTATTAAATACGACTTCTCCCACTGACTGCCCACTAACACCAATAGCAATACCCTCGAACGTCATTCCGTTCTCGAGTGCAAGTACTGCTCTACCGTTCAAGTGTCAGTCTCCGATAATAAAGATGAGTGAGATTGCGTAACCCGGAAAACGCTGAAAAGCTGATCGAAAAAAAGCGAGATGGAAATTGCTTCCATCTCGCTTTCAAATCTGTTCAAACTGGCGTGTCATCCTAAGCGCAGCATTCTAATGGAGCTGCACTTTTGTTTCCAGCAATTCCTTGTTATTTGCTCGAGGGATCCTTTTAGGGAAGCTTTGATTAATTGGATTTTTGCGTGAGGACAAGGCGAACTCGCACGGAGATTGATTACGGGTTCAACGCAGTCATCGCGGGAAAAGACATTAATCAGAGGTTCCTTAGGAAATCAGTCAGGGCTTCCCTCTAGGCCCAATACAGCCAACATGTCATATAAGTCCGGCTGCTGGTTAACGACCCACTCTGCGGCTCGAACAGCGCCTTCGGCAAAATTGACCCGGCTCTGGGCCCGATGGGTTATCTCCAGTCGTTCGCCACCGGCAATAAACATGACGGTGTGTTCACCGACGATTTCTCCACCCCTGATGGCGTGAAAACCAATGGTTTCCCGGTCTCTTGTACCGGTCAATCCCTGACGCCCATGCATTTCGACCTCTGACAGCTTTAGTCCCAGGCCCCTGGCAACATGCTCGCCCAGGCTCAACGCCGTACCGGATGGGGCGTCGACCTTGTGCCGGTGGTGTGCTTCAACAATCTCAACATCCACCGAATCGCCGAATATCTCCGCCGCGGTTTCAACCAAACGAAACATCGCATTCACACCAATGCTGTAATTGCTCGCCATGACGATGGAAATTGAATGACTGATCTGCCTGATTCTTGCCTGCTCGGATTCTGATAACCCGGTGGTGCCGATGACCATTTTCGTGCCGAAATCGTGACAGATTTCCGCGTTGGCAACGGTTGCTGTTGCAACGGTGAAATCAATCAGTACATCGATATCGCCTGCAGCCCCGGCCAGATCGTCTGTAACCGGAATCCCTATCTCTGCGATACCTGCAACGATTCCAGCGTCAGTGCCAATTGATGCCAAACCGGGTTGTTCAATGGCTGCACCCAGGGTGAGCTCCCCAGATGCCTCAATCAAAGCCACTAGGGTCTTGCCCATTTTCCCGGCCGCGCCGACTACACCAACATTTATCACGATATCTTCCTGGAATCAGTAGTGAAATCCTTCGCCCGGTAAGCATCTGACTTAAGGTCTGTTTACGTCTACTCGCAGGGCATGATCAAGAATAGCTAATTGCCGTGGATGGTGTCTAATCTGTCAGGGAATCAACGAATTTCTTTACCCCTTCAAACCAGCTGGTTTGCTGAGGTCTTTGGTTCTCACTGGTTTCATTGGCAAACTCATGGAGCAGCTCTTTCTGCCTGGCATTCAGGTTCACCGGTGTCTCGATGATGACGCGGCAATAAAGATCGCCAGTCCCGCCGCCGCGAACCTGGTTAACATTTACCCCTTTACCGCGTAGTCTGAACTGTTTCTCTGTCTGGGTCTCAGCCGGAATCTTCAGATTTACCTTGCCGTCCAGTGTTGGTACTTCGAGCTCTCCGCCTAGTGCTGCATCCACAAAGCTAATAGGCACTTCACAGAACAAGTGTTCGTCCCGACGGGTGAAAATATCGTGATCCCGCACCTCTATCTGGACGTACAGATCACCGGTTGGCCCACCCATGGACCCTGCTTCACCCTGACCTGCCAGTCGAATTCTATCTCCGGTATCAACACCTGGCGGGACTTTTACCGATAAAGTTTTCTGTTTCTGAACGCGACCCTGACCACGGCAGGGGTTGCAGGGATCGGAAATGACCTTACCCTGGCCGCGACATCTGGGGCATGTTTGCTGGATCGAGAAAATCCCCTGACGTGCGGTGATCTGGCCCATGCCACCACATTGCACACAGTCGGTTGGCGACGTGCCTTTCTTCGTACCCGATCCGAGGCATTCCATGCATTCAACCAAAGTGGGTACTTTTATCTTGGGGTTACACCCCTTGACAGCCTGTTCCAGATCAAGGGTCAATACATAGCGTAGATCCGCCCCCCGACTCGCACCTGCTCTGCGACTACCACTTGCGCCGCCGAAGATATCTCCGAATACATCTTCGAAGATAGAGCCGAAACCGCTTCCTCCACCAAACCCCTGACCACCAGCAGAGCCATCAACAGCTGCGTGTCCGAACTGGTCATAAGCCTCTCTTTTTTCACTGTCGGTGAGTACTTCTGCGGCTTCGCTCGCTTCTTTAAACCTGGTTTCTGACTCTGCATCGTCTGGATTGCGGTCCGGGTGATGCTTCATGGCCAGACGGCGATAAGCCTTCTTGATGACTTGCTCCGATGCATCCCGTGTGACGCCGAGTACTTCGTAATAATCTCGTTTAGCCATGATCCTAAATCATCGTGTTAGGGAACTTCCGAATTAAGGCCGATTAATCAGAAGTTCCTTAGTTATCTGTGAAACGAAACAACGCGGGAAGCACCCGCGTTGTCCGTGGTACTGCAAATTGGCCTGATTACTTGTCGTCCTTAACCTCTTCAAATTCAGCGTCTACTGCATCAGCATCACCACCATCGGTGCCGGCAGCTGCGTCTTCTGGCGGCGCCGCATCCTGCTGTGCTTCTGCGTACATACGTTGAGCTAATGAAGAAGAAGCTTCCGTTAGTTGTTGAGTCTTGGCTTCTATTGCTGCCTTGTCATCAGACTTAATGGCTTCTTCAAGTTCGCCAATGGCACTCTCAATCGTTGCCTTCTCAGCTTCCTCTACCTTGTCAGCCGCTTCCTCAAGTGTCTTCCGGGTGGCATGGATCATTCCATCGGCCATATTTCGAGCGCCAACCAGCTCCTCAAACTTGAGATCCTCTTCAGCATGCGCCTCGGCATCACGCACCATCTGATCGATTTCTTCATCAGACAATCCACTTGAGGCTTTAACAATGATCGACTGCTCTTTACCGGTCGCCTTGTCCTTTGCGGAAACATTCAATATGCCGTTGGCATCCAGGTCGAAACTTACCTCGATCTGCGGCGTACCGCGTGGCGCCGGTGGTATGTCTGCCAAATCAAATTGGCCCAGGGACTTGTTTTGCGTCGCCTGCTTACGCTCACCCTGCATGACATGAATGGTGACTGCCGGCTGATTATCATCAGCAGTCGAAAAGACCTGTGACTTCTGGGTGGGAATTGTTGTGTTCTTTTCGATCAGTGAACTCATCACGCCGCCCATGGTTTCGATACCCAGCGACAGAGGCGTTACATCGAGTAACAATACATCTTTCACGTCGCCAGAGAGTACCGCTGCCTGAATCGAAGCGCCCATCGCTACTGCTTCATCCGGGTTCACATCTCGTCTTGGTTCCTTGCCAAAAAACTCCTGAACCGTTTTCTGGACTAGCGGCATGCGCGTCTGACCACCCACCAGGATGATGTCATCTATCTGGGAAACACTGACATCTGCATCCTTCATTGCTGTTCGCAGTGGCCCAAGTGTGCTTTCAACCAGTTCTTCTACTAAAGATTCCAGTTTCGCCTGGGTGACTTTGATCACCAGGTGCTTCGGGCCCGTGTTGTCCGCAGTAATGTAGGGCAGATTGACTTCAGTCTGACCGCTGGTCGACAGTTCGATCTTGGCTTTTTCAGCAGCCTCTTTCAGTCGTTGTAATGCAAGGGGATCGTTATGCAGATCCATACCGTGCTCTTTCTTGAATTCATCAGCGAGATAGTCAATCAATCTCAGGTCAAAATCTTCACCACCAAGGAATGTATCACCGTTGGTTGAAAGTACTTCGAATTGCTTTTCACCATCAACATCTGCGATCTCGATGATGGAGATATCGAAGGTACCACCGCCCAGGTCGTAGACAGCAATCGTCGAGTCGCCGACGGCCTTGTCCATGCCGTAAGCCAGGGCTGCGGCTGTCGGTTCATTGATAATCCGCTTGACCTCAAGGCCTGCAATCCTGCCGGCATCTTTCGTTGCCTGACGTTGCGAGTCGTTAAAGTAGGCCGGTACCGTGATAACCGCCTCGGTAACAGCTTCTCCCAGGTAGTCTTCCGCTGTCTTTTTCATTTTGGTGAGAACCTGGGCGGAAATCTGTGGCGGTGCCATCTTGTCACCTTTCACTTCGACCCAGGCATCTCCATTGTCTGCCTTGGCGATCGTGTAGGGCACCATCTTGATATCGCGTTGTACGACATCATCTTCAAACTGACGACCGATGAGTCGTTTTACTGCAAACAGTGTGTTTTCAGGATTAGTGACTGCCTGTCTTTTCGCGGCCTGACCCACGAGTACCTCGTTGTCGTCGCTGTAGCCTACGACCGATGGTGTTGTTCGATCGCCTTCAGAGTTCTCAATAATTTTCGGTTTGCCACCTTCCAATACGGCGACACACGAATTCGTGGTTCCGAGGTCTATACCAATGATCTTGCCCATGTTGTTTCTCCAGTCTCTCCGCCTCACCGTTGGTGGGCGTTCAATACAATTTGTCTGTGTTCTTTGTCTGTAGTCTATATTGGCCCAACACCCGGAATTTCAAGGTTATTGGGAAGTTTTCTCGTTTTCATCTGATGATTCGGTAGGCTCTGCTGGCGCCTTGGTCACCATGACCATGGCGGCGCGAACGAGCCTGTCATTGAGCTTGTAGCCTTTCTGAACGACGGCGAACACGGAATTTGGCTCCATATCCGGATTTTCCACCATGGACATCGCCTGATGTTCATTAGGATCAAAGGGTTCACCCATGGGGTCGATAACTTCAATGTTTTCCCTGCCAAGTACATCAACTAAAAGCTTATGGCAGAGCCTTATGCCCTCTACAGTAGATTCATCGGAATCGTCATCGAGTTGTTCGGTCACTTCAATCGCCTTCTCAAGGCTATCGATGACAGGCAGCAAATTTTGCAGAAATCGCTCAAGACCAAACTTATGGGCATTTTCTACATCACGCGCCGTGCGACGCTGCATGTTCTGCATTTCAGCTTCCGCACGCATGGCCATATCCTTGAATTTGACAACGTCTTCCAGGGCTTTTGCCAGCGCATCTTCGTCTGATAATTCGACTTCGGAATCCGATTCTTCTGATTCCTTTTCTTCTGATTCCTTTTCTTCTGATTCCTTTTCTTCTGATTCCTTCTCTTCTGATTCCTTCTCTTCTGATTCCTTTTCTTCGGCTTCCATGGTTTCTTGATCAACTTCGTTCACCTCAAAGGTTTCATCCTCTGGGGTAAAGTCCTGATTCGCCTCATCTTCAGGCAACGACATAGTTCACTCCTGGCTGTTTTCAATCGAATTACGCGTTCAGCTTATATGGGGGTAGAACCCCCATCATTCAAGAGTAATGAAGCATTACGAATTGAGAAATTATCGGCGGTTGTTATCTAGCGCTGCGCTCAACAAACGCGCTGTGGCATCAACGATTGGAATGACTCTGTCATAGGCCATTCTGGTAGGGCCAATCACGCCAAGCACTCCCACGAGATTCCCGTCCACATGATAGGGCGAAGCCACCACCGAGCACTCATCCAGGATTTCATAACCGGACTCATTCCCGATAAACAACTGCACACCATCTGATTCCATGCATCGGTCAAGCAGATGCAGGATATCTCCTTTCATTGAAAATGCCTGAAACAGCTGCCGAATGTCATCCAATGCCTGATTAGTCGCCAACAGGTTTTCCTGGCCCTTAACGACAAAATCGCTGATCTCCTCTCGGTCAAACGCCTTATCGGTCACCTCAAGGGTGGTTTGCATCAACGAACTCATACTTTCCCGATCCAGTCTCATTGCTGAAACCAGTCGATCACGAATGTTCCCCAGGGCTTCACCGTTAAAATTCTGGTTGATGAAATTCGATGCTTCCCTGAGCTGAATCTCAGAGTAATCCTGTTTGGTATAGATCACCCGATTCTGAACTTCATGATCATCCAAAACCAGGATCACCAAAACCCGATTACCTTCGAGGCTCAGAAAATCCACATGTCGCAGGGTGGCCTGGTCTCTTTTTGGGATGGTGACAAGCCCGGCCATTCTCGTGAATTCCGATAAGATACCTGAAGCAGACTCGACCAGCTCCTGCGAGGACATGTCGGGGTCCAACGATCGGTTCAAGCTCGCCAGATCAAACGTATCCATCGGACTCACCTCAATGAGCGTGTCGACAAAAAAACGGTAGCCCAGTGCTGTGGGTACACGTCCTGCTGAGGTATGGGGCGAGCTGATATAACCCAGGTCTTCCAGTTCAGACATGATATTGCGCACGGTCGCCGGGCTAACACTGACGCTCGCAGAGTCTGCAAGCATCCTGGATGCAATCGGCTGACCATCGACGATGTATTGCTCTACCAACGTCTTCAGGAGTAGCTGCGACTTTTCATTTAGTGCCCGGGGATTTGCCATACCTTCTCAAATTGGGTTAATCGGCATCTCATACTAACCAAGGTCTGACACTGACTCAATTGGCCTGTTCCTTGACTATTAACTTATATTGCCTAAATCCTACACTAATTCAGGCATACGCCGATTGCTTCATCCACCGACATCAGGTTTAAATACCCCATGTTAAATCATCTTTCTATCCAGTCTCTCCCTCTGGTCGATCATCTGGACCTTGAATTTCACCCGGGTATGAGCGTCATTACCGGTGAAACCGGGGCTGGAAAATCGATATTGCTGGGCGCCCTGGGACTTGCCCTGGGGGACAGAGCCGATTCTTCCTTTATTGCCGCGGGCGCTGCCAAAGCAGAAATTAGCGCAAGCTTCGATCTGGCAAACAACAAAGATGCGCTGGCGTGGCTACACAACAAAGATCTGGGCGATGGCGATCAATGCATCCTGAGGCGGGTTATCTCCAAAGATGGCAGATCCAGGGCATTTATAAACGGCAGTAGTATTACGCTCGGCGAGCTCAAGAATTTAAGTGAAATGCTGCTGGACATACATTCGCAACACGAACACCAGTCATTGTTAAAGAAAGAAACCCACCGTCGCCTACTGGATGAGTTCGGTGGGCTGGGCGATGTGGTGGCGCAGGTCGGCGACCTGTTCGACGAGCTTGATCTGCTCAGCAAAGCCCTGAATCAACTCAAGGCAGATACGCAGGAGCAATCTGCCCGGATGCAACTACTGAGCTATCAGGCAGAAGAACTCACCACCCTTGCCATTCAACCGGGAGAAACCGAGGCTCTGGAAGATGAACAAAAACGATTGAGTTCCGCAGATATCGTTCGCGGCAAACTCGATGAAGTTGCACTACTGTGCAATCAGGAAAACGAGGCCAGCGCCTCATCCTTTGCTTCAAGGGCCCTAAAACTGCTTGAGGGGATTACCGATGAGGCCATCACGCCCATCAGGGAACTATTATCCACAGCGGTCATTCAAATCGATGAAGCCATGAGCGATCTTGGCATGACCATAGATAAATTCGACTCCGACCCATCGCGGCTCCAGGAAGTTGAGCAACGGCTTGGAAGCATCTACGACACGGCAAGAAAGCACCGGGTCCAACCGGGCGAACTGGTGCAGCTAACCATGCACATTCAGGCAGAACTTGATGACATGGTTCATGCGGACACTAAAATCAGCGAACTGGATGAGCAAGTCCGGAAAGTCGAGGCAAACTACAAAAAACAGGCCATGAAATTAAATCAGTCTCGATGTAAAACAGCGGAGCTGCTGGAGACAGACGTCATAGCACAGCTAGCGGGGCTGGGGATGGAAGGCGCTGTGTTCGTGGCATCCATTGCTGAAACCCAAACACCCGGACGCAGCGGCATGGACAATATCGAATTTCTAATCTCCACTATCCCTGGTAAAGAACCGGATTCTCTGGCCCGCATTGCCTCTGGTGGTGAACTATCAAGAATCAGCCTGGCCATCCAGGTCATTACGGCCAAAACATCAAATACCCCAACCCTGGTTTTCGATGAAGTTGATGTCGGCGTCAGTGGTGCGACCGCAGAGGTTGTAGGCGCTCTGCTCCGCCAGCTGGGCAGGGACGCACAGATCATTTGTGTCACCCACCTTCCCCAGGTTGCCGCCCAGGGTCATCATCATTACGTGGTCACCAAATCAACGACGACGAAAAGCGCACGGGCAAACGTGACCAGGCTATCGGAAGAAGAAAAAATCGATGAAATTGCCAGGATGCTGGGGGGTATAGAGAAAACCGATCAATCCGTCGCCCACGCGCAAGCTATGATCCGTGGTGTGGGTCAACGCTAGCGGCAGGTCGCGCACAATCCATATAAATTGAGATGGTGGTCGGTCAGCTCAAAGTCCAGCCTGTCAGCAACTTCTTGTTGTCGCCTTTCGATTTCCTCATCGGTAAACTCTTCCACACGACCACATCGAACGCACACGATATGATCATGATGCGTTTCTGTCGACAATTCGAAGACGGAATGGCCGCCCTCAAAATTGTGGCGAATAACCAGCCCGGCTTGTTCGAACTGGGTGAGGACACGATAGACAGTCGCAAGGCCTATCTCCTCGCCATTTAGTAACAACAATTTGTAGACATCTTCAGCACTGACGTGATGTACTTCGTTGCTTTCGAGAATCTGTAATATTTTGATTCTCGGAAGTGTGATCTTTAGACCGGCATCTTTTAGTTCTTGAGATTCAGCAGCCATGATTGCTCGATAAAGGTTTACTCGAGAAAGCTTTACTCGAAAAGGGTTTGCTCTAGTGGTGCTTAATCCAGAGGTGTTTGCGCAAGACGCGCTTTCGCAAACCAGGGTTTTTGTTTAAAAGTGATGTGAACTCCCTCAATGGGATAGAATGAAGTATGGTTAATTTCATACGCAATTGAAATAGCAAAATAGTAGATAGTCCATTGTCACGAATTCTGATTATTCTTATGTTAGCAAGCCTGGTTACTGCTTGTTCGTCCTTCCGATTCCCCGGGGTGCACCGCATCACCATTCAGCAAGGAAACGTCATTACCCAGCAGATGATCGATAAACTGCGCCCTGGCATGAGCAAAAGTCAGGTCCGTTTTGTGCTGGGTAATGCGGTGATTGATGATTCACTGAATGCAGACCGGTGGGATTACGTCTACACCATTCAATTCGGCGGTGGCGACATCATCCGCAAGGTCCTGTCTCTATATTTTGTTGCAGAGCGGCTTAGCTATTTTGAAGGGGATTTCATTCCCACCGAAGAATATAAGGCATTGACCGCCAGCGCAGAGTAGTCACTCGGACTTCCGCGCTCTTTTCCTTCTCGCCTCTTTGGCATCAGTGACAAGCGGACGGTAGATTTCAATCCGGTCGCCCTCGCATACCAGATAGCTGTCAGGTTTCACCTGGCTCCAAATGCCCTTGGTCATGCTCTCGATCTTCTCATCGGGAAATAATTCGGGCAGGCCGGATGCCGTCACTGCCTCGGCGATGGTCGTGCCAGAAGAAACCTCAATACTGACTAATTCCTGATGTTTTGCCGTACCGAACGCCACCTCAATGGAAATAGATTTATCGGGCATCTGAATAAATCCTGGAAGCTCGCTCGCAAAATGCATCTACCAGTGTATCTGCCGCATGTTCGAAGGTTTTACCAATAACGAGATTCACAAGCCGGGTACTAAAGTTGAATCTCAGGTTCATTTCTATCTTGCAGCCGTCATCCCCCAGTTGAACAAATTTCCATTTGCCTTTGAGTGCCGTGAACGGCCCCTCGACCAAATCCATATCAATACCATGGGGGCGGTGCAGGGCGTTTTTGGTAATAAAATCCTGACTGATCGCGCCTTTGGATATCGTTAACCTCGCCAGCATGTGGGCGCTCGACGCTTCAATGATCTCACTGCCGGAACACCAGGGTAAAAACTCCTGATAGCGGGCGACATCATTCACCACATCGAACATCTGCTCAGCGGTGAACGGAAGCATTGCTGAACGAACGACGCTCTTCATTTCACCCGAACAGTCACACGAATGACATGACAAACACGATGAAGACAGCTGCTGGCGCCACAACACGTATCAACAGTTTCAACACAGTCCGTACCCAGGGGGCAATATCGATGAGTTCCTCATCGAATATTTTCTGGTCAAGAAACCAGCCGGTAAACAGGGCAATCAAGACACCACCGATGGGCAAGATAATGTTGTTCGAGACAAAGTCCATGGTATCGAAGAAAGTCTTACCGGGCAGTATGGTCACATCCGACCAGATGTTGAACGAAAACGCACTACCCAATCCGCAGAACCAGGCAAGCCCACCCACGATGATCGCTGCGGTAACACGGCTCACCGCAACTTTCTCGATCAACCAGGCAATAGCAGGCTCGACTAATGAAATGGCAGAGGTGATCGCCGCAAATGAGACCAGCAAGAAGAACAAGGTGCCGAAAAACTGCCCGCCTGCCATCTGGCCAAAGGCAAGGGGAAGTGTGATAAACATCAGGCCAGGACCTGCCGACGGTTCCAATCCGTTGGCGAATACGATCGGAAAAATCACCATGCCAGACAAGAGTGCAACGATGGTATCCAGGACAGCAATGGTCACAGCAGCACTAACAATGGAGACTGATTTCGGCAGATAGGCGCCATAGGCCATGATGGCGCCCATGCCGAGACTCAGGGTAAAAAACGCCTGACCCATCGCCATGAGAATTGAGTCGGTCGAAAACTGATCGGCTTTGAACGAGAACAGGAACGCCAAGCCCTCGACAAAATGACCGGAGGTCATAGCAGCCCAGGCAACCAACATTAAAAGAAGCACAAATAACGCCGGCATCAGGTATTTCACCGTAACCTCTAATCCCTTGCCCACACCTCGCGCAGCAATGAAGGTCGTCGCCAGCATAAAAAGAGAGTGCCAACCGACGACTTTCCAGACGTCACCGGTTAAGTCGCCAAAAGCCTTGTTGGCGTATGCTCCGTCGCTGCCAACGAACGCGCCGCTGGCCATTTCATATAAATAGGCAAGTGCCCAACCAGCGATGACCGCGTAAAAGGACAAAATCATGAAGCCAGCGAGTGCGCCCATCCAGCCGACCAGTTGCCAACCGGCCCAGGCATTCGAGCGGGCGGCTAGATCCTGCATGGTGTTAATGGGGCTTTTGCGACCGGCTCTGCCGAGCGTAATCTCAGCGATCATGATGGGCACGCCGATCAGAAAAATGCAGACCAGGTAAGCCAGTACAAACGCCGCGCCGCCGTTTTCCCCGGCAATATAGGGAAATCGCCAGATGTTTCCCAGGCCTACTGCCGAACCTGCAGCCGCCAGAATGAACATCATTCTGGAAGACCACATACCATGCATGGATTCGGACATATTTAGCCTCTCGTAGTTTTAAAACAATTTTGTATCAGGAAGATTGTCGCACCGGACGGCTTTATGGCAAACCTCTGAGCATCGCGCCTTCTGGTTCAAGACCGAGAAGCGCTCGACCGCCATCTTCAATATGGAGGCTGGCGACTGTCAGGTGTTGCCGCACCACCCTCACATCGCGACTAATTCGCTCCAGTGGATTTGCCTGGAAGTTGGCAGAGGTTCCAGCCGCATCGGCAACCAGATCAACAGCCTCAACACAGCCTTTGACCGCATCAGAACAGGCTATCTGGAACAGTGCGCGCGCTTTCGTTGTTATATGCCCTCTAGTTAAGACCTGCTGCCAGAGTTCATCGACCAACTCCATCACCAGTGCCCGCGAGCTCCTGACTCTTACCTCTGCTTCTGCAATGGCCCGGTGGGCACTTGGCCGCTCGCGCAAACTCTTCGAAGAGAATCTCGGCATCTTGCCTTCTGCAAGATCAACGAAGGCATCCAGGCCCGCGCGAGCCAGGCCTAGACTCACCGCAACCTTGTTGTAAGCGAGCCTCGCGCCCAAAGGAAATCGCATCAGCGGCTGATCAGAATCCGCCGTGCCCAGGAATGGAATGATCTGTGTTGCCGGTATCCACACATCGGTTACCGTGACATCGTGAGAACCTGAACCCCGCATGCCACCCACATGCCAAGTGTCCTGAATATTGAAATCAGGTGACCCAATCATGGCGGAAAAAGTTTGCGATCCTGGTTCACCGTCCTCATATAAACGCACTGTCGCGCTGAATACCGAACTGTTGTGGCAGCCCGATACAAACTGCCATTCGCCGTTAATTCGGTAACCATCATTTTCCTTATCGGCTCTCCCCACCGCAGCAGTGGATCCACACATAACGACCATGGGATCTTCAATGAGATCTCTACAAGGGTCACACCCTGGTGAGACCAAACCAAACACCTCAATACCGATCATCAGGTTCCAGCCAGCAGAACCATCAAATCGCGATATGGCCTCAATGGTTTCAATCTGCGTCATCGGGTCTGATTCTTCGCCCGAAAATATTTTCGGCGCCGCAATCCGATAGAGGCCATTTTCGGCAAAGGCAACCGCCACCTCTTTCGGGAGACGACGATGCTCATCGGCTGAGTCGGCGTGTTCACGCACCAACGACTCCAATGAAAGAGCGCGATCTACTGGTGATAAATGTCTTGATTCCATTGATCGATGATAACACTGGATTGGCCGGACGCCTGTACAATGGCCTGTTCAGGCCTATAATGTCGGCCCCTTGAAAGCCATCGGCGAGACAGTGGGTAGCCTTGAGCTACAAGACGGCAACAAGCAATGAGCAAGAAAAAACCAAAAGCACATTCCAACACCATCGCCATCAACAAGAAGGCGAGATTCGACTACTACCTGCATGATCGATTTGAAGCAGGCCTGGTACTCGAAGGCTGGGAGGTGAAATCTTTACGGGCCGGAAAATGCCAGCTCATGGACACCTATATCCTGTTGCAAGGTGGTGAAGCCTTTCTTCTTGGGTGCAACATGACGCCTATGGCAGCGGCTTCGAGTCACGTGACTGCCGAGCCACAACGCACCCGCAAGTTACTGCTGCACAAACGCGAAATAGCGCGATTGATCGGCGCGGTCCAGCAAAAGGGCCAGACGTGTATCCCCGTCTCTCTGTATTGGAAGGACAACAAGGTGAAGTGCGAGATCGCGCTAGCGACCGGTAAAAAAGACCACGATAAGCGCGCCACCCTGAAAGAACGTGACTGGGGCCGCGATAAATCCAGGATTATGAAAATCGGTAATCAATAGGCCTGGAAAAGGATAAAAATGAGCACACATAAAGAGGTGTATAATAAGTAGTGTGGTAACTGGTAGCGACCTAAGGTCGCGCCAGGTATTTTCAAAATGGGGGCGACTTGGCTTCGACGCCGGTTGCGAAACCTGAAGTGCATGTCGAGAGGGTAGTGACTCTCGTAAAACAATCACTGTAACTTTTATAGTTGCCAATGACGAAAACTACGCACTAGCTGCCTAAACCTACTTTTTTTAAAGAAAGTTTAAGTTAGCTTGACCCGGGGCGAATGTGCCCATGTATTCAAACCGGGTGCTCGACTCATGGGACCGCTGCCAGACCCCGCTTGTGGTTAAAGCAGTTAAAACTAAAGCAGGCTCGCCTTCCGAACCCTGTTTGCCGGGCTAGCGGAAGGTTAAATAATAGACAAACTATACATGTAGAGCTGAAGGCGGAGAACTGACGGACGCGGGTTCGATTTTAAATGGTCGCCTTGGAGAGCAATCTCCAATGGAAAAAGAGGGCTCATACGGTGAACGCTAAGGGAAGACTTCGAAATTTGAAGTTGCCTAGGCCAACGCCGTCCGGTGAATGGGAAACCAGTAAGCCGGCTAGAGACTCATAGGCTTCTACCGTATTCACGACGAATACCAGGAAGTACTAGGGTGGGTAACACCACAACACGCTCTCCCCTGCACAGCCTCGGGTTTCCGAGAATGCAGGTGAAGGAATAGTCCAGCCCATATCGAAAGGTATGGACCAGCTGTCCCGCCGCCTCCACCAATTCGTTTTGGCTGGCATCTTGCCAGCCAGGACGTTGGACTTGGTTCACTACCAGAAACTCCAGGGAGACAGTTCGTAAAATACAAAATAACTAACACCTTGTCGGTCAAAGATGCTGCTTACATTGCCGGCTTAATAGATGGCGAAGGCACCATCACCTTGCAAAGAGTTTCACTTACGCAGTTTATAGCCGCCAAGCGCTCTCCTTGTTAAAGCAAATCCAGATCTATTTATTGTCCTACAAAAAGAAACGGGGCGAACTCATACTCAAAGAGTATCTGCAGCTCACGCCAAGAAATGGGAAATACAGTGCTTCCCTAAAGGCACAGCGGACTGAGTTTGAAGAGAAATTCCTCGGGATAAAACCGCACCAAATCAGTGAGCCAGGATGTACCTACTACACATGTAATCTTGCTTAGCGACCGCGTCCATCATCTATTGGGTTAGAAGTTACCAGCAGTCCCAGTTGCCTGACCACCGGAAAGAACATACCCAACACACATAAACAGATCAGAACGAAACCAGCACCGAGAAACGTCCACTCCAGTGATAGTGTGATTAACCAGTCCGCACCTGCTGCTGATACAGGTGCCAGACCATTGTTAGAAAACATAATCACGAGGTGTAGGAAGTGAGCCAGCAGCGATTCCTGGAATCCTGCATGCAATGATACTGCGGAACCTGAAGTGAGCAGGCTGAGCACTCGTCAGGTTTCAAAATTGAAATGCAACACACAGCAAACCGGCTCTCTTGGTGGAGATGAAGTTCCGCACCGAACATCAGCGATCTGAACAGCAGCTCCAGTAGAGGTTTATTCCGGCTCTTTACTACAACCCCAAATTTTATGGATCGCCAACTTTTGGAGCGCCATGAAAATTGTGGATATTGGTAGTAAAGAGAAGTAAATTCACATTCAAGAGACCACAGAAGTGGCCATGATGACTTGGACAAACATGGTGCATCCTGAGTAACAGTATCTGGAGCCGACCGGACTTTCGCCGGGAATTTACCGTCGTTGGTTGCATGTGTTTAGGCTACGCCGCACTGATGCTCTGTCGGACGACGGTTGGAATCGCGGGACCGGCAATGCTTCTGGATCCCGACTTACATCTGGATAAGACCTCTTTTGGCGCTATTCTTGGATGGGGTACGGCCGGTAATCTACTGGGCAAACTCACCAATGGCGTTCTGGCAGATAGGCTGGGGGGGAACAGGGTCTTTATTCTTGCTATCTCTGTCGCGGCATTAGCCATTTTTTGTTTCGGCACTACATCAAGCATAAACGCGTTCTTCGCGCTCTACTTCATCACGGTATTTGCTAAATCAGCAGGCTGGCCATCGATGGCCAACATCATCAAAGTCTGGTTTACGCACTCCAAACATGGTCGGGTATGGGGCATTATTGCCACCAGTTCTCGTGCGAGTTCTGTTGCCGCAACCCTGCTGCTGGGCAGTTTATTACTCGTCACGTCCTGGCGAGGACTATTTTACGCGGCGGCTTTAGTAGCAGCGTTGATTCTCTTGCTGTTGATTAGATTCTCAAGAGCTACACCATCAGACATTGGTGAGCTTTCAGTCCAATCGGACGAGACGTTAAGTTCGTTATCCGCATGGGCGAAAAACCATCCGTTAAACGGACTGAAAACCTTTGACGCTTTGACTTTCTTTCTTAGGAATTCTCGCTTCTGGCTAATTAGTATTAGTGTGACATCGCTGGCAATTTTGTTTGAGTTCCAGGTTTTTATCCCCATATATCTTAGCGAATCTTTCGGATTGATACCCGCACAGGCGGGCGTAGCATCTTCTGCTTTTCCGTTAGGGTGTCTCATTGCCGTATTCGGGGGAGGATTCGTCTTTGACAAGCTTTCGAAGAAATCCTTGATTTTCGTTTTGGGTGGTATGTTGGTTTTAGCCGTTTCTTGTCTGTCGCTGCTATGGTTACTTGCCAGTGCCAGCCTGAATTCACAACCGGCATTGGTCCTCACGGTCAGCATAATTTTTTTATTCGGGTTTGCTGTCGCACCAGCGTACTACTTGCCCATGAGCGTTTTTTCCATTGACTTTGGTGGCAAGCATTGCGGTTTATTGGTGGGTCTTATCGATGCCGTTGCCTATTCGGGAACGATGATATTTGACTTTGTGGGAGGCTATGTAGCTGACCAAGAAGGAGGATGGCAGAATTTCCTCATGATACTTATCGTATCTTCCGTAATAGCGACCGTAACCATGGTGCTATTTCTTTATGCCGACTTTCGTGATTCGGCCAAAAGTAACTGAAGTACCTGTACGACGGACCTCTGTTCCGGGTCGAGCTGATGGGATTGTGTCTGGGTTTTAGGGTCAGGGGCGAGATCCCTCGCTACGCTCGGGATGACAAGGTGGGCTTACTCAGGATGCCCATAGAACTAATGGCCTATTGAGAGAAAGCGCTCACAAACAGCTTCAGGGTTTCCTTCGCATTTTCAGGACCGGTCACGGAGAGATGGAGCTCGTTACCCGAAACATTTGTGTCAAACGACAGAAAGCCGCAACACGCCTGCTCTAATTCCACAAACTCGCTCACTTTTTCTGATAAATCTGCCGGGAAGATCACCTCCAACCCATTGCTGAGTTCTGTAAAGGAGTTCATTTTTGGCAGCAGCTCAGCCCTGACTAATTTTCGGCGTTCCTTCATTTCTGCGTCTGTTAGCGAACAACTGAGCGTGGTTTCCTGAATCGACATGGCGAAAGCTTAAACAAAAACTTCGGGTGTATAAAAACCATGGAACTGATGAGGCACATGGTGTTTCAACTTCAATGAACACACCTGGTCGTTGATATCATCGGCGCGGTATATCTGCAGCTCGCTCAGGTGATCGAAGCCGTTGTAGACCACTTCCATCAGGTAGCCGTCATCTTCTTTGGTTGCACCCACTTTTGGTACAAATACGGGTTCAGAACCATAGTAGCCTGGCGGTAGAGTCACGACCGTTGCATCACCATCGAATGTCACCCGGGAAATGCCATTGAAAAAACTGTTAGATCCATTGTCAATAGAACAGGCGGTGTAGGTCACATTGTTTCTTTGGCCGACCAGGTCCGTATTAAACGTCGGGAACTCGCACTCGGTATCCATCACTTGCTCTACCCGCATCTCGCCGGTCTTCATATTGAGGTGGTATCGCTGGTAATAACCACCACCAAATCGACCATCTGGATTGAAGACATCGCTCAGCGTATCGTTCGCAGCAAAGTTATCCTGGTACATGCCATCAATGATGAGCTCATCACCCTCCTCAAAGGCGTTACCAAAATGAATGATCGCACCAGGCTCTGTTTCAAATCGTTTGACCTCGGTGAGCGTATCCAGATCAACCACGACGATCTGCATCGAAATATTGTTATCGAACATGATCTGGTCAGAGATCGTCTTCGACCCGAAGATCACTGGCAGCATATTGCCGAACACTATTGAGCCAAGGAAAAAGATCGCGTACTTATCCGAGAGTGCGTAATCGTGGCAGAAAGGAAATGTATCAAGGGGTATCTGCGCTTTATTGAACAGTTTTCCCTGTGGATTGATTCGGTACATATTGATGCAGGGTTTTGGGCCCTTTAAGCCAAAACCGGATACACCGGCACCGAAGTTAATATAGTCACCCGTTTTAGGGTGCACTTTGCCATGGGCACTAAAGACCATTGAAGCTTCAAGCTCGCCGTCATAAGTGAACTCACCGATGGTTTCCAGCGAGCCAGGGGTCAGTTCCCAGGGTTTGCCCCCCTCGTTAAGTGCCAGCAGATGACCACCATGATAAATCGTGTTGGTGTTTGCCGGGTTTGCCGGCATCTTGAAAATGTTTGAGGTCAACCCACCGGGGATCTGCGTGCCGAAACCACGGTAGAGCACCTTTTGTGCAGCGGTTTCTTCAATGTACTTCGGCGTGCGCACATAGCGATTTCGAAAGTGTGCCTTACCTTCATTGAAGGTAAACGCGCAGAGCATACCGTCGCCATCAAACCAGTGCCCATACTTGGCCTCACCAATCTTTTGACGTCCAGGACCGTTTCTAAAGAAAGTCCCTTTTATATCGGTGGGTATCTCACCCTCGATATCATCGAAGTCGTAATCGTACTCTGCGTCCAGATTTTCAAGGCCACCATGGCAAGTTGGAATCTCGTTTGCGCCTAATGCTTGTACACTCATCTCACTCTCTCTTTTTCATCTTCTCTATGCTGCGAACAACCGTTTAAAATTACCGGCATAGAATTTATCCTTAGCCCCATCACTGGCATCGCCCAGGAAGCCTTCAAAACGTTCAATTGGGTTGCGACTGCCTTCAAAATGCGGGTAGTCACTGGAGAACATATACAGCGAATCATCGGATTCACTGATTAATCGGCCGACATCTTCATAGACATAGGGCGTAAATGCCAGGTGTTCCTGCACGATTTCCGATGGCTGGCGCGTTAATCTGCCCAGATCGTCTTCTTTTTTCCAGATCGACGCTGTCCAATCGAGTCGCCTCATCCAACTCGGCACCCAACCTGCACCCAGTTCAATAGCACCACCTCGCAACCTGGGATGCCGCTCAAACACACCATCAAAAATCATTGCGCCCAGAAAAAGTTCCGCATAATGATGTAGAGCAATCATATCCTTGCCCCGGATATTCTCTCCACCACCCTGCCAATCAAGAGGAATCGGCCTGCCAGTGTTCATCCAGGGCTCTGAAAGTTGTATCGGATAACCACCCACATGCAGTACAAATGGAATATCTGCATCAACAAGACTTGCCCAGACAGGGTCCAGCTCATCATGACCCGGAGACCTTCCACCGCAGTGATCGTGAGAAATCCAGGCAACTTTCAGACCAAGCCTTTTTATCTGTTCAACTTCCTTTACGCTTCTCGAAGGATCATCCATCGGCAGATTCGCCACCCCAATGAAACGTGAATCAGCAGAACAGAAATCAGCCATTGCCCTATTGTGCGCAGCCGCTGCGCCATAACGGAGATCGATATCTGGATGCAACAACGTCTGCTCCGCACTATAGGTGGCAAAGACCAGTTGCTGACTAAAACCCAGTTGATCCAGTGCCTGGGTTCGTTCCTCTTTGTTAAAGGCGCCGAGAGCCAGGTAACCCTTTGGCCCGGAGATCAGTGTGTCACCGAGTTCAACCATCTCGCGCACTCGCTCGGCCGTGTGACCGGCTTGTTTGACAACCTCATCCCGGAGGTTGGATGTCTTACCCTGGTTGTCGCCAAAAATCGGCGGCAGGGCGGCTCTGGTCGACTCGTCTGCAAAATCCCGGATAAAGTCGGGTCGCTCCATAATGTGGCTGTCGGCATCCAGAAACGTACGGCCTGTAGCATAGGGCATGATTGAATCCTCTTATACGCCAACAGTAAATCATATTTGACGCTGGAACACATGATGGACGCTCATGACAGAGGTTCCTGCGGAAAGGTAGCGCCCAGTAATAATCTTCTGGTCTGGCTACAAACAACAGCCGAAAAATGCTATTAATGCCCCCGTCAAAATAACCAGGTAAGTTAAGAATGTCTGAAGCTGTGGCAGAGAAAACAGAAATCACTCGAGATATGACCTATCCACCGGTCTTCGCCAGTACCACAGAGGAAAGGCGCGAGCGAAAACGCAAGCTCGCGGCAGCACTCCGAATTTTCGGAAAATTTGGATTCGATGAAGGCGTGGCCGGACACTTTACGGTGCGAGATCCCGAGAGAACCGATCATTTCTGGGTCAACCCATTTGGCAGATCCTTCAAGCAAATGCGTGTATCGGACCTGATTTTGGTGAATCATCAGGGTGACATCGTCGAAGGTAGTGGCCTACTGAACCTGGCTGCATTCGCCATACATTCGCAAATTCACAAAAACCTGCCCCATGTGACAGCCGCAGCACACACACATTCGCTGTACGGGAAAACATGGTCATCTCTTGGCCGGATGCTTGATCCACTGACTCAGGATTCCTGTGCTTTTTACAATGACCATGTTTTATTCGATGATTTCACCGGTGTCGTGCTAGACACCGCTGAAGGCGAACGGATATCAGCTGCTCTCGGCCACAAGAAAGCTGCAATTCTTCAAAACCACGGCTTGCTTACGGTCGGCCAGACAGTCGATGAGGTCGCCTGGTGGTATATATCGATGGAGCGGGCCTGCCAATCCCAGTTGTTAGCTGAGGCTGCCGGTCAGCCGATAAAGATTCGTCCCGAAATTGCCGAGTTAACCGCTGGGCAGGTCGGCCAGCCAGCGGCTGGATACTTCAGCTTTAAGCCCATCTACGATGTACTTATGCAGGAACAACCTGACATCTTTGACGACGATTAGGGAAGCTCTGATTAGGATAGACTGACATCTACAGTGGGCGCGCGGTAACACAGGTGCAGCAAAAAAAATCAGCGATCTTACTGGTCAATCTGGGCACGCCAGATCGGCCAGACGAAGAGGCTATTCGAAGATATCTGAAACAGTTCCTATCGGACCCACGGGTTGTTAAGTTGCCTCGCTGGTTCTGGTTATCGATCCTCAACCTCATTATCCTGCCAACCCGCCCGGCAAAACTGGTGGAAAAGTACCAATTGATCTGGGGCACAAAAGACGGGCCAATCCGAAACATTACCCAGGCACTCGCAAGGCGGCTGCAAACACTACTGCCCGACAAAAAGGTCATCTGCGCTATGACCTATGGCAAACCGTCTATCGCCGGTGCACTCGATGAGCTCATCGAGTGTCAAAATATCATGGTTGTTCCACTCTTCCCCCAGTATGCCAGTACGACAACCGGTGCAGTGCAAGACGAATTGAACCGCGCACTTCTCGAGCGCGAACCGACATGGCAGGTGGATCTGCTCAATAACTACCATTCAGATCCTGGCTACATAGATTCCCTGGCCAGTTCCATCGGTGAGTCAATGGCATTTCGCGAGCGCTCGCCAAAGGTAGTTTTCTCGTTTCATGGCTTACCAAAAATTCAGGCCGAGCGTGGTGATCCTTATGCACTGCAATGCCAGACAACCGCATCCCTGGTTGCGGCGACTCTCAACCTGCCGAGCGACAGGTGGCTCGTGACTTATCAATCAAGATTCGGCCCTTTTACCTGGCTAAAACCTTACACAGCGAGTGTAATGAAGGATCTTCCGGGTCAGGGCGTAAAGGATGTGCTGGTGGTTTGTCCTGGATTTGCGGTCGACTGCCTGGAAACCATAGAGGAAATTAAAGTTCTTAACCGTCGACTCTTTCTTGCTGCCGGTGGCGAATTTTTTCAATATGTTAAAGCACTAAATGCTTCCTGGGCGCATGCCAAATTACTGGCAGATCTCATCACCAGGAGAAACAGTTCGGGAAGCTCTGATTAAGAGGATATTTTTAGAGGCACAATCCATCCGTATCATTAAGGAGAACGCCCCATGCAGAATTTCAATCAATCTCAACTGACAGACTCAATGCAGGGCGATCCGATTGAGTACCTGGAATTTTTCAGAGCAAGCTCTCTAAGCACAGGTATCTATCACCTGGATACCGGCTCAGTCGATCCTCAAAACCCTCACGATGAGGACGAAATATATTATGTCCTTGCGGGCGACGCGTCATTTACGAGCGGGGCAAAAACAATTCTGATCAAGCAAGGGGATATTCTTTTTGTTGCCAGTGCAGAAAAACACAAATTCCATGACATCACCCAGGACCTCACCTTACTGGTGTTTTTCACAGCAACAAAATGACGACTAAGGGACGTCTGATTAGGGTCGGTGTGCCGGACCACTTGTTCTGACAAAAATATCCTCTTAATCAGAGGTTCCCTAGTTATTGGGTGTATCTTCTTCGACGGGATCCGCTGAATCTTCCGTCGTCTCTTCTGGCGGCTTGTAGTTAAAACCAGCGACTCGATCTCTGCCTTGATCCACGGCAAATTCAAGCGCCTTGGTCGCATTAATAATAAGTTCGTCAACGGACTCTGTACTATGGAAACAGGTAATCCCGCCAGAAGTCGTGACTTTTAATTCTTCATCGTCTTTGATCTGTATCTGGCTGATGAGTTGACTGATTCTGTTGATAATCATTACGGCGTCATCTTCACCAGCGCCGGATAGCAGCATGCCAAATATGTCTGGACCCATCCGGGCTATCACGTCAACTTCACGCAAGGCGGCTTTTACAATTCTACAGAACAACTTTAGGGTTTCGTTCGCACTCGCCAGGCCATGGTTATCCACGATATGTGCGAACTGGTCCACCTGAACCACGGCAACGGTGAACTCATAGGAGCCTCGAGTGCTCATGGCGGAATGCTGTAGCAAGAGATCCCTGAAATGGGCTTCGTTGTAACACCCGGTTAGTTCGTCAATGGTAGTCACTGACGAAAACTTCTCTTTCAGTGCACTGAGATCTGCCTTCACCGATTCAAGCTCTGATTCCGCTTCTTGCGCTCTGCCCTCAAGCGCGTTCAGTGCTCTGCTGATAATCAGTGATTGACCAATCATCATGGCTGCCATGGCAACACCGATGACGAGCCATTGCTCAAAGTTACCTTCGGGCATCAGAAACAAAATCAGCCCGTAGATAACCAGCGTAATAGCGCCAAGTACAAGATGGATTCTTATTTTATTCATCTGCACTCGCTCGACCCGCCGAATACTACACGACGACACTGGCCCGACAATGTTGGATACGTGATAATAATGGAATCGAGGCAATCCATAAACCTCTGGTCACAGTATAGGAATCAACATCATGACGACCCTTTTCTTCCTTACGTCGCTTTTATTCGGCTGGATAGCCTGGAATCTCTATCATCCGAACTTTACCAGTATGAGATTGGGCCTTGTCAGCTTTGTGGCAGGTCTGGTCGCTGGAGAACTGGCGTTACACACAATCTTCTGGCAGGTCATGATAGTCGCATTTTTCGCACTGTTTGGCGCTATCTCCGGGTTATTCGGCGCCCTTGGCTTGTTGATCGGTATTGCCTCATGGGCTGCTATTGCGTTCAAGTATTACGAGTCGACATATTCTAAAAACGAAGTAAAACAATCACTTATCGACGGCCTGGGTGAAGGTTACGAAAAGGAAATCGACGAGGAATTTCGGCTTAAATTTGGCCAGGATCCTGATAGAGACTTAATTCGTCACCCCCTCAGGCGCGATGATAGCCAGGTTGAATTGATCGCTGGCGTACCCTTTGGCGACTTCGGCAGGGCATTGGATATACGACGAGGTAAATCTTCGACGGCTGAGCGATTGAAACCGGTGCTCCTGCAGATTCACGGGGGCGGCTGGACCTACGGGCGACGCGACGACGGGCAAGGACTGCCATTAATGAACCATATGGCAAAGCGGGACTGGATTTGTGTCGCGAGTTCCTATCGCTTAAGTCCAATGGCAACCTTTCCGGATCACATCATCGACTGTAAACAGGCACTGGTCTGGATCAAAGATCATATCGAAGAGTACGGCGGAGACCCGAATTTTATCGTGGTAACAGGCGGCTCTGCTGGGGCCCATTTGTCCTCTTTGCTGGCCTATCATCCTAATCACCCTGAATTTCAGCCGGGTTTTGAAGACCGGGACACAAGCGTACAAGGCGTTATTCCTTTCTATGGCCTATATGACCTGACCGATAGCGACGGACTTCAGCATCATGAAGGTACCTTTGAGTTCCTGGAGGACTCCATATTCAAACTGGATATCAGCGGCAATGAAGAGACTTATCAGCAGGCTTCACCCTGGTTTCATGTAGACGAAAATGCGCCACCAAGTTTCGTGATACACGGGCAAGACGACACATTGATACCCGTTGAGTGCGCGCGGTCATTCACTCAAAAACTGTCTGGGGTCTCCAAAAACAAGGTTGTTTATCTGGAAGTTGCAGGTGCTCAACACGCATTCGACGTATTCCCTTCCATGCGAAGTGAATACGTCAAGTTCGGCGTGGAGAAGTTTCTGGCCTGGACTTATAGTCAATATTTAAAGTCTGTCTGAGGGGTACTGACCGACAGTTCCTTGTCCGTAATGAACTCAAGCAATGCTGCCTGCCCGGCCTTATTGGCCTCGATACCGCGCCTGATCGCATCAGCAATGTCGTTCGGGTCTGTAATTCTTTCGCCATAACCACCAAATGCCTTCGCCATATCAGCGTAGTTCCCGGAAATATCGGTGCTTCGATATTTCTCAGTCGCAACCTGCATAATCGGCAATTCAATCGCCATTGAGAAGTTATTGAACAAGATGGACAGAATCGGAATGTTTTCCCGAACTGCCGTCTCGAAGTCCATACCCGTAAAACCAATGGCTGCGTCTCCCCAGACGTTGATGCACAAGGCATCAGGTCTGGCGAGTTTGGCCCCCATGGCCAAACCCAGACCGTAACCCAACTGGGTCGTTTTCCCCCAGCCAATATAGCTAAGGGGTTTGGTGCTGACCCAAAATGGCGACAGCTGGTCACGTGGACTTCCAGCGTCATGGGTTATCACCGTGTTGTCCAGATCTACCGCCTGCATCAGCTCCCAAATGACCCGATAGGGACTGATCGGCGCATTGTTGTCAGTCAACTTCGGCAGCCAATTGGCATGCCATTCGTCCCTCAGCGTCTTGATCTGTGCGGGCACGTTTTCCCTCTGCACAGCCTTGCCCTTATCTAGCGCTGCCATGGCCTGGTTCAGTGATTGCAAAGTGAGTTTCGCATCACCGGTTAAAGTGTATTGCGCGGGCACATCCTTGTTCAGGTCCATGGGGTCCAGCGTCGCATGAACGATGGTTTTTCCTCGCGGCATCTGCACGCCAAAACCGGTTAAGGCAAAACTACAGCCGATGCCGAAAATCACATCAGCATCCTGCAAAAATTGATGTACCGCTTTTGGCATCGAGCGCCCGCCTGAGCCCAATGACAAAGGATGATCTTCGGGAAATGCACTTTTACCCTCAAGGCTGGTTGTGATCGGAATATTCCAGTCTTCCGCCAGTTGTTTGAGCTCATCCCATGCTTTTGCATAGTGCACACCCTGGCCAGCGTAAATCACCGGATTATCCGCCTTCGCCAGTAAAGCGGCGACGCGATCCACGTCTGCGGGATCAGGGGCCGTTCTCGATTTGATGCTGGGCACATACACAAAGTCATCCGGCACTTCTTCCCGAAAGACATCCACAGGCACTTCAATCAAAACAGGACCACCACGACCATTTCTTAATTGGGAAAAAGCCCGACGCATGACTTCCGGTAAGGCTTTCGCCATGGTCAGAGGTTCTGCCCACTTGGTCACATGCTGCATGTTGAGTGTTGAATTGAAGTTCGGAAAGTAATTGGCCAATCGACGTTGATAACCCGCTGGCATCACCAGGATGGGCACAGATTCGCTATAAGCCTGCGCGACGCCGCCAAAGGCATTTTCAGCACCTGGCCCATGCTGCATGACGAAGACGCCGATGTCATCGCCGGAGCTCAATCGGCTCACCGCATCTGCCATGTGCAAGCCAACACGTTCCTGCCTGACAATAATGGTTCTGATATCGGCTTCCGCGGCCGCTTCAATAATCGGATTAACGGGATAACCGATAATGAATTTAACGTTTTCTCTTTTCAGAACTTCAGCAATAGCATTGGCAACTAACATGTGTTTTCTCTTCTGTTTTTACGAAAGGGGTTTAACGATTGGGCCCACGGGTCATCGGGTAAGGTTGCCAGCGCTCCAGGTCAACTTTGGGTAACACCGCCGGGTTAACACAGCTCATGGGCCATTTACCGTTGAGCACGAGTGCCACCTCACGGCCCACTCGCCTGCGGGTTTCGGGCCGCATTCTGTCTGTAGCAGATGCCGCGTGAGGCGTCAGGATAACGTTGTCCATTTCCAACAGCGGATTGTCGCTTGCGGGGGGCTCCTGCTCAAGTACATCCAGGCCGGCTGCTGCTACTTCACCCCGTTGTAAGGCTCGGATTAACGCCGACTCATCAATCACCGGTCCCCGGCCACAGTTAATAATGCTGACGGTATTTTTCATGGCGGAAAATTCCGCGTCACTCAACATGGCCCTAGACGAATCATTGAGTCCCGGGTGCACCGAGATGTAATCCGATAGTTCAAGGAGTTCCGGGAGTGTTACCGGCCTTACCCCCTCAGCCGTCATCTTCAGCTCCGTCACATAAGGATCATAAGCAATAATATTCATCCCGAAGGGCTGGGCTCTTCTGGCGACCGCTGTCGCCACATTACCAAATGAAATCAGGCCCAATGTCTGCCCCCATAGACGAGGGGTCTTCTCAAGTACCGGGCGGCCTCTGTACCAGTCTCCGGCCTTCACCATCTTGTCCATCAACTTGACCCGTCGTGAACACGCAAGCAATAACATTATGGTGTGATCGGCAACTTCCTCAATGAACACATCTGGCACGTTGGTCACCACAATCCCGGCTTGCGTCGCTGCATCAACATCCACCATGTCAACGCCAACACTACCGACGCCGATCACCACACATTGATTGAGACCAGCAATAATCTGCTGGTCTATCTTGATTCCCCAGGAGGTAATGAGTGCATCGGCGTCTCTTGCGCCTTCAACAAAGCTACTCGGGGTCTTGCCATCGATCTCGACGATCTCAGCGATCTCATGCAACGCCTCTAATTCCAGCGAGTAACGCTGCTCAAGTGACACCTGTTTAGCAACGGCCGGTAATTGTACGACGACTTTCTTTCTAGACATGTTTAGCTCCTGACTGCACTGAATCCTCTATACTGAGAATCATCTGACCCCAACATACCGTAAATTATTGCGAGGTGCATTCGGTGGAATGGCAAATAGGTAATGTGCGGATCACTCGAATCGAGGAATTGATCGGTCCGCTATTCGACCCGGTTCAGTTTTTCCCTGATTTCAACCCAGAGTGTTTCGACAAGCATCGAGATTGGCTGTACCCGGACCATGTTGATCAGAAAACCGGTCGCATCATTGCCAGCATGCATGCCTGGCTAATCGAAACATCTCACCACAAAATCCTGATCGACACCTGTATCGGCAACGACAAACAACGAATGCCCTATCGAGACTGGCACGAAATGCAAACGCCATGGCTCAGCAATCTTGCCAAAGCAGGGGTTGCGCCCTCAGATATCGATTACGTGATGTGCACGCATCTGCACGTTGATCATGTTGGCTGGAATACCCGCCTTGAAGACGGGCAGTGGGTGCCTACCTTCCCGAACGCCAAATACATTTTCTCGAAAGAGGAATACGAATTCTGGAAGACACAACGGGCACGGAAGGATCCGGACACTTTTGCCGGCGTCAATAACCAGACCTTCGATGATAGTATCCTGCCTATTATGCATCTCGCAGAGCTGGTTGAAGGTGAAATTGAACTGATCAGTGACCTGCTCGCTATCAGGCCTGCGCCGGGACATACCCCAGGGAGTGTCGCCATCGAGCTGACCGACAATGGCGAACTGGGCATATTTACCGGCGACATCTGTCATCATCCCATCCAGGTGGTTGAACCCACCTGGAACAGCGCTTTCTGTGAGATTCCGGATCTGGCCAGGACGACACGCGCGCAAATATTAGCGCGCTGTCAGGATCACAATGCGCTCATGTTTCCCGCACACTTTGGTCCTGGCTTCGCAGGACACATCAGGGGAAACGACTCGGGATTCATGATTGATTTTGGCTAGAGAACGTCTGATTGATCATCGCTCTTCCCATGCCGGATCCAGCATGGCGAAAAACTGATCGAGCATCCGATAGGTAAGTCCCCACACAATCTCACTGCCCACCCCATATCCCGGGTATTTAACGGTTTCACCGCTAATCACAAACTCACCCATAGTGTGCGAATGCCCGGAGTGCATGTCATTGAGAGAACCCCAGAGAACATCCGCCACTTCATAGTTAGGCTCAAAAGACACTTCACTGTGTTTCAATACATAGGCAAATGGCGTCACGACCATATCAAGGCTGCTGCCTCTCGGGTTCGCCTGGATGGCATCGAGTTGGCCAATGAAGTCACTGGTCAGGGTCAGATCCAGGCCAATTTCTTCCAGGGTCTCTCGTTCTGCCGCATGCCGCAGCGATTCATCCTCAGCTTCCAGGTGGCCGCCGGGAAAAGCCATGTGGCCCGACCAGGGGTCACCTTCTTTGGTCGCACGCAGAATAAACAAGGCCTGCGTATCACTCTGGCCGGGACGCAGTACCACGGATACCGCGGCCTGCCGTGTTGATTTACTGACAGCATAGCGTTTCGGCGAATGATCATTAATCGATCGCCGAATTTCTTCAATGGTGAGCAAAGACATCTGGAACGTTTACCTCTTTATCAGGACTAATTGTAACAAGGTTTGTAATACAGCAGATGTGCGCGCCAGATTGCGCCGGGCCGGAGATTCCTGCTTCCCATTGAAGCGAGATTTACGCGGTCCACATTTAGCTGCACACTTAGCTGCACACTGAAATTGCACGCATTTAAAAAAGGCCACACGATGACAATCCATTTCTTCAGGATCGCAGTTTTGATCAGTGTTTTGACCGGGAGCGCAACAGGGTGCGCCACTAATCCTGTCACGGGGAAAAGTGAAATTACCTTTGTTAGTCAGGAAAGGGAAATCGCCATCGGCAGGCAACAGTATTTACCAGCGCAACAAACCCAGGGTGGTTTGTATCTGGTTGACCGGGAGCTTACCCAATACGTTCGTGAGGTCGGCAATCGCCTGGCCGCAGTCAGTGATAATCCGCTGCCATACGAATTCGTTGTCGTGAATGATTCAACCCCGAATGCCTGGGCGCTGCCGGGCGGCAAAATTGCCATCCATCGAGGATTGTTGCTACAACTCGACAATGAAGCAGAACTTGCCGCGGTACTTTCCCACGAAATTGTTCATGCCGCTGCGCGTCACGGTGCGAAATCCATGGAGCGAGCCATGCTACTGCAGGGCGCTCTGGTTCTGACGGCTATGGGTACAAGAGATTCGGACTATTCGAACTATATTGTTGGCGGTGCTTCTCTCGGCGCCCAGCTTATTTCACAACGATACGGCAGACAGGCAGAGCTCGAGGCAGATCTGTATGGCATGCGATACATGGCAAAAGCCGGTTATGACCCTTCGGCAGCCATTACCCTGCAAGAAAAATTCGTCGCATTGAATGAGAAACATTCTGCCAGCTGGATCGAAGGACTATTTGCCAGTCATCCGCCCAGTGAACAGCGCGTGGCAACAAACCGACAAACCAATGAAGCGATAAAGGCATCACAATTTAAGGATTGGGAGAAGGGCGCTAGCCGATTTCAACAGCGATTGAGCTATCTAGACAGTATGGACGACGCTTACCGGGCTTTTGACCAGGCGAATGTTTTGCTGGCAAAAAAAGAAAATTCCGTTGCTCGCTCAAGGGTTGATCGCGCGATCAGCCTCGAACCTGCAGAACCGAGATTTTATGGGCTCAAAGCCGACATATTTTTCAATGAACACAAGTACAAGGACGCCGTCTCGATGTACGACACGGCGGTCAGCAAGGATGAAGGCTATTACGAATACTATCTTGGCCGCGGTATCGCACATTCGAAACTCGGCAACCGCAATAAAGCACGTCTGGACCTTGAGCGCAGCAATCAGTTACTGCCAACGGCGCTTGCCACCAACGAGCTGGGCAGGCTCGCTCTTCAGGCAGGAGATAGAGACATCGCCAAGAATTATTTCGCGCAGGTCGCCGATGCCGATGGTCCCCTTCGTCAGTCAGCGACCCTTTCCTATGTACGCTTGGATATCGCAGACAATCCCTCAAAATACTTCAAGATAAAGTCCGAGCGCCGGCAAGGTCGGTTTCATTCAATCGTCACCAACCATTCGGGTCTGGTTATCAGGTCCGGTATGGTTGCATTTTCTGCAACCATCAATGGGCGGCAATATCAAACACAGCGGAATATCGGTTCCATTGCAGTCAACAGTAAAATGGGGATCTACGCCGGGTGGAAACTGGACGATTCCGATACGGTCGAAAATATCGAGGTTCGAATGGTCAGGGTCCGACTTTGATCTTATCTCAAACCCAGGCGCTGAAACTGTTCCCGGGGTGCCTGCATATCCGTTAACGCCTGGTGCAGTAAATCCAACATTGCCTTTTCCTTCTTTTCACCAACCCTGTTTTCATTTTCGAATGGATCGACATCAAGATCATAGAGATGATGATCGCCTATTGTCGGCGCCATCGCCCAATAAGGCAGTAGATCACCCGGCTGAAACGGCTGGCGGATAACCGGGATATCACTGGCTGGCATAAAATCCAGATAAGCGCGTTTATCCGGGTTTGGCAATCTCAAGCCAGGCATTGCCGTAACAGGCATGGTTGACCAGCGATTCGACCACATGGACAAAGGAAAACCATCGCTGGCAGGCGCACGAATATACTTGTTCCTGCCATCACAGATCTGAACCCACTGTCCAAAAACGCCACCAATCGCATACTCACGAATCTGGGTAGTCTCGCCATAGATAAGCGGTAACAGGGATTGACCGTGTGTTGTGTACTCCATTTCGATATCGAACAGTTCAACCAATGTTGCATTGATATCAACATTGGTGGTCAGTGCAGAACAATCGGCGGCGGCAACTCCCGGCGCCGCAATCATGAGCGGCGTGTGTCCCAGGGTTTCATACTGGGGAACACCCGGCTTGCCCCAGATGTCTTTCTCGCCAAGGTAGTGGCCATGATCGGTACACAGGATGAGCAGGGTGTCGCGCCATCGGTCGTCGCTGTCCATGACATCGAGCAATTTTCCAAACCAGTGATCAATCATGCTGAGCTTGGCACCATAGTTGGCCCGAATGTGTTGCCCTTCTCTTTTGGTGATGATCCCTTTTTCAATCGCGCCAACGGCATAGGGTGGCCAGATAATCAGTTCATCCTTCCACTCAGGATCGTACATCTTGTTCCAGGGCGCGGGTGTGTCAAAGGGTTCATGGGGATCGAACTCATCAATGAACAATAGAAAACTATCATGGTCATCACCATTTTCATGCAACCATTGCGCCGCGGACTGCAATGTTTTCGGACCCGGAAAATCGAGTTCTTCCTTAAAATAGGTGCGTGAAAGATCGTAGTGGGACTGACCCCGACCGGCCTGGCCTTTTGTGCTTGCAGGCAACGCGGGTGAACCTATCCAACTCGGATCTTCCCGCGTTTTCCAGGGATCACTCTCGTGCCCACGCAGATACTCCCAGGCAAGAAAGTCCGTATGGTAGTTCTCTCCACCGACTTCAAACAAATGCGGATGATCGGTGAACAACATCGCCGGGATTGACTGACGACGAAGATAGTAAGTGATTGGCCGTTCCCACAGTTCAATTGAGCCCCAGGGACGCCACAGAAAATCCATCGCACCCACAAGGATATCGTGCCGGGCGGGTATGCAGGGCAAAGACCCTGTGTAGTGCTTTTGAAAAGTGATCGCCCGCTTCGCGAGCCGGTCCAGGTTTGGTGTTGAAAACTCCATGCCGCCATACTGGCCAATCATGTGACGGTTCAGACTATCCAGAAGCACGACGATGGCTTTTGCAGGTTTTTGCATAGAGTATTCCCGCGCTGATCAGTAAATATTTTCGAACGATAGCAGGTTTTCTAATGCCAGTGCCAACGAGCCGCCATTTAATTTTGTTTAGTTCGTCCCGGCTCTTCGCGCCTCATTTTTCCTGTTAGCACCCAACAAAAAGTTCAACCGTGTTACCATGCGGGTAATGGATATTCATGAGCATTCCCCCCCAATAAAACCCATTAGCCGATTTGGCCGCACCTTCAAAGCGTTTCAAATCCCCAACTACCGTTGGTTCTTTGCAAGCCAGTTCGGAAATTTCGCTTCGATGAATATCCAAATGTTCATTCGCGGCTGGTTGGTATTTGAGATCACTGGTAGCTACGAAAAACTTGGCTGGATGAGCGCAGCAGGGGGCATCGTCGGCCTGGTTGCGGCGCCGCTGGGCGGCGTCATTGCCGACCGCGCTCGACAGAAAAAACATGTCATCCAGATTTCCGGGCTTTGCAACATGTTGATTACGCTCTGGGTAGCCTGGTTGATAGCCGATGGCGCCCTGGCCTTTGAGCATCTGCTGATAGCATCGGTTCTGCAGGGGATTGTGATGAACGCAATGATGCCGTCGCGCCAGGCGTTAACCAAAGATGTCGTTGGTCTGGATTTACTCACTAACGCCATTGCATTGAGTACTTCCGGAATGAATACCGCAAGGTTACTGCTGCCTGGCCTGGCAGGCGGATTAGTGGCCGCCCTCGGAGGGGGAGATGGCTACATTGACCCCGCGAAATGGGTTTATCTCATGATGTCAGGGCTCTACCTGTTTGGCTCGCTCGGCTTGTTCAAGGTAAACGTTGGAGACAAGCCCGTAAACGATGAGATGCACAAGCCCTTCGTCACTGAACTGGTAATGGGGTTCGACTATGTGTTCAAGACACCGGTCATATTCATGCTGCTGGGCTGTAACTTCCTCATGGTATTTTTCAGCCTGACTTATTTCATGTTGCTGCCAGGCTTCGTGAAGGAGGTCCTTGACGCTGGGCCTGACAAATTAGGATTGCTAATCTCGATTTCCGGAATCGGTTCGCTGATCGGATCCCTGGTGATTGCGTCGATTGCCAACAGAAATCGTGCACGAATTCTTTTGTCCGGTGGTCTTATTATGGGCATCGCACTACTGGGTTTTGCGTTCTCAACGGACTATTGGTTGTCGGTATTTCTCTTGACCTTTGTCGGCTTTGGTCAGGCAGCGCGCATGTCGCTATCGAATGTTCTGATTCAATCCTACGTGCACGACGACTTTCGAGGACGGGTCATGAGTATCTATATGATGGAGATGTCAATTTTGAGTGTGGCCATTCTTCCCATCAGCATCGCAGCGGATGTCTTCGGTCCCCAGTTAGCCGTCGGTGTATCTGCAGCCTGTTTGATCGTTCTGGTACTGGTTCTTTTTCGAGTTCCCGCCTACCGGAATCTTGACTGACGGGCCAATGAACCCGTGGCATACTGATCAATGACTGGTTGACCACTGACAATATGCACAAACATTGGGAGAATCCGGAAGTTGTTGGTTATGGCCGTCTCCCCGCCCGTGCCAATTTCTCAAGGCCTGGCAATGACGATATCTGCCTGGACGGTCCCTGGAAATTCAAACGTGTAGACCATCCGGACGCCGGACAGGACAGCTGGCGAACAGAGAAGACGGGGGGTTGGCTGGACGTCAATGTTCCGAGCCTGTGGACGATGGACGACAGGATTGAAACTGATCAACCCATCTACACCAATGTGTTAATGCCGTTTCGAGCAGAACCACCGAATATCCCTCAGAACCCCACCGGCTTGTATCGACGAGAGATCTCAATTCCAAAGGACTGGTTGGGTGATCGCATCGTGATTAGTCTCAACGGCATTGAAAATTGCTTTTATCTCTACTGCAATAATATCGAGATTGGTTTTTCCAAGGATGCCAGGCTCCCCAGCGAATTTGATATTACCCCGTATGTGCATTCCGGCATCAATGACATAGCTGTGAAAGTACTCAGGTACAGCGACACCAGCTACATTGAGGATCAGGACCAGTGGTGGCATGCGGGCATTCATCGCAGTATCTTTTTATACAGAACACCAAAGGTCTTCATACGCGACATTTTTGCAAAACCGGGATTCGATCCAGTGACGGGCCTTGGCTCACTTAACGTGTCCGTTAGGGTCGGTGACACGAATCGCAATTCGCTGCACCACCGGATTGTCGCCCACCTCGTCGCACCTGATGGCGCGCTTGTTAACACTGGACTTTTGACGGATCTCATAGAGAAAAAACACTTCTTCGCAGTGGTTGGCAAGGGACCGTCTCTTCAGTTTTCCGCAGTACCCTCTCCGGTCCAACCCTGGAGTGCTGAGCATCCACTGCTTTATGAGTTAACTATCAGCCTGCTGAACGACAAAGATCAAACCTTGCAAACCTGCAGTTTAAAAATAGGCTTTCGAGATATTCACATTGCCGACAAAGAATTGCTCGTAAACGGCCAGGCTGTTCTGATCAAAGGCGTCAATCGACACGATCACTCGGACACGACCGGAAAAGTCATCAGCGAAGCTGATATGCGCACCGATATCATCACTATGAAGCAGCACAACATCAATGCTGTCCGTACCAGCCATTATCCCAACGACAGTCGATTCTATGAACTGTGCGACGAACTCGGCCTATACGTGGTGGATGAAGCTAATCTCGAAGCCCACCACCACTATGCACAGTTAGGTGCGGACCCTTACTGGTCTGGCCAGTTCCTGTCGCGCGCGGTGCGTATGGTGGAGCGAGATAAGAACCACGCCTGCATCATCATGTGGAGCCTTGGCAACGAAACCGGCTTTGGACCTAACCATATGGCGATGACCGCCTGGATCCGGGAGTATGATCCTTCCCGGCCCATCCACAACGAAAATGCAATCTGCGAGCAAGGTGTGCAGGATCGCTGGGAGGAAAATTCCCATGGGTCCGATGTTATCTGCCCCATGTATCCGTCCGTTACGGACATCGTGGCTCATGCAAAAAACAGTCACGATCCACGCCCACTCATCATGTGTGAATATGCTCACGCCATGGGAAACAGCTGCGGTAATTTGAAAGAGTACTGGGATGCCATCGAAACCTGGCACGGCCTGCAGGGCGGTTTTATCTGGGAGTGGAAAGATCATGGCATTCGCGCCACTGCCAATGGTGTTGACTACTGGGCCTATGGCGGCGACTTCGGTGAGCAGCGCCATGATCTTAATTTTGTCTGCGACGGACTCTGCTGGCCCGATGGCAAGCCACACACATCGCTGCTGGAATACAAGAAAGTTATCCAACCTGTCAGGGTGACAAAAACCGGAAAGCACCGATATCAGGTGCTGAATAATCACTTTTTTGCAGACCTGTCTATTTACACCATTAACTGGATACTGCTCAGTGATGGAGAGCAAATTCGATCTGGAGTTCTGGAGCCACTATCGACACCGCCCCAGCACATTCAGGAAGTAGAAATTTTCATCGGTGACTATGATCTCTCCTGCGAGGTTAGCCTGATCATCGAATTTCGATTGGAACATGCAGCCAACTGGGCAGAGAGAACTCATCTGGTCGCCTGGGATCAATTACTTCTTCATAAACCGAAGGTCAGAAGACCAAAAAGAAGCAAGTCGGGCGTGGCTTTGACCAGCAGCATCAGCAGCAGGATCGAAGAGAATCTCATCACCGTTGTCCAGGGCCGTCACAAACTGGTGTTTACCGAGCTGGGTCTGGCCGAATGGCGCCTGGATGATCAACGGATTATCGAGGCGCCGGTGAGCTTTAACCTCTGGCGAGCCCCCATGGATAACGACGGCATCAAGGGACTGACGGGTCAGGATACGAAGGCCCTCGGACTCTGGCGGCAGTGGGGCCTGGATGACTTATCCTGGCACCACAGCGTATCTGGCAGACAACCAACGCGATCTTCTGTGACGGTTACCCAACACTCAATCGGGCTGTGTCTTGCCGGGAAAATAAAAGTCATTTCCAAATTTACAATTGGAAACGAACGGGTGCACGTTAGTCATCAGTTCAGCATACCGAAGACAATTTCGGATCTGCCCAGGGTCGGTGTCCGGTGGCTACTGCCACAAGAACTGGAAAGCCTGTCCTGGTTTGGCAACGGGCCCCATGAAACTTACATCGACAGACAGCAATCTGGCCGCCGGCAGATTCACCGCTCGACGATAGGTGAACAGTATGTGCCTTATATCCTGCCCCAGGACCACGGTAACCTGACTCAGGTTTCCTGGATAACGGTTGCCGGAAAGCGATTTGCTTTTTGTGTACAGGCAGACACGTCGATGGAAGCATCCGCCAGTCACTACCCGCACGAACTATTGACCCCCGCCTTTCACACCTATGAGGTCAGCGCGGATCCACTTTGCTACTTGTCACTCGATGCCGCTCAGCGCGGCGTAGGCGGCGCCAGCTGCGGACCTGACACTTTAGAGCAGTACCGCGTTCGACCGGGCAGACATCGACTCAGCTATTCCGTCAATATCAAGGAAACCCCATGAGTACAGCAACCAGAATCTGGGACCTGCCATTGAGACTCTTTCACTGGGCATTAGTGGTTCTGGTTTCCATTTCAATCTACACCGGATTGTCGGGTGGCTTCTATGAAATGGACTATCACATGATGTCGGGTTACGGAATTCTTGCACTGGTGCTGTTTCGCATCATCTGGGGGTTCATCGGGTCCACCCACTCACGATTTGTCTCATTCGTATCGTTAAGATCCTTGCTGCCTTATTCTCGTCGCCTGTTTAGGCGAGAGCCATCCTCAATGCCAGGTCATAATCCACTGGGCGCCCTCAGCGTACTCGCCTTCATCGCCGTGTTAATCATTCAGGCTTCGACAGGGCTGTTTGCAAACGATGATATATTTCTTGAGGGTCCGCTCACTCATCTGGTCTCTGATGAAACCAGTGATCTGTTAACGACAGTTCACCATATCAACGTGAAGGTGCTGTTCGGTTTGTTGGGGCTGCATCTATTGGCCATCGCTTTTCATGAGCTCTATAAAAACGAACGTCTTGTATCGCCAATGTTCACAGGCAAAAAGAAAGGCTTCGACACTAATGCAACGAAGCCAGTTCCAGTCATTGAGCTGGGCACCGCAATGGCAATTCTTGCCATGACCGCGGGGTTTGTTTACGGGTTAATTACTTATGTATAACTATTCTTCCTTAAAGTCATCGTGACACCCCTTACAGGCGCCGCCAAGTGCCTGAATCGCTGGTCCTATCTGGCTCATCTCACCGGTTCCTGCTGCTACCGACATATCCTTTGCCGCACCGGTAAATCGATCCATTGCCGCTGCAAAATCCTCGGGGTTATCCCATACAGCGTCCAGTGCCTTGGATTTTTCAACACCACTACCTGCGGGAAACACCGTGGGAGCAATCTCAGAAAGCGCAGCAATGCCTCTCGCGTGTATCGCCAAATTTTCTGCATGAACCTGGTTTTTCAAAATATTGCCCATCGATGCCATATGCCCACCGATAGATTTCATTACACTCTGCCTATATTTCGCCTCGACCTGATCGTCAGCCAGAACAGCCTGCCAGGAAACGAGGCCTGCCACGACCAATAATACTTTTACAACTTGCTCCATTACCGCTCTCCGATTGATGGATGTTTCAGAGCATAGCGCGAAACGACTTCAACATTCACCCAGGGAAGCCCAGATTGATTGGTTTTTTTAGTCAGGACAAGCGAACTCGCACGGAGATTTGAGTACGGGTTCAACACAGTCATCGCGGAAAAACTGATGCGGCACTCCGACTTCAATCAGAGGTTCCCTCGCTTGTCGTGATTGACCTGAGGTTAAGCGAATCGTATGGTCTCGATTCACCTGACTGAGCTACACCCATGACAGCGACAAAGAGCTATCCTTTTGAGGCCTCACTTGAGAAGCTGGAGGCACTCGTGGAACGAATGGAAGAAGGTGATCTTACACTGGAAGAATCACTGAAGGCCTTTGAACAGGGGATAAAGCTGACCCGCGAATGTCAGAGCGCTCTCACCAAAGCCGAACAAAAAGTGAAACTACTCATTGAAGAAAATGGCCAGATCACCGAAACCGACTTCGAGGAAGACGAGGACTAACAGTGTTCCCCGAACCTGGTCTGCATCATGTTTGATCAAATTCCCACATCAAGACCAGCCACCCCGTTATTAGATACTGTTGATAAACCTGCGGATCTTCGCAAGCTTAAGCAGGATTGCCTGGAACAGTTATCCAGAGAACTGCGTCATTTTTTGCTCTACACCGTAGGGCAAACCGGAGGGCATTTTGGCGCTGGCCTGGGGGTCGTTGAGCTCACCGTCGCCCTGCACTATGTTTTTAACACACCGGACGACGGCTTGATCTGGGATGTTGGCCATCAAACCTATCCCCACAAAATTCTCACAGGCCGCAGGGATATCATGCATACGCTAAGACAGCCCAACGGACTGGCACCATTTCCGAGCCAGGGTGAAAGTGAATACGATGTCTTCGGTACCGGACACTCATCAACCTCCATCAGTGCCGCGCTGGGTATTGAACTCGCTAACAAAATTACTAACAAGACATCCCATACGGTTGTGGTTATTGGCGACGGCGCCATGACTGCTGGCATGGCATTCGAAGCACTGAATCATGTAGCCGCCTGCCAGGCAGATTTATTGGTTATCTTGAATGACAATGCCATGTCCATTTCTGAAAACGTGGGCGGTCTGGCTAACTATTTCGCCAGAAACATCTCTGCCCGCGATCTTGGTGATCACCGGCCTGTGGAATCAGCAGCGCCGGGCAGTATCTTTACCGATCTTGGCTTTAACTACACCGGACCCATTGATGGTCACGATATTGAAAACCTCGTGACCACGCTGCAACAACTCAAAAACCAGCCTGGCCCCAGATTGCTGCATCTACTCACCAGGAAAGGAAAAGGCTATGGGCCTGCCGAGCGATCACCGGTTAGCAGTCACTCACTGACCAAGCTGGAAAAACAATCGGCTAACACGGAGCCAACCTACTCGAACATCTTTGGGAACTGGGTATGCCGAAAGGCGGAACAAGACCAGCGCCTCGTGGCAATAACACCGGCAATGAAAGAAGGGTCTGATCTTTCTCGTTTCGCAGAAGCCTTCCCGGACCGTTTCCATGATGTCGCCATCGCAGAGCAACATGCGGTAACCCTGGCTGCAGGGCTCGCCACAGGCGGCGCGAAACCAGTCGTGGCCATCTATTCGACTTTCCTGCAAAGGGCATATGATCAGTTGATTCACGATGTGGCCATCCAGAACCTTGACGTCCTGTTTGCCGTCGATCGTGCATCCCTGCTGGAAGATGGCCCGACTCATTCCGGGGTGTTTGATCTTTCATTCACCCGGGCAATTCCCAATCTTGTCGTTATGGCGCCTTCCAACAAGCAGACACTGGAAGCCATGTTAGATTTTGGTTATGAATTTGAGGGACCCTGTATCGTTCGATATCCAAGAGGCGCGGCCATTGAAACTTCTGCCGCTGAGACGCCAATCGTGTTGGGCAATGCATCCGTCATCAGAACCGGAAGCAAAGTTGCCCTGCTGTCATTTGGTACGGTAAGAAGCTCAGCTGAGCTAGTCGCGGACAAACTGGATTACACCCTGGTCGATATGCGATTTGCCAAGCCCCTGGATCAGGTTTTGATCGAAGAGCTATCCGGCTCACATCAAATGCTGGTCACTATCGAGGAGAATGCCATCGCGGGCGGTGCTGGATCCGGGGTGAACGAAATCATTGCAAAACTGAACAGTGAAGTATCAATATTGAACATTGGCGTACCCGACAGGTTTTTCGATCAGGATCAACCAGATGCCATGCTTGATTCAGCCGGATTATCGGCAACGGCCATCGAACAAACGATCATCGCAGAACTTAACCGCTAGCCTTGCTGGCTAACGCTCCCCGAAAAGATGGCCGAGTTTACCGGCCTTGGTCGCCAGATATCTCGCGTTATGATCGTTCTTGCCAGTTTCAATCGACAGTCGTTCGACAATTTCAATGTCAAGCTTGTTCAAAGCCTGAACCTTTACAGGATTGTTAGTCATTAGCCTGATGCGATCCACTTGCAGATGAAGAAACATGGATTTACAGATGGTGTAATCTCTTAAGTCAGCATCAAACCCGAGCCTCTCGTTCGCCTCAACGGTATCTGCGCCTTTGTCTTGTAATTCATAGGCGCGTATTTTGTTGATAAGACCGATGCCCCTGCCCTCCTGACGGAGATAGAGAATGACCCCGTTGCCAGCTTTGGAAATAGCGCGCATTGCGTGCTCCAATTGAGAACCGCAATCACAACGCATGCTGAACAAGCAATCACCGGTCAGACATTCAGAGTGCACTCTACACAGAACAACATCTTCGTCTGCAACATCACCGAAAACTAATGCGACATGCTCCTGGCCAGTGTCTGCATCCTCAAAGCCATGCATAATAAACTCCCCAAACGGTGTGGGTAGTTTGCAGGAAGCTACGAAGGTCGCTGGCAATCTGGTCTCCGGCGAAAAAAGAGGGTCGCTAGTGTAGCAGTTGAACTTTCAATAGCAAACGAATCAAAGCTTGCTGGTGAGCACCATCAACCCCGCATTTTCCGAGATATCAACGTGCTGAAGAAAGGACATGCCAAGCAGAATATCTTTTGGATGTTCACCACCAAGGATGACTGCCTGAATATTGACCTGCTTGATATCACCAACCTGCATTTCCTTGATGATCACCAGTGTGGCTGCTAATTCAGCGCTTGCTGTTGACGCTCTGGTTGGCACGCCGTCCGCCAGCGAAATCCCCAACGATCTCGCCATGGTCGAGTTAATCGCCACAACATTGGCGCCAGTATCCACCAGGAAGCGGACCGGCCGACCATTAATACTGCCGTAGGCAATATATTGCCGGTTTTCCGCCATACTGATATGCACCTGGGTTTTCTCGGGCGTTTTGAAGCTGGCTCCGATTCGATCGGTGAGATACAAGGCTTGCTCTTCGCCAAGGTAGGAAATCACTGCGCTGTTTGAGTCAGCTTTAACCAGCTTTACCCCTTCTCTGGACTCCTGACCCTGCTTGACCAGTTGTTCCCGACCATCAATGACCAATAGTGCGGTGCCGCCAAACAATGCCCGCACCTCAATCTGCAAGGCGAAGCTCTGGGACGATAATAAGAGAACAACTGCAGGTACAAGTAGCTGCCGCAACATAACGATAGGAGTAACCAGACCGATAATCATTGGCCCACTATACCCCGCGGTATGTTTCAGCCGTTAGCGTTTTGCTGGTTATACCATTGCAAGATAGGCAACATGCAGGACCTGAAGGATTCCCAGGGCATACAGCCCTGCAACGACATCATCGAGCATAATGCCCAGACCACCTTCTAATTGCCTGTCAGCAACACTGACAGGCCAGGGTTTTGTAATATCAAAAAGCCTGAATAACAAAAAAGCTGGAATCAGCCAGTAATAGGATGGCAACCAGAGCATCACTATCCACATGCCAACAAATTCGTCCCAGACAATAACCGAGGGATCTTTCAGGTTTAACTCAACTGCAACCCTGCCTGATACATAAACGCCCAGAGTAAAAGCAAACAGGATCACGACAATTTGAATCCAGATGGGTAAAGTCAGTAATGGCACAAAGAGAATCAGACCAAGCATCGAGCCAGCGGTACCCGGCGCTTTTGGTGCAAGCCCACTACCCAGGCCAAAAGCCAGGAAATAATCAGGCCGAGTAAACACTTTTTTCCAGATGGGCTTCATCATCTAAGAAACGTCTGATTAAGGTCGGAATGCCGCATCACTATTTCCGCCATAACCGCGTCAGATTCGTATTCATACTCCGCTCGCCTCTTCCTTGTTTTAATTGAAGTGTTTTAATGAAAGTGTTCTGACGATCCTCTTAATCAGAGGTTTCCTCAAAAGTGCTGGTATCCGGCACCATCAACGTCGATGGCCTGTCCGTCTTCATCCAGTACAAGAACGCTATCGCTTGCGGTGATAGAACCTATCCTGGTCATTTTGAGACCAAGTTCTGTCGCGAGTTTAACGATGGCATCACGTGATTGGACGCCTGCGGTGAAACACAATTCATAGTCATCGCCTGCAAACAAAGCCCGTTGTTGCGCGCCTGACCTGCCGACTGCGGCAATAAGTTCTTCTGACAGTGGCAACGCCGCACAATCAACCTGCGCGCCCAATCCATCGGTTTCAGTCAGATGACCAATTTCGGCTATTAACCCGTCGGAGATGTCTATCATGGATGTGACGATGTCCCTGAGATTCTCTCCTGCCACTAACCTGGGCGCCGGCCTTATATAGCGGCAAGCCAGGTAGCCCGTGCTATCACCGGAATTGACCCGATCCAGCCCGGCAGCCGCATCACCGAGCGTGCCTGTCGCATAGATGTCATCACCAGTCGATGCACCGACGCGTGTCGCGGCGCCACCCACCGGCAGGGTCCCGAGCACTGTCATCGTCAATGAAAGAGACCCTCTGGCAAGGTTCCCCCCGACCAGGGGAATGTCGTAATGTTCGATCAGGGTTGATAACTCCGCCGAGAAAGATTCCAGCCAGCTTTCGTCTACTTCGGGCAGCGTCATCGCCAGTAAGAACGAATGGGGCCGTGCACCCATTGCCGCCAGATCACTCAGATTTGCCCCGACGGTTCGAGAAGCGACAAGCGATGCCTTCGAGCCATTGGGGAAATGCACACCCTCTAACAACGTATCCGTTGAAATACACAACTCATCGCCAGGCGAGACTTGAACAATCGCGCAGTCATCACCCGGGCCAAGGATCACTGATTCCGAATGATGCGAAAGCGTCTTGAAGTATCGATCAATAATCGAGAATTCGTCGGGTGTCATGAAGCCTTACTCAGATTTACGCAAATCCCTGGCGATCGCGTCGAGGATAGAGTTAACAAATTTGTAACTGTCAGTTGCACCGAATGATTTTGCGAGCTCAATGCCTTCGTTAATCACCACTCGATAGGGAACGTCTATCCTCGAGGCCAACTCGTAGACAGACATCAACATAATGCCTTTTTCGATAGGATCCAGTTCATCAAAATCCCGATCAGATTTTTCATTGATCAAACTTCGAAGATTCGCTTCGTCCCGGTGAACACCGCGCAGCACTTCACGAAAATATTCTATGTCTGCCCGTTTCATGTTGTGATCAGTAATGAAAAACTCGATCACATCTGCAACTCTCACATCAGTAAGCTGCGCCTGATACAGCGCCTGCACCATGAATTGTCTTGCTCTGCTTCTCGCAGCTGCGCCAGATTTCATCCAATATTTCTGAGTAGACTGACCATCTCAAGGGCAGTCATGGCGGCATCCGCACCCTTGTTACCGGCCTTGGTGCCTGATCGCTCGACTGCCTGTTCAATCGAGTCTGTTGTCAGCACGCCGAATGCAATGGGAATTTCATGGTCCAGTGAGACTCGGGCCAGACCACTGGAACATTCACCGGCGACGAAATCAAAATGGGGCGTACCACCTCGGATAACCGCACCGAGCGCGATAATCGCATCAACCTCTCCCTTGTTGGCAACCCGTTTCGCCGCGAGGGGCAGCTCAAATGCACCCGGCACTTTTACGACGGTAATATTAGCCTCTGGAACGCCATGGCGTCGCAAGCTGTCGATAGCACCCGAACAAAGACCATCGACGATAGAACTGTTAAACCGCCCGACCACCAATGTGAATTTTGCCGTGTTGGCAGAAAAATCGCCTTCAATAACCTTCATCATTTCTGTTTCCTGTTGCGTTAGGCTGGACCAGCCGTAATTCGATAGTCCTCGCCAACTTTCCTGATATCACGAATCTTCAGCCTGGTGAGGTCGGTCATTCTATCAACTTCTGGCAGGTTCAGTAACGACTTCGCTGAAGCACCCATAAATGCAGGTGCTACATAAATAATCATTTCATCCACCAGCCCCTCATTGATCAATGACCCGGCCAGCGTGCCACCACATTCAAACAACACCTCACTATGCTCCCTTGCTGCCAACGCCTTGAGCAAGGCACGAAGGTCAATACGACCATCGTCGGCGGGTAGCGTTAACACTTCCACCGGGAATTTATCTGCGGGCTCCTGGACGGAAACAACGACCGTCGAATCCCGGTCAAGTAGTTGCGCTGCTCGGGGAATCCGGAGATTGGAGTCGAGTACATAAACAGGCCGGACTACCTGCGCCGCGACATCTGCACCTGCCACCTTCAGCTCGTTCGGTCGAACCGTTAACAAAGGGTCATCATCTATGACTGTCTGTACACCGGTGACGATGGCCGCGCTCATCGCGCGCAATCGCTGCACGTCACCGCGAGACTCAGGTGACGTGATCCATTTCGATTCCCCATTGGCAAGCGCAGTCTTGCCGTCAAGGCTCATCGCCAATTTCAGACGCACATAGGGTTGCTGCTGCGTATGGCGTTTAATATGACCCATGACAAGATCCGCAGCAGACTCGGCAAGCACGGACATCACAACCTCAATACCTGCTTTTTCCAAAACCCCGATACCCTTGCCAGCATTCCGGGCATCCGGGTCCAGCTGCGCCACGACTACACGGGCCACACCAGCCTTGACCAGCGCCTCAGCGCAGGACGGGGTTCGTCCGTGAAAACTGCAGGGTTCGAGGGTTATGTAGGCAGTTGATCCCCTGGCTGCATCCTGGGCCACTTGCAGTGCATTGGCTTCAGCATGGCCCTGGCCAGCGACCAGGTGAAAACCTTCACCCACAATTTTATCTTGTCGCACCAACACACAACCCACACAGGGGTTCGGGTGCGTCGAGTATCTTCCGCCTTCAGCAAGACGAATAGCCCTTGCCATAAAACGTTGATCGTCGAACATTAACTATCTCGCTCGGCTTTATGCTTACTCATGGCCTCGATTTCCTGGCGGAACTCATTCACATCCTGAAAACTCCGATAGACAGATGCAAACCGTACATAGGCCACATCATCGAGTTCTCGCAGCTCATTCATCACCAGTTCGCCGACATCACGGGTATTGACCTCTCGTTCACCGGTCGCTCGCAGGCTGTGTTTTATTCGATCAACGGTTGCATCAATCTGTTCCAGGTCAACCGGTCGTTTTTCCAGTGCACGTAGAAGACCGCTGCGTAACTTTTCTTCATCAAACGGCTGCCTTGAGCCGTTGTTTTTGATCACTCTGGGCAACACGAGTTCTGCAGTTTCAAAGGTGGTGAAGCGCTCGCCGCATTGCTGACATTCACGACGGCGACGCACCTGACTACCGTCGGCCACCAGTCGAGAGTCGATCACTTTGGTTTCACTGTCTGTACAAAAGGGGCAGTACACGCTGGACCTGATTCTTAAAAAGGGCTCATTCTACTCCATTTCACCATTGCGGCCCTTTAACCCTGGAGTGACTGCCGTCCGATGGATGCTTCTTGTAGAATAGCGCTTTCATTTTTGTCGCTCATTACTATGGCCCAATACGTTTACACCATGTCACAGGTTGGCAAAGTCGTTCCGCCCAACCGCACTATATTGAAAGATATCTCGCTGTCCTTTTTCCCCGGCGCAAAAATTGGTGTGCTCGGTCTAAATGGCTCAGGTAAATCAACGCTGCTTCGCATCATGGCAGGCATTGATACTGAACATTTAGGGGAGGCGCGGCCGCAAACCGACCTGAAGATCGGTTACCTGCCACAGGAACCGGCACTGGATCCAGAGAAGGACGTCAGGGGGAATATCGAAGACGGCCTGGGCGAAGCCAATGACCTGCTCAAAGAGTTCAACGAGATCAGTGACAAGTTCGCCGAACCCATGACCGATGATGAGATGACGGCATTGCTGGAGCGACAGGGTGATCTGCAGATCAAAATTGATGCCATAGACGGCTGGAACCTGGAACGGAAAATGGATATCGCCAGTGATGCGTTACGCCTGCCGCCCTGGGACGCCAGCGTGGAAAACCTGTCTGGCGGTGAAAAACGCAGGGTGGCATTATGCCGACTGCTGTTATCGAACCCTGACATGCTGCTGCTGGACGAACCGACCAACCACCTGGATGCCGAATCGGTTGCCTGGTTGGAACGGTTTCTAAAGGAATTCCCCGGCACTGTTGTTGCCATCACCCACGATCGCTATTTTCTGGATAATGCGGCTGGCTGGATTCTGGAACTGGACCGTGGCTATGGGATTCCCTATGAAGGCAATTACTCGGACTGGCTCGAGGCCAAGGACAAACGGCTACAGGTTGAGGAAAGTCGTGAGGTCGCGCGGCAAAAGTCCATCAAGGCCGAACTCGAATGGGTGCGCAGCCAACCAAAAGCACGCCAGGCCAAGAACAAGGCCAGACTCGCAAGATTCGATGAACTGAACTCACAGGAATTTCAAACCCAGAACGAAACCCAGGAATTGTATATCCCACCTGGACCGCGCCTGGGTGACATGGTGTTGGAGGTTAATAACGTCAGCAAGGGATTCGGCGACACCATACTCATTGAAGATCTAAGCTTCTCAGTCCCCAGGGGCGCCATCATCGGCATCATTGGCGGCAACGGCGCGGGAAAATCGACTCTTTTCAGAATGATCTGCGGAACAGAAGCACCGGATGCCGGAGAAATTCAACTGGGCGAAACCGTGGTCCTCGGTTATGTCGATCAAAGCCGCGACAGCCTATCGTATGATAAAACCGTCTGGGAAGAAATTTCCGAGGGCAACGAGATGATCCAGATCGGTAAGTATGAAACTCAGTCGCGCGGCTATGTCAGCCGATTTAATTTCAAGGGTTCAGATCAACAAAAGTTTGTTAAGGATCTGTCCGGCGGTGAGCGTAATCGTGTGCATCTGGCCAAGCTCCTTAAGACCGGTGCTAACCTGTTACTACTTGATGAGCCAACCAACGACCTGGATGTGGAGACGTTAAGAGCATTAGAAGGTGCGATTGAAACCTTCCCCGGCAGCGTGATGATTATCTCCCACGATCGCTGGTTCCTGGACCGTCTGGCTACTCACATTCTTGCGTTCGAAGGAGAAAGCCACGCAGAGTTTTTTCCGGGTAATTTTACCGAGTACGAAGAAGACCGGATGAAACGCCTTGGCACGAAAGAAATCGTGCCAACTCGCGTGAAGTATAAGAAGCTGGCCTAGGACTTTATTGCCTGCATTCTCAAACACACTTCTGCTTCGCCATTGCCTTAACTTTACCCTGGCTATTTGTCTTTCTTTGGTCCGTTTCCTTAAAGACTCTCTACTGCCGCCAGGGCATCGGACAACTTCCTAACAGCTACAATCTTGAGACCCACTACGTCCTGCCTGGGTTTGTTAGCTTCCGGGACAATGGCGGTTTTGAAACCATGCTTGGCTGCCTCTCGCAGTCTTTCCTGGCCGTTGGGTACCGGGCGTATTTCGCCGGAGAGACCTAATTCGCCAAAACAGACGAGATCAAGTGGCAGTGCCCTGTCCCGAAAAGAAGAAACGATCGCCAGAATGAGTGCCAGGTCGCTGCCGGTTTCTTCCACCCGAATGCCGCCGACGGCATTAACGAATACGTCCTGGTCGCCGACCTGCAGGCCGCCGTGTCGGTGCAGAATGGCCAATAGCATTGACAGCCGGTTTTGATCAAAACCAACGGCAACCCGGCGCGGATTGCCCAGAGCACTGGTATCCACGAGAGCCTGCGCTTCAAGTAATAGTGGCCTGGTCCCTTCCCACACAACCATCACAACGCTACCGGGCGTCGACTCGCTAGACCTGGACAGGAAAATGGCTGAAGGATTGGCGACTTCCTGCATGCCTTTTTCGGTCATGGCAAATACGCCGAGCTCATTGACCGCACCAAAACGGTTTTTTGAACAACGCAGGGTGCGAAACCGGGCATCGCTATCACCTTCCAGCATAATGAATGTGTCTATCATATGCTCCAGGATACGCGGCCCCGCAAGTGAACCTTCTTTGGTGACGTGACCGACAAGCAAGAGCACTGCGCCGGTCTGTTTTGCCTGACGTATTAACAGAGCGGCGGATTCTCTCACCTGGGCCACTCCGCCTGGAGACGAATCACTGACAGAAGTGTGCATCACCTGAATAGAATCGATCACCACCAGCTCCGGTTTTTGTTCGTTCCATACGTTGATAAGTCGCTCACAGCTGGTTTCCGACATCACTTCCAGATCATCCATGGGCAATGACAAACGCCGCGCCCTCATGGCAACCTGGGCCAAGCTTTCTTCACCCGTGACATAGAGCGCCCTTTTCTGAGCCGCCAGCTGGCACATCACCTGAATCAGCAGGGTACTTTTGCCCGCACCGGGATTACCGCTGATCAACACCGCGGAACCTGGAACAAGACCGCCGCCCAGGACACGGTCCAGTTCACCAATTCCCGTCATGATACGAGGCAGATCTTCTGCTGATACTTCCCTGAGCTTCTTTGGTCGTTCCAGTTTTCCGGAGAAGCCGGTTTTTGAAGATGAACCCGCATCAATGGACAAGCTGCTTAACGTATTCCACGCCCGACAGTCGTTACACTGCCCCTGCCATTTCGCGTATTCGGAGCCGCATTCATTACAGACGTAAACCGTTTTTGATTTAGCCACGAACTTCCCCCCGGTATGTTCTGGTCACGCGCGCGCTTACCCCGGTGAGTAGGGTGTAGGCAATAGTGCCAGCACATTTGGCAATTTCCTCCACCGGCAGTCCCTGGCCCCATAGCACCGCACGATCACCGGGCCTGACTGAATCGTCATCCTCCAGCTGCACACAAATCATATCCATCGACACACGACCAATCAGGCAACGCCTCTGACCGTGTATCAGTACCGGCGTTCCCTGCTTTGTTTCCCTGGGGTATCCATCAGCATAACCCGTGGCGATGACCGCGACCCGCGTATCCTCCGCAGCCGTCCAGAGGCTTCCATATCCGATTGATTCTCCCTGGTTGACCGTCCTAACTGAGATGATAGGTGCACTGAAAGTCATCGCAGGATGTAATTCGTTAATCGGTTCCAGGTTATCAAAGGGCGATGCCCCGTATAGCATCAGGCCTGGGCGAACCAGATCCAGATGACTCATCGGATGCATCAACACACCCGCAGAATTGGCGACAGTCAGAACACCTGCAGCCGGTTCTATTCGCTTTAACTCACTGCTCAAGCTACTGATTTTTTTGATCTGTTCATCCGTTGTAGCCGAATCCGGGCCATTGGCATTGGCAAGATGCGTCATCAAGCCAAGTAGCGTTTGATGGCCCAATTTCTCAATGGCAGCCGCCGCATTTTTTACGGAAATACCGAGCCGGCCCATCCCGGTATCGATCTTGAGCCAGACCGATCTGCGGGCAGATGCCCGATGCATCAAATCCAGTTGGTAATCGCTGTGCACCACCACCTGGAGTTCATAGATACTGGCAAGATTGAGTTCTTCTTTATTCATCACGCCTTCAAGCAGGCAGATAGGCTGACTGATACCGGATTCCCGGAGTTTGACAGCCTCGCTGATGCGCGCGACTCCGAAGCTGGTCGCCTCTTTGAGTTTTTTCGCAACTTTGATGGCGCCATGGCCATAGGCATCAGCCTTGATCACGGCCATGACCTGGCTTGCCGGGGCGAGTTCCTTGGCACGATTGAAGTTGTGAAGAATCGCGTCGAGGTCTATCTGGGCGGTTGCTTGTTTGCTACTCATCAGTGATTGCTTGAATCACCTGGCCATTAGTAATAATCGTCATAACCTGCAGCAAGATCTTCGAATTTTGTGTACTGGCCAATGAACGCCAGTTTCTTTTTACCAATGGGACCATTTCGTTGTTTGAGGATAATGATTTCTGCTATGCCCTTCTCTGCATCATCGTGATAAACCTCATCCCGGTAGATCGCCATAATGACGTCTGCATCCTGTTCGATGGCGCCAGACTCTCGGAGGTCGGACATGATCGGACGTTTGTCAGGTCGCTGCTCTAATCCTCGATTGAGCTGCGAACCGGCGATAACAGGGCACTTGAATTCTTTGGCGATAGCCTTTAACGAACGAGAAATTTCGGATATTTCTCCCGCCCTGTTCTCCGGGGTGCCGGACACCTGCATCAATTGTATATAGTCGATCAGGATCATGCCGAGTTTGCCATGTTCCCGTGCCACGCGCCGTGATCTTGATCTGATTTCATTGGGCGTTAGCGCCGGCGTGTCATCGATGAAAAGCGGTTTGTCATTGAGCAGGGTCACGGCGGACGTCAATCGGGGCCAGTCGTCGTCACCCAGTTGACCACTGCGAATCTTGCTCTGATCAATCCGTCCAAGAGAGGACAACATTCGGAGGACCAGTGAGGCTGACGGCATTTCCATACTGAACACCAGCACAGGACTGTCACCCGAGATCACGGCGCTTTCGGCGATATTCATCATTAGCGCTGTTTTACCCATAGAGGGTCGCCCGGCGATGATAATGAGATCCGAATCCTGAAGCCCGGAGGTGATTTCATCAATATCTCTGAAACCAGTACTGATTCCTGTTATTGCGCCCTTTGTCTGGAACAGCAAATCGATTCGCTCAACCGCCTTGGTCAGCAGAGGGCGGATAGAATCAGGACCACCTGTGCTGGGTCTGTCATCACTGATCTTGAAGACTTTGGATTCCGCCTGGTCAATCAGCGTTGCGCTATCACGACCATCAGGATTGAAGCCACTGTCGGCAATTTCATGTGCGACTGAAATAAGGTTTCGAACAGTTGCTCTCTCCCGGACAATGTCGGCATAGGCTGCAATGTTGGAAGCTGTCGGTGTGCTACTGGCCAGGTCTGAGATGAACGCAAGACCACCCACATTTTCAAGCTCGCCAACATCTTCGAGAGCTTCAGAGATGGTAATAATATCAAGGGGTTTGTTGCGTTCAACCAGATCCGCCATGCAGCGGAAGATAGTTCGATGATCAGAGCGATAAAAATCTTCGCCGGAAAGATTGCTGGAAATGTTATCCCAGGCATTGTCATCTAGCATCAAGCCCCCCAACACTGAACGTTCAGCCTCTATGGAATGAGGGGGGACTTTTAGTGGGCTAATATCATCCAATCGACATCTCGAAAAAAGCTGGAACGGGGTGCTAGATTAAATAAATTACGCTTCCGCTACCACTGTCAATTTCAACATTGCGTCCACTTCCGGATGCAGGTGAATATTGATTTCGAATTCGCCCAGCTCCCTGATAGGCCCATCGGGCAATCTGATTTCGCTTTTCTCAAGTTCAACGCCTTGACCAGCTACCGCCTCGGCGATATCCCGGCCTGTTATCGAACCAAATAATTTACCTTCCTCACCCGCTTTAGTGGCAAGGGTGATGACAAGTTCTTCGATTTTCTCGGCACGCGCTGTCGCGAGGTTTAGCCTCTCGTTGGCCACTCCCTCAAGTTCTGCCCGACGCTCCTCGAACTGCTGCAGATTGTCTGCAGTTGCCGGGACAGCCTTTTTCTTGGGAATGAGAAAATTCCGGCCATAACCGGATTTGACACTGACCTTGTCACCCAGATCGCCTAACTTGGCGATATTCTCAAGCAATATAACTTCCATGACTTAATCCTTCTGAATCATTTGTATTCTGTTTCTTATGTTGAACCAGCTATCCATTAACGCGACAGACGCGAGAAATGGATATACCAGCTGAAACAACAGCACCAGGGCCACATAGAACCCGGCGACCCAATTTTTGGACAGGTTCCGATCATTCATTACCCAGTGTACCAATCCAAGTGATGCGAACACCAATGGCACAGTGAGCAGCGGCAACCATCTGCCCAATTGCTCGCTAAACATATAGCAGACCAGCATCGCGACGACGATTCCCGAACTGACTACCGGTGACAACCGCAGCTGGTGAAATTCTTTTTTAAACTCACCAGGGTTATACAAGGCGCTTTGACACCATCTCGCAATCATCAGCATCACGACCATCGCAAAGGCCTGGCCAGACGCAAAAAATCCGAGCAATAGTGGCAGCGCCTGGTCCGGTTGCAACGCAATACTCGCATCTACCCGCTGTAAATATTCGATATAAAACTCGACAAATCTGGCAAGTAGGTCCGTCGCGGTTAACTCGAATATGAGCGCGCCGACCCCTGACAGTACCACCGACGCAACCAGTACCAGTTCCCATGAGAGCGCTTGCCGTAGCATTACGGCCATCAGGAAGGTTCCCACCATCGCGATTAAAGGGGATGGATCGCCCACATAGTAAAGCGCAACGCTAATCGGCAGGCAGGCCCACAACAACACGAGGAAGCCTGCAAAAGCGCCGTGGCGCAAACACACCAATGCCACGATCACCGTGCTCAACCAACCTAATAAGGGCAGCACGGCAGCAACCATACTAGCGCCGATCGCGTGGGATCGACTACGCATGACAAATTCGGCAATTCCTCGCATGACGAAAACTCGCCTTAGCTGTGCGCGTCCGTGTAGGGAATCAACGCCAGATACCTGGCTCGTTTAACCGCCTTGGCAAGTTGCCGCTGGTATTTCGCCTTGGTGCCTGTAATCCTGGAGGGAACAATCTTTCCCGTCTCAGAGATATACTGCTTCAACATCTCAATATCTTTGTAATCGATTTCGGTGATGCCTTCGGCCGTAAACCGACAATATTTTCGTCTTCTGTAAAATCGTGACATCTTCCTACTCCTCTACCGCTGTAGCAGTTTCTTCTTTGGCGGGCTTATCTTCTGCATCGTCTGCGTCGCCTGGTGCTTCTTTAGCGGGCTGAGCGGGCTGAGAACGCTGGTGACTAACTTCGTCACGAGCCTTCTTCTCTTTGCTTTCGCGCTCAATTTTCATCAACGGAGACTCCTGGGTGTCCGCTTTTTTACGCTTCATGATCAGATTCCTGAGCACAGCATCATTGAACTTGAATGCTGTTGAAATTTCCTCGAGTGTCTCAAGGCCGCATTCAATATTGAGCATCAGGTAGTGAGCTTTGTGAATCTTATTGATGGAATAAGCCAGCTGACGCCGACCCCAGTCCTCAGTTCGGTGGACAATGCCGCCGCCCTGTTCAATTAAACTGGTATATCGTTCTATCATTCCTGGCACCTGTTCACTTTGATCAGGGTGTACCAGAAACACTATTTCATAATGTCTCATCGAGGCTCCTCTCGGGTTGATGCTTCCTGTCAGACCGCCAGGTTATTAGCCGCTGGTCGGCAGTGAAGCAAGGAGAAATTTGGGACGCGCATTGTAGTTAAAGGTGTTGAGGGTTGCAAGTGCCGAAATTGGGGATCTAGGCTGATCTCTGCTTCTGGACCTCATACAGGCATATACCAGCCGCTACCGAGACATTCAGGCTTAAATCCGCGTAATCCATGGGAATATGGGCCAGAAAATCACACCGATCCTGGGTTTTTTGCCTGAGTCCCACATCTTCGGCGCCCATCACCAGCGCAATATTGCCCTTGAGATCGATTTTCGGCAGCGGCTCAGAGTCCTCTGGCAGGGTACCGACAATCCAGATGCCTGCTTTTTTCAGACTATCGATGGTGCGAGCCAGATTGACCACCTGAAACACTCGGGTCAGGCTCGCGCCACCGCTGGCCGTCTTGATGGCTGCATCATTAAGCGGTGCCGCATGGTCTTTAGGTACAATGACCCCATGCACACCAAATGACGCGGCACTTCGCAGACAGGCACCGAAGTTCCTGGGATCAGTCACACCATCCAGTATAAGGAACAGCCAATTGTCCCGGGCGACCTTAAGTAAACTGCCTAACTCTTGTTCAGTCTGAAACCTTGGTGGCACCACTTCAAGCGCGACACCTTGATGCGCAATCTCATCGCCCTCAATCGCTTCGAACACAACCGGGCAGCCCATCTGCTCCGCCAGCCCGATAATGGCTTCCTGTCGTCTATTGAGCTTTCCCTGGCGAATTCGTAATTGAATTCCCGAACCAGCCGCCAGGGCAAGGTTTACCGAATGAATGCCGACTATCTCGGTCATCTTCGTCTGCCTCTTTTCTTTGGTCCCTTGTTTTTCAATTCAGAGTTTTTCAATCCAGAGTTTTTCGAACCGGGGTTTTTCGAACCGGGGTTTTTCACCCCAGTGTTGGCCTGGCCCGCGTTTGCGGCGGCTCGAGATTTTCGGACCCTGCTTTTGCGTGCACTCCCCTGAGATTGGGTTCCCGAACGGGTTCCCGGGCGGGTCCCCGAACGGGCCCCCTTCTTCTTTCTGGCAGGTTTTTTCCGCCTGCCGATTGGCGAGTGACTCAATAACTCAAGATCGATCTTTCTCTCGTCGACGTTTACCCTGGCTATCTGAACGCGGACAGGGTCGCCCATTCCGAAGGTTTCTCCCGTTCGCTCACCCGTTAAACTCTGGTGCCCCATATCAAACTGATAATAATCGCCTTTGAGCGCGCTAACGTGCACCAGGCCCTCGACCAGAACTTCTTCGAGCTGAACGAAGAAACCAAATTTGGTGACTGACGAAATAACCCCTTCAAAGTCATCCCCAACATGCTCGCTCAAATAGTCACATTTTATCCATCCCAGAACTTCATATACCGCGTCATCCGCGCGGCGCTCTGCGAATGATAAATGTTCGCCCTGACCCAGTACCGTCTCGTCGTCATAGGGGTAGAATATCTCACGTCTCGGTTTTCCAAACCGCCTGACCTCTTTGCATTCTCGAGCACTATGGATAACTGATTTAATGAGCCGGTGTACCAGCAGGTCGGGATAACGCCTGATGGGAGAAGTGAAGTGGGCGTAATGTGAATACCCCAGGCCAAAGTGCCCTTTGTTTTCAGGTTGATAAACGGCCTGTTGCATGGACCTTAGCAGGGCAATCTGAAGTATGTGACCGTTGCTCAGTTCGCGAAGTTGACGGATGGCATGCTGATAATCCGCAGGTGATCCTTCCCCAAGATCAATATTGAAACTCGCGAGAAACTCCTTCAAGTACTCGATTTTTTCCTGTTCGGGTTTCTCGTGAACGCGATACAAACCTGGAATTTTTAACTTTGAAATCAGTCTCGCTGTGCACACATTAGCGCACAGCATGCATTCCTCTATCAGCTTGTGCGCGACATTACGTTCCACGAGTTGCACGCTGGAAACTCTTCCCTCACTATCAAAACTGAAGCCCACTTCCCGGGTGTCAAAATCGAGCGCACCACGCGCTGACCTGACACGTGAGAGCAGTCCGGCTAGTGCCACCAGGCTATCAAGACTCTCTTTATGACGAGGGAAATGACCATCTTTGATCCATTGGCCAACGATCGTGTAGGTCAGTCGTTCCGCTGAATGAATAACGCCTTCATAAAACTGGTAACCACTGACTCGACCCTGCTCCGAGATAGTCATCTCACAGACCATCACCAACCTGTCTACTTCCGGCTTAAGAGAACAGAGACCGTTGCTGAGTTTTTCAGGCAGCATCGGCACCACATACTGAGGGAAATAGACAGATGTACCACGGCCATAGGCTTGCGTATCCAGCGCTGAACCCACCTTCACATAATTGGCAACATCCGCGATTGCCACGTAAAGGCGAAAACCACCACTGCGACGGCGTTCGCAATAGACGGCGTCGTCAAAGTCCCTGGCGTCCTCGCCGTCAATGGTCACAAAATCCAATGATCGAAGATCTTCCCTTTGTCGCTTTTCTTGCGGTTTTACCTCAAACGGGAGCGCATCAACCTCGCCGGTCACATCACTGCTAAATTCAAAAGGAATGTCGTTGTTGCGCAAGGCTATTTCGACTTCCATGTCCGGTGTCAGGTGATCTCCCAGAACCGCCACAATTTCGACTGCTGCAAGGCCATGAAGAGTCGGCTGCCTGGTGACTCTGGCGACAACAATCTGGCCCTCGTCAATTTCTGAACCTGGGTTCTCAATCAGTATTTCATGGTCAATCCTGCGATTGAGCGATTCAAACAGCGCGATTTGATTCTCAAAGTAGACACGACCCGTGAGCTCATTCGAATTTCGCTGAAGAACTTCAACGATTTCGCCTTCATCGCGCCCACGACGATCTCTGCCCCTGATTCGAACCAGTGCCTTATCCCCGTGAAACACCGCCCGCATTTGTCGGGGGGTAAGAAAAATGTCATCACGTTGTTCATCGCAAATCAGAAAGCCAAATCCGTCCGGGTGTGCAGAAACCCTTCCGGCAAACAACTCGAGCCTGTTAGCAATGGCATAGACGTTTCTGCGATCTACAATGACCTGACCATCACGAACCATTGCCCGCATTCTGAGCTTTAGCGCATCTCTTTCTCTGGATTTCTCTATGGCCAGTTCCTTGGCCAGGCGCTTGAAGGAAACGGGTTCACCAATGCTCGCCATCCGCTCAAGAATGGCTTCCCGGCTCGCAATGGGATGCTCATAGTTTCTTTGTTCACGTTTGAAATGTGGGTCTTTCATCTAGTATTCATTCAGCATCCGTTTGACAGATCGTATGTGGTAATTGTACCCTGCGCGTCCTCATTGCCGAGGTGGTGAAATTGGTAGACACGCTAGCTTCAGGTGCTAGTGGGGGTAACCCCGTGGAGGTTCAAGTCCTCTCCTCGGCACCAACGATTTTTCGGCTCCGCCGAAAATATCGCGCGAAAGGCACATCTAACATCCGACGCATCGGTGATTATTGATCTACCCGCCTACAAGGACCTCAGCGCAAGCACTTCGACGATCAGTTCTGCAACGAGTATGTAACTACTCATTGGGAGGTTCGCTAGCTGAATGGATCGTTGAGAATAATCGTGTCCGCTCGGTCAGGTCCGGTCGATACAAAATCGACCTTTACTTCACAAGCTGATTCTATGCGCTCCAGATAGGCGCGCGCATTCGAGGGCAATTCCGCCAAACTCTTCGCGTGCACCGTGGTTTCCTGCCAGCCAGGCATCTCCTCATAAACGGGCGTTGGAGATTCGCTTTCACGATCTTCATAGTCAATGCACAAATTTACTTTCTCCAGACCGTCCAACACATCCAGTTTGGTGATGCACAATCCGGAAACACTATTAATGTTGATCACTCGCCGTAGGGCGTATACATCAAACCAACCGCAGCGCCTGGGTCTTCCCGTGGTGGAACCAAATTCCTTACCTACGTTCGCAAGATGGCTGCCAACGTCATCAAATAATTCAGTTGGGAAAGGTCCTGAACCCACCCGTGTTGTGTACGCCTTGGTGATACCCAGGATGTAATCAAGATCCAGTGGCCCAACTCCACAACCGCTGCCAATGGCGCCAGCCGTTGTGTTGGAAGAAGTGACATAGGGATAAGTGCCCTGGTCTATATCCAGCAATGAGCCCTGAGCACCTTCAAAAAGAATGTTAGCATCGGATTTTCGCAACTGACTTAACTCCTCAACAACATCCTTAACCAAAGGTCGCAGTTGATCCGCATAACCCATCGAAGCGTCAAGGGTTTCCTGCAGACCAACCTTGTCGGTATGGAAATAGTTTTCCAGCACAAAGTTGTGATAATCCATGATCTCTTCGAGTTTCTCCTGAAATCCATCGCGATATAGATCAGCGACCCGAACGCCACGTCGGGCAACTTTGTCCTCGTAGGCAGGACCAATACCCCTGCCTGTCGTGCCGATCTTCTGATTCCCGCGGACATTTTCTCGCATCATATCCAGTGCGACATGATGAGGCAGAATCAGCGGGCAGCCGTTGGACACAAAAAGCCTGTCTCTTACGCTGACTCCGGCCTGTTCAAGTTCTTCGATTTCCTTGAACAAATCCGGTACTGACAGGACAACACCATTGCCAATCATGCACGTCACCTGTGCGTGCAAAACACCCGACGGAATCAGGTGCAGAATAGTTTTTTCACCGCCAACAACCAGCGTATGTCCTGCATTGTGCCCGCCCTGAAAACGCACAACAGCAGACGCTTTCTCAGTAAGCAGGTCAACAACCTTGCCCTTGCCCTCATCGCCCCAATGGGTACCTATGACAACTACATTCTTACCCATTGTTCATTTCTCCGTGGCCGCTGTTGAGTTGCCACTCGTTGTTGTTGAAGACCAGTTCATAGTCATATTCAGTACCTTCACCAGACTCCAGAACGATATAGCCCGATTGGCGTAGTCTTTGTATTTCCTGCCAGAGTTCTTTGTTTTTCCCACCGGGAGTATTCGATACCAGTACGATCTTGCGATCAGCCGCTTTCATGGCGACTTCCTCCGCAAGCATTCTCACATCGACAGAAAATCCAGTTGCACTTCTGTTACCACGGCCAAATACCTGGCCCACGAAATCATATCGTCCGCCTTTCGCCACGACTCGCCCGGAACCTTCTACGTAGGCCGCAAATACAATACCCGTATGATAGGCGTAGCCACGTAATTCACTCAAATCAAAGTACACAATAAGATCCTTGAATCTCTCGGCAATCACAACAGATACCTGTTCAAGGTTGTCGATACTGGCGAGGATGCCTTTATGACCTACAAACAATTCGCGAGCCCTCGTCAGTACCGTTGCGTCTCCGGTTAATCCGGGTAGGGCGCAGAGCATGTGGGTATCCCCCGTCGAAAGATCGAACTGCGTACATCGCGACTTGATCTCAGCCACCGCCTTTTTTTGAACCGCATCAAACAGGAGCTCCTGCTGGTCAGCCGACAATGCCAGGGAGTCCATGAGCTGACGAAAAATCGCCACATCACCCAGGTCAACATGAATCGTATCGACCTCCAGTGATTTCAACGCCTCAACCATCAGACTGACGATTTCCACATCAGCCGTGCCATTAGATTCACCAAAGAGTTCAGCACCGACGCTAAGTGGTGTTCTACTCGCCAGCATTCTGTCAGCCTGTGCCTGCACCACCGTACCGGCATAACAGAGCCTGGCTACACCTGCACGATTAAGGCTATGGGCATCAATGCGGGCAACCTGGGGGGTAATATCTGCCCGAACGCCCATCGTACGGCCTGTCAGCAGGTCGACTATCTTGAAGGTTTTTAAGTCGAGATCGTGACCGGTACCCGTCAGTAGTGAATCAATATACTCAATCATCGGTGGTATGACGTAGTCATAGCCCCAGGTTTCGAATAGATCGAGCAGGCGGCGGCGAACTTCCTCCAGCTTCTTCGCTTGAGGAGGAAGTACATCTTCGACTCCATCCGGCAGGAGCCAACGGTCTACTATGGCCATCTCCAATTCCCCTTTGTTCTGACTAATGTGTTCTGACTAACGCGTTTTGACTTGACAGGAGTTCGGATTATCAGTTGATCAAATAGAGCAGTCCGGTACCGAGCAACATACTCATCAATCCTACTATTCGCATAGTATTGTCATTGACTTCAGACAACATCATCACCATTTCTCGCCAACGCTTTGGAAACGCGAATGGCACAATACCCTCGATAACGAGCAGCAGGCAAAGTGCAACGCCCAACTCATGCCACATGGTCATGCCACACTGTCATTCCTTTTATATTCGCTGTCGTAAACGAAAAAACTGGTTACCCATAAGAACCACTTCCTACGGGCACCCAGTTATCGAGGCGCAAACTAACTCGTTCAATGGCTCTGGTCAACGGCCCCAGGCTATCAATCGTCGAGTTTCCAGCCGTTCATGTATTTAAAAAAATCACTATCCGGCTGAATAATCAGGATATCGCTCTTACTCGAGAAAGTACGCTGGTAGGCAGACATGCTCCGATAGAACTCGTAGAAGCTTTCATCCTTCTGGAAAGCACTGGCATACATAGACGCCGCTTGCGCGTCACCTTCACCACGAGTTTCTTCCGCCGAGCTGTAGGCTTCTGCAAGGAGAATCTCACGTTGTTTATCCGCATCTGCCCGAATGCCAACTGCCAATTCCTGACCTTTGGCCCTGTGCTCGCGCGCTTCGATATCACGTTCAGTGTTCATGCGGTTATAGACCGATTGACTCACTTCCGGTGGCAAATCGATGCGTTTTACCCGCACATCCACAACGACTACACCCAGCTCATCATTGGTAACCTTGTTCAGGTTTTCCATTAACACCAGCATCAGCTCATCGCGTTCACCGGATACCACTTCATGCAGGGTTCGCTTGCTGATTTCATTTCGAAGCCCGTTGTTGATTCGCTCCTTCAACAGTTCTTCCGCCCGCCTCACGTCACCGGAGGTTGCCGTATAGAAAGTCTGTACATTATCTATCCTGAATTTGGCGAAGGAATCAACAATCACTGCCTTTTTTTCCAGCGTCAGAAATCTTTCCGACGGCGCATCAGAAGTCAGTACCCTGGCGTCAAATTTTCGCACCTCGTTAATGATCGGCAGCTTAAAATGAAGGCCAGGCGGAATGTTGTCGCGGGACACCCGTCCGAACTCAAGCAGCACAGCTCGTTCCAGTTCCGTCACGATAAAAAAGGAATTCAGTCCCAGTAATCCCAATAAAACAACAATAAAGCCTATGACAAATGTTCGCTTGCCCATTAGCGTCGCTCCCTTCTATTGAGGGTTTCAGTGTTTCCAAAATTGGCGCCAGATCTGGTATCCGCTCTCGGAACATTACTACTACCCTGGTTTTGTTGCATGATTTTGTCGAGCGGCAGGTAGAGCAAATTGTTACCACCATCGACATCAATCAGCACCTTGGTTGAATTCATCATGACGCTTTCCATCGTGTCGATATACATTCTTGTTTTGGTCACCTCTGGCGCCAGCTTGTATTCAGCATAGAGTTTATTGAATCTCTCTGATTCACCACGAGACTCTGAGATGACTCGTTGTTTATAAGCGTCGGCTTCTTCCAGATATCTTTGGGCTTGACCCCGAGCCTCCGGAACAACCTGATTGGCGTATGCATCCGCTTCATTACGAAGCCGAACTTCATCTTCGCGCGCCTTAATAACATCGTCGAACGCAGCACGCACCGCATCGGGCGGAGCTGTTTCATCGATATTCACCTGGGTCACCCGGATACCAGTGCCATAGTTGTCCATATAGGTCTGGATTCTGGCTTTTACCGCGATGGCAAGTTGTGCACGTCCCTCGGTGAGCACGTCATGCATTTCTGTACCGCCAACGACGTGTCGGAGTGCACTTTCCATTGCGTGATAAAGGCTTTTGTCCGGTTCAAGAACATTCAGCTTGTAGGCAACAACGTCGTTGATCACGTACTGAACTGTCATCGAGACCTTGACGATGTTTTCATCCTCGGTCAGCATTTCTGAATCATGGGGACGTGAACGCACGCGCGTAACGTTCTCTATCATAACCTGATCAACAAAAGGCGGATTCCAGTGCAAACCTGGCAACACGGTTTGATCCAGCTTCTTGCCAAATCTTAAAACCACACCGCGTTCCTGCTGATCTACCTGGTAGACACCCATCACACCATAGATAACCGCCAGTACCAGGACGCCCAGCCATATAAGGTTGGTATTGAACGGCCGGGATGTGCCCCCGCCTCCCTGGTTTGAGCGGCTATTGCCACCAAACATTTGTGACAAGTTCGCCTGAAGTTTACGAAAAGCCGCATCCAAATCAGGTGGACCCTCATCGTCGCGATTTCCCCAGGGATCTTTGTCACCCTGGTTTCCGCCACCCGGTTCATTCCACGCCATATCTTTCTCCTGTTAACGCACCAGCAGGAAAACCATTTTCCCGCTATTATCACTATTTATCCCGGTCCCCCGCGCCCAACATACCGCCGTTTGCGGTCAGTTATTGGACACCATGGGAAACATGCTGCTGGGTTATTTTTTTAAGGCTACTTTCCTGAATCTTGAGATATATTTCAATAGAACCATCTTCACACGATTCTTCGCGCATGACCGCTCCCATCTCAAAAAACTTCGCTCTCATGCGACCATCTTCTGGTTTGAGCCTGACACTGGTTTCGATCACCGATTCTCCCAGTCTTTCGGCTATTGCTTCCAATAGCAGCGCCTTGCCATCGCCGTTTATACTCGACAACCAGACCTTTCTGACAATACCATTACGATCCCTCTCAACTCGAGGCAAACCGTTGATCAGGTCAATCTTGTTGTAAACCATCAACTGGGGGATATCTTGCGCACCTATATCCTCGAGCACAATGTTTACTTCTGTAATACGTTCTGAACGAAGCATTTCGGCGGCATCAACGACATGCAATATCAAATCGGCCTGACTGACTTCCTCGAGTGTCGCCCGAAATGCATCCACCAACGTGTGCGGCAACTGACGAATAAAGCCAACGGTATCGGCTAGCACTGCAGACCCGATCACCGGTAGTTCAAGGCGACGCAGTGTCGGGTCCAATGTGGCAAATAATTGATCTTCCACGCGAACGTTGGCAGTGCAGAGCTGATTAAACAAGGTTGATTTACCTGCATTAGTATAACCGGCAAGAGAAACCGTCTTGACGTCAGAACGGGCCCGATTTCTCCGGTTATGTTGCCTCTGGCCACGGACTTTGGTCAAGCGGCCGTTTATTCGCTTAATACGATCGGAAATCATCCGCTGGTCAGCTTCCAGCTGGGTTTCACCTGCGCCACCAAGACCTGCTGAAGCACCGGCGCCCTTACCAGAACCGCCCCGTTGCCGATCAAGGTGTGTCCAGCCGCGCACCAGTCGTGTTGAGGCGTGTTCCAGCTGGGCAAGCTCTACTTGCAGCTTACCCTCGTGGGTCCTGGCCCTGGTCGCAAAAATCTCCAGAATCAGACCCGTTCGACCCAGCACCCGCTTTTCCAGCGCGCGCTCCAGGTTCCGCTCCTGGGTTGGCGACAAGTCATCACCGAACACAACCAGGTCGCAATCATTGTGGCCGAGCCATTGCCCAATTTCTTCTATCTTACCGCCGCCAATAAAAGTGCCCGGATGTGGGAAGCGTCGGTTGCTGGTCAAAAATCCCACAGGCACCAGCCCCGCAGACGAAGCAAGTTCGCGCAGTTCTTCTATGGTCGCCAGTTCAGAATCATGGCGCTGGATGTGAATCAGCAGCGCCTGGCTGCCTGATTCAGGTCGGTCTAAAAACAAGGTTATTCTTGTCCTTCAGTAGGCATCTTGACATTACGAGAAGGCACCACCGTTGAAATTGCTGATTTATAAATCATCTGATTAACCGTATTACGAAGAAGTATCACGAATTGATCAAACGATTCAATTTGACCCTGCAACTTAATACCGTTTACCAGAAATATCGACACTGGAATACGATCCTTGCGCAAAGCGTTTAAGAAAGGGTCTTGTAATGATTGCCCTTTTGACATGCCGCTCTCCTAAGAATCCTTCGCTATTCTCAAACCGAGAACGGAGGATTCAATCAGTGAATAAACTGAGCAAACCACCTGCAGTCAAATGGGCTAGCCTGGCTCAAGGGCTAACACCTGTTTCGCAGGTGACCAGGGAACCTCTTAATCAAATACCCTTAAGCTAATATGGTGCTACTGGCCAGGATTTTCAAGGTCTTATCAATGTCTGGCTGTTCCAGGCAGATAAGGTCCTTCCAGCTGCGCAGCCAGGTAAACTGCCGCTTTGCCAGCTGGCGGGTTGCCGCAATGGCCGCCTCGGTCATGGTGACCTTATCAATTTCGCCGTCCAGATAGGACCATACCTGGCGATAGCCCACTGCTTTGATCGACGGCAAGTCTCCATGCAGCAGGGGATTTGCCTTTAGCGCCATCACTTCCTCGATAAAACCTGCATCAAGCATGGCGCCAAATCGATCAGCAATAGCCTGGTGAAGGACGCTTCGATCGGGCGGTAGTATCGCTATCTCGAGCAGGGGAAAGGGACAAGGTCCGGTAGATTGTCGGTGGAGCTCGGTCATCGACGAACCCGTTAATCTAAATACTTCTATGGCTCGCTGGAGTCGTTGGGTATCAGTTGGTTTGATTCTCAGAGCCGACGCGGGGTCAATCACCTGCAGCTCTTCATGTAGCTTCTGCCAACCGTCAAACGCAGCTTCATCCGCAATCGCTTTTCTTGTGGCGAGGTCTGCCTCCGGTAAATCTGCCAGACCATCTTTTAGGGCCTTCAGGTACAACATGCTGCCGCCGACAATGATGGGAACCTTGCCTTTTGCATGAATGTCGGCAATCAGTCGCAGGCAATCGTCACGGAAATTCGCAGCCGAATAGGGGTCCGCAGGGTCTCTGATATCAATGAGATGATGGGGCACTTCTGTCATCAGATCCCGAGCTGGTTTGGCTGTGCCTATATCCAGACCTCTGTAGACCTGCGCAGAATCCGCACTGATGATCTCTGCATCAATGTTTCGGGCAATTTCGAGGGACAATCCGGACTTACCGCTTGCCGTCGGCCCGGTAATAACTAACGCCCCGTGCATGATGTTACCTGCCTCGAAGAAACAAACTATCGAGTTCGGTAAGACTCATTTCACACCAGGTAGGTCTGCCGTGATTACATTGACCACTGCGTTCCGTCTCTTCCATGTCACGCAGCAGTGCGTTCATCTCAGGCAGGGTCAGCTTTCGATTCGCACGGACAGACCCGTGACAGGCCATCGTCGAGAGAATTTCATCTCGATGTTGTTCAATTCGCTTACTCTCGCCATATTCTGAAAAGTCGGAAAGTACATCCCGGACCAACTGTTCTACATCACTTTTTATCAGCAAAGTAGGTATGGCGCGTACGATGAGCGATTCTTCGCTGGCTCGTTCAATTTCTATCCCAAGCGCCAGGAGTTCATTGCCATGCTCCTCGATCAGATCTGCGTCTTTTTCACTCACCGCAACAGATATTGGCACCAGCAACGGCTGACTCTTTATCCCCTCTGAATCACACGCCGACTTCATATACTCATAGGTAATACGCTCATGGGCCGCGTGCATGTCGACAAGAATCAACCCATTGGAATTCTCAGCCAGGATGTAGATCCCGTGCAGCTGAGCCACGGCATAACCGAGCGGCGGCATTGTGGCGTCATCGATCGCTGCCGTTGGCTCTGAATCTTTCGATAACAACTCACGATACACCGAGAGCTGCGGATCGCGTATGCCCTGGTTTCTACCACCAAAGGCCATGGGCGCCTGCATCGGCGGCGATGGGTGTTCATAGGGCATTTGTGCATGAGCGGATTCTTCCGGTCGAACATCTGCAAGCACCCTGTGAATGGTTCGATAAATAAAATCGTGGACATCTCTGCTGTCTCTGAATCTGACTTCATGCTTGGCAGGATGCACATTGACGTCAACTCGCCTGGGATCAACGGTAAAGAACAAGCAAAAAACAGGATTCCGGCCGTGGAATAACACGTCTGCATAACCCTGCTTGACCGCATGAGTCACGATCTTGTCTTTTATGATCCTGCCATTAACAAAAAAGAACTGTTGATCCGCCTGACTACGGGAATAAGTTGGGAGTCCAATCCAGCCTCGCAGCGCCATCCCGGCTCTTTCGTCCGAGAAGTAAATCGCATTGTCGAGAAATGATTGGCCAAACACACCCGCCATACGATGCGATTCATCATCTGCGATGTATTGCTTCATCGTCTTACTGTTATGGCTAAGCACGAAGCTGACCAGGGGATGGCTGAGACTTATCTTCCGAACCACCTCCTCGACCTTGAGATACTCCGTTCGTTCCGTACGCAAAAACTTTCGTCTGGCTGGTGTGTTAAAAAACAGATCCCTGACTTCCACACTCGTGCCACGCGCATGAGGCGCGGGTGTTATTTCCACGGCCATTTCTGCCCCGGTCGCCTGCACACACCAGCCAGCGGCCGCATCCTGCTGCGTATTGGTAGTGAGTTTCAAACGGGAAATAGAGGCAACGCTTGCAAGCGCTTCTCCCCGAAAACCCAATGTTTCAATAGCGATTAAATCTTCCTGGGTAAAAATCTTGCTGGTCGCGTGGCGAGCCAGCACGAGATTCAGATCGTCTTTATGGATGCCCGTGCCGTCGTCACGGATGCGAATCAATTTTGAACCACCGGCTTCGATATCTATGTCGATTCGGGAAGCACCCGCATCGAGCGCGTTTTCAATCAATTCCTTGACCACTGACGCTGGGCGTTCAACGACTTCACCGGCCGCAATCTGGTTAGACAGTCTTTTGTCCAGCTGCGTAATTCTTTTGTTGTGCATGAACTCTAACCAGGTGGGATTTTCAGCTTCTGACCAATATGGATGATATCACTTCGTAGTCCGTTAAAATCTTTCAATAGTTTGAAATTTACCCGATAACGAAACGCAATTTGCGACAGGGTGTCGCCCCTTTCAATCACATGGGTGACCGCGTCGCTACCTCTTCCCTGTTTGACCCACGCCAGATATGAACCTGCAGGAGGATTTGCCTGCATTGACGTTTTTACACCCACAAAAATCGCATTGGCCAGCTTGTTCTGATGGCTCCTGCTACCGAGTTTCCGCGCTTCTGCTGGATTAGAGATGTAACCGGTTTCGATAAGTAACGAGGGAATATCCGGCGATTTCAATACAGCAAAAGCTGCTTGTTCGACGTTCTTTTTATGTAGCTTGTTGACCCTGCCAATTAAGGCCAGTACCGATCTCCCCATCTCGAGGCTAAATGACAGACTGGCAGTCATCGACAAATCCAGCAACACACCGGCAAGAAGATCATCTTTATCATCCAGCGATACGCTGCCGACCCCACCAATCAGATCAGCGCGGTTTTCTTTTTCTGCGAGCCAGCGTGCGGTTTCGCTGGTTGCGCCTTGCTGCGAAATCGCATACACGGAAGCGCCACTGACCTTCGAAGTCTTAAACGCATCTGCATGAATTGACAGAAAGACATCCGCCTGGCTCGAACGGGCAATATCAGTGCGCTTACGTAACGCTACGTAGTAATCCCCTTCTCGAATTAGCGTTGCCCTGAAACCGGGTTCTGCTTCGAACAGTCTGTGCAATCGTTTTGCAATGGCCAATACAACATCTTTTTCAAGCAGTTTGCCATAACCAACCGCTCCCGGATCATCCCCCCCGTGGCCCGCATCTATGGCAATCATGACATCGCGAATCTGTGTCAATGTTCGCTCTGATTTCTGAACGACGGGCTCGAGTAGTCTGTCCTCGCCGTAAAGATCAATGACCAGACGATCGCCGTACTGCATGATCGGTTTGAGCACGAAACTTCTTGGGCGCACTTGTTCGGTAAGATCGAGCACCACTCTTACATCCTTGCCATCATTTCTTCGTGACGTTCTTATGCGGACGATTGGTGTGTCCGTGAAATCGAATCCCGACACGTCAGCGTTAAGCGTGGCTCCGTCGATATCGATCACCAATCGATGTGGATCGGTCAAGGAAAAGACTCTGTGATCAACTGGCTGCCCCAGATCAAACACAATGCGCGTGCGCTCCGGGGAAGGACGGATTCGCAGACCGTCAATCTGGGTTTGTGACGCGTAAACATTGTTCGAGTAGAGAATGTTTGTGGATACCAGAAGGAGTATGAGCATTACCCGACACGAGCGAGCCAGGTTGATACTGGTCAGCGGGTAACCTGGTCCTGCAACAGTCGCGCGCAAATTCGTTCGCCGTGTGGTGAGTTCGCTTTGATGCCTATGTTCCGTTTTTCACCCAAGACATCAATGGCAATCTCGACATCGTGCCCGGGTAAATAACCTGCAGCTTTCTCGGGCCACTCAATCAAACAGAGTTTTCCTTCTCCGAAATACTCTTCGATGCCGATGTAGTCTAGCTCGTTTGGATCAGAGAGTCTGTAAAGGTCAAAGTGGTAGACCAGAGCACCGGGCACCTGATAAGGCTCCACCAGTGTAAATGTCGGGCTCTTCACCGCGCCAATATGGCCCATCGCTCGTAACATACCCCTGCACAAGGTCGTTTTCCCAGCGCCAAGCTCACCGCTGATATGAACGCAGCCTCTGCCGCCCATGGCATCGGCTAGACAACGGCCAAACTGCATCATTTCGTTTTCACTGCTGACATCGACATTCATGATTTGTTATGAAGCGATTTATGGTTAAGTAAGGCCCTGATTTCAGGCAGCAAATCGGTCGCTAAAAGACCTCTTTCGCCTTGATTCATCACCAGGTTATCTGCCGCCAGGGAATGAACGATCGCACCGAGCTCGGTTGCCTCGCGCAAATCCAGACCCTGCGCCAACAAACCGCCGATAACGCCGGCAAGCAGATCACCCATACCGGCAACCGACATGCCAGGGTTGCCATAGGGACACAAAGAAATCTGATCTTCAGATGATGCGATTGGCGATGCGATTAAAGTCCCTGCTCCTTTCAACAGGCAAACACCCTCATATTTACGCTGTATATCTTGCACCGCCTGGAGGCGGTCGCTTTGAACTGTCCGATTGATCAGACGTTGCGCCTCACCCGGATGCGGCGTCAGCACCCAATTACCACGCCCCGAATCATCACCCCCGGGCATGGAGCGTGCCAGAAGATTGAGCCCATCAGCATCTACCACCATGGGTTGGCTTGCATGCATGATCCGGGCGAAAACCTCCTGGCTCCAGTGACTCTGGCCAAGACCCGGGCCCAATACGATGACATCACAACGTTCAATGAGCTGATTCAAATCTTCCGCCGATCTAATACCTTTCGCCATGACCTCAGGCCGTCTCGCCACAACGGCACTGACATTGTCTGGATGAGTCGCGACCGAGACCATGCCGGCACCGGCATACAACGCTGATTCCGCTGCCATGGCGACTGCGCCTGCCATGCCGCAATCACCCCCGACCACCAGCAAATGACCGTGGCTGACCTTGTGTGCATTCTGGTGCCTCGGTTTTAACCACTTAATGCAACTGCTGTAATCCAGCTTACTCGCAGCAAACGGCACCTGCTCATACACAGCTGCGGGTACATCGAGATCATCGAATACCAGCTCCCCGACATATTCCGGACCATCATTGGTCAGCAACCCCAGCTTGTAGCCAATGAACGTCACCGTGACATCCGCTTGCACGCAGGCACCCAACACGGAACCCGTGTCAGCGCAAAGGCCTGAAGGCAGGTCGACCGACAAGATTGAGCTATTGCTAGTGTTCATCGCTTCGATCATTTCTGCATACTCTGGTCTGACCTGATCAATCACACCCGTACCGAGCAGAGCGTCGACGATCAGATCTGAGTCCTTAAGCGCTTGTTCGCCGCCGACAACCCGAACGCCGGATTCCTTACAAAATTCATAGGCGAACCCGGCATCGGAATCCGGCCTGGGCAGTTTGCCCACCAGTCCGACGACCGCGCTGATGCCACGATTGGCTAGTAACCCGGCAATAATGAACCCATCACCCGCATTGTTGCCCGAACCACAAAGCACCGCTACCTGGCCTGGCGAGGGCCATTGATCGAGAAGCCTGCTAATACAGGCTTCTGCGGCTCGTTTCATCAACGTCAAACCAGCAATACCCTGATCAAAGATCGCAATGCGGTCCAGTTCTCTCACCTGCTCAGTGTTATAAAGTTTCGTCACCACATTCATTCGCGACTTGTTCACTCATCAACAAACATTGATTATAGACAATCAATCCGGCTAAAACTTCTCATGGAAAACACCGACTGGCACAAGCTCGAACAACTGATCCGTTACTGGAGTACAGAACTGGGGTTCGCATCGACCGGAATCACCAACATTGATCTGGGCGAACATGAAAGCCGGCTCGAACACTGGCTTAGCCTGAATCATCACGGCGAGATGTTATACATGGCGCGTCATGGAAGCATGCGTGCCCATCCTGAGAAGTTACACCCCGATACCCTCTCTGTTATTTCAGTCAGAATCGATTATCTGGAAAAAACACCACAACCCGAGTCGATCCTGGCATCAACTGATTTGGCCTATGTTTCACGTTATGCGCTGGGACGGGACTATCACAAGGTCATCCGGGGTAAACTAAAGAAACTGGTGGCGAAAATCGATTCTCATCTTGTCGATAAAAACTTTACGCATTTCAGTGCACGAGTGTTCACTGATAGTGCGCCGGTACTTGAAAAAGCACTGGCCGAGAAAGCAGGACTGGGCTGGATAGGAAAAAACACTTTATTGCTCAATGAAAAAGTCGGTTCCTGGTTCTTTATTGGCGAAATACTCACCAACCTGCCATTACCAGAAACGAATACCCCGCAGGAAAACAGATGTGGTTCCTGCCATGCCTGCATCGATATCTGCCCTACCCAGGCCATCATCGCGCCCTATCAACTCGATGCTCGACGTTGTATTTCCTATCTGACCATTGAGCATCGTGGAGTAATTCCCCTCGAATTTCGGGCGCCAATGGGAAATCGCATCTTCGGATGTGACGATTGCCAGCTAGTCTGCCCATGGAACAGATATGCGAACAACCACTCGGAACCAGACTTCCAGCCGCGTCACGGATTAGATTCTGCCCAACTCATTGAGTTATTCAAATGGTCGGAACAGACGTTTATGAAAAATACCGAGGGTTCCGCTATTCGAAGAACCGGGTATATGGGTTGGCTCAGAAACATTGCCATCGCCCTGGGTAATTCACCGCCCGATAACGACGTTATAAGTGCCTTAAGAGAGAAAAAAGGAATATCGGACATGGTGGATGAGCACATTGAATGGGCCATCCAACAGCAGCCTGCTAAGGCTATTTGAAGAAATGAGCCCGATAGTAGCGAAGCTCTTCTATCGATTCCTTGATGTCGTCCATGGCGCGATGGGCATTCTTTTTTACAAAACCGGATGCCACTGCAGGGGCCCATCGGATGGCGAGTTCTTTGACTGTGCTCACATCCAGATTTCGATAATGCAGAAACTCTTCCAACACCGGCATATATTTCACCAGGAACCTGCGGTCCTGCCCAATGCTATTGCCGCATAAAGGCGAGGCGCGCTCACCGACATGTTGTTTGAGAAATTCAAGGGTTGCCAGCTCAGCTTCCTGCTCGCTGACCCCCTTGTTGCGGACCAGATCGATCAGCCCCGAACCGTTATGATGTTCGGTGTTCCACTCATCCATTGCCGCAATGACTTCGTCCGTTTGGCTGACGTATAGCACCGGACCTTCAGCGACTATATTCAGGTTGGAATCAGTCACCAGCGTTGCAATCTCCAGAATTCTGTCGCATACGGGATCCAGCCCGGTCATTTCCAGGTCCATCCACACCAGGCGCTCGTTCACCGCATTGTCGTTCATGTCTTATCCGTATGCTACGAGCCAGTATGTTAACTGAAATAGTCCTGCCTTCTCCAAGAAGAATTGTAAGTCAGTGTAGAATAGACGGCCGCCTGTATTCGGACTTGATTATGTTCCCCATCGTTGTTGAGCCTGTCGAGCTTGAACCCTTGTTGTCAGATGATCGACTGATCATCGTTGATCTGTGTACGGAGGAAGTCTACTCCCGGTATCACCTGCCGGGGGCAATCCACGTTTCCCCAATGGAGCTCATTTCCGGGGTTAAGCCGGCGGTAGGTAAACTGCCGTCCCTGGACAGGCTTGAAAATCTATTCACAAGGATTGGTTACCAGCCCGATAAGCATATTGTGGCCTATGATGACGAGGGTGGCGGATGGGCCGGCCGTTTCATCTGGACCCTCGATGTCATCACGCATACCCGGTCCTCGTACCTCAATGGCGGATTGATCGCATGGGCGGCTGCGAGACTGCCGCTCACAGAAATTGTGCCCGTTGTTGAGCCAACTGTTGTGAACCTCACCATCAATACCGATGTGATTGCCGAAAAGGAAGACGTATTGGCGAGCATTGAAGATGCCAACACAATCATCTGGGATGCCAGGTCAAAGGAAGAGTATGAAGGTCGCAAAGTGGCTGCGGCACGTGGAGGCCACGTTCCGGGTGCCATTAATCTCGACTGGCTGGAGCTGATGGACCGGGATGCTAATCTTCGCCTGCACAAAAATCTCAGGGAGATTCTATTGTCCCATGGTATCGTAAAGGCAAATAACATCATTACACACTGCCAGACCCACCATCGGTCCGGACTCACCTATCTTGTGGGCAAGAGCCTGGGGATGAACATCAAGGCTTACCATGGGTCATGGTCAGAATGGGGTAACGATCCCGCTACGCCAATTGATAACCCCGCTAAGTCAAGCTGATGTTCACCGTTTTTCAAAAACTGCTGCCAAAGCATCTTCTCAGCAGGATAGTCGGCTGGTTGGCAGCCAGCCGGATCAGGTTTATCAAAACCCTTTTCATCAACGTAATTTGCCTGTTCTATAAAATAGACCTGGCTGAAGCGCAAAGGCCGGACAAGAGAGATTACCTTTCGTTTAATGATTTCTTCACACGCAGGCTCAAAGATGGCGCGCGTCCAGTAACGGGCGCTGTCTCCAGCCCCGCCGATGGCACAGTCGCAGCGCTTGGGCAGATAAATGGCGACACGCTCATCCAGTCCAAAAATCACACCTATTCACTACAGACTCTGCTTGGGGCCAAAGAAGTTGATGAATATCACGCAGGTTCGTTCATCACCATTTACCTGGCGCCACACAACTATCATCGAGTCCACATGGCAGTCACCGGAAACTTACACAGCGCAAAGTACATTCCTGGCGACCTGTTTTCAGTCAATCAATCAACCGCGGAACAATTGCCTAACCTGTTTGCCAGAAACGAACGTCTGGTTTGTCGTTTTCAAACCAACAACGGGCCTATGGCGACGGTAATGGTGGGGGCAATGCTGGTCGCAGGTATTCAACCTGTCTGGCTGGATAATCCTTACAAACCACGAGTGCATGTCAGCAGCAAGATAGAACGTCCATTTAGGCAGGGAGACGAACTGGGGCAATTCCAGATGGGGTCAACGGTGATATTGCTGTTCAGCAGGCGCCTCGATTTCGTGGTCGAGGAAGGCCAGGCAGTCTGCTATGGCGAACCGCTGATTTAGGGAACTTCTGATTAAGAGGTTCCCTGACAGTACGAACGCCCTAATTTACTTCATCAATTGAGCCCGCGCCAAGCAAGATCATGGCCAGTCTGTCGACTCCGAGTGCAATACCCGCACACCTCGGCAATTCACCGATTAAATTTAAAAATGTCTCATCGTTAGCCATTGTTGGCTTGCCAGCTATGACCCTGAGTTGATTGTTCTCATCGAACCGTCGACGCAGTTCCACCGGATCACTGAGTTCCTGATAGGCATTCGCCAACTCCATGCCCGACACATAGTACTCGAAGCGATCACTGACCAGATTGCCGGGCTCATTTCTTTTTACCTGCGCAAGTGCCGCTTGCGATACCGGGTAATCATAAACGATCGTCGGTGCCTGCAGGGTCGGTTCAACTCGCAATGAGAAGAGTGCATCCAGGTAATCGGCGCAGGTTGCATTGGCATCCAGGTATTCTGCCGGGATATCCCTGCCTAAACTCTGTAACCCACTGAGGTCCAGCAGGTGAGGATCACGACAGAACTCATCTTCAAAAAGCGTTTTATAGGAAACACGAAGCGGTCTGGCAGCAGCGAACACGATCGGGTGACGAACTTTCAGTTGAGCCACAACATGGTCCAGTAGAGCGATCAGATCGTCCATCAATTCCTTGAGCGAAAAGCCAACTCGATACCACTCAAGCATCTGGAACTCCACCCGATGACGCGCGCCCGTTTCGCCCCCACGAAATGCCGGACACACCTGAAACATACTCACCGGGCTCTCAGCGAGCAAACTCTTCATCGCAAATTCAGGGGATGTTTGCAGATAACCCAGTTGTCCTACCTGAATATTGTCGAGATGAACTTCGCTTGCGCCATAGGCTCGCAATACAGGCGTGGATACTTCGAGCAAGTGCTCTTGAAAAAAATACTCACGTAATGCCCGTAGCAGGTCAGCCCTAAACCGGAGCTTTGCTTCGGATGTAGCTGGGGCTTTTGACTTGTCCATAGACAAGGGCTTCCGCAGATCGCTACTTCTTGACCCGGTTTTGATACTCAGCTGTCCGTGTATCCACACGCAGCACTTCACCGATATTGATAAAGAGCGGCACTTTCACAACTGCGCCTGTACTCAAGGTTGCCGGTTTTGATCCTCCGCTGGCGGTATCTCCTTTCAGGCCTGGGTCAGTCTGAACCACTTCAAGTTCAACAAAATTGGGCGGGGTCACGACTATCGGAACTTCATTCCACAGAGTGACCGTCACCTTGTCGGTTTCTTTGAGCCACGGAATACTATCTTCGACTGCAGCCTTGCCCGCTGCTATCTGTTCATAGCTGCCATCTGTTTTCATGAAATGCCAATACTGGCCGTCTGTATAGACGTACTCCATTTCGTATTCCATCACATCGGCGCCCTCAAGTGATTCGCCTGACTTAAACGTGCGCTCCCAGACTCTACCTGTCTTGAGGTTCTTCAGTCTTACCCGATTAAATGCCTGTCCTTTTCCGGGTTTTACAAATTCATTTTCAACGATGCTGCATGGATCACCCTCTAGCATTACCTTGAGACCCGATTTGAATTCGTTGGTAGAATAGCTTGCCATCAATATTTCCTTCACTCATTGAATGACAATCATAACCTTAAGCGAAGACCGATTGCAGACCAACAGCTGGCAATGGCAACTCCAAAATGCCATCCGCAGCGTGGACAAGCTATCGGCCGCACTCGAAATCGAGCTGCCTGAAGTACCTGTGAGCTTCCCGCTTCTCGTCCCGCTGCCCTTCGTCGATCGAATGGCTAAGAGAGATCCGCTTGATCCTCTTTTACTCCAGGTTCTTCCGCGCGATGAGGAAAACCACGACGTTTCGGGTTACAGAACCGACCCACTGGACGAGATGGACCTGGATTCAGGCACAAAGGGCCTGATTCAGAAGTATCACGGACGCGTACTCATCATCACCACGGGTGCCTGTGGGGTTAATTGCCGCTACTGTTTTCGTCGACATTTTCCCTATGCGGACTATCAGCCCAATCAAGACGACTGGATTTCGCTTGTTGACCACATCCGAGACGACCGTTCATTGAACGAGGTAATATTAAGTGGCGGCGACCCCCTTGCGATGAAGGATAGTTATCTTGCCAGCCTGATTTCGTCCATCGAACAGATCAAACATATCGACACTATCCGCCTGCATACCCGCATGCCAGTGGTCATTCCACAGCGAATCTGCGACGAGTTATTGGATTGGGTAACGGCTTCAAACAAGAAGCTGGTTTTCGTGCTGCATGTTAACCACCCGAATGAAATTGATGATCAGGTGGCCAATTCCATAAGTCGCCTAAGAGACGCCAATGTAACATTGCTCAACCAGAGTGTTTTACTCAAGAACATCAACGACACGGCACAGACGTTAACTGAACTCTCGCGTCGTTTATTCAGCATTGGCGTTCTGCCTTACTATCTGCATCTTTTTGACCCAGTATCAGGCGCCCAACATTTTGATGTCGCAGAAGAAACTGGCCTTCGTCTGATCAAGGAAATCACTGGTAAACTACCCGGGTATCTAGTGCCCAGGTTAGCGCGAGAAGTACCAGGGTCTGATGCCAAACTAACACTGCGCACCACCTGATTGAAACTCATCCGAAAAGGGGCAATCAGGGCCCTATGATATAGTAGGAAATTCGATTTCAAGAAATATTGATGAGCAATCAAGAACCAATTCGCCTGCTTATTCTGGAAGAATCCCAGAATCGAGCCGAAGAGCTTATCGTCTTGCTGAGAACAGCCGGTCGGTCAACTCGTGCGCACCAGATTGGTTCTGCTTCTGATTTCTCTGCGAAGGTTTCAGAACAATCCTGGGATCTGGTCCTCGCTGCCCCTGAGTCCAGTGGCTTCACTGCAGAGGCGCTGATATCCCAGCTCCAGACACTTAATAAGGATATCCCGGTTATTTTTCTTGCCGATAATCGAGATCCAGCATCCATTACCAAAGGACTAAAAGCAGGTGCAGCGGATGTCGCGCTGGAC
>Ga0066376_10000025_pt1 | contig 102100 bp, 97 predicted proteins | sample Knorr_S15_td_Bot_FD_77009 | JGI IMG/M metagenome (GOLD analysis project Ga0066376, IMG submission 77009) | Marine microbial communities from Southern Atlantic Ocean transect - Knorr_S15_td_Bottom_ad_5009_LV_A | ecosystem: Environmental > Aquatic > Marine > Oceanic | place: Southern Atlantic...
CCCGAGCCCGAGCCCGAGGCTGAAGCGACCCCCGCTCCTGCCATGGCAGGAGCCGCGGACTAGTCCGTTGACGCTGCTTCTCGGAAGCGCCCTGGTTTCGGCGGCGGTCCTCCTCTTCATTCTGCAGCCGGTTGTGAAGGGATTGCATGCGTCCCTCGATCGCCAAGAGGACGAGCTCACCGACACCGAAGCCCGAAAGCGTGTGGCGCTTCTCGCTCTGCGCGACGTGGAGTACGACTTCCTCGCCGGCAAGCTCGATGAGGTGGACTACCGGTCGCTCAAGGCCGAACTGACAGCCGAGGCGCTCGCTGCTCTGGAGGCTGACGAGGAGTCACGGGGCACGGTGGCTTCAGATCAGGATGATGACCTCGAAGCGGAGATCACCAGCATGCGCGCGAGTCTGCGAGGCGGCCTCGCGTGCGCCGGGTGCGGATTCGAGAACGAGGAGGGGAGTCGATTCTGCTCGGCGTGCGGCCAGGATCTCCCGGTCGGAGCGGTCGGCTGAGCACGTCACCAGCCTCGGCATCGTACACGTCGGAAACTCAAGACGCCCCCGAGGCGCCGGTTCTCGAAGCGAGGGGTGTCGTCCGTGAGTACGGGCCGGTCGTGGCCGTCGCAGGGCTCGATCTCGAGCTCCGGGCGGGCGAATTTCTCACGATATTCGGGCCGAACGGAGCCGGTAAGACCTCGCTACTCAGACTTCTGGCGGGGGGGCTCCGGCCGACACGTGGGGAAGTCGCCGTCGCAGGAGAGCGCCTCGATTTCGGCGCTGTGGATTGGAGAAGGCGTATTGGAGTGGTCTCGCATCAGAGCTTCCTGTACGGCGATCTGACCGCGGAGGAGAACCTGCGCTTCTATGGGCGACTGTACGGTCTCGATGGCCTGAACGAGCACATCCGGGCTCGACTCGAACGAGTGGGGCTCGAGAAGCGTGCGTCGTCGCTTGTCCGGCAACTCTCGCACGGTATGCGGCAGCGACTGTCCCTGGCTCGTGCCCTGCTACACGACCCAGCGGTGGTCCTGCTCGACGAGCCCTATACGGGCCTCGACCCGTCGGCGGCCTCCGTCCTCAGAGAAGTCCTCAGGGAGCTACGCGACGGACTGCGCACGGTCGTGATGGTGACTCACAACCTCACAGAGGGTCTGGCGCTTGCGACCCGCGTAGGGATCATGCTGCGTGGACGGTTCGCCTGGGAAGGGCGAATCGATGAGGTCGGCGAGGACTTCGAACGATTCTATCACCGCGTGGTGGAGGCGGGAGCGTGAGCCAATACCTGGCCCAGGTCCAGGCCATCATTGCGAAGGATCTGCTGCTCGAGCTTCGAACTCGGGAGCGCCTCGTCAGCATGGGCGCCTTCGCGGTTCTGGCAGCCGTTCTCTTCAACTACTCGATCGACCGTGCGCTCGTTCGTCCTCAGGACATCGCGGCAGGTCTCATCTGGATGACGATCGTATTCGGGGGACTCCTCGGGCTCGGCAGGACGTTCCATCTGGACTCGGAGGCCGGTGCACTCCAGGGTATCCTACTGAGCCCCGTGCCGATGGACGCGGTGTTCCTGGGCAAGGCCCTGTCGAACTTCGTGTTGCTGTACTTGGTGGCCCTGCTGGTCGTCGGGGTCTTCATGCTCTTCTTCGGACTCGAGCTCGGAGGGAACCCCGGTGCACTGGCTCTCGTGCTCGGATTGGGCGCCTTGGGCTTCGTCGCGCTGGGCACGCTGTTCACAGCGGTCTCATCTGGGACGCGGATGGGCGAGACGCTCTTGCCGATCCTGGTTTTCCCGCTCCTGGTGCCCGTTGTGATATACGGCGCTGGCGCTACGAGCCGGCTGCTTTCGGGCAGACCCGTAAGCGAAATCGCTGGGAACATCCGCATGCTCGCGGCCTTCGCACTGGTCGCGCTAGTCACAGGTGCCACGCTTTTCCGCTTTGTGGTGGAGGACTGATGACAGATACCGGTGTGCGACGCGCTGGAGTCACGCTTGCTGCCCTCGGACTGATGTGGGTCGGTGTCGTCTATTGGATGTCGTTCTTCTGGGTCTCGACCGAAATCCGTCAGGGCGTGGCACAGCGAATCTTCTACGTACATGTCCCGGCGGCGTGGACGTGTTTCCTCGCATTCGGGATCGCCGCGCTGACCAGCGCAATGTACCTCTGGCTCCGCGACGAGCGGTTGGATCGTGTCGCCGTGTCCGCCGCGGAGGGCGGCATGGTCTTCGGAACGATCATGCTCATCACGGGCCCGCTGTGGGGGAGGATCGCGTGGGGAACGTACTGGACCTGGGAGCCGCGCCTGACGCTCACGCTGCTCCTCTGGTTCATTTTCCTCGGCTACTTCATGGTCCGGGGCTCGACTGACAACCCGGAGAAAGGGAAGCGCCTCGCTGCCGTCGTGGCGATCGTTGGTGCGCTCGACATCCCGTTCATCCACCTGAGCGTGCTCTGGTTCCGATCGCTGCATCCACAGCCGGTCGTGGTGAAGCCCGACGGCCCGTCTCTGCCCGGGGACATGCTGACGACCCTGCTCATGGGGTTCGGTGCGTTCACTGTGCTTTTCCTGGGGCTCTTCCTCCTCAGGTACTCCCTCGAGAACGTACGCGCGGAGCTAGATGCCCGTGCGCGCCAAGCAACGGTCTAGTCCCATGACTCGAAAGAACTCCATAGTGGTCGTCCTGACTTTGGTTGCGGTACTGCTGACGGTGGGTGGGGCGGCAGCCCAGGAAGCGACGGAGCTGGCCTCATCCCGTATCGGCCAGCAGACCCTGCGACCCTATTGGCATGTCTTTATCGCCTATGCGGTCACGATCGCCCTGATTCTCGGGTGGGTGGTGTCGATCGGCCGCAGGCTCGCTCGAATCGAGGCGCAACTCTCGGAGTGACCCTTTGCAGGTCGTCGAGGAGCTCGGGTCCGGCGACGGCAGGAATGGCAAACTTTGCTTTTCACGCCGCAGGTCGTCGATCCCCCGATCAGGGTTAGTTATCAACGCGTGTCTGTGGTTCAGGGCCCCACTCTCAGCGTCCGTAAACATTTGATTATTCTTCTGTAATATTTCTCGCTTTGTATCTAGATTAGGGCGACTGTGAGGGTTGTGAGGTGCTCGGCGCGCCCCTTGGCCGAGAGCTTCTAACACATAGGAGGCATCCTCTGATGAAGAAGGCACGAGGTCTCAGCACATCCTTGACCGGGCTGGTTCTCGCGGGGCTCGTCGCGGCGCCTGCCCTCGAGGCGCAGACCACAACCATGCCCAGCACGCTGCGGTATGGTTCGGGGTTCATGGACATCCCAGTCGCAAGCGTGCTGCCGCATATGGCGATCACAGGCACCTACTCCGGGTTCTTCATGGACCTAGGGCGGACCGTACAGATCGACGCGAGTGGAGAAGCGATTGGGTTCGGTGGGCCGGTAGACGACTTCTATTCGGACGCATCGGTTGCGGTTGGTCTGTTCGATCGCGCCGAGTTCGGTGCGTCGCTGCAGTCGTTCAATGACGCGGCGGCGGGTGGGAATGTCTGGGGTTTGTTCGGACGCGTGCAGTTGGTGCGACCAACGAATCAGGGCATCGGGCTTGCGGTCGGGGGCCGGTATGTGACCGCGCCCGACTTTGGCGATGGCACGTCGTACCAGCCCACACGGCTCGGGATTCCCGATAATCGCCTCCGCAGCACATACACGGGGCTGTCGGATGTGAATACGGAGCTGACTCTCTACGGCGTGGCGAGTGCTCACATCCGTGGCTTCGATCAGGGCGTATTACCGGACCACGACCTCACGTTTTCGTTGGGGTATGGCACGGGGATGTTCCAAGACGGGGACGCGCTCGGCTTCTACAACTTTGTCGGCTCCGAGGGATGGTTCCTCGGCTCGGCGGTCCACATCGGTATGGGCGACAACTCACTGTTGACGTTCATGGGCGAATACAACGGCTTCGACGTGAACTTCGGGGCCGAGCTAGACGCTGGCGGCATCCGCGTCGGTGCCCAATACCTGGCGGCGAACTATTCGGAGCCCGCGGGCGGCTACTTTTCGGAGTATCGCAAGCCGAAGTTGGGGATTCTCGCATCCATAGCGGTGAACCCCAACGGAGGTGGAGGTCTACTTCACAAGCCGTCTCTCATGGAGCGTCTGGCGCCCGACACGATCATGCTTCCGGCTCCTCCGCCGGATACGGTTCGCGTCACCCGCGAAGTTGCACCTCCGCTCCCCGAGGGATCGCCGGCGAGCATCTGTCTGGCTACAGGCGCGGCGGTCCAGGTCCGGGTTTCAGCACAGGGCGATACGCTCGTGGGCCCGAGCCGCGTGTCGATTCGAACGCTCCGCCCCGGCGTCGTCTTCGCGGGCACTTACGCTGCCGGAGCCCCCTGGTTCGCGAACGACGAGGCGATCACGTTCGAAGAGCGGCAGTATGACAAGTCCGGTGAGGAAGTCCGGATGGATTGCGGACAGATCATGCGGGTGGGAGAGCACATGGGTGTCGCACTTTTCGCAGAGCGGACCGCTGAGCGGCCGTTCGAGACGCTTTATGTTGCTGCGCGGCCTGGGGTTCGGCAGGGGTACCAGTCGGGGCTGCGGCGGACTCGCGGTGACTGATCGGTTGATGCTTGTTGCTGGAGCTGTTGAGGTCCGTCCGGAGACTTGTTCCGGGCGGACCTCTTCTCTTGTGGGCGCTGGGACTCCGTCCCGCGATCACGAGTGATCACGGGACGGGTCCGCCATAACGCTGTGGGTGTCGGCACAGCACCCCCCCCTTTCTTGGACACGGGACGCGGGGGCTGGTCGACTCGGGGGCTGGTTGTCTCCGCGGCCACGCTCGCGGAGGCAGGCCACCGTCGCTAGTACGAGGCGCCCCTCGGGCGGGTTGCTTGCGCACTTCGCGGGGTGGGTGGGATCTTGGCGCACTACACTTGGGAATCGGAATAGGGGTACCCATGATCTGTTCGGCTCGCACAACGCGCATTTCCTCCGTCCTCGCACTTCTGCCGGCGCTCCTCCTCACGCTTGGGATCGAGCAGGCCAGCGGGCAGGACGGCGGGAGGTTTCCGTATGAGACTCTTCGCTCTCCGGTAGCCGGTCTGAGGGGCGTGGTGGCGACTAGTGAGCCTCTCGCGGCGAATGCGGGGCTTGAGATCCTCGAGGCGGGTGGGAACGCGATCGACGCGGCGGTCGCCACTGCGGCGGTGCTCACCGTGACCGAACCGCACAGCACCAGTCTCGGCGGCGATGCGTTCATCATGGTGTACCTCGCGGCGGAGAAGAAGCTGATCGGGCTCAATGCGAGCGGTCGGGCACCTTACGCGATGACGTTGGACGCGCTGAACGGCAAGCTCGAGAAGCACGACATGGACCGGATCAGCGGCATCTATTCGGTGACGGTGCCCGGTGCGGTCGATGGGTGGTTCGAGGTCCTGGAGACGTACGGCACGATGACGATGGAGCAGGTCCTGGCTCCGGCGATCCACTATGCCGAGAACGGCTTCCCGGTATCGCCGATTATCGCTGATGCTTGGCAGTCACTCGAGAGGAACCGGGAGCCGTCCACGAGGGCTACGTGGCTGATCGATGGCGAACGGGCGCCCAAGGCGGGCGAGGTATTCAAGAACCCGGACCTCGGGCACACGTTCAGGATGCTCGGCACGTATGGCCGTGACGCCTTCTACAAGGGCGCCATCGCCGAGTCGATCGTCGGGTACTCGGACGAGCACGACGGATTCTTCACCATGAAGGACTTCGCCGATCACACCTCGACGTGGGTCGAGCCGATCTACGCCGATTACGAGAACTACCGGTTGTATGAGCTTCCGCCGAACGGGCAGGGCATCGCGGCGCTCGAGATGGTGAAGATCCTCGGCAACGTCGATCTGGGCGCCATGGGTCACAATTCCGCCGAGTATCTGCACTACCTCATCGAGGCCAAGAAGCTCGCGTACGCGGACATCCAGAAGTGGAACTCGGACCCCGAGTTCAACCACCTGCCGATCGACGAGATCATCTCGACTGAATACGGCAGGAGCCAGTTCGATCGCATCATGCCGGCGATGGCGATGGAGCGGCCCGAGTCGGGTATCAGCGGGGACGGAGACACGGTGCTTCTAGAGGTCATGGACGCGGACCACAACGCGGTGTCGTTCATCTACAGCTTGTACTCGGGCTTCGGATCGGGGCTCGTCGCGCCCGGCACGGGCTTCACCCTGCAGAACCGCGGGGGCCTGTTCTCGCGTGAGCCCGGCCACGTGAACGTGGTTGAGCCCCACAAGCGCCCGTTCCACACGATCATCCCCGCCATGGCGTTCAAGGATGGCGAGTTCTTCATGACCTTCGGCGCCATGGGCGGTGCGGTTCAGCCTCAGCAGCACGTCCAGATCTTCCTGAACGTCGTCGAGTTCGGCATGAACATGCAGCAGGCCGTCGAGATCCCGCGCATCAACCATGGCGGCGGTCTCAATGTCACGGTCGAACCCGGCATCGATGAATCCGTTCTGACGCAGCTCGAGGCCTGGGGTCACGTGCTCCGACGCCGGGACACGCGGGGAGGAGTCGGCGGAGCCCAGGGTATCATGTTTGATATCCTGACCGGCGTGATGACCGGTGGATCTACGCCACACAAGGACGGGATGGCTGTGGCGCGTTAGGGGAACCTCTGCACAAGTAGGGCGCGCCGCGTTACGGTGCCACGGCCCCAGATTCTAGGCGGTGCGACGAAGGCATAGCCGTAGCTACGGCGAGGAGCGCCAACGACGAAGATGGGGCCGTGCCGCCGTAACCCACGACCCGTATGACTATGTCAACAAACGGTGATGGGCGCAGGGGGGTCGCGGCCTAAGAGGTCGTCTCTCCTCCTCGCCGTAGAATGACTACGACTCGTCGTCGTTCCCACTCTTGGACTCGCGAGACCGGGGCACCCACGCCGAAGGCGTGGGTCGCGCGGCGTGCCCTGGTTGTGCAGAGGTTCCCCAGGGGGGCTACCCGCGCTCCACGCTCCCGAGAAGCCCCCACTCCAGAACGCGGTTGCTGGCATCGAGGACCGCGCGCACTGCGGCGTGCGGCAGGTCGTCGTCGTTTTCGCATGGTGCCGCGCCGAGCAGGTGGTACGTGCCTTCCGCCGTGGTCCCGTTCATGCGCGTGACGACGACCCATCCATCGAATGCGCGGACGGCTTTGACCCCCACGATCTCGAGTTCGACCGCGCCCTTCGCGGTTGCGAGCGCGGCCTGGAGCGCCGCTTGCGCAGATGCGTTCACGAGTCCGTGCTGGGTGAGGAGTCCCTCGCCGGTGGCCTCGTGGACCTCCCCATTCCACTCGAGGCGCACTGAGAACCGGCAGTTTCCATTCGGTGTCGTGTCTCGATCGATAGACTCGAACTTGAGTCTCGATCGAACCGCTTCAGCTTGCTGCATGTCGTTGCGCGCGTTGAGCCTAGGAGGGACTCATGCAAGTTGTGGATAGCCTGTTGAGACTGGCAAGGGCTACGGGTGCGTGAGCTGGCGCGTGGGGTAGGTTGGCGCCACTCACCCTGACCCGAGGCTCGCATGAGCCGCCGTACTGCTGACCGACTGCGACAGCTCGGTATTCTGTTGATCGCCATCTCGATCGTTGTCGGCTTGCTGATCCCAGCCACCGTGGTGCCCGAGCTGACATTGGCTACTCACATCACGATGCTGCTCAGCGGCCTCATGTTCATCGCTTTCGGATCGCTGTGGACCCGGCTCCAGCTCGGGCCCAAGGGTGAGCGGTTGGCGTTCTGGGGGCTCGTGCTCGGCTCCTTCGGGAACCTCACTACGTCGCTTTTCGGGGCCTTCACGGGAATTGGCGGCGGGGCGTTGAGCATGGCTGCAGGCGAGCACGTGGGCACGGAGAGCCAGGAGGCAGTTTTCTCCTTGGCGGTCTTGGCCGTCGTGCTGTCCACGTCCGCGGGCATCTTCACGGTCCTGTGGGGAGCGCGCGGCCTGGTGGCACCCGAGCAAGAGCAGGCCTAGCTGAGCATCTCTGCCGGCACGTCGGCTCCGCGGTCGACGTCCGCTAGAACCGGGATGTGTCCCACCACAAGGCCGAGGTCGCGGGCTCGACTGATGGTCTCGGCACACACGGTCTCGGTGCTCCACGGTATCGAATCGAATAGCTCGGTCCGTATCTGCCGCAGCGCCAACAGGTAGTAACCTCCGTCCTCGGCAGGCCCGATGACCACGTCGTTGTCTGTGAGATCAGCGAACGCCCGCTCGATGCTCGTCTCGTCCACTCCAGGGACGTCGGTCCCGACGATGCATGCGGCCGCGGCCGTCGTCAGGACTTCCGTGAACGCCGCCGCCATGCGTTGCCCGAGATCTCCGTCCGCTTGCGGCCGGAAGGCGAGATCGGCATCGCCGAGCCAAGAACGGACGTCGGACTCCCCGTCTGAAGGGGTGAAGTAGACCGTGATCGGCCGGCCTGCCCGCCTGAGCCGATCCACGACCCCGCGTCCGAGCTGTCGATAGATGCGCAGCGCCTCGGCAGCGCCGATATCCGCCGCCAGGCGCGTCTTCACCTGGCCCTCTCGGGGAGCCTTGGCGAAGACGATGATCGCTTCGGTTCCGGTGCCCCGGCGGGCCGGCACTCCCGCTGTGGTATGCTCTCGCGGTGGGTAGCTCGGCGCCAACGAGTTCGGAGCCACGCCCAGCCGAAACAGCGTGATGAGCCAAACGTTGCGGAGCCACCGTGTCCATCGTCCGTCCGCTTCATAGCGTCGGGGATTGGTCACGATGGCGGATTCGAGGCGATGCCGGGTCCCGACGTGGTCGAGCCTGTCCACCAGGCCCACGTCCTCGAGAACGTCCCACTCCGGGTAGCCGCTGACGTTTTCGTAGAGCGAGCGATGGACGATGAGTCCCTGATCGCCATACACCAGGCCGTAGACCCTTTCGCGCAGGCGTTGGCCGAATTCGATGAAGCGCCAAAACCATTCGTCGCCCTCGAGCGCGAAGCCAAAGTGTGCGAAGTCGTTTTCTCTGGCGTGGAGCAAGAAGTCGACGAGGGCGCGCCGGGCATCAGCGGGCAGCCTCGAATCAGCATGCAAGAAGAGGAGCCACGGTGCGGTGGTCGCCTGCGCGCCGGCGTGGAGTTGCCGCGCCCGTCCGCGGGCGCCAACGATAACTGCCGTGCTCAGAGCGCGAGCCACATCAACGGTGCCGTCTTCCGATCCTCCGTCCGACACGACGACCTCAACGTCGAGGTCGAGCCGTTCGACGTCCTGCAGGATGCGCGGTAGTCGCTCGCTCTCATCGAGCGTCGGAATGACGATCGCGAGGCGAGGAGTCTTTCGTTTCACCGCCGGATGTCGTTCAGCGTCCAGTCGTAGTCGAAGAAGTCGAGCTTGGTACGGGGGTCGCTGAGAACGGCGGCGACGTCGCCTGCCACGTAGGGGACCATGAACGTTTTCAGCCCGCCGTGACCTCCGAAATCCTCGTTGTACCAGTCGAGGACCTTGTTGAGACGGACGCTTTCGCCCTCCACGGCCATATGCTGCGTGTTACCAAGGAGGTTGGCCACGGCTCGATCGAGTTGGGCGTCGAGGTTGCCGCCGTCGTACGCCTCCGGCCACAGCGGCGGGCAGCTCAGGGCCGCGCAGTTCACTGCGAAGTGGATTCTCGGGTCACCCATCGGCCGAATGAGCTCGTGTTCGATTTCATCCTGTGATCGCTCGGCCCCGGCGATCGCGCAGTGCTTTCTCGAGAAGACATCACTGATCTGCCACACCGAATTCGCGGGCCGGTCGGCCACGACATTCTTGATGCGTGCCAGGATGCCGCCCGCCTTTTGGATCGGATAGTGGTCCACAACCAAGCGCAGCATGCACGCGTTGTACGTGTTGATCCAAAATGCGAGAACCCGATCCTCAGACGCCCCGTCGAGCAGGGCGGGGTCGACCGCGGCCAGCGAGCGGAGGTAGGCGTCCAGGCCCACCCGGTTGTCCTTCAGCTTTTGGTAGTCGATGAGCGGCTGCTGAACCACGTCGGCCAGCACGGCCGTGAAGGCCTGATGGTCGGGGAGTGACTGGGCCGCCAACCGCTGGCTCATGACACCTGAATGCAGCGCGCCGGCAAACAACAAGACAGTGACTCCGGTAGTCGCGGTGCCGCCGGGCACTTTGACGCCGAGTCGCTTCGCGATCGTGGGAAGGAAGCTGAGCAGCACGAGCAGCGCTCCTGAGATCAGGACGCGAATGAGCGCATCTCGTGAGGCCTCTACTGAGCCCGCGAGTAGCGCGTCGGCGAACATGGTGTAGACGAGGGTCCCCGGGAAGATCCCGATTACGGTCGCCAGCGCGTACGTCGGCCACCGGATGCCAGTGAGGCCTGAGCCGAAGTTGAGGGCGTTGAACGGGACAGCAGGTATGAGGCGCAGCGTGAGGAGGCCCTTGAAGCCGTGGTTCGCCGTCGCGCGATCAAGCGCAGCAAGGCGGTCCCCGGCCACGCGCTCGATCGCGTCCCGCCCCAGGAAGCGCGCGACGCCGAAGGCCAGGTTGGCACCGATGTTGGCGCCGATCGTCGTATAGAGGGTCCCCCACACGACGCCGAACATCGCCCCGCCCGCGAGCGTGAGAATCGAGCCTGGGATCGCCAGCGCGGTCGCAGTCGCGTAGAGGGCGATGTAGACGAGCGGGGCGGCAGATGAGCCACGCAGCCACTCGATCGCTTGGCCCACGCCATCGCGGCTCAGGTATTGGCCCAATGGGGTGAATGCTGCGACGAGTGCGCCGCCAAACATGATGGCCAGGAGCGCGCCCAGCTTGAGCCAGATCAGTCCGCCCCCGTCTTTCACTTCAGCCATGAAATCACCTTTCGGAGCACGGTGCCCGAGCTCCCCTCCAAGCGCGCTCGTTGGTATTGGTCTGCGGTTCGCTTTAGCCCCTCCATCATCGTTGGGTAGGGGAAAATCGTGCCCGCGATGTCGGACAGCGTCAAGCCGTTCTTCTTCGCCAGGACGATCGGGAAGAGCAGCTCTCCCGCGTGCGTTCCAAGAATCGATGCGCCCATCACTCGGCCCTTCTTGTCCGCGGTGATCTTCACCACGCCTCGGTCTTCCCCATCGACGATCGCGCGGTCGAGGTCGTCCAGTTCGAACGAATATGTGCGGCCGCCTCTCGCCTCTGCGTCGGCATGGGAGAGCCCGACCTGAGCCAACTCCGGGTCCGTGTAGGTCACGCGCGGAACCGTCCCGTAGTCTACTCGAGACGATCCGGGAACAAGCGCGTTCCGAAGCACGGTTTTGGCCATGTACTCGGCGACATGGGTGAACTGCATGCCGCCGGTCACGTCACCTGCCGCCCATACGCCGCGGTTCGAGGTCCGCAGGCGATCGTCCACAACCACCGCGCCCCGATCCGTGGCGATGCCGGCCCGGTCCAGGTCGAGCTCCTCCGTGGCCGGGCGTCGGCCGGTGGCTACGAAGAGTTCATCGGAGACGATCCGGTCTCCGTCTGCCGTGACCACGACCTTACGGCCTCCTTCGCTCTCGACCTTCGCGGCACGCGTGCTGAGGTGAAAAATGATCCCTTCTGCCTCCATCAGCGCTTTGAGTCGACCGGTCAGCTCAGCGTCTTCGTGTGGGAGAATTCGGTCGCCCATCTCGATCACCTCGACGTGCGAGCCCAGGCGGGCGAAGACCTGGCTCATCTCCAGCCCGACGGGACCGGCACCCAGCACCGTGATGCTTTCAGCGAGCTCGGTCTGATCGAACACGGTGTGATGGTCGAGGTAGCCGACCTCCACCAGCCCTGGGACCGGAGGCGCGGCAGGTAGGGCCCCCGTGGCGAGCACGATCCGCTTTGAGGTGAGGCGCCCGACACCCTCTACCTCTATCGTCCTTGGGCCCACGAAGCGGGCGTCCCCGAACTCGACAGTGACGCCCATGTCGCGGAAGCGCTGCGGATCGTCGTGGTGCTCCACGATGCCACGCGCAGCTCGCATCCGTTCCATGACCATGGAGAACGCGTGGGCCGGGGCCGCGGACTCGAGCCCGAGGCGGTCGGCGTTTCGCATCGCGTGCGCGAGCTTCGCCGAAGCGAGCAACGCCTTGGAGGGAACGCATCCGGTCCAGAGACAATCACCACCTAGCGCCGCCCGCTCGACGAGCGCGGCCTCCACGCCGAGGTACGCCGCGCCGGCAGCCGAGACGAGCCCAGCCGTACCGCCTCCAACCGCGAGCAGGTCGTACTCCTTCGTCGTCATTGGTATCCTGGTTCGGCTCGTTCACTTGGGGGTGTACCCGGGGCGGATGCAGTCCATTCCACGGTCCGCCGATGCAACGCCCCGCCCAGGAGGCCGGTTCCCATCGGTCGCGGTCGAGCCTTCCATATAGGTGGGAGTCAGCGGTCCCACCAGGGCATCCTGTCGTCCCAGCCCACCGATTAGCTTTCCGCGTCGAGAAAGGACGTTCGAGGGACTTTCGCTTTCTCTTCGGGTTCTATACTTTCGGTACCGAACCCCCAAGATTTGGGGCATTGTGCGGATGGAGGCGAGATGACAACGGCTCAAATGACCGACCAGAACGAAAAAAAGAAGACCGACCAGAAGCAGAAAGACCTTGAGACTGCGATCACTCAGATCGAGCGAGCGTTTGGGAAGGGCTCGATCATGCGGATGGGCGAAGACTCCTTCCGGGCGACGATCGAAGCCATTCCGACGGGCGCCATTAATCTGGACGCGGCGATCGGCATCGGAGGTATCCCCCGTGGACGTATCTCCGAGATCTATGGGCCGGAATCCTCGGGCAAGACAACGATGTGTCTGCACATCATCGCAAACGCTCAGCGCCTGGGGGGCATCGCCGCCTTCGTGGATGCCGAGCACGCGCTCGACGTCGGTTATGCGCGGCGGCTGGGCGTCGATGTCGACAATCTTCTGGTTTCACAGCCGGACACCGGCGAGCAGGCGCTGGAGATCGCCGAGGTGCTCATCCGCAGCAATGCGATCGACGTGGTCATCATCGACTCCGTCGCCGCGCTCGTGCCCAGGGCGGAGATCGAAGGCGAGATGGGGGATACCCATGTGGGTCTTCAGGCCCGGCTGATGAGCCAAGCACTCCGGAAGCTCACTGGCGCCGTCGCCCGATCGAACACGTCGGTGATCTTCACGAACCAGATTCGCGAAAAGATCGGCGTCATGTTCGGAAGTCCCGAGACGACTTCTGGCGGAAGAGCCCTGAAGTTCTATGCTTCGATCCGGCTCGACATCCGCCGCATCGGGGCGATCAAGGATGGCCAGGAGGTGATCGGGAATCGGACGCGCGTGAAGGTCGTGAAGAACAAGTGCGCTCCACCCTTCCGTCAGGCCGAGTTCGACATTCACTACAACGAGGGCGTCAGCCATACGAGCCTTCTCGTAGAGATCGGCGTCGAGCACGACATCGTCGAGAAGTCGGGGTCGTGGTTCTCTTATGGTGATCTCCGGCTCGGCCAGGGCAAGGAAAACTCCAAGGCATTCCTCGATGACAACCCCGATATCGCTGAGGAGATCGAGGTCCGAGTCCGGGCGGCGCTGGGGCTTACGGCCCCCGACGAAGCCCCCGACGAAGCCGCAGCCGACGGTGACGCCGACGAAACGCAGGAGGCGGCCGCCGACTGACCGCGGCTAGGTTTTGGAGCAAGAGCCCCGGGCCTGATGGCCTTGGGGCTCTTTCTTTTGGGACCGTAAGTACTCCTTGGGTGCCCCACCACGCGTTATCCTTAGAATTGTGCTGTAATGACGCGGCTTCCCCGCGATGTGACACATGACGACTGCCGAGATCAGAGAGCGATTCCTCGCCTTTTTCGAAGCGCGAGAGCATACGCGGAGGCCCAGCTCTTCGTTGGTGCCGACGGACGACCCTACCCTGCTGTTCACGAACGCGGGCATGGTTCAGTTCAAGCGGGTCTTCCTCGGTGAGGAGGAGGTGCCGTTCGTCCGCGCAGCCACCTCTCAGAAGTGCGTCAGGGCTGGCGGCAAACACAATGATTTGGAAGAGGTCGGGCGGACGGCGCGGCACCTTACGTTCTTCGAAATGCTCGGCAACTTTTCGTTCGGTGACTACTTCAAGGAAGATGCGATTCGGTTTGCGTGGGACTTGATGATCGAAGAGTTCGGGCTCGACCCGGAACGCTTCTACGCTACGGTCCACCACACCGACGATGAGGCCGCGGGCCTGTGGGCTGACATGGTTGGGCTCCCGCCCGATCGGATCTACCGGCTTGGGGACAAGGACAACTTCTGGCAGATGGCGGACACCGGTCCATGCGGACCCTGCTCGGAACTGCACTACGATGTGCGAGAGGACCGCACGCCGGTGACCAGTACCGAGGAGTTCGTCGACCTCAACGAATCTGGCGAGATCACCGAGCTGTGGAATCTGGTCTTCATGCAGTTCGACCGCGACGAGTCTGGTGAGCTGACGGCGCTTCCGGCCGCCTCCGTCGACACGGGCCTGGGCCTCGAGAGAATCGCTTCCGTGATGCAGGGTGTTGGGTCTGTCTACCACACAGACTCGTTCGCCCCGATGCTCGAACGGGTTGGCGAGCTCGTGGGGGTCCCGTATGGACCGACGGTAGAGAACGCCGTGAGCTACCGGGTAATGGCCGATCATGCGCGAGCCGTCGCCTTCCTACTCCTCGACGGCGTGTTTCCGTCCAACGAGGGCCGGGGATACGTCCTGCGCCGTATCCTCCGACGGGGTGTGCGCCATGCTTGGCTGCTGGGTCGGCGCGAACCGACATTGGTCGGCGTGGTTGATGCAGTCATCGACAGTATGGGAGATGCGTACCCGGACCTGGTTCACCGCCGGGACCATCTGCTCCGCACCACCCAAGCCGAAGAGGAGCGCTTCCTGTCGACGATCGAGGCCGGGATGGAACGCTTCGACCAACTCGCCAACGACGGTGACGGCACCATCGCCGGTGCGGACGCCTTCAAGCTGTACGACACCTTCGGATTCCCGCTCGATCTGACCCAGTTGATGGCCGACGAGCGCGGCTACTCGGTCGATGTGGCTGGCTTCGACAAGGCGCTTTCTGAGCAACAGGCGCTCTCCAGGGCCGATCGCCAGGATGCCGCTGTTGAGGCAGGCAGCGCCGATACCGCCACCGGATGGACCGAGCTCCTCGACGAGCCGCAGACGTTCGTGGGGTACGAGCATCTCGTTGCTCACACGGGGGTGCTCGCCCATCGAGTGAAGGGTGAAGTCGCGGGACTCGTGCTCCGCGAGAACCCGTTCTACCTGGAGAGCGGTGGGCAGGTTTCCGACGGTGGCATGGTAGCAGGCGATGGTTGGGCCATCACGGTCACCGCTGCGGCCGACGTGTCGGGCAGGACCGCGCTATTCGGTGCGTTGGAGGGCGACTTCCCCGAAGAAAGTGGTCAGGTCAGTGCCACAGCGACGGTGACCGAGAGCCTCCGAAGGGATACGGTACGCAACCACACCGGCACGCACCTCCTTCATGCGGCGCTCCGCAGCGTCCTCGGTGAGCACGTGGTGCAGCGGGGATCGTTGGTCGCGCCGGACCGACTCCGGTTCGATTTCTCTCACACCGGACCGATGACGGCGGACGAGGTCGAGAGAGTCGAGTCCATGGTCAACGAGGGGATCTGGGCCGACCACGCGATCGAGATCGACTTTCGCTCGTATGCGGACGCGGTTTCCGCGGGAGCCATGGCGCTGTTCGGGGAGAAATATCCGGAAGAGGTGCGTGTCGTGAGCATTTCCGGCGTGAGCATGGAACTGTGTGGCGGGACTCACGCCCGCCATACGGGTGAGATAGGGCTGTTCCGCCTGGTCGGCGAATCGGGAGTTTCCGCTGGTGTCCGCCGCGTCGAGGCGCTCACCGGGCGAGGTGCCTTCGCCTACATGAAGGACCAGGAAGCCGCGCTCGTTGAGGCATCTGCAGTCCTCAAGACGCAGCCGGCTCACTTGACCGAACGAGCTCAGCGCCTGCTCCACGAGACCGCCGAGCTGGAGCGCTTGCTGGATGAACTGCAGGCGCAGGGAGGCAGCGGAGAGACAGCGGTGTCGTCGGAAGCCATCGAGGTGGGCGGCGCCGATGCCTCGAGGTACCAGGGTTTTCGGCTACGGGCGCGGAGCGCGGAGGACGCCCGCAAGTGGGGTGATCAGTTCCTGAAGAGCGGCACCTCCGGGGTCGCCGTTCTCGTCGCCGAGATGGCGGACGGGAAGCGGTCGCTCTTCGCTTTTGTGAGCGAAGACATGATCTCGCGCGGAGTCCGCGCGGACGCGGTTGTGCGAGAAGTAGCGGCGGTCGTCGGGGGCCGTGGTGGCGGTCGCCCGCACATGGCACAGGCCGGCGTGGAAGACCCCGAGCAGATCGACGAGGCGCTCCGCTCAGGTGCGGGAGTCGTCCGGAAGCTCCTCGAGGCGGGCGCAGCGTGAGCGATCTCCTCGACTGGACCCGTGCTCGCCACCCGTCGCCGCCGATGGCGATCGGGCCATGGCTCGCCGACGCCGAGTTCGTCGCGCCCACCGCGGCCCGGCTGACGGACAGCGGCGTCGCCGCGATGGATCGGGCGAGGGCTCGCCCGGGCCGGGTTCGCGACAGCGCGTTTCATCTCCTGGCCGCGGACGCGTTGATCACCTACGCCTGTGAGGCGGCGCTCGAAGAAGAAGACCCGGATGAGGCGCTGTGGCAGATTCTCAGGCGAGCGGCTGCAGGCGCGTGACCGACCACGACCCGACCGCGTTCGCGGACATTCATAGCCACTTGGTTCCTGGGGTCGATGACGGCGCACGTACCGTGGAGGACACGCTCTCCGCGGTCGAGCGCATGACCCGCCTGGGCATCCGGAAGATCCTCACTACGCCTCACCTCAACGGGAGCCTCACGAAGGATCCTGAGGCGCTTGAAGAACGCCTCAGCGAAGTGGACGCCGCCTTCGATGTCGCTGCCACGGCTGTGGGAGCTGCCTTCCCCGAGGTGGAATTCGAGCGCGGGCACGAGGTCATGCTGGACATCCCCGAGGTCGACTTCTCCGACCCTCGCACGCGGCTGGCGGGAACGTCGTTCGTCCTGATCGAGTGGCCGCGCCTCCACGTCCCACCCGGCACCACGAACGTGCTCAAGCGGATCATCGCGGATGGCTATAGACCGATCATCGCCCACCCGGAGCGGTATATTGGCGTCGACAGATCTCTCAGCATCGTCGCCCAGTGGCGCGCAGCGGGAGCCTATCTGCAAGTGAACTACGGATCCCTGTCGGAGCGGTACGGGTCGAACGCCCGCACGATCGCCTCCCAACTACTACGCCGCGGATGGGTGGACTACCTGGCGTCCGACTTCCATGCGCAGTCAGGCGCGCGGGTCTATTTCCAGTCGATCTGGGACCAACTCGAGGCGCTCCACGCGGGTGAGTCACTGATCCATCTCTGCCTCACGAATCCGGCGCGAGTCAGCCGCGACGAGCTGCCGATGCCCGTGCCTCCTCTGCCACCGGAGACCGGCTTCTGGGCGAAAATGAAAGGGACGATGGGTCAGGGCTGATGGCGAACCAGACCGACCACGCTTCGATCGTGCGGGACCACCTGAGCGAATTGGCTACGCTCTCGACACGCGTGTCCGACGAGTTGGGTTCGGACATCGCTGCCTTGGCCGAACACATCTTGGACACGATCCACGGTGGCGGAAAAGTGATGTTCTGCGGCAACGGGGGCTCCGCTGCTGATGCCCAGCATCTGGCTACCGAATATGTGGTTCGTTTCGCGCGTAAGCGTCGAGCCCTCCCCGCGCTCGTGCTCACCACTGACACGTCGCTCCTGACGGCTGCCGCGAACGACTACGGCTTCGAGACGATCTTCTCCCGACAGGTCGAGGCGTTGGGGCGAGCCGGTGACTTCCTCATACTGCATTCCACGAGCGGGGAATCGGAAAATCTCATCGCCGCGGCGCGGGCAGCCCGCGTGGCCGACATACGCACGGGGGCTCTGCTCGCCAAGGGCGGTGGCCGACTCGCTGGCGAGGTGGACCTGGCGCTCATCGTCCCGACCGACTCGACCGCACGGGCTCAGGAGCTACACCTCGCGATCGGTCATGTGGTCTGCGAGATCGTGGACCGCGCGATGGCGGGGGACTCATGAGCGAGCATGCGCACATGATCGACCTTCGCGGAATGAACGCCGTTGTCACTGGCGGCTCGAGGGGGATAGGGCGCGCGACTGCTCTCCTTCTTGGCCGGGCCGGCGCTTCGGTGGGAATTGGGTACCGAAGCCGTAGCGAGGAAGCGGAGGCGACGGTGTCCGACTTGGAGGCCGTCGGCGTCGCTGCTTGGTCCGTGCAGGGAGACCTGTCGGAACCGGCGGCCGTCGAGGCTCTGTTCAGCCGCGCGGACGACGAGTTCGAGGGCCTCGACATCTTCGTCGGCAGCCACGGGATGTGGCCTCCCCTCGATACCCGGATTGCCGACATGACCGACGAGCAGTGGCACGAGACGATGGGGGCCAACCTGCACTCGGTGTTTTACACGTGCAGGGCCGCCGCACAGCGTCTTCGGGACCATGGCCGACTGGTACTCGTGGGAAGCACGGCCGGCCAGCGGGGGGAGGCGTATCACGCCGACTACGCCTCGACCAAAGGTGCGATGATCGCGCTCGTGAAGGGCCTCTGCGTCGAGCTCGCGCCGCGGGGTATCACCGTGAACTGCGTCGCGCCGGGGTGGGTCGATACCGAGATGTCCGCCACCGCTTACGCAGGTGAGGGGCGCGAACGGATCGCGCGGGCGATCCCGCTGGGACGAGTCGCGAGTGCCGATGACGTCGCGGGGCCGATCCTGTTTCTGTGCACCCCGCTCGCCCGCCATATCACGGGTGAGGTTGTGAACGTCAACGGGGGCTCGGTCCTGGCAGGATGACTTCAGCTCGCCCGTCGGTGCCGCCACCTGTCCGCTGGATCGCTCGCACCCTCCAGGAAGCGGGGTTCGACACGTGGACGGTGGGAGGGGCGGTTCGGGACGCTCTCATGGGTCGACCCGGTGGTGACTGGGACCTGTCGACCGCGGCCCGTCCGCCAGACGTACAGCGACTATTCAAGCGCACCGTCCCGATCGGCATAGATCACGGCACGGTGGGCGTCCTGGCCCGGGACGGCACGCTCTTCGAGGTCACCACGTTTCGGAAGGACGTGGAGACCGACGGGCGGCACGCGGTGGTGGAATTCGCCGACCGGATCGAGGACGACCTGGCGCGCCGTGACTTCACCATCAACGCGATCGCGTGGCACCCGCAGGAGGAAGAGCTGCTCGATCTGTTCAACGGCGTCGGTGACATGGAGGCAGGGCTTCTAAGGACTGTAGGCACGCCGGCGGACCGCTTTGCGGAGGATCATCTTCGAATCCTGAGGGCGTTCCGGTTCGCGGGCTTGTTCGACATGACAGTAGAGCAACCGACCTGGGACGCGCTTTGCGGGGCCGTCGAGCACCTGCGCGACCTGTCCGGCGAGCGTGTGCGCGATGAGCTCTTGAAGGTGCTAGACCTGGACCGGGCCCCGTCCCGCGCGCTTGGGCTCTACGCCGACTCCGGTGCTCTTGCCGTTCTCTATCCGGAGCTCGAAGCCCAGCGGTCGTCCACGGCCGCGGACGGCTGGGACGCTCGCCTCAGGGTGCTCGATGCCCTCCCGATCGGTCGCGGACATTTGCGTCTCGCGGCGCTCCTTCGCGGAATCGACCGGGAGTCGGTCGCCCATCTTCTGGGTCGTCTCCGGCTGTCGAACGCCCAGATCGATGAGGCTGCCGGGCGCGCGGCGGCGGCCGCGCTGCCCCTGGCCGGTGACGGGGAAGTGGCCATGCGTCGCTGGTTGAGCGAGACGGGGCCGGGACGGCTAAACGCGCTGGCTCGAATCGAGTTGGCTCGCTCGAGGGGAGGCGTGGATCTGGGCACTGCGCCGGCCCCGGGCGAGGTTGTCGCCGCATGGAGGCTGGCGCGTCGTATGCGACGGAGCGGGGCCCCGCTGACCCTCTCTGAGCTGGCACTCGATGGCCGGGACCTCATCCGACTCGGGTTGAAGCCCGGACCGCACTTCGGGGATGTGCTCGATGGTCTCCTGGACTTCGTGCTCGAGGATCCTGAGAGAAACACCGCCCCGGCCCTCGAGAAGCGCATGGCCGAGCTGGCGGATTCTCCGGACGCCTGAGGATGTGGCGCTTCTACGCCAGGTGCCGGTTGAGTATCGTTGAGATTCAGGCCCGCGCGCGCCGCGCCAATTCTCGGTGTTAGCCGCGCGAGTCCACGCGCTCCGGGAGTAGCACATTCCGACTCAGCTGATCGACATGCGCACTCCGGTGGACCGGACGCTCCTTGTCGGAGCCCCCAGTCGAGACCAGGACGTTCGACGCGTAGTCGAACACCTCGAAGAGCTCGCGAGGCTGACCGACACGGCTGGCGGCCAGGTCGTGGGATCCCTGACCCAGCGCATCGCTCGGCCGAACGCGCGCTTCTATGTGGGGAAGGGCAAGGCCGAGGAGCTCAAGGTCCTGGTCAGCGAGCGGGAGGCCGACCTGGTCATCTTCGATGAGGAGCTGACCCCCGCGCAGGGCAAGAACCTCGAGGAGCTATTGGACGTGCGGGTCATGGATCGTTCGGAGCTGATCCTCGACATCTTCGCCACGCGGGCGCGGTCGAAGGAAGCTCGGATGCAGGTGGAGCTCGCCCAGCTCCAATATCTTCTTCCGCGGCTTCGGAGGATGTGGATCCATCTTTCGCGCATTCGGGGCGGGATCGGGCTGAGGGGGCCCGGAGAGACGCAGCTCGAGACGGATCGCAGGCTCATCGGGAAGAGGATCTCCGGGCTCAGGGTGCAGCTTCGCGAGGTGGCTAAAGGTCGGGAGGCACAGCGGCGGAAAAGGGCCGGCTCCTTTCGAGCCGCTTTGGTGGGCTACACCAATGCGGGGAAGTCCTCGCTGCTCAGGGCTCTGTCTGGATCCGAGCTGTTCGTGGAAGATCGGCTCTTCGCGACGCTGGATTCGGCAACCCGCAAGGTGCCGCTGGGATCGGGCCATGACGCGTTGCTCACCGACACGGTGGGCTTCATCCGCAAGCTGCCCCACCACCTGGTGGCCTCGTTCCGCTCCACGCTCGAAGAGGCGACGGAGGCCGACGTGTTGCTGCACGTCATCGATGCCTCGCACGCGCAGTGGGAGGAGCAGCGAGAGGTTGTGATGGAGGTGCTCACGGAGCTGGGTCTGGTAGAGGCCGATCAGATCCTGGTGTTCAACAAGATCGACCGACTTTCGGACCTCGAAGCGGAAACGCTCCGCGAGCGGGTCCGAGCGACGGAACCAATTCCAGCCGTCTTCGTATCGGCGCTCGAAATCGACACGCTAGATGCGGTGCGCGACACACTCGCCGCTCGTATCCGGTCGCGTTTGTCTCGAGTTGTCGTTCACATTCCGGTAGCGGACGGCCAGACGATTTCCGCGTTGTACGACGAGGCGGAGATCCTGGATCGACTCGACGAGGGCACAACGGTTTCCATCACCGCACGCGTCCCGGCGCCCCTGCTCGGAAGACTGCACGCTCGTGAGGACATCCGGGTGGAGGAGGTAGCCTAGTGAGCTCCGTCATGATCGTCGGACCGGGCAAGATGGGACTGGCTCTCGGCCACGCGCTCCTGCAAGAGGAGGCCGTGCGCGAGTTGACGGTTTGCGGCCGGCGTCCGGAACCGCCTGCTCACCCGATCTTCACGCAGGGGATGGCGCGCTATGTCTTCGGACTCGAAGCGCCTAGCGCGGGCACTCGGGCCGTGTTTCTTGCGGTGCCCGAAGGCGCGGTGCCCGAGGTAGCCCACGCGCTGGGTGCGCAGGGTCCGGCCCCCGAGGGCGCGGCCGCCTTCCATCTGTCCGGTTGGATGGGTACTGGGGTGCTGGAGCCCTTGCACGCCGCCGGCTACGCCGTGGGGGCGTTCCATCCTCTCCAGGTCGTGGCGCACCCGGTTACAGCGGCGCAGCGCCTGCCGGGGTCGTACATCGCGGTAACTGGATCGCCGGCCGCGTTCTCGGTGGCGCGCAACCTCGCGGACGCCATGGGCGCACGCACCCTGGAGGTGCCGGAAACGTGGAAGACGAAGTACCATGCGGCGACCGTCATGGCCGCCGACATGATTCCCGCTCTGCTGGACGCAGCCTGCCGGATTCTGGAACGAGCCGGTGTCCCCCATGAGGACGCGCTCCCAGCCTTGCTGCCCCTCGTAAGCGGCGTGTTGGCAAATATTAGCGAGTCGGGAATCGAGCGTGCGCTTGCCGGGCCCATCCCGGACGCGGATCTCGAGACGATCTCGCTTCATCTGCGCGCTCTCGATGACGACGACCGGCGCCTCTACGCCACGATAGGGAGGGAGGTCGCTCGGCTCTCGGCTTCGGAGCACAGTAACACTTCTCTGCATGCGCTCATCGAACGCTTCGACGCCGAGCTGGGGGCGCTGACCTGAGCACCCAGGTGGAATCGATGCGCTTCTGCCTGAACCCACGCGGCGCGTGAAGCACTGGGGTAAGGCCCTCTTCGGCCTCGCTGTCACCGCCATTCTTCTCTGGTGGGTGCTCCGCAATGAGTCGCCGGCAGAGATCATGGCCAACATCGCACGGGGGAACTTCTGGCTGCTCGGCGCCTCGGTGGTCATTGCGACGTCCGGCTTCATGATCCGCGCGTGGCGGTGGAAGGTGCTGCTCGCTCCGGTAAGGGCGGACACGGCGTTGCGGTCCCGATTCGCAGCAGTGGCGATCGGCTTCATGACCAACAACCTGTTGCCGGCTCGTGCAGGCGAAATCGCCCGCCCCTATGCCCTCAGTCGAGTCGAGCCCGTCCCGTTCAGCGCCGCCTTTGGGTCCCTGGTGGTCGAGCGCTTCATGGACGGGTCCGTTCTCCTGCTCTTCTTGATCATCCCGGTGATGACCCCTGGATTCCCGGCGTCCGATTCGCTGTCCCAGGGGTGGGGCGCTGGGCTGTTGAGGGCCGCCGTTATCGGAGTTGTCGCGGTGCTGGCCGCTCTCGTCGCCATGGCCTTGATGCCACGCCGCTTCGTGCGCGCAGCCGAATGGTCTTCCCGCTGGCTGCCCGAGAGGCTCCGCGGACCAGCGCTCTCCATGCTGGAGTCCTTCCTCGACTCGATGGCGATCATGCGTGAGCCGAGGCTCCTCGTGCTGGCGTTCGTCTGGACGTTCCTCCTTTGGGCCTGGCAGGGCCTGTCCTTTTGGCTCGGGATGCTCGCGTTCGACATCGACACCGGGTTCGTGTCTGCGATCTTCACCGAAGCCGTCGTAGGCTTCGGCGTCGCCGTGCCCTCGGCGCCTGGCTTCTTCGGCACGTTTCACTTCGCATCCAACTTCGCGATCAGCACGGTCTATGGCGTAGACGGAGCCCAATCCCTCGCGTTCGCCTTCGGATACCACTTTGGGGGCTGGATTCCCATCACCATGATCGGGCTCTACTACGCGTGGGCTCTGGGTCTCTCCTTGGGCGAAGTCGGATCACCTGGGAAGGACGCTTCCGCAGATGATGCGCAAGAGGCTGAAGCGACTTCGGAGACGTCTTGAATCACGCGGTCTCGATCGAGGCGCCCGCAAAGGTCAACCTGAGACTGCGCGTCTTGGGGAGGAGGCCGGACGGCTTCCACGAACTGGATACCGTGTTTCAGGCCATCGATTTTTCAGATCGGTTGGTCGTGCAGTTGGGGGGGGAAGGGGTCCAGATCGAGGTGGCCGGCCCGGACCTTGGCGCCGTCGAGGAGAACCTCGCGTACCGGGCGGCGGTGGCGTTCATGGACGCTACGGCCCTGGACGTCGGCGTTCATGTCTCGCTCACAAAGCGCATTCCCGCAGGTGCCGGCTTGGGTGGAGGCTCCTCTGACGCCGGCGCTGTCCTGACCGCGCTCCAGCATCTCACCGGAGATCCCCTCGAGGGCGCGGACGTACTGCGGATCGCCAGCGGGCTCGGCGCGGACGTGCCATTCTTCGTGTGCGGAAGCGCCTTGGCCGTAGGCTCTGGCAAAGGGGACCTACTCGAGCGCCTCGAGCCCCTTCGCGAGGTCGACATGCTGGTGGTCCTCCCTCCGGTGCATGTGGCCACCCGGGCCGCGTTCGCGGGGCTCAGTCGTTCTGACGTCTCGTTGCGGTCGAGTGAACACCACGCTGAATCAGCGAGGTGCGAGTCCTGGGAGATCGTCGCGGCGTCGGCCACCAACGATTTCGAAGCCGGGGTCGGTGAGGCCCACCCCGAGGTGAGCCGCGCTCTGGCCGCGCTCAGGAGTCGAGGTTATCCGCTTACCATGCTCTCCGGAAGCGGATCGGCATGCTTCGCCGTGGTCGGAGAGGGGGCGGATCCTGCTTCGGACGCAGCGGAACTATCGGCTGAACTGGGCTGGCCGTGCATCGTCACGCGGACTCTGCGCGCTCCTCCCAGGCCGCGCCCTGCATGACCGCGGGACTTGAACCGGCATGGGAGGGACCGGTAGGATGTGGCCATTGGCCCGTCGTCTAAGGGCAAGACACCGGTCTTTGGCACCGGTGATGGTGGTTCGAATCCACCCGGGCCAATTCACATCAGAGAAGGGGTTCTCATGAGCGAACGAATCACCGCGCGCTTGCTTCAGCTGGGTGTGCTCCAACTGGCCCTCGGATCGCTTGGCGGTGGATTGATCGGTGTTTCGGAATCGCCGAGTCTGGCGTTGTCGATTCACCTGGGTGTCCTCCTGAACGGCGCGACGATGATCGGTCTTGGGCTGATGTGGCACCGGCTGACCTTCGGACCGAGGCTCGAACGCGCTGCGTTCTGGCTGCTCGTCTACGGCGCGATTGGGACTGTCGCGGCGCTCCTGGGTGTCGGCGGTTCGACGTTCACCCAAGCGGGGGCCGGCGCCATCGGTACGCCTGGGCAAGAGATGGTGATGAAGTACGCGATGTTGTCCATGGTCACCGCGCTGGGGGTTGGGGTCATGCTCGTTTGCTGGGGCGCGCGGCATCTCCACGAGGGCACTCCGGAGCTGTAGGCCTGTTCGCGTGTCGCTGCGAATGGAGCGGAGGCCGGGGCTGACGGTCGGAGGCGCGATTCTGATCGCGGCGATTCAGTCGGCTCCGGAGCTGACAGCACAGGTTGCGTCTCTCGGGCCGGACACCATCACTCAGGTCTCCGACACCAGAGACTTTCTTGGGGCCGCTCGCGCGGCACAGGTGCGGTTCGAGCGGCGCCGCATCCGCTACCTGCCGATAACCATCGGTGTGAGCGGGTCGTGTGACGAGCACGTCGGGCGATTCTGCTCATGGTACGACGAGGGGGACTGGTACCCCCTGCCGGAGGCTCCCCAGATCAGCACGCTGAGAACCGAGCTGCTCGTCGCCCTGGACTCGGCTCAGGAGGGCCTGCCAGGCGATGACTGGGTTTTGGGGCAGCGAGTCTGGTATCGGGCGGACGCCGGGCGATGGGAGGACGCGTTGACCGCCGCGCGCAGGTGCGGCTCCGTGGAACGTTGGTGGTGTGCGGCCCTGGAAGGCTTCGCGCTCCACGGCCTCGAGCGGTACGCCGAGTCGCGCGCCGCGTTCTCCGTTGCGCTTGCCGGTATGCCTGACGCGGAGGCCCTCGAATGGCGGCTTCCTCGTCGCGCGATGGACGGCGAAGGGCGGGACCTGCTGAATGACCTGCGCGGGGTTCCCGGCGACAGCGTCTCGACTGTCCTGAGACGTCTCTGGGCGCTTGCCGATCCCCTGTACTTGGTGGATGGCAACGATCGCGAGACCGCTCACTACGCCCGGTGGACCGTTTCATCCATGAGGGAGAGGGCGCGCAACGCATACAGTCTGCCCTGGGGCGACGACCTCGAGGAGCTCATGGTCCGGCACGGGTGGGAGGTGGGGTGGGAGCGCTCCCCCGGTCCATACTCGAACAGCCTGGATGACGTGATCGGGCACAAGCACCCGGAAGGTCGGGACTATATGCCCGCCGGCCGCGCCTTGAAGGCACCCTCACTTGCGACTCCCGAAGACCTCCGGGCCGACGTCCGAGGACCGCGCTCACTATATGCTCCGGCGTACGCACCGCTGATGTTGCCGATGGAGGGCCAGGTTGCAGTCTTTCCCCGCGGCGCTCACATGGTCATAGTCGCAAGCCATTTTCTGCCAGAGGACACGACTCGACACGCGAAGCACAGGCATCCGCTCCCCTGGCTGGAGCCTGGCGATCAACGCGGGATGCCGAATGAGGCCGGCCTCTTCCTGGTCCAAGCGGATGCCTCTGTGGTCAGCGCCCGGAGTCGGGGCGCGACCGAAGGTGTACTGTCCATCGAGGCTCCCGTGGGCTCTTACGTCCTCTCGGCGGAGGTGTGGAGCCCCGAGCTCCGCCGCGCTGGCCGGTTCCGGGTCGGTTTGGAGCGCAGTGAGGTGCCGGCGGACGTTGCCGCGCTTTCGGATCTCTTGATGTTGGCGCCGCCCGAGGTATGGCCTGAGAAGTTGGATGAGGCGGTCGAGCACGCACTTCCGCGCGCCGAGATTCTTCCCGGCCAGACGTTCGCGATCGGATGGGAGGTGACGGGGTTGGGATTCCGGACCGAGACGCTGTTCTTCGAACTCTCGGTCACCCGTACAGACCGTAGTGTGTTAAGCCGCATCGGTGGCTTCTTGGGGATATCACGTCCCACACAACAGCTGCGTCTCGAGTGGGAAGAGCCGGGTCCCGAGGCGCCGTCGCCGTTGTTTCGATATCTCGACCTGGATCTGCCCGCCCTCGACGTGGGCGCCTACGAGGTGCGCTTGGTCCTCAGGACCGCGGGCCGGAGCGACGTTGTGGCGGTACGGCCGTTCTCAGTGCGGGAACGGAGCTGACGAGACTGCCAAACTCGCGTTGACCGCCCGGAGCGGTCTTTCTAGTTTTTCGGGCTCTTGAGCGACGCCCTCGACGGACCGGACCATCAGCCCCGGCAACATGGACGACACGTACAGACGGGGACCACTGCTCCTACTCAGCGGCAGGGCAAGCAAGAAGCTCGCCGCGGACATTGGGGAGAAGATTGGGGAGTCCTCTGACGCCGCCACCATCAAGCAGTTCGCGGACGGCGAGATCTTCGTCCGCATCGATCGGAACGCGCGGGGCCGCGATGTCTTCATCGTCCAGTCCACGACCCCACCCGCCGACAACATCATGGAGCTCTGCCTCCTGATCGACGCAGCCAAGCGCGCGTCAGCCGCTCAGATTACCGCGGTCGTGCCCTACTTCGGCTACGGACGCCAGGATCGTAAGGACCAGCCACGTGTTGCGATCGGAGCGAAGCTCGCCGCAAACCTCATCGTGGCCGCGGGAGCCGATCGGGTCATTTCCATCGACTTTCATCAGCATCAGATCCAGGGCTTCTTCGACATCCCGGTGGACCACCTGTATGCGGCCCCGGTACTCACGAAGTATTTCCGGGCCCTGGAGCTCGAGGACCTGGTGGTCGTCGCCCCGGACGTCGGCGCCGCGAAGATGGCTCGGGGCTTCGCAAGACGGCTCGGTGCTTCCTTTGCGATCATCGACAAGAGGCGTCCTCAGGCGAACATGTCTGAGGTATTAAACGTCGTTGGGGATGTCGACGGCCTCACGTGTCTTCTGGTCGACGACATGGTCGACACAGGCGGCTCGTTGGCGAACGCGATCTTCGCACTGAAGGACAGAGGGGCCAGCACCGTGTACGCCGCTGCGACGCATGCCCTGCTTTCCGCCGATGCCACGGCGACATTGTCTGCTGCACCCATCGAGGAGATGATCGTAACCAACACGATTCACATTCCTGATGCGAAACATTTCGATAGACTCAAGGTGCTCTCGGTGGCTGACCTTCTCGCGCAGGCGATCAACTACGTACACTCGAACGAGTCGGTGAGTCAGCTCTTCGAGACTCCGCCAGATAACTGAGGGAAAGGGCTCTGGGAGAGACCCGGGGGCCGATAATCAGGGAGAGATTCAAGATGGCTAGCACACTCAACGCAGAAAAACGGGATGGAACGGGTAAGGGCGTCGCGAGAAAGCTCCGAGAGGCGGGTCGCGTGCCGGCCGTCATCTACGGTCGAGAGCTGGACACGATGCACCTGTCACTCGACGCACACGAGGCCGAGCTGCTGTTCCGGTCCATCAGCGTAGACAACACGATCGTCGAGCTGAACGTGAAGGGTGAGAAAGGGTCCTTTCAGACGCTCATCCGTGAGATCCAGAGCCATCCGTTCAAGCCGCTCCTGATCCACGTGGATTTTCTGCGCATCCAGAAGGGTGTGGCCGTTGACGTGGATGTCCCGATTCATCTCATCGGGATTCCGCTGGGCGTCAAGAACAGTGGTGGGGTGCTGGAGCAGATCATGAACGAGCTCCCCGTGAAGTGTATTCCGTCCAAGATTCCGGAGTCCATCGACATCGATGTCTCGCACCTCGACATCAACGAGTCATTCCACGTGTACGACCTGGACTTCGAGGAGGGCGTCGCGGTTACGGTCGACGAGAAGCGAACGATCTGCGCAGTCGCGATTCCGAAGATCATCGAGGAGGCCGTTCCGGAAGAGGAGCTGCTCGCGGGCGAACTTCCCGAGGACGGTGTTCTCCCGGACGAGGCTGCCAGCCCGGACGAGGAGGCCGCTGCGGGCTCCGATGGGGACGGCGAATAGCCTCGCTCTGCGGTCGGGGGAGTGAAGATCGTCATCGGGCTGGGAAACCCTGGCCCGGAATACGATTCCACCAGGCACAACGTGGGATGGTGGGTCGTCGATCGGCTCGCGTACGACTGGGATTTCGGGGGATTTGAGCGCCGAGGTCGAGCCTGGATCGCTGAAGGCAGCGTCGGTGATTCGGTCGTGTGGCTCATGAAGCCCACGACCTACATGAACCGGAGCGGGCTGTCTCTGCGGCCTCTGAGGGAGTTGGATTCCTTCGAGGTGACCGAGGATCTCCTCATCGTCGTGGACGACGCGGCGCTGGAGGTGGGACGGGTTCGATTCCGACCGGAAGGCGGTCCGGGCGGACACAATGGGCTAAAGTCGATATCGGGTGCGCTGCGCTCGGACGAGTATGCGCGCCTGAGGATCGGGGTCGGGATCAAGCCCGACGGGTCGGACCTCTCGGATTGGGTGCTGACCGCGATGCCGGAGGAGGACGAAGATGTGGTGGTTGGTTTGCTCCCGGAGCTGCCCCAGGCCGTCGAGACCTGGATGAGCGAGGGGACCGAGGCGGCGATGAACCGCTTCAATCGATAACGACTCGGAAACTCACAAATGACGGCAACAGGAAGAGCGATTCGATGACCGAATTCGTCGCATTGACTGGTTGGGCTTGGCTCCTTGGGATCATGGGGCTCGGCGTCGCCGCCGGGATTTACGGATACGTGAAGAAGCAGCCGCCCGGCAACGAGACGATGATCGACATCGGCGAGCAGATTCACGACGGGGCCATGGCCTTCCTCAGACGGGAGTACACGGTCTTGTCGGTGTTCGTGGTCGCGGTCGCGATTCTGCTCGGCGTCGTGATCGGCCCAATGACGGCGGGAGCCTATGTCTTCGGTGCGTTCAGCTCCGTCGCCGCTGGCTTCTTCGGCATGAAGGCGGCGACGCGCGCCAACACCCGGACATCGGCTGCGGCGAACCAGGAGGGCCAGGGCAAGGCGCTCAGGATCGCCTTCTTCGGCGGCGCGGTCATGGGGCTCGCCGTCGCGGCGCTGGGTCTGATCGGTCTGGGTGTCCTCTACACCGTCTTTGGAGCCTCGGCCGTCGTCGATGCCGAGTTCACCGACTTCGCCGAGATCGTGTCGGGCTTTGCGATGGGTGCGAGCTCGATCGCCCTGTTCGCCCGTGTGGGTGGCGGGATCTTCACGAAGGCCGCAGACATCGGTGCGGACCTCGTCGGCAAGCTCGAGGCGGGAATCCCCGAGGACGACCCGCGGAACCCGGCCACCATCGCTGACAACGTCGGCGATAATGTCGGCGACGTAGCCGGTATGGGTGCCGACATCTTCGAGTCGTATGTCGGCTCGATCGTCGCCACGATCGCGATCGCTGCGACCGCCCCCGGCCTGGCCGATCATAGGGCTGCCGCGGTCGCGCTCCCGATCCTGACGGTCATGATCGGGCTCCTGTGCTCACTCGTCGGCATCGCCGCGATGAAGGTCCTCGAGAAGCGCGATCCCGCGCACGCGCTACACGGCACAACCTGGATTGCGGGAGGACTCTTCCTCATCTCCATGTATTTCGTTGTGCAGACGATGGGTATCGCCTATTCGGATGCCGACCAGTCCTATACGGCGCTTGGCCCGTGGATCGCGATCGTCGCGGGTACGTTGGCGGGTGTCCTGATCGGGATGGTCACCCAGTACTACACCGCGGCGGCGCCCGTGCAGAGGATCGCCGAGGCGAGTCAGACCGGTGCCGCCACGAACCTCATCACCGGCCTGGCCGTCGGCATGGAGTCGACGGTGGTTCCTGTAGGCCTGATCTGTGTCGCGATCGGGACCGCCTTCAACTACGCGGGCCTGTACGGCATCGGGATCGCCGCTGTGGGCATGCTCGCGACCGTCGGTGTGACGATGTCGGTGGACGCCTACGGGCCCATCGCCGACAACGCCGGGGGCATCAGCGAGATGAGCGGCTTGGGTCCGGAGACGCGCGAGATCACCGATTCGCTGGATGCGATCGGCAACACGACTGCGGCCATCGGGAAGGGCTTCGCAATCGGGTCTGCCGCGCTTACGGCGCTCGCGCTGTTCTCGGCCTACTCCTCCAAGGTCGGCCTTCAGGAGAGTGGCATCGACATCGTCGATCCGATCGTGGTGATCGGGCTGTTCATCGGCGGCGCGCTGCCGTTCTTCGTCGCCGCACTGACGATGACCGCGGTCGGTCGGGCGGCGCAGGGCATGGTGGAGGAGGTTCGGCGTCAGTTCCGGGAAATCCCGGGTATCATGGAGGGCACGGCCAAGCCGGACTCGGCCCGCTGCATCGAGATTTCTACGAATGCCGCACTCCGTGAGATGATCCTTCCGGGTCTGACTGCGATTTTTGCCCCCGTCCTCGTCGGCTACTTCCTCGGTGTAGAGGCTCTGGGTGGCATGCTCGCCGGGGCGACCGTGACCGGCGTCCTCATGGCGCTGTTCATGGCCAACTCAGGCGGGGCGTGGGACAACGCTAAGAAGTACATCGAGGGCGGTGCCTACGGAGGGAAGGGGTCCGACCCCCACAAGGCCGCGGTCGTCGGTGACACCGTCGGGGACCCGTTCAAGGACACGTCCGGCCCGTCGCTCAACATCCTCATCAAGCTCATGAGCGTGGTTTCTCTGGTGCTGGCCCCGTGGTTCGTGCGTCGGTGGAACATCGAACTCGAGCCAGAGTCGATCTCGTGGGTGGCACAGATGATTCAGAGCCTCTTCGGATGACCTCGAAGGAGCCCACCTTCGAGAATGCGCTGGCGTTTGCTTCGGACCTGATCGGAATTCCCGGACTTTCGGGTCAGGAAGGTGATGTAGCAAAGCGGGTGCTCCAGGAGATGGAGGCGCTCGGTCTGGAAGACATTCGTGTCGACAGCGCAGGCAGCGTGATTGGCGTGGCGCGGGGCCGAGGCGACGCTCCGCCGGCACTGCTGAACTGCCACTTGGATGTGGTCGCGGAAGGCGACCACTCCGAATGGGAGGTGCCACCGTTCAGCGGCGAGGTACGGGACGGGTACCTCCACGGTCGGGGGGCGATGGACATCAAGGGCCCGCTGGCGCTGCAGACATACGCCGCCGCCTCTATGAACGGAGAAGCCCCCGGGGATGTGATCGTCGCCCACACCGTCTTCGAGGAGCGCGGCGGCCTGGGCATGAAGCACCTCCTCGAGTCGGGGAGCGTGGAGCCCGGCGTGGTGATCATCGGAGAGGCCACGCACGGCGACGTGTGCATCGGCCATCGTGGCCGAGCCGAGCTCGAGGTGATCCTGACCGGCCTCGCTGGCCACGCGAGTGCGCCTGAGCGAGCGCGAAACGCGCTCGACCTATTGGGTGACGTGCTCGCCGCAGTGGCTGACGTGGGCAACGAGACGCAAGAAGCTGATCCCGTGCTGGGCGCGTCCAGTCTCATCGCGACGACCGTCGATGTGTTCCCGCAGAGCCGCAATGTCATCCCCGACAAGGTGGTGGTCGCCCTCGATTGGCGGATCTTGCCCTCCGACACCGACGAGTCGTTGAAGCAGCGGGTCAGGGAGGCCATCGCGCGCAGGATCCCCGACGTCCCTGAGGGACTGGGCTACGAGGTGCACATGGCGAGTGAGGAGCAAACCACGTACACCGGCCTCGTCGAGGATCGGAACCTCCTTACGCCCGGTTTCCTTATGGATCCCGCACATCCGGTCGTGACCGCGGCGGCAGAGGCCGTGGGCAGGCCCGCTGAGGACGGGCCCGCCAACGTCCGACCCTGGCTGTTCGCGACGGATGGTGGCTGGTCTTGCGGCGTTCACGGCATCCCGACAGTGGGCTTCGCGCCCGGTGAGGAGCGCTTCGCGCACACGAACCGTGAACGGTTGGCCGTCGAAGAAGCCCGTTGGGGATATGCGCGGTACCCGCACTTGATTGCGGCGATGCAGCAGGCTGTGGCAAGCTGACTCAGGTCAGCGGGATGGCGGGACCACCATGGTGATATCGCTTCCAGGGCCCTGAGCCTTCCACTAGCTTACCCGTCCGTGCCGCAATGGCACGTAACAGTCATCCCGCCCCGTTGGGTTGTCGGCTCCGCTGCCGCAAGAACCCGGACGACGGGGCCCGTCACTCACGGACCGAGGGAACGAATCATGCGGCTCTACGAGGTTGTCTACATTCTCGACCCGGCGCTCGAAGAAGGCGCTGTGACCAGCAAGCTCGAGAAGCTCCACGACCTGGCGACTGCCCACGGCGGCGAGGTTTCCGCGATCGACCACTGGGGTACTCGCCAACTGGCGTATCCGATCAACAAGCTGACGTCCGGTTATTACGTGGTGGCACACTTCACCGCTGCCCCGGAAGCACTGCCGGAGTATGAGCGCCTATTGAAGCTCGACCTGGAGGTCATGCGCTACCTCATCGTGATCAACGAGGGCGAGCCGACTGGGGGTGACTCCATCATGGGGGAGGCGCGAGCCGTCCCAGCTGGGACTCGCGACGATGACGATGAAGAAGATAATCGCGATGAGGTTGGTCGCGGCGAGGAGGAAGCGGAGGAGGAGGTGCATCACGGATCTGGTCCACCGGAGTTCTCGGGTCCAAGGGGCCGACGTCGCCGCATGGAGGGACCGCCGATCCTTTTACTGAACTACAAGGACGTGGGCACGCTCTCACACTTCGTGGCCGAGCAGGGCAAGATCTTGCCGAAGCGTACTACGAAGGTGTCAGCGGCGTTCCAGCGACAGTTGGGACGTGCTGTGAAGCGTGCGCGCTACTTGGCGCTCGTCCCCTACACACGCCGCCAAGAGGGGTAGTCGGCCGTGGAGGGGAATGCACCCGCCCTCGCGGCGGACCCGCCGAAGCAAGATTGGAGGCGCGCCGTTGCGCTTTTCGCAGTTGTCTTCGCGATGCCGTCCGTCGCGCGGCCCTCGGTTCTTATCGCCGTTCCGTTCTTACTGTTGCTGGGCATGAAACGTCTTAGGACGGCCAGCGCGATCGTAGCGTGCGGCCTCGCGCTGCTCATCGTGATCGGCGGAGCCCGTGATGGCATCTGGTACTTCGAGCGCGGGTGGGCAGTGCTTATCGGTGGCTGGTTCGTGGCCGTGTCCATGGCGCGCCCAGCGATGCAGCTGTCCGGGCGGTTACTCGCCGCGGTCATGGGAGCGACTGCTTCGGCGGCTGCGATCCTCGCGGTCCGATCGGGCGCCTGGAGCGTAATCGACTGGGCCGTCACGGATCGCGTCCAAGCTGCCGTTGTCGCAGTGGTGGATGCGGCCGTTCTTTTTCGGGGCGGAGAGACTCTATCGCCGCTCTTGGTCGCGGTGGTGTACCAGACCGCCGACTGGCAGGTATCGCTCTTTCCCGCTTTTACCGCGATCACGTCGATGGGGGCCCTGGCTGCCGCCTGGTGGGCGACCGGAGCTTTTTCCGCCTCGGACGGGCGCACCATTGGACCGATCCGCGACTATCGGTTCAACGACCACTTGGTATGGGTGTTCGTCATCGGACTCGTGTTGATGGTGGTACGCGGAGGCGAACCCCTGCAGCGGGTGGGATTCAACGCCGTGGCGTTCATGGGCGCGCTTTACGCGCTGAGGGGCGCCGCCGTGGTGGTATTCGTCAGCGGGGGGCTTTCGTTCTTGGCCTACCTGCTGACCACGGTCGTCTTTGTCGTTGCACCCGCCGTCGTACTCGGCGGGGCGATGGTAGTGGGGATCGGCGATACGTACCTGGACTTTCGCAAACGCGTCACTGAGCTGACCGCCTGAGATTTTCGGAGGAATACATGAAGCTGATCCTGAAGAAGTCGATCGAGAACCTGGGCGAGGCCGGTGAGGTCGTGCAGGTCAAAGCCGGGTATGGTCGGAACTACCTGCTGCCGCAGGGACTCGCTTATGCAGCGAGCGAGGCGAACATGCGCCGGCTGGAGGAAGAGCAGGCGCGCGAGGAAGAGCGGTCCAAGCGCGATTTCCTAGAGGCTCGTCGCAGGGCGTCGCAGCTCGAAGGCATGTCGCTGACGTTCTCGGCGCGCGCGGCAGACGACGGAAAGCTGTTCGGGTCGGTTACCGGCGCGGACATCGCGGATCGCGCCAATGAGTCGGACCTCGACTTTGAACTCGATCGCAAGACGCTCGTCCTCGACGACCCGATCAAGATGCTCGGCATTCAAGAGGTGGTCGTGCGCCTGCACGCCGAGGTCGAGGCGTCCATCGAGGTTCGAGTGGAGCGAGAGGAGGGGTAATCAGCACGTCTCCGAAGCCGCTCATGTCCAGTGCGGACCCCAAGACCTTTCCCGCCGAAGTCGCTCGTGCGGCCGACGTGGCACTCGAGCGGAAAGCGCACGCGGTTTCAATCCTCGATCTGCGAGGCATTTCGAGCGCGACCGACTTCTTTGTGCTCGCGAGCGGGAACTCGGACGTCCAGGTGAAGGCCATTGCCGAACACATCGTCGCTGAGCTGAAGGGTGAGGGGGCTCGGCCTGAACACGTGGAGGGGATACGAGGTGGCCGCTGGATTCTTCTCGATTACATCGACTTCGTGGTCCACGTGTTCCATCCGCAGGCCCGTGATTTTTATCAACTCGAGAACCTGTGGGGCGATGCACCACGCTGGGATGCGCCCTCCGACGATTAGCCAATCCTGCCCTGGATCGGCGCCCGTCGGTTCGGATCGTGCGACGTCCGTGGCGCTGACCTTGCCATGGGTAGGCTAGTCGCGTGGGAAGCCCTGTCTAGTATGGGTTTTCGGGCGGTCGCGACGTTTGCAACCGCAGCGCTTGCTGTCTACCTTGACGCGGCGCGCGCTATGTGGCCCGCCGGATCCAACCGACAGCCTCCCAGCTATCTCCGCCCATGATCGATTCCCCGGTCTGGAGTACGTTCGACGCGAGCGCGCCGCCGCCCCTCCCCGATCACTCCGCTCGTCCCGGGCGGCTTGTGGCGGTCGTCGCTACGTCAGAAGCCCAGTCCGGGGGATGGGCGCTTGCCACAACGGTCGATCTCGTGAAGTCCTGGGGCGACGAGGGGCACAAGGTCGTGCTCGCTGACTTGGCCCTCGATTCGCCGGAGCTGCATCGTCAGTTGGGCACCGAGAACACCGAAGGTGTAGTGGACACGGTGCTCTTTGGCGCCTCGGTCCGTCGGGTTGCTCGGCCTGCGGAGGAGGGCGCTTACTTCTTCATCACCGCCGGCACCATCGCGGCGGACTCGGCGGCGATCATAGCGAGCGATCGTTGGGCGCGTATCTGCGATGGTTTCGTGGAAGCCGGGGTCACGTTGGTGGCATATGTCGACGGCGCTTCAATCGGGTCTGATGCTGCTCTGGCTCTCGCGACCGACATTGTAGTGCTCGGCTCCGCGTCGGAGCCCATCGAGGACATCGTGGGCAGGGCCACCGCGCCTATCGTCCTGTTCACGGGCCCGGGCGCCGAAGTAGGGTCGGATGCCCTCGCACCAGACGACGAGGACGCGCTTTTCGATCCTCTCCTCCATGCGTCCAGCGACGCGGCTGAAGACGACTCGGTGGTGTCCTCGGTGGACGAGCGGGAGGCGGATCCGCCGCCGCTCGAGCTCACCGGCGTGGACACCTCGGTGCTTGGCGCTGACCAGCACGCAGGCGTTGCCATGTCCGGTGACGACGCCGAGGTGACGCCCGCGAAGGGCGGCTCGAGGGACGCGGTTCTGCTAGCCCTGAGCGTGGTGATTCTCGCGATCATCGCCGCGGGATCCCTTGGCTTGGTCGAGATCCCGCTCCTCTTCCCGGATTCCGCCCCCCCAACGGTTCAGCCGATCTCAGAGCCGGTCTCGCGTTCGGTGCCGGTGCCGGTACCGGAGGCGATGCTCTCGCTCGGCTATTCGGTCACGGTGGGTGCGTACCAGGACGTCTCGGCCGCCGAAGACCGAGCCCAGCTCTTCGCCGAGACCGAGGGTGTATTCGCGGCGATCGCTCCGGTGGCTATCGACGATGCCGTGTTCTACCGGGTCCTCATTGGGCCTGCGACCGATTCCACAAATGCGATGGAGCTCGCGGCCAGGTTGGCCACCGAGACCGGCGCGGACCCATCCGGTTGGGTCGTTCGCCAGACACCCTTGGCGTTCATGCTTGGGGAGATGGCTGAGCTCGATGCTGCGTCACGCAGAGTCGAGGCTCTGGCAGAGCTGGACGTGCCTGCCTACGTGTTGGCGGTGGACTATTCGGATGGCACCACCCGTCATCGGGTATACGCCGGCGCATATCAGGACGAAAATGAGTCAGTCTACTTCCAGCGGCACCTAGAGACGCAGGGCGTGAGCAACGCATCCCTTTCACTGCGAATAGGCCGTATCCCGTGACCACCTCCGCACAGCGCACATGAAGCTACGCTCCCTTCGACTTCACGGATTCAAGTCCTTTGCGGACGCCACAACGATCGAGTTTCACGACGGAATCACCGCCGTTGTAGGCCCCAACGGTTGTGGTAAGTCGAACATCAGCGACGCCATCCGATGGGTTCTCGGTGAGCAGCGTCCGAGTGCGATCCGGGGAGCCAAAATGGAAGAGGCGATCTTCCAGGGGACGGTCGGACGGCGCCCTGTGAACCGCGGCTCCGTGGCACTGACCGTCTCCAATGAGGATGGGGCGCTGCCGGTTCCGTTCGCGGAGGTCGAGCTGGGCCGTCAGGTCTTCCGCGACGGGGGTAGTGAATATTCGATCAACCGCTCCACATGCCGGCTGCGAGATGTGATCGACCTGTGCCGGGATACGGGTCTGGGGGCCAACGCTTATTCGATCATCGAGAACCGAATGATCGACTCGATCCTGTCGGACCGTGCGGAGGAGCGCCGGGCCCTCTTCGAGGAGGCTGCCGGGATCGGCAAGTACAAGGATCGTCGCAAGGCGGCGACTCGTAGGCTCGAGCGAGCCGAGATGGACCTACAGCGACTCGAGGACGTGATCTCCGAGGTGCAGAGCAAGGTTCGTTCGTTGGCCCGGCAGAAGGGGAAGGCCCAGCGCTACCACGAGTACCGTCAGCGGAGACTCGATGTGGAGGTCGCCGTGGTCCGACACCAGCTGGACACATTGAGACATCGCCTAGCCGGTGTGGAAAAGTCGCTCGAAGGTGACGTGCACACCGGTGAGGAGAAGATCGCCGAGCTTCGCGCTGCGGAGGTCGAGTATGAGACGCTCCGCCTCAAGGAAGTCGACGCCGAGAAGGGACGCAGCGGGGCGGCCAAATCGCTGGAGAGTATTCGTGGGCAGCTCGTCACGTGGGAGCGCGACCTCGCCGTCGCCGACGAACGCGCCGTGTACGCCGGCCGCCGCCTCGCTCAGATCGAGGACGAGCGCGCGGAGGCGGTGCAGCAGGCCGAGGGACTCGCTCGAGATGAGGAAGTGCTAGGCGGTGACCGCGATCGGGTCAGCGACGAGTTGGACAGGATTCGGGCGGTGGCTTCCGCTCAGGCGGCTGATGTCGCTCAACTCAGGGACGCGGCGACCACAGCAGGGCAAGCGCAGGAAGCGGTCGAGACTCGAGAGCGGGATCTCGCACGGCGTGGGGCGCAGCTGGAGGGAGATGCGGACGCGTCCGATGCGCAAGCCCAGGAGCTCTCCAGACACTTGGATCGGGTCGCAGAGGAGCTCGACTCTACCGCGGAGACTCTTTCCGAGTTGGAGGCGCAGGGTGACCTGTTCTCAGGCCGGCTCGAGGATCTATCCGCTGCGCTCGACCAAGCGGACGCGCGCGTCATTGAGTGCGCCGCCGACCTTGAAGCAGCCGGCCGGGCGCTCGATTCGGCGCGGACCGATGAGCGCGAAGCCCTGAGTCGCGGGGCCACCTGGACCGCGAAGGTGGCGGCCCTCAAGCTGTTGGAGCGAGACCAAGACGGCGTCGAGCCAGTCGTCCAGGCGGTCCTCGCGCAAGGTGACCGTTCGGTGCATGGTACGCTCGCAGAATTCATCGGGGCTACTGGGGACACGACTGAGCTGGTCGAATCCTACCTGGGGTCATTGACCCGAGCGTTGGTGGTGGAGGACCAGGACACCGTCAAGCGCATGGTCGCTTGGTTCCGGGACGAATGGGATGGCGGGGGCGGGCTCGCGTTGTTGCCCCTCGATGCGGTGCCGGCGCCCGGAGCCGATGCGGCCAGCCCCTTACTCGCTCAAATCCAGCCGAAGGGGGCGGGGGCGGGTTGGGTGCGAGCTCTTCTGGACGGAGTGGAGACCCCGCAAGCCGGGCAGGAGGGGGCTCCGATCACGCATGCCAGCGGTGTCGTCCGCGTCGGTAACCCTGCTGGTGCTTCCGGTATCCTGGAGCGGAAGGAGCAGCTCTGCGGGGCCTTATCGGAGCTCGAGAGCGCCGATGTGAACGAGGAGACCGCGACGAGCGCACGCGAACAGCAGGAGGAGCAGTTCAGCGCGTCTGAAGAGGCATTGCGAGTTGCCCGCAGCAAGAAGCGCGCTGCCGAGGACGACGTGCACAGGGTGCGCTCAGAGCGTGCGGCACAAACTGATCAGCAGAGTCGCGTCGACCGCCTCCGAGATGAGTTGGCCCGCCAGATGGAGGGAGCCAAGGCCGCGCGATCGGGTGCGATCGAGAGGGCCCAAGAGGCGCGGGACGATCGGAGCGTGCTGCTGGAGCAGGAGGACGGACTCTCGGGGGAGCGTGCCACAGCGCGCGAGGCCCTTGAGGAGGCCACGAACGAGTGGGAGAGTGCGAGGGTCGAGGAGGGGCGGATGGCGGTCGACGTGGCGCGTCTGGAGGGTGACGCGACCCGGTTGGCGGAACGCCTCGACGTCGTGGTCGCGGCACTTAGCCAAGCTACGACTCGCGCCGCATCGCTGAACGACGAGGAGAAGCAACTGAAGGGGGAGCAGGCACAGGCCCAAGAGGTGAGAGCGGAGGGCGACGCCGCAACCGAGCGGCTCTTCACGGAGCGCACGACGGCCGAGTCCACCCTCCGCGAGCGTGACGAAGCGCTCGGGGCGGTGGCGGCGGCCCTGGGCGTTTCCGAGAAGCGTGTCCGGGAGGCCCGGACTCAGGAGCGAGCCGGCGCAGACCAGCGCCATGCGCTGGAGCTGGAGCAACAGGAACTGAAGGGTCGCATCGACCGGATTCGCGAGCGGCTCGAGGCGGAATGGGCACGTCCCCTCGAGGCGCTCCTGCAGGACGCGTCGCCGATCAAAGGTGAGCCCGCGGCGCTCGAAACCGAGCTGAACGAGCTGCTTCTGGCGCTCGAGCGCATCGGGCCTGTCAACATGCTCGCGGTGGAGGAGCACGAGGAGGAGAGCGAGCGGCTTGCGTTCATCACGGAGCAGCATGATGACCTGGTCGAGGCTCGGAATGACTTGCGCTCCGCCATCCGGGAGATCAACAAGACCGCTACGGATCTCTTCATGGGCACGTTCGAGGACATTCGCGAGAATTTTCGAAAGACGTTCGTGAGGCTGTTCGAGGGAGGAGAAGCCGACATCTGGCTGCAAGACGAAGACGACCCCCTCGAGTCTCCGATCGAGATCCACGCGTCGCCGCGTGGGAAACGGACCCAGCGCATCGACCTGCTTTCGGGGGGCGAGCGAGCGCTTACCGCGCTCTCGCTGCTCTTCGGGATTTACCTGGTCAAACCGAGCCCGTTCTGCGTGCTCGACGAAGTCGACGCGCCCCTCGACGAGAACAATATCGGTCGGTTCATCAAGCTGCTTGAGGACTTCAAGGCCGAGAGTCAGTTCGTCGTGATCACGCACAACCCCCGCACGATCGAGGCCGCGGATTGGATCTACGGTGTGACCATGGAGGAGCCGGGCGTGAGTACGATCGTCGGGGTCAAGCTCGAAGAGGCCCTCGAGGCCGCCGGGGCTGCCTAGCCGAGGCCTCGATGACCACGGCTTCACGGGTGCTCGTTTGACGCGCGTCACGATTCTCGGATCGGGCACGCTTGTACCGGACCACCTCCGCCACGGGGCCGCTCACGTTGTCGAATCCGACGGTCTGCGACTCCTCATGGACTGCGGCTCCGGGACCCTCCACGGGCTTGCTCGGGGCTCCATCGACTGGACCGCACTCACGCACGTCGCGATCTCCCACTACCACAGCGATCACATCGCTGACTTGTCCTCGCTCATACTGGCGTTCAGGTACGGCTTGGAGACGGAGCGCGCCGAGCCCCTCACGTTGCTAGGGCCGCCGGGCTTCGGTCTGTTCCTGGATGGCCTGGCCGCGGTGTTAGGGGCGCACGTCCTCGAGCCCGGCTTCCCTGTCGACGTTGTCGAACTGGGACCGGGGGACGAGTACCGACACGCGGGGTCGGGGGCGACGATTCATGCCCAGTCCACGCCCCATACCGATGAGTCCGTCGCCTACCGGGTCACGGGCGCCGCAGGCCGAATTGGCTACACGGGAGACACGGGACCTTCCGACGAGGTGGCGCATTTCCTGACCGGATGTCGAGTACTCATCGCCGAATGCGCCCTGACCGACCCGCCAGAGATGGATCTCCATCTCGCTCCCTCGACTCTGGCCCGCATGGCCAACATCGCGGGGCCCGAGCTCCTCGTGATTACCCACGTATATCCGCCGGCTGAGCCGAGTCTGGTGGCAGAACAGCTGGCCGTATGCGGCTACACCGGTAGGGTTGTGGAGGGGGTCGATGGCCTCCAGATCGGCCTCGGCGACGACCTGACCGTAGCCTCACTGGGAACACCTGTTTAGACTCTAGTGGCCCGCGGTCCACGGACTGCAGGCTTTTCGCTTCCCGGGTCCCGTTCGTGAGCTCGATCCATGCTCGTCGTCATGAAGAACCGTGCTTCGCCCGACCAGATCGACGAGGTCGTGCGCGTCATCAAAGACATGGGCTACGACGCCCGACCGATTCCCGGTGGACAACGCACTGCAATCGGTTTGATCGGCAACGACGGTGGCGTGGACTCGGCTCGACTCCAGGGTCTCCTGGGCGTTCTCGAGGTCATTCCGGTCACGCATCCCTACAAGCAGGTCTCGCGCGAGTGGCAGGAGGAGAACACGGTCGTCTCGCTGCCGAACGGCTCAACAGTGGGTGGGGAAGAACTTGTGGTCATGGCCGGGCCGTGCGCGGTGGAAAGCGAGGAACAGATCCTCGGCATCGCTCATCAACTTCGGCGAATGGGCGCTACCGTCTTGCGTGGCGGGGCCTTCAAGCCGCGGACTTCCCCGTATTCGTTCCAGGGACTGGGATTGGAGGGCCTCAAGCTTCTCGCCAGGGCCCGTGACGAAACGGGGTTGGCCATCGTGACCGAGGCGATTGATCCGGATGGCGTGGACCAAGTGGCGGAATATGCCGACATCGTACAAATCGGCGCCCGCAACATGCAGAACTACCCTCTCCTCCGTCGCGCAGGACAGGCCGGGAAGCCGGTCCTGCTCAAGAGGGGCATGGCGGCGACCATAGACGAGCTTCTTTTGGCCGCCGAATATGTGCTCGCCGAAGGAAATCCGGATGTGATCCTCTGTGAGCGCGGCATCCGGAGCTTCGACACGCATACCCGGAACCTCTTGGATCTCACCGCGATCCCGATCGTGAAGTCGTTGTCGCACCTGCCGATCATCGCCGATCCGAGCCATGGGACCGGGGTACGTGCCAAGGTGACTCCGATGGCTCGCGCGGCAGTGGCCGCGGGTGCCGACGGGTTGATCATCGAAGTTCACCCGGACCCGACACGCGCAATGTCCGATGGCGCCCAGTCGCTGTACCCCGAACAATTCGAGGTCCTGATGGAGCAGATTCGGGTCATCGCCACCGCGATCGGCCGCGAAATCACCGCTCCACTCCATGAGGTCGGCGTTACCTAAGACCCAACGTGCCATCGCGGGACACCCTTCGTCGCGCGAGTCTTCGGCTGGTCAGGGCAGACGGAGTCTCATGGCGGAATCGGCGGGGTAAGGGGGGCACGCACCCCACGAGCTGGGCCGGAGGGGGGAGCGGCTCGCGGAGTGCTATCTCCGAGGTCGTGGCTGGAGCATCCTCGCACGTAACTACCGTTTCGGACGCCGGGAGATCGACCTCGTGGTTCGCAGGGGTGACCTCGTGGTCTTCGTCGAGGTCAAGACGCGGGGAGGCACGGGCTACGGGGGGGCGGCCGCAGCGATCAATTGGTGCAAGCGCCGCGAGATCGAAGTGGTCGCCGCCGACTACCTCTTCCGAAACCGCCTGGGCGACGTCTCGGTCCGTTTTGATGTGGTCGCGATCGAGGCAGTCATGAGTCAAGGGGGGGGCGGCTCGAGCACATTGAAGATGCTTGGCGCATCGACTGGGGTTGAGCGCGTGCTCTTTGGGGGCGCCGCCCTTTGGTGCCGAGGGGCCTGTCTCCTTGAAGTCCCGCGGTGACTGGAATAGCTTCCGGCTTGCCCCAGGTCCGCAGGGCGAAAGCTCACGAATCCCGTCAGGACCCCGCAGGTAGCAGCGGTAAGTGCGGTGATCGTCGCTGCGGGTCGCCTGGGGCATTTTTTACCTCCCGGGGCTTTATCTCCCTGTCGGAGGTTCTCGGCTACCCTGGTTCTGCGAGCACGCTAACTCTTTGGCCCACACAGCCTTAGCCCGGAAGTACCGACCGAAGTCGTTCGCGGATGTAACGACACAGGAGCACGTTTCCGAGACGCTCAGGCGGGCCATCTCAACCGGACGTGTGGGTCACGCCTATCTGTTCTGCGGCCCACGTGGAGTGGGCAAGACGACCCTCGCACGGGTGCTTGCGATGGCGTTGAACTGCCCGGATCGGACGGCTGAGGGCGAGCCGTGCGGCGAATGCGAGAGCTGCACCCGAATCTGGGGGGGGCACACCGCACTCGACGTGGTCGAGATCGATGCCGCCTCGAATCGGGGTGTGGACGATGCGCGAGATCTGAGAGAGCGAGCCATGTATGCGCCGTCAGCCGACGGCAGGCACAAGATCTACATCGTGGACGAAGCTCACATGCTCACGCGCGAGGCCTGGAACGCTCTGCTGAAGATTATCGAGGAGCCTCCACCCCGTGTGATCTTCGTGTTCGCAACGACCGAGCCGCAGAAGATTCAGCAGTCGGCGGCGCCAATTCTTTCACGCTGCCAGCGATTCGACTTCCGTCGCATCGGGATCATGGACATCGTCTCGCGCCTGGGCGTCGTGCTGGAGCATGAGGGCATGAAGGCCAGCCCGGACGCGCTCCGCCTGATCGCCCGTAAGGCCGACGGTGGGATGAGGGATGCTCTGTCATTGCTGGATCAAGTCATCGCGTTGACCGGGGGTGACGTCGAGGCCGACGCGGTGCGCCGCGTGCTCGGCCTCGTGGAAGAGGAGCGCTACGTAGAGTTGCTCGACATCCTCTCAGGAGAGCAGCACGCCGAGGTCTTCGGGCTCGTCGAGCGGCTCGTGGATGAGGGGTATGATCTGGTTGAGTTCTACCACGGCCTGCTCGATGTGCTGCGCACCGTTCTCAGGCTTCGTCTCTCGCCGGACGCCGAGCTGGATCTTCCCCCAGAGCTCCACGATCAGTTCGCCGAGCGCGCGGCTCGTTTCGAGGCGGAAGATCTCGTACGCATGCTTGCCGCGGCGGCCGAACTCGAGGCGCAGGGGAGCTTGAGGCGTAGTCCAAACCCCCGCGTTCTCATTGAGATGCTGCTGCTACGCCTGAGTTACATCGACCGCACGGTAGCGATTGAGGAATTGATCTCCGCGCTGGGTGGCGCACCACTGTCGTCGGGCAGCGCGGGAGCTGGCGGGGAGGGTGGGGCAGGTGGTCCAGGCGCCCGTAGTGGGGCAGGGGCCAGCGCTCCGACGCTGTCTCAGCCGTCCAGAGCACCTGCGGACCAGCCCGCGCTCGACTTGGCCAAAGGCCCTCCGGCCGCTCCCTCGGCGACCGAAGAGCCAGCGAATGTGATTACGCCGGCGTCAGGGGTCGCTGAGGCCTGGGTTCAATGGTTGGATGCGGGACGTCGGGTGCCCAAGGGTCTCAGCGCGTTTCTTCGCTCGGCGCATGTGGTCGAATTGCCGGACGGAACGCTCGAGGTCACGCCGCTGCCGGGTCCGGCAAGCGAGCGGCTGGGACAACCGGCTGTCCTGAGGGAAATCGGCAGCGCCCTCGAGCCACACCTCGGGAGGCCGGCCAGCGTGGTGTTGGGGGAGCCTTCACCGGGACCGTCGAACGGGGAGCGCCTCACCGAGGAGATCGTCCGTGAAGACACGCTCAAAGCGTTGTTTCACCAGGAACCCCGCCTGGAACGAGCGGTAGAAGAACTCGACCTCGAGTTGATGGACTAGCGGCGCTTCGCCGCACGTACCCAGACGAAGAATTCATGGACAACATTCAGCAACTCATGCAGCTGGGCCAGCAAATGCAGGCCAAGATGACCGAGCTTCAGGAGTCCCTGAATGAGAAGCGGATTTCGGCGTCTTCGGGAGGCGGGATGGTAACGGCTACGGTCGACGGCAAGGGCGCGGTGAAACAAGTCGAGATCGACCCCACCTGTGTCGACCCTAGAGACGTAGAGATGCTCGAGGACCTCGTCCTCGCGGCGGTCAGCGAAGCGCAGGGAAAGGCGCAGGTCGAGTATGAGGGCGAGATGCGGAAAGTCACCGGGGGCCTCCCGATGAATATTCCGGGCCTCCCCAAGCTGTTCTGACCTCGTCGCCCGGGGTGTCACCGTCGTGTCGGTGATCGATCAGCTCACGGGAGAGCTATCTCGGTTACCCGGAATCGGTCAGCGCACAGCTCTCCGGTTGGTTCACCACCTCATGAAGGGATCGAAAGAAGACACGCGCAGGCTCGCCCGTTCGGTGGTGGCTCTGGCGGACCGCATCCGACCTTGCGACACGTGCGGCAACTTCTCTGAGCACGAACTTTGCGAAATCTGCGCGAACCCGCGGCGAGATCAATCGGTCCTCTGTGTAGTTGAAGAGGCATATCAGGTCGGTGCGATAGAGAGAACCGGTGAGTTCAGAGGCCGCTTCCACGTGCTCGGCGGCCGGCTTTCTCCGCTGGACGGGATCGGGCCCGACGAGTTGAACATCGTGGGACTGCTGGAGAGGATTCGCGGTTCGGGCGGGGGAATCGAAGAGGTGATTGTGGCGACCAACGCGAGTGTAGAAGGCGATGCGACGGCGGTCTATCTAGAGCACGAGATTCGGCCCCTCGGCCCGAGGGTCACGAGACTCGCTCGGGGGATACCCGTGGGCAGCGACCTGGAGTACGTGGACGGCACGACGATCGCCCAGGCGTTGGCTGGGCGTCGGGAGCTAGGTGTATGAGCAGCAAGTTACGAACGGCCGGCATCACCGTGCTCGCTGCGGCGGCGGCGGGCGCAATCGCTGCGCTGATTATCCGTGACCAGATCACGCGGCATAAACGAGATTTGTTCAGCCCACGCGCGCTCCGACGACTCGCAGCTCTGGGGCACGTGGCCAAAGAGCCGGCCTCGATCGACACGATCCGCCTGTTGCGGGACTTCATGACCTGGGAGCCGCGTCGGATGCTGCGCGAACGAGCCGCGTCGATCGTGGACCGAATGGAAGAAGAGGCCGCCGCGATTGGATCCGCTCCGACAGCTGAAACGGCGTGAAAGCAGTGCGCTTGCCTGATCCTCTGGGGAGAGGCCCGGTGTCCGAAGACCGCCTCACGCTCCCCAACATCATCACCGGTGCGCGCATCGCTGTGTGCCCGGCGATCTTCTTCCTGGCGATCTCGCCGGCCATGGACGTCCGGTTTTGGGCCTTTGGCCTGTTTGTTGTCGCGGCCCTTTCCGACATCTGGGACGGCTATCTAGCTCGGCGATACGACCTCATTACCGACATCGGGAAGCTTCTCGACCCTGTTGCTGACAAGCTCCTGGTTGCCTCCACATTCATCCCCTTCTTTCTGATCTCCCACCGGGATGTCGGCGCCGAGCTGGTTCCTGGGTGGGGCGCCCTGCCGCTGTGGGTCTTGATCGTCATTTTCGGCCGGGAACTGTTCATGACCCTGTTCCGGCAGTATGCCGTCGGGCAGGGCGTCGTGATTCCAGCCGGCAGGTCGGGGAAGCAAAAGGCTCTGCTTCAAGCGCTGTTCATCGGCGGACTCCTGCTCTGGTATCCCCTTCGCATGCTGGCGAGCGCGCGAGCTTGGGACGGAGGACTATGGACGTTCTGGGAGCAGTTACACACGACCTGGATCGAGGTCACGCTCTGGCTGGCACTGGTCCTGACCATCTACTCCATGATCGATTACCTGTGGTCGTACAGGTCGCTCGTGGGCGTGCGGAGCTAGTGCTCTGCACACCGACGTGGCGTTCCGAAAGAGTCTCGGGGCACCGCACTAGGTGTCCGGTAAGGAGTCGACTGGGCTCAGCGGTGCTCCTCTCGCCGCGATCGTAAGCGTCGGCAACGAACTGCTGTTTGGGGAGACCGTCGACACGAACGCCGCCTGGCTGGGTCGTGTGCTCGCAAGGACGGGCGTTTCCGTGGTCCGCCGGTTTACGGTCGGAGACGTCCGAGAGGCGATTCAGGGCGCTGTGGCCGCCGCGACTGGGGCGGCGGAACTCGTCATCGTTTCGGGAGGGCTCGGGCCAACGGCCGACGACATCACCCGAGAGTCTGTGGCGGCGCACTTCGGACGCCCTCTCCACCGAGACCCAGAGCTCGTCGATGCTCTGACGGAGCACTTCCTGTCTCGGGGCTACTCGAGTCTGCCGGCCACGAACCTCTCCCAATGTGACGTGCCTGAAGGTGCTCGGATCCTGCGGAACCCTCTTGGGATGGCCCCCGGACTCGCGATCGTCCACACGGGAGGGGTCGTGGCTCTCCTGCCCGGCGTTCCCGAGGAACTCCGGCGCATCTACAGTGGGGATCTCAGCGACCTCGTACAGGCGCACTTCGGGGGACGGATGCTACCTGTGGAGCATCGTATGATGCATCTGACCGGCATTCCCGAATCGCGGCTAGGGGAGCTGGTCGAGGAGACACTCGCTGCGGATCCGGACCTCACACGGGCGGCCGAGCATGTCTCCATCGCCTACCTGCCGGACCTCAGGGGCGTGGACATACGGCTCTCCGCCAGGGGGCGCGAAGCGACCGACACGAGCAGTGCGCTGGATCGGCTCGAGCGCGGGCTCGACCACGTGCTGGCGAAGTGGCGCTTCCGATCCGAGAGCGGCGATCTGGCCGAGGCGGTCGTGGATGTGCTTCGTTCTCAGGACATGACGTTGGCCACCGCCGAGAGCTGCACTGCGGGACTGATCGCGAAGCGGCTGACCGACCATGCAGGCGCCTCTGACGTCTTCATCGGTGGGGTCGTGGCGTATCACGATTCCCTCAAGACGGACGCCCTGGGGGTATCTGAGGAGGCGCTCGAGCGGCACGGTGCCGTGTCTGAGCCCGTCGCGATTCAGATGGCTCGTGGTGTGGTGGAGCGGTGCGGAGCAGATGTGGGGTTGGCCGTGACCGGTGTCGCCGGACCGGGCGGCGGGTCCGTCGACAAGCCCGTGGGGCGTGTCTGGCTTGCAGTGTCGATAGGCTCCGAGGTGACCGCTCGCAGCTTCGATTTCATGGGTGATCGCACTGCCATTCGGGAGCGAGCGGCACAGGCCGCCCTCGCGCTCGTCCTGCGCGCGATCGAACAACGCCGCCCGAGGGCCTGAACGGACGGGCGCCCGCGTTGTAACTTGTAGCCCGGCCTGAATCCGTCTGAGAAAACAAAACAATGACCGAACCCGTATCGCAGGGCGATGAGCTAGACCCTCCTGGGGCCGAGGACCCGGTCGCCGATGAGACTTCTGGAGAGGCGATGTCGTCAGATGAGGGCATCCCGCAGCGCGGTGAACCCGACGTCGAGGACGAGGATGCGAGCGGCTCACCGGATGATTCGGCTGTGGAATCCGAGGTGGAGGCAGACTACCCGGGTGAGGGTCCGGCCGACTCGGGTGACGCCGTCGACGGAGGTAGTCTCCAAAGGGACTTCGACGCCCTGAACGACCGGCACCTGCGCTTGGCCGCGGAGTTCAACAATTTCCGCCGCCGAAATGAGCAGGAGCGTCTCGAGTCTTGGGCCCGGGCACAAGCGGACCTCCTGGAGGGAGTTCTCGATGTACTCGATGACCTGCATCGCGTGGCGGAGCTCGATCTGAGCAACGCGACCGTACAGGCGATCATGGAGGGCATCGACCTCGTCGAGAAGAAGTTCATGCGTATGCTGGGTGATACGGGCGCGGAGGTCATCGACCCACAGGAAGGTGTGTTCAACCCCGAGATCATGGAGGCGATGATGCGCGTGCCGACAGACCTCCCGGAGCTGGACGACACCGTGGCCCAGGTCTTCCAGAAGGGGTACACGCTCAAAGGGATCCTCGTCCGGCCTGCCCGGGTGAGCGTCTACAACCACGGCTGAGGGACTGACCAGGAATGGCCGCTCCCAAGAAGGATTTCTATAAGATCCTAGGCGTAGCTGACAAGGCGACGCCGGACGAGATCAAAAAGGCGTACCGGAAGCTCGCCAAGCAGTACCATCCAGATGCGAATCACGGCGACAAGAAGGCGTCTGAGCGCTTCAAGGAAATCGGCTCGGCCTATTCGGTCCTGAGTAATCCGACCAAGCGGAAGCAGTACGACCAAATGCGGCGGCTCGGCGCTTTCGGGTTCGGTACAGGTCGGCCCTCTCCCGGCGGAGCAGGAGGACCGGCCGGAGATCCCACCTTCTCGTTCGAGGACCTGCAGGGCGGGTTCGGCAACATCTCGGACCTCTTCAGCTCGCTCTTCGACCTGGGCAAGAAGGGGCCGCCCGGGGCCTCGAAGACGACTCGACAGAAGGGCCAGAACGTCGAGTATGTCGTCGAGATCCCCTTCCTGACTTCCGTGCGAGGTGGGAAGGTCTCGGTGGATGTTTCCATCACAGAAGACTGCACCACGTGCGGGGGAAACGGAGCGAAACCGGGCACCGAGCTGCGACGGTGTACCGAGTGCCAGGGTTCCGGCGACATCTCGTTCGGCCAGGGCGGCTTCGCCGTGAAGCGTCCGTGTCCGGCCTGCTTCGGGAGAGGGACGATTCCCGCGTCGCCCTGCCCGTCATGCGCTGGACGCGGTGCAGTCCGTCAGCAGCAGAAGCTCCAGATCAATGTTCCGCAGGGTGTCGAGACCGGGTCCAAGGTCCGCCTCACCGGTCAGGGAGAGAGGGGTCAAGGAGGGGCTCGTCGGGGGGACCTCATCATCACCTTCAAGGTGAAGCCACACAGGTTCTTCGCTCGGAAGGGGCTGGACATCCACGTCGGGGTACCCATCAACATTGCCCAGGCGACGCTCGGCTCTAAGGTCAAGGTCCGCACGGTCGGTGGGAAGAAAGTGGTCCTGACCATTCCCATGGGCACGCAGTCGGGGACGAAGTTCCGGATTCGTGGGCATGGCGTGAAGAAGGGTGACCGCGTTGGCGACCAGTACGTGGAGGTCGCGATAGAGGTGCCCGACGAACTCAGCGCCAAGGAGCAGAAGGCGATGGAGGAGTTCGCCGCGGCGACAGGGCTAAAGCACTAGGGAGAGGCTCCCCAGTGTCCTGAGAAGTTCGCCGGCGTTGATCTCGCCGGCTTGATCGTCTCGCCATCGGCACCAGCGCCAGAAGACCTTTCGCGCGCCTTCGCTCAAACGGCCTGTCGGGAGCTAGCGCTCACGATTCGGCCGCCGCCGAGCACGTGGTCGTGGTCGTCGAACAGGACCGCGGACTGTCCCGGCGTCACGGCGGCCTGCGGCTCGTACAGCTCCAGGGTCAGCGTCTCGCTCGCATCGGTGACAACCGCGCGCACCGCTTGGGCCCGGTGACGAAGCTGCACCCATGTCTCCTCCCCAATGGGCGGTGGGTCCCGCAACCAGTTCAAGCCTCCGACCAAGACGACGTCGTCGAACAGTTCGTCGTGAGACCCCACCACGACCTCACGGGTCGCGGCGCGGACCTCGAGGACGTACAAGGGTTCGCCGAATCCTCCCCCGAGCCCCTTTCGCTGACCGACGGTGAAGCCGGCGTATCCATTGTGCTCGCCCACGACCTCCCCTGATCGGCGCACGAGAGAGCCTGGAGTAAGCGCCGGATGCAGTGGGCTCAGTCGCTTCTTGAGCAGGTCGCGGTAGTCGCCCGTCGGGACGAAGCAGATCTCCTGTGACTCGGGCTTGTCTGCCGTGACGAGCTGGTGCTGGCGGGCTCGTTCTCGCACCTCGACCTTAGTGAGTTCGCCGATGGGGAAGAGGAGCCGAGGGAGAAGTGACGGTGGAAGGCCCCACAGGAAATAGGACTGATCCTTGTCCGGATCACTCCCTCGCGTCAGTGTGGACCCTGCCTCAGTGTGTGACACTCGCACATAATGTCCGGTTGCGATGCGATCACAATCGAGGGCTGCTCCGCGCGCGAGGAGGTCCCTGAACTTGGTGTTTCCGTTGCAGCGCACGCAGGGGTTAGGCGTCCTTCCCTGAGCGTATTGCTCCACGAAATCGTCGATCACGTCCCGCGTGAAATCCTCTTCGACATCGAACACGTAGTGGGGGATGTCCAGTGCTGCCGCCACGCGCTTGGCGTCCATGATCCCGTCGAGTCCGCAGCAGGTCTTTGAGTGGGCAGGGGTCTCTGAGAAGCAGAACGTCTTCATCGTCACGCCGATCACGTCGTATCCCTGCTCGACGAGGAGCGACGCAGCGACGGACGAATCGACCCCGCCCGACATCGCGACCAGTACCCGGCTCACGAAACCGCCTGCAGCGCTCTGAGCCGCGTCACAACCACCGTAAGAGTCGTGATGGCCTGATCCAGATCCGCCTCGGACGTGTGCCGTCCGAGGGACAACCGCACCGTCGCGCGGGCGTCGTTCTCCCCGTACAGAGCCGAGATCACATGACTTCCCCCGCCGGCTCCGCTTGCGCACGCCGATCCGCCGGATGCAGCGACTCCCTCGACGTCGAGCGCCGAGAGCAGGGCCGCTCCGTCCACCCCCTCAACGCCAAGGCTCGAGATGTGCGGAGCCCGCGGCCCGGCACCGCCGTTGATGCGCGTTGTGGGCAGCGCCTCGAGAACACCGCTCTCCAGTCGGTCACGGAGAGCGCCTAGGCGCTGCGCGCTCGCGTCTCGTTCTGAGGCTGCCAGGTGCATCGCACACGCGAGACCGACGGCGCCGGCGACATCCTCGGTTCCGGGGCGTAACGCCCGCTCCTGGCCTCCTCCATGAAGCAGCGGAGACAACTCCACGCCCTCACGAACGAACAAGAGGCCTGTACCCTTCGGCCCGTAGATCTTGTGGCCGGTTACGGTCAGGAGATCGACGGGCGCTTCGGTCACGTCAACCGGCAGGGTGCCAAAGGCTTGGACCGCATCCGTATGCATGACCGAACCGCCGCCCCGCACGATCTCGGCGATCTCAGGCACGGGCAACACCGATCCCGTCTCATTGTTCACCCACATCGTAGAGACGACAGCCGGGGCATCGCCAAGCGATTCTCGCAGCTGATCCAGGTCCACCCTGCCGTCGTCGGACACCGCGAGCTTGACCAGGGTCGCCTCCCCCCGCTCCGCCAGCCGCTCGGCGGCCGCATGGACTGCGTGGTGCTCGACGGCGGTGATCACGACCGTGGGAGTATGCCCGCGTGCACGGAGCGCCGCACAACTGCCCAATACGGCAAGGTTATCGGATTCGGTGCCGCCCCTCGTGAACAAGATCTCTCCGGCCTTCGCACCAAGGGTCGCCGCGGCCACATGACGTGCTTCTTCCAAGGCGGCCGAAGCGGTCCGGCCCCATCGGTGTAAGCTCGACGGATTCCCAAATGCGGAGTCGAGAAGCGGAGACATCGCTTCCTGTACCTCCGGGCGCATCGGCGTGGTCGCCGCATAATCGAGGTAGACCGGCTGCATGCTTCTCGCTCGGCTGTCGCTCGTGTTGCTGGGATCGGGACGGCCCCTAAGTTAACCGTCGCTCAGCCAGCGCCTACACCCCCGAAGTCGGAGCCTCGATGACCCGTACCGCACCGCCGTTTCCGGCCGGCCAGCCGACCTGCTTTCGCTCGACCGTCCACGGAACCATCTTTGCGGGGCGCGACCGTCACCTCGAGGAGGTCAGCGACGGTGATACTCTGCGACTCGTCGCCGACCCGCCGGTGCAGGGTGACCCGGAAGTGTGGGTACACATCGAGGCTGGTGATCCCATCGGACACCTTCCGCCCGAGATCGGTCGGTGGCTGTGGCCCTGGATGCTCGGCGGTGGAATCGCCGAGGCTCGTGCGCTCAGGGTCAGGGGCGCTGAGGTGCCGTCGTGGAGGCGGGTCGTCCTAGAAGTTGTGTGCCGGACGTCGTCACCGGACCCAGATCGCGTTCCGGTGCTGGATTGTCCGAAGCCGATTGGGCGCTGAACTAGAAGGTCGCAACACCCAGGTCCGACAGGTCTCCGACCTTCGAGCGCCTCGTCGACGCGGTACGGCTCTCCGAACGGCACCCGAATCAACGATCCGTAGTGAGCGAGCTGATGACGAATCTGGTCGACCAGCGGCCGGTCGCCTCCCGGGAAGACCTCCCCGGCCTGCGTAATCCCCTCGAACTGTGAAGAGTAAGCGGCGACGGCGTCCAGCTTCTTGTCGATCTCGGCCGAGACGTCGATGACGAAATCTGGCGGGCCGGCGTCCTCCCGGAAGGCCGTTGCGTACACGAGCTTGAGCGGCCGAAAGGGCTGCCCCTCGATGTCGAGCTTCTTCAGCCCGCTGAGGAAGCAGGCGTCGCGTACGAGCTCCGAAGCGATGCGATGATCGCGATGCCGACCGACCCGCCAGTGAGTAATAACCACTCGCGGGCGTAGCCTACGCAGATGCTCGGCCACGACGTGCCGCGATTCGTTGTCGTTCTCCAAGGCTGAATCGGGAAGGCCTGCACAACGCCGTTCGGCCAGGCCCATGATGGCCGCGGCCGCTGTGGCCTCTCGAGCTCGGAGCTCCACTGAGCCCGCGCTGCCCATCTCACCGGCGGTGAGATCGAGGACCCCCACGCGGCGACCTAGAGCCGCACTCTTCAGGAGCGCACCGCCACAGAGAAGCTCCGCGTCGTCCGGGTGGGCCATAATGGCCAGGACGTCGAGGGGCAGTGTCACGTTCAACTCGCGCGGTGGTGGGTCACTCGTGGCGCAGCGCGTCGACCGGATCCAATCGGCTCGCGCGCATAGCGGGAAGGAGGCCGAAGAGCATGCCGGTTATCGATGCCATGGTCAGGCTCGCGACGACCGCCCAGAAAGGGATCTTCGCCGGCAGTGGAGTCCAGGTGGCGACACCCAGCGCAAGACCCCACCCCATGAGCATTCCCACTGCAGCCCCCATCGATGTCAGCGCGGACGCCTCCACCAAGAACTGCCAGAGGATCTCCCGCCTCGTAGCCCCCAACGCCTTGCGAACGCCGATTTCGCGAGTTCGCTCGGTGACGCTGATGAGCATGATCCCGATCACCCCCACACCACCGACCAGGAGGCCCGTCGACGACAGGGCGAACATCACCAGGAAGAAGACGGCGGTGAGCTGGTTGAACAGGTCCAGAATCTGGGCCGACGCGAGAAGAGCGAAGTTGTTTTCGTCTCTCGGGCCGAGTCCTCGCGAGCGCCGTAGCGCCGCGATCACGTCGTCTTGAGCCCGCTGCGTCGATACGGAGTCCTTGGGCACGACCAAGATCAACGCCTGCCACATCGACTGCCGCAGCCTCCTGTTCGCCGCCGTATACGGTACTATCGCCCAATGCTTGACGGCGCTCGTGAAGATGTTGGCTTCGGGATCGAAGACGCCGACGACCGAAAACGGCTCCTGTGTACCTCGCCACGAGTTCAGCAGGCGGATCCGCTTCCCAATCGGGTCTCGTGCCCCGAACAGCTCCGTGGCCAACTCCGACGACAGGACCACGACGGCACGATTTTGCGTCACCTCCTGCGGAGTGAAATCCCGCCCTGAGGTGAAGTTCCCGACGGTGTATGCAGGCCACCCAGCCGAGTAGGCGTTGGACTGCACGTTCTTGACCGTATGTCCCTCGAAATCCATGTCGATGGAGAAGCTGAAGTTGAACAGGGCCTCCTCCACCGTCGGGAGTTTCGCGATCATGGCGGCTTCGTCGGCCTGAACCTGCGGCTTGTTCCACCATGGAGGGCGGTTGTTTCCGGAGTCAGAGATCCGTACCGCGGTGAAGTCGAAGCGCATCACCATGAAGTTGTTCGGCCCGCCGGACTCGAAGGCCTCCATCACGCTCGAGCGGATTCCGGTGATGAGCGCCGACAACGCCACGACGACCGAGACGCCGACCGCGACCCCCAGAATGGTCAGCATGGAGCGAAGCATGTTCGCACGCATGGCGTCGAAAGCGATCTTGAGGCCTTCGATCAGCGAGGTCAGGCCTGAGGCTCCCCGGTCCCTCCCTCGGTCCGTTGGGTCATTCATACCGTAGCGCGTCCACTGGATCGAGTTTCGAGGCCTGCGACGCGGGGTATACACCTGCAACAATGCCAACGCTGACACCGAGGAGCAGTCCGAGCGACATCCATTTCACGCTTACGGCGGCAGGCATTGGCGAGACCGCCGCGATCAGCGTCGCGATGCCTACTCCTGCAGCGACTCCAAAAATTGCACCGAAGGTCGCGAGTGTTGCAGACTCGATCAGAACCTGTGTCATGATGTCCCGCCGTCGTGCTCCGAGGGCCTTGCGAACTCCGATCTCGCGGGTGCGCTCCATGACCGACACCAGCATGATGTTCATGATGACGATGCCGCCGACGACGAGCGAGATCGCCACGAGACCGGGCAGCGCCGTAAAGAGTATCTTGGAGATGTTGTCCCAGAAGCTGATCGCGTCCTCGGCCGTCTCCACTGCGAAGTTGTTACGCTCGGACGGACGGAGCCGGCGGCGGGCACGCATGATACCCACGATCTCCGCCTGGGCCTCTCGGAGCCGATCGGGATCCAACGGTTGAACGATGACCTCGCGGACTACGCCTCTCGGGTTCGTCACCGCCTGGATGGGCGAACGGGCCGGGGCTACCGCGAAGTTGTCGAGCGACTGCCCGAAGATCGAGCCGCGCTCTTCGAGAACGCCGATGACCCTATAAGGAAAGCCACGGAACCGCACCGTTCGGCCGAGTGGGTCCAGGTCCTCGAAGAGGACTTCCGTGGTCTCGGACCCAAGCACTACGACAGGGATGCCGGCGTCCGCCTCCTGCTGAGTGAACGCCCTGCCTCGCGCGAGCGTGAGGTCTCGGATCGGGAAGATCTCCGGAGAAGCGCCTGTGACGCGAACTCCGGTGGCTGTGCGCCCGTTGTCTCCGACCGCGGTCGCGCCCGCTACGCTCTCGACGGCGATGCGCGCGGGGATCCTCAGTTGGTTGCGGATCGCCTCGGCATCCTCGTAACGCAGCCTCGGGTCTCGCATGCGCGCCCGCCACTCTTCCTCATCGCTGTTCACGTCGCCTTCCGGCCAACGCCGCAACGTGACGGTGTTGAGACCGAAGACCTGAGTGGTGACCTCTTCGCGAACGTAGCGATCGAGCCCCTCCACAACCGTCACGACGACGATGAGGAACATGACGCCCATGATGATGCCGATCAGGCTGAAAAAGGTCTTCAGTCGCTCCGTGCGGAGCTGGTGCATCGCGAGCCGGACGCCTTCCCAGACTTGCATGCTAGACTCTCAACCTCTGCCGCCAGCCCGGCACGTCAGTTGACGACCCGTCCGTCGGACTCCTTGACTTGATCACCATCCACCAGTTGGCGAATCATCTGATACGGTCCAGCCACCACGGTATCGCCGACCTCGGCACCCCAAAGGATCTCGAAGTACTCCTGTCCCGCGATCCCGAGCCCCACGGCTGTGAAGGTCACCACGCCGTCCGAAACCACGAACACGCCCTCGAAGTCCTCGGGTTCGTCGTCCCCGTCCGATGCATCGCCGGCTGAGTCGGCCTTTGCCTCGCGTACTGTCACCGCGATGATCGGCACCGAAAGGACTTCGCCGCGGACTTCGGTCACAATGTCGGCGGTCGCCGACAGATCTGGACGCAGTAGCGCATCGGTCGCGTCGAGTGTGATGACCACCTCGAAGTCGATCGCGGCCTGCTGGCCGGCCGCCTGCGCGGATGGCGGATTGATCGCGGAGTTCCCGATTTCGGTTACGCGGCCGGTGAACTCCTCGTCCGCGAAAGCGTCGATTCGGATATCGGCGCTATCCCCCAGCTGGATCTCGGGCACATCCGTCTCGTCGACCTGCACGACCACCTCCATGACCGATAAGTCCGAGATGGTGAGCACCAGCGAGCCGGGGTTGTTCGTCGTCCCGATGATGACCGTCTCCCCTTCCTCGATGTTCAAACGCGTGACACGCCCGTCCATCGGTGCGATGAAGACTGTCTTGGACAGCTGCTCCTCGGCTTCCTCGACGGCCGCCTGTGCCTGTGCCACGCCATACCTCGCCGAGGACAGCGTCGCCTCGGCCACCTCGACGTTCGTGGCGGCGTCGTCCACCTGCTGTGGGCTCGTGAGCAGCGAGTCACGCGCCCTGAGAGCAAGGAGGCGATCGAGGTCACGCTGCGTACGCAGGAGGTTCGCGCGCTGCTGATCCTGTTGGGCCTGGGACTGAGCGAGGGATGCTTCCGTCTGAGCAAGGGCGGCCTCGTACTGGTCGGGCTCGAGCCGCAAGAGCACCTGGCCGGCCACCACGTCGTCCCCCTCGTCGACAAGCAGCCGTTGGACTCTGGCGGTGACGTCCGAGCTGATATTGACGGTCCGTCGCGCACGAATGTTGCCACTCGCGGTCACGAGCTCGACGAGGTCTCGTCGAGCGATTTCCTCCATCCGGACCTCGACGCCGCCGGTACCTGCCCTGGTGGCTTGAAGGGCGGCCGCGGAACTGAGCGCTACCACTACGATGATCCCGATGATGACTTTTGTTCGCGTCTGCATGTCTGGTGCTGTCCCTTATTCCTTCAGGTCAGTTTCGCAACGAGGCGCCCAAAAGGGTCTCGAGGCTGGTAACCGAATCGTGGTATGCGAATACGGCGAAGAGGCGGTCACGATCTGCCGCGGCGAGCAGTGTCTGTGCATCGATGAGCTCGACAAACGTGATCGCGCCCAGCTGGTACCGTTCGCGAGCGAGGCGCAGCTGCTGATCCGATAGAGCCCTGTTGCGCTCTTCCAGAAGGGCGCTCTGATACGCTGTTCGAACGTTTGCGAGGCCGATGGACAAGTCGGCCTCCAGGGCGAGCTCCTGCTCTCGTACCTGTTGCCGCAGGTCGTCCCTTTGAAGCCTCGCCGCCTGCATGTTCCGCTCGCGGTTGAGTCCCTGGAAGATCGGGATCGAGACTCTCAGCGAGACGCTCGGGGGTGACCCCTGGAAGTTGAAGGGGAAGACGTCGTTCTGGCCGATGATCGACTGCAGGCGATCGTCGGTGAAGGCAAACCGTGAGCAGTCGAGTGCTGGCAGGGGCTGCGCCAACCGAGAGTAGAGGTCGTTGGTCTGCACGCACTGGGCTACCTGAGACGCCACTTGCCCCTGAGACTGAGTGATCTGCGAGTCCGTATTGCTGGCTTGCCTCGTAAACCCGCTCCAGCCCGTCGTCAACGTAAGCGATGGGAAATAGGCCGAGCGGGCCGAGCTGATGCCGATCTCCGCAGACTCTCTGGAACGGCGGCGTGCCTGAAGCGTGGGGTTTTGGGTGAACGCCATATCCGACAGCGTCGCCAGATCCCAGGTCGGCTCCGTGAGCGTGAATGTGGTGCTCAGCTCGAAGTCCTGGTTCACCGGCAACCCCAACTGCTGCAGGAGCCGCATCTTGGACGTGGCCACGAGGTTACTGGTCTGTAGAACCGTGACCTCCGAGCGCCCCACCTGCACCTCTGCTTGCCCCACGTCGATGGGCGTCACCGATCCGACCTCGAGTTGCCCCTGTGCAAGCCTGAGGTTGAATCGATTGTTCTCGAGCTGCAGCTCGGCGAGCGTCAACGCCTCCTGCTGTCGGAGCAGCTCGAGGTATCCGTTCGTGACGCCAGATACGACCGTGGCCTCCGCGATTCCGATTTGTGCGACCGTTACTCCCCGTTGCGCCTTCGCCTGCGACGGTCCCTTTAGTCGAGCCCAGTCCAGCGCGTAGCTGAAGTTCAGGTTGTAGTTGGATGAGTAGTAGGACGGCTGGTTGCCAAATCCCAGGTCCCCAAGCGTCAGGCTACCGAACTGCTGGTCTCCCGTGCCTTGCCAGGAGATTCCCGATCCTGCAGAAGCGGTAGGGAGTAGGGCCCCGTACGCTTGCCGCACATCCCAGTCCGCGAGGGCCTCGTCATTCTTCGTCTGCAAGAAGCCCGGATTGTTCTGCCGCGCGATGTCGAGCGCTTCCTCGAGAGACATTCGGGCGGGCACGGCCTGCTGGGCGCTGACCGCTGTGGGCGCGACCACGATCGCGAGCGCAAGCGCGCCTAAAGAGATGCTCATCCTCACGGACCACCTCGCACTGTAGTTCTGCATACGAATCGCTTCAAAATCTCGGTGTCAACATCCCATACGCTGTTTGATGGCGCGCGGTTTCGGGAGTCTCGACAGGTGTGTCGACCCTCGTCATGGGCACTACGGAAGGACCCCAAGTCGTCTTCATCGAGCCTTCTCGAGACATGGGTTTCGAAAAGCTAACCAGACGACCACCTACGCCAAGGCAGAATTCTGTGTCGTGTGTACAGTGTTCACCCCACCAGGTCTTCGCGGACGGCCACATAGTCGGCGGCGGGAACCTCCACGCGCAGAACTCGTCCCTGCCGATCGAACCAGACCGTGCGTTCACCCGCGGCGCCGACGAACACCACTCTTCGGGCCTCGATTCGGTTGCGACCGATGCGGATTTCTTCCTCGAGCCAGGGGCCGGCGACCAGTTGATCGTCCGTTCGGGAGCGGGGCTCGATCACGTGGGCACCACCGCCTTCCGGCACGTCCCGAAGGAAGTAGAAGTGATGCGCCACGTGACGTTCTACAATGCGAGTGCCGGGGCGGGCACGGAACTCGCGCTCCTCTTGCCCTTCATCCGATTCGAATCGCGATACGAACCGCGGACCGATCGAATTGAGGGAGATCGTCGCCTCGGCCGGCCCAGACACCTTGATCTCGTATCCGTCTGCCGCTCCGTCCGGGGCCGTGGCGCGCAGCAGGGTGCGGACCTCTTCGGCCGGGTCCGTGTCGGTCGTTGTGATTGCACCGCTCGCGATGAAAACTGCATCATTGCCGAATCCGGCGCGCCGGATCGAGAAGTCCTCCGTTCCCACAAGACGGCCTTCGATGCTGATCGAGAACACGCCCTGGTCGACCATGACGCTCTGGGCAGACACGCCGGAAGTTGTGGGTCCGTACAGGGCCGCGAGAAGAGCGAAAGGCACAACGCGACGGCGAAAATCATCGAACATGACCCGTGGTACACCGAGTGGGCGGGGTCGTTCGACCTCGCCGGGCGCTTCAGCCCCGACCGATGTCGTCGATCAAGGTGTCCACGAAGCGCTCGAAGAGCCTACGGCCCTTTTCTGCGGTCCCAAGGCTCGGACGACCTACGACCCCGCGGGACTCGTTTTGGGGTGTGGGCACTCTACCTCGCGTGTATCTTCGGAGCGCCTTGGCGTCGGGCATGTAGTCCACCGCCTCCGAGAGTCGAACCAGATCCGGCGCAAGGTGCAGCAGCAGCGAGGTTTCCATCTCGCCGCCGTGTTCGAGTTCAGGATCCGTGTCCAGTACATCGGCGGTACCGATTTGATACAGGTCATAGACACTGTTGGTCGCGGTGTCGGTCATTGCCATCAGGAGTGCCTCGAGATGGGGTTCGAAGCGATGGGCCGTGATGACTATGAACTGCGTGACACCGTGGTCCTCCCATTGGGCCATGAGCTCGTTGATGGCCCGATGCAGCGTCTTACGGCGCAGGCCAGCGACGCCCGCGTAGGGATCTCGGCTGTAGGAAACGCCGTACGAAAAGGTCGGTGCGCGCAAGATCCCGAGCGTTTGAGACACACGGTGCGCGACCCGCTCCGCGATAAGGACATTGGCCCCCAATGGGAGATGAGGCCCGTGCTGCTCCATGGCGCCGACGGGGAGAATGAGTCTGGGCTCCGCTGCCAGAATGCGACCGATCTCGGGCCAGGGAAGGGAGGCGATCGCGAATGACGCGCCGTCGCCTTTCGCTTCGGATGGGCCGACTCCGTCAGGCTCTCGGGTGGCTGGGACCATGGATCGCTCTCGCGTCGATGTCTCTGTGGGCCGCGTCGCCCGGTTACACTCAGCTGGTCCTTGCCCTGGCCGGCGTGGCCGGCGCAGTGTTGTGGGGGCGTCGCGGGCGGAGGTGGGGCTGGGCAGCGGGCTGCGGCATCATCGTCCTGGGCATCCTCGCGGGATTTTTGGCGCACCGCCAGCAGAACGACCTCACGAGGAACTGGGACTCGTATTGGGTTGAGCGGGAGGCTGAAGTTGGGGCCCGCCTCGACGCCGCCCTGCAGGCAAGGCTGATCTCGGGGGAAACCGCAGCGGACACACTCGCCGCCGCCGCCGACCCGGAGCGCTTCGATGACACCCCTGCGATCCGCCGCCTTCGGCTTCGCAATGGCGTATCGGCTTTGGCACTGTACGACCCAAACGGCAACCTCGTCATTTGGGATGGGGTGCACCGCGGAAAGGTGCCAGAGGAGGTACAGAGCGGTCAGGATCGCTTCCTGTACTTCGACCTTCCGCTCTTCGGGTACCTCTATGTGACGTCGGTAGCGCCGGACGGGAGCGTGGCCGTCGCCGCACACTTGCTGCGGACCGATCTACCACGAACGCTGGGCGCACAACTCGGCGACTTCGGCACGGAGTTCTTTGAGGACACGGGTGAGTCGATCCGCATCAGTGGCGAGTCACCCTCGAGCTCAGAGGGAGTCTGGGATCTCGCCCTCCCCGACGGCGAGAGACTGCTGAGTGTCGTCGTGGCGCGACCCGAGGTCGCCGATCGGGTGCGCAGCGTCATGGCCCGATGGCAGGGCGCTGTATCGATCGGGCTGGTGCTCGCCTGGCTCTTGTTGGTAAGCGGGGGGCCTCCTCGTCTCGCGACGGGCATCATCCCTGCGGGTGGGCTCCTCTTTCTCGCCGCGTTCTTGCCGTTTCAGCTGATAGAGCGCTTCGCGCCGCTCTTCGACCCGTCGTTGTTCGCGCTCCCTGGGCCGATACCGATGTCTCTCGGTCGTATGGAGCTGCTCGCGGTTGCGGGCTTCACGGCGATCGCGGTGCTGCCGCGGCCGCGGTTCAACCTTCCGATTTGGGCAGCGGCGGCCTCGATAGGAATCACCTTTCCACTCATCGCGTCCTGGGCCCGCGGCGGCCTGCAACCGCTGGCCCTCGCGTCTGGGCGTCTCGAATGGCTGGCCTACGAGACCGCACTCGCGGCTCTCCTGGCGCTGGTGGTCGGGTCGGCATTGATCTTCACGGGCCCCCGCGAGGGGGCGAGCAAGGGGTGGAGCCTGCTCGCTGTCGTGTCGGCCATCGCGCTCGCAGCCGCGGGGGGAGCGTTGGTCGCTCTCTCAACTGCCCCCCTCCCGATGGGGTGGTTCCTGCTCTGGGCCGCACCTGCTGCTGCTGCCGCAGCCGGCATGGGAGCCTGGTCCGGATGGCAACGAACAATGATCGGCTGGCTGATGGCGGTTATCGTCGCGACTGCCGCGGCCGCCCCGACGGCCTGGCGCGAGAGGGTGAGCGCCAGGATCGACGCTGGGAGTGCCGGCCTCGAGGCGCTATCCGCAAGCGAGGATCCTGAACTGGAGCGCGGCCTGTTCCGTCTGGCCGCGGTCGCCGATTCGCTCGCAGCCGTCGGGAAGGGGGACCTCGACGTCCTTTACGGGGCCTGGCGGGCGAGCGGACTGTCTGAGCAGCCCTATTCGCTGACCCTCACAATGTGGGACCCGGGCGGAACGCAGGTGGAGGAACTCGTCATTGGGATCGACTCCGATCGCAGTGAATTCCTCGATGACGTGCTCCATGAGGCTCGGGACGCGGGTGCCTTCAGATTCGTCAGGCTCAACCGGGACGATGCTCGGTACGCGATGGGTGCCCCGCTCAGCGATGGGCGGGTCCTTACGGTGTTCGCGCCTCCGATTCCTTCCGACGCCGCTCGATCTCCACTGGGGTCACTCATGCGTGGCGGCGCGCCTTCCCAGAGCGACGCGCTGACCATGTTCGAGCTTCTTCCCGATGATCCCCAGCGTGGAGCGTCTCTCATTTGGGAGGCGACTGCGACGGGGTGGCAGGGAGACGTCACGCTCGAGTTCGCCAACCGCACCTACCACGCGCACCACGCGGTGGACCTGCCCGGGGCGTTACTCGCCACGGCCCGGGGGTCACTCCTGCTCGTGGTGAACATGATCGTCTTCCTGGCGTTCTGGTTGGGCGGTCGAGCGCTCCTTCGTGACGTGGTGCCATCCGAGGCACGGATGACGGGGTTTGTCATCTCGTTCAGAGCCAGGGTGACCATGGCGCTGTTCGGCTTCTTCGCGCTGGCTAACGCACTGTTCGGCACGGTCGCATATCGAACGCTCGAACAAACCTCGACACGCTCGGCGCGCGTGATCGCCGAACGCGTTGTTGAGGATGCCGCCGGATGGTTCCTGGCTCTTGAGGACGGCCCCGGAAGTCGAATGGAGCGCCTTGCCACGCAGGTAGGTGCCGAGCTCCTGGAATACCGGGATGGCGAGCTGCGCGGGGGCGGTGGTGTAGCGGAGCTCGTGGAGCTTGGCCTCTACGAAGGTTGGATGCCGCTGAGGCAGCATCGGCTGCTTGACGGACGCGAAGGCATCAGAGAGTTCATGGAGACGTCGCTCGGCCGGTGGGAGTACGTCACGGCGTACCGACGTCTCCCGGACGGTGACATTCTGGGTGCGCAGGTGCCGCTGCGGGCAGGTGCGACCGCGATCGAAACGACGGATCTCATCGAGCTGCTCGGCTTCGCGATGTTGGTGGGTGGGGTACTTTCACTGGTGCTGGCCTGGATGGCGGGCAGGGCCCTGACAAGCCCGATCCGAGCGCTTCAGGTGGCGTCCGAGAGCGTCGGCGCAGGCAACCTCGGACTCAGACTACCGAGCACCAGGGCGGATGAATTCGGCGCTGTCTTCCGAGCCTTCAACCGTATGGTCGGGCGAGTACGTAGGGCGCGGCGACAGCTGGTTCGGACTTCGCGCCGCACGCAGGCGATCATGGACGAGGCAGCGGTCGGGATGGTGGCCCTGGATTCCGGCGGGCGGGTCACGCTGGTAAACCCCCGCGCCGAGAAGCTTTTGGGGGCCGAGGTCTTTGTCGGAAGACCGGTGCCGGGGGAGGGGCCTCTGGGGGAGGCCCTCTCAGAATGGCTCGCGCGCTTCTTGGATGGGACGGAAGGGGAAGACAGCACCGAGTTCCACGCCGAGGATCGCCGGGTTCGGTTGAGGGCACGGCGCCTCGGTAGTACTGGGGCAGGACGTGGTGTGGTGGTCGCGCTCGACGACGTGACCGACGAGCTCCGGACCGAACGGGTGCTGGCCTGGGGGGAGATGGCTCGCCAGGTAGCTCACGAGGTGAAGAACCCACTCACGCCGATCAAACTCAGCATCCAGCACATCCGCCGAGCGTGGGAGGATGAACGTGAGGACTTCGGAGAAATCCTGGTCAAGAACGCAGATGCGATGTTGACGGAGATCGATCGTCTCGCGGACATCGCCCAGAGCTTTTCACGCTTCGGAGCGCCGGGTGAAGCTGGAGCAAACCCGCTGGCCCCGGTCTCGGTCCAAGACGTTGTGGATGATCTCATGGCCCTGTACGCGGGAGCCTCATCGGCGGCTGGGTCGGCTGTCTTCGAACAGGATGTCGCCTCCGACCTGCCACCGGTTAGGGCACGGTTGCTGGAGCTCAAGGAGGTGTTGGTCAACCTCCTCGAGAACTCGCGGGCGGCGGTGGGAGAGGGCGGCGTGGTGCGGATCCGGGCTCACGAGTCGAACGGCCGAGTGGTGGTCCAGGTCGTCGACGACGGCGACGGCATTCCAGAGGAGCTGTTGCCGCGAATCTTCGAGCCGCAGTTTTCGACTCGGTCGACGGGGGCGGGACTCGGCCTGCCGATCGTTCAGCGGTTGGCCGAGTCGTGGGGTGGGGCTGTCGAGGTCGACAGTGCGCCGGGCCGGGGCACTACCGTTTCGGTGTTGCTGAGCCCTTGGAACGATTCTGAGGAGCCCTAGGTGGCGGCGCGCCGTAACTTGTGCGGAGGCTCCCTAGGCTGGCCCGCGCTGGCCGATTCTGGCATTTTGATTTCCGCGAGGGTCGCACCTGCCTCGACCCGAGCCTCGTAAGCGCCCCAATTCCCCCAATCGGTGCCTGATGTCGGAGTACTCGACGAGCCAGAGAAGTCCCTCGGTCGCAAGGCCGACGAGGACCACGCCACAGCGCCCCGAGCGCCGTGTTACGCCGACTGAGTTCGCGCAGTGGCTCGAGGGTCGACTGCCGAGCCTGCAGGTCCGGTGGACGGAACGAATCCGGTCGACAGGGCGGATGCGGGGTGACGTGTGGGACGGCCTCATCGCTGATTTCGTAGTCCTCATCACGTCTACGCTGCCGACCCTGCTCGGTCCTCACCGGGACGAGGTGGAACCGCTTTGGGTGCGTGCCGCAGAGCTGTTCGGCACCGCAGCGTCGAGGCGCGGACTCGCTGCAGGCGAAGCTGTGGAGGAGCTGCAGATCCTGCGCGAGCTCGTGATCCGCGACCTGTACGGGGATCCGCCGCTGAGCGGCAGCGTCCCGGTGTCTCTGAAGGAGGTCCTGCGGCTCAATCGCGCCATTGATCGCGTGGTTACGCACGGGAGCATCGGACATACGGATGCACTCTTCTTCCAACTATTGGAGGATGACGGGCGCGGTGGCGTGGGCAATCCGACATTGGCGGCCGCCGAGATCGAGCGGCAGTTGAGCGCGATTCGCGGGGAACTGGCGGCTGTGCTGGCAGTGCCCGGCGGTGAACCACATGCCACCACCAGCACGCATTGAGGGGTGTCCGTAGGCGCAACCGCGCCTGGGAGCTACTCCAGGAGGCCGCCGATCACGACTACCGACGGCTAGGGAGCCTCTGCACAAGTAGGGCGCGCCGCGTTACGGCGCCACGGCCCCAGAGGGGTACCCGCGCCAAGGGCGCCGGTCGCGACGCGACGAAGGCATAGCCGTAGCTACGGCGAGGAGTGTCAACGACGGGGGCACCCGCGCCGAAGGCGTGGGTCGCGCGGCATGCCCTACTTGTGCAGAGGTTCCCTAGGCCAGCTCCCTGACCTCGCGTACCAGGTCGGACATCGACTCCTTTGCATCGCCGAAGAACATGAGCGTGTTCTCCATATAGAAGAGGTCGTTGTCGATGCCCGCAAAGCCCGGCGACAGGCTCCGCTTCATTACAATGACTCTGCGGGCGCGATCGACGTCCAGAATCGGCATGCCGGTGATGATCGACTCTGGGTTACGCGCCGCCGGGTTGACCACGTCGTTGGCTCCGACGACCAAGACTGCGTCTGTATTGCCGAAGTCGTCGTTTATCTCCTCCAAGTCGTAAAGCTTGTCGTAGCTGACGTCGGCCTCGGCCAAGAGGACGTTCATATGCCCCGGCATGCGTCCCGCCACCGGATGCACGGCATAGCGGACGTTGACGCCTCGCTCCTCGAGCATGTCGCCGACTTTCCTGAGCTCATGCTGCGCCTGCGCGACGGCGAGTCCGTAGCCGGGGACTACGATGACCGAATTCACATACCCGAGTTCAGCCGCGACATCTTCGGCGGTCGCGCTGCGTACGGGTCGCTCGCCGATCTGTGCCTTGTCGACGCCCGCGCTACCCCCGAAGCCGCCGAACGCGACGTTGGCGAGCGAACGGTTCATCCCCTTGCACATCAACTGCGTGAGGATCAGGCCTGACGCCCCGACGAGCGCCCCCGAAATGATCAGCACCATGTTGCCGATGACGAAGCCCGCCGCGCTTGCCGCGAGTCCCGAATAGGAGTTCAGCAGCGAGATTACGACCGGCATGTCCGCGCCACCGATCGGGATGATCAATAAGATGCCGAGGAGGAGAGCCACGGCGCTGAAGACGTAGAACATCGTCAGCGGGTCCTGCCCTCCAAACACGCCCAGCGTCATGGCGCCTAACACGATCGCGCCGACGAAGAACAACGCGTTCGCAACGTTTTGCCCCGGGAATGTGATCGGGTTCCCCGTCATGAGGCCCTGCAGCTTCGCGAACGCTATGAACGATCCGGTGAACGTCACGCCGCCGATGAACGTCCCCAAGAGGATGGTCACGCCCGCCGACCCCACGCCTACGGTGGGCGTGGCGAGGAACTCGGCTACGGCGACGAGTGCCGATGCACCGCCGCCGAACCCGTTGAAGATCCCGACCATCTGCGGCATGTCGGTCATCTCGACCATGCGCGCCGCCACGCCACCCACGACGCCGCCCAGGATGAGTCCGACGAGAATGCCGGTCCAGGACAGGACCTCGATATCCACGACAGTGGCGATGATGGCCAGCAGCATCGCTAGTGCAGCGATACCATTTCCGGCCCGCGCGGTGGCGGGAGACTGAAGGCGCCTGAGGCCGACGACGAAGAGGGTCGCCGACAGCAGATAGGTCAGCTCGACCAGGGTGTCCGCAGTCATTGGCCTACCTCTTCTTGAACATGGCGAGCATCCGGTCGGTGACCATGAAGCCACCGATCACGTTGACGGTCGCCATCGCGATCGCAGCGACCGCGAGCACCGTCTGAGTCGTCCCTTCCGCTCGGGACGCCACGACCAGCGCGCCCACGATCGCGATGCCGGACACCGCGTTGGCGCCCGACATCAGTGGGGTGTGGAGCGTGGGTGGAACCTTCGTGATCAGCTCACGGCCCGCGAGGGCCGCAAGCACGAAGACGTACAGGCCGATCATCAGCTCGCCCATCGGTTCTCCTGAGAGCTAAAGAACCCCAAGCCGCGCATCGGGCCTGGTGGAGGGTTCCTGCGGTTGATGCCGAGTCCAAGACTCGGTCATGAATTGGCTGCTTGAAGCGCATCGCGCACGCGCTCATTCCGCACTTCACCTGCATGCGTCACGGTGGACGGTCCTATGACATCGTTCTCGAAGTCCAGATCGACGGCCCCGTCTTCGCCCAGGAATTCGCTCACGAGGGTGACGATGTTCTTGGAATACATCTGGCTCGCGTGTACCGGGATCGTCGTCGCGAGATTCGTGGGTCCCAGGATCTGCACACCGTGCACGACCACGGTCTCGCCCGACTTGGTGAGCTCGCAGTTACCGCCGCTCTCTGAGGCGAGGTCGACGATGACCGACCCGGGTCGCATCGACTTGACCATCTCCTCTGTGATGAGCAGGGGCGCCTGACGTCCCGGAATCTGTGCCGTGGTGATCACGATATCGGTATCGACCACGGCTCCAGCGATAAGCTCGAGCTCCTTCTTGTGCTGGTCCTCGGACAGCTCCTTGGCGTATCCGCCCTCACCCTCGGCCACCACATCCTCGTCGGCCTCCAAGAATGAGGCACCGAGGCTTTCGACCTGCTCCTTGACCGCGGGGCGCACGTCGAAGGCTTGAACGATGGCACCGAGTCGACGAGCGGTCGCGATCGCCTGTAGGCCGGCGACTCCGGCGCCGAGAATGAGCGCCTTCCCTGGGCGAATCGTACCCGCCGCGGTGGTGAACATCGGCAGGAACTTGGGGAGATGTCCGGCAGCGACTAGCACGGCCTTGTAACCCGCGACGGTGGCCTGTGATGACAGTGCGTCCATCGACTGCGCCCGCGTGATCCTGGGCACGAGCTCCATCGAGACGCCGGTCACCTTCGCGTCGACGAGCCTCTTGACCAAGTCGAGATCCGAGAGCGGATTCATGAACGATACGAGGATCGTCCCCGCCGCCATCCCCGAGACGGTCTCCGGCTCAGGAGCGTTCACCGCGAGGATCATTCCCGCGCCTTGCAGGACGTCGGCGGCTGTGACCGCGACCTGGGCCCCGGCCTCGCGATACTCGTCGTCCGAGATGCTGGAGGTCTCGCCTGCACCCGCCTGAACCGTGACGTCGAGCCCCGCCTTCACCAGGGCCTTTACGCCCATAGGTACCAAGGCGACCCGGCGCTCGCCTGCGCGGGTTTCCTTCAGAACGGCAACCCTCATGCACACTCTCCGTCTCGGTTGTGGTGCGGCTCGCAAGTCACGGCGCCCATGCTACGGAGCGGTCTTGAGCGACACAAGCTAGCCCTCTCGGCCGGTTTGGCGGGACTCGGGGCCCATCCGCCCATCGGCATGTGCTGCTCCCTGCTCGACAATTGAGCCATGCTGGCTCACATAAGAACCGCCGCGGTGAGCGGGGTCGAACCGTTCATGATCGGTGTCGAGGTCGACCTCGCGTCGGGTTTGCCCGCGTTCACGATCGTGGGCCTCCCGCAAGGGGCGGTTCGGGAGGGGCGCGACCGGGTGGCAGCGGCGCTTCGCAACGCCGGGTTCGAGCTGCCACCGCGACGGATCACAGTCAATCTTGCACCCGCGGATGTCCGAAAAGACGGCACTGCGCTGGACCTGCCCATCGCGATTGGACTGCTCACCGCAGCCGGTCACATCCCTCAGGCCGCTCTCGACGGGCATCTGTTGCTTGGCGAGCTAGGCCTGGATGGGTGCCTGCGCCCTGTGGCGGGGGTGCTCCCGATCGCCGTTGCTTGCTGCGACGCATCCGTCGAGGCGCTAGTCGTGCCGGCCCAAAATGCTGATGAGGCCGCCGTGGCGGCGGGCGTCCGAGTTCTGGGCGCGCAGAGTCTTACCCAGGTCGTCCACCACTTTACAGGGGGCCCAGCCCTCGACGTCGCTCGCATTGATCCGTTGGCGCTCTTGGACACGGACAGGGGAGACGGACTCGACCTCCACGATGTCCGCGGCCAGCGAACAGGAAAGCGAGTGCTCGAGATCGCAGCGGCGGGCTCGCACAACGTGCTGTTTCTGGGCCCGCCGGGATCCGGCAAGACAATGTTGGCCCGTCGGCTCGCCGGCATCCTGCCTCCGCCCTCGCTGCAGGAGGCGCTGGAGACGACCAGCATCCACTCCGTCGCGGGGCGACTCAAGGGCGGCACCTCGCTCCTCGTGCATCGCCCGTTCCGCGCCCCGCATCATACCGTGAGTGATGCCGGGCTCGTCGGGGGCGGGATCCCCCTGTGCCCAGGCGAGGTGAGCCTCGCGCACAACAGCGTCTTGTTTCTCGATGAGCTGGCAGAGTTCCGACGCAACGTCCTCGACGTGCTCCGGCAGCCACTGGAGGAAGGATTCGTTCATCTCTCACGAGCGAGGGGCGCGGTGCGCTTCCCGTCTCGGATCCTGCTTGCCGCCGCCATGAATCCTTGTCCCTGTGGGTACTGGGGCGACGGATCCGATCGTTGCCTGTGCGATCCGGGTCAGGTGGCGCGCTACCTAGGGCGAGTCTCTGGACCCTTGCTCGATCGCATAGACCTTCACCTCCAGGTCCCCCGCGTGCCGTTCGAAGCCCTAGAAGGGGGACGCAGCGCGATCGGGAGTGCCGAGATTCGGAGTAGGGTGGCCCGCGCGCGGCAACTCCAACAAGCCCGCTTCGCGGATACGCCCGGGGTTCACGCGAACGGACAGATGCGTCCCGGCGAGCTGCGTCGTTGGTGTCGCCCGAGTCGCGAGGTCACGCGGCTACTGCAGGGGGCGGTGGATCGCCTCGGTCTCTCGGCGCGGGCGTACCATAAGATCCTGAAGGTGGCCCGTACCATCGCCGACCTAGATGGAGCCGAGGCGATTGGTGCGGAGCACGCGGCCGAAGCGTTGCAGTACCGCTACCTGGATCGCGCCTCGCGCTGACGGGAGGATTGGAGCGGCGACGCCGAGCCGTGAGGTTTGTCGCACGCATCGCGCCTCCGAACCTTCGCTGTCCCGGTCATGACGAAGAAGCCTCCACCCCTCGGCGCCGTGCTACTGGCTTTCGCCGCCGTGTACCTCATCTGGGGATCGACGTACCTGGCGATTCGGCTGGCGATCGAAACGATGCCTCCGCTGCTGATGGCCGCCGCCAGGTTCCTGACCGCAGGTGCTGTTCTCTACACGTGGCTGAGCCTTCGCGGTTCGGCCCGCCCTAGTCTGGACCAATGGAAAACCGCCGGCGTGTCGGGTGCGCTTCTCTTGGCTGGCGGGAACAGTGCGGTCGTGGTCGCCGAGCAGTGGGTGCCGTCAGGACTCACGGCTCTGCTTGTCGGCTTGGTGCCGATCTGGATGGTCCTGCTGGACTGGCGGTTCGGGGCCCGAACGCGCCCGACCGGCCGGTCGATCGTAGGGCTCGCTCTCGGGCTGGTTGGAGTCGGGGTCCTGGCCGGATCTCCTGGAGTGGGCGCCGGCGGCAGACAAGAGGTCTTTGGCGCGCTGTTGATCTTGGCAGGCTCTCTATCCTGGGCAGCCGGCTCGATCTACACGCGGTACGCGACCTCCCTCCCTGCGCCGGCCATGTTGGTCTCCATGCAGATGCTCGCGGGCGGCACCATACAACTCGTCATGGCAGTCGCGCTCGGAGAGCCCGCCCTGTTGGACATCCGATCGATCTCCGGGACATCCTGGGCTGCGCTGGCCTACCTGATCGTGTTCGGCGCACTCATCGCCTACGGCGCCTATATCTGGTTGCTCACCGTCGTGACCCCGGCGCGCTCGGCCACGTATGCGTACGTCAATCCAGTTGTGGCGATGTTCCTGGGGTGGGCGCTAGTCGATGAGCCGCTGACCTACAGGTCCCTCCTGGCCGCCGCCATCATCTTGGGTGCCGTCGGCATGATCACAACGGGGGCACCTTCTTCTCTCGAAAGTGGAGTGCGTCCGGTACCGTCTGGAGGTGGATCAAGCCAATGATTCCCTGCCCGCTGACCATCTTTTCGGACCTCGCCCACAGGGATTCTCAAGAAGTGGTTCGTGAGGCTGAGGACCCGAGTCGCAAGGTGGATTATCGCTTTCCGATCCACTACCGGACGCTGACGCCAGGGTCGACGCGTCGGTCATCGATAGCGGCGTGCTGTTGACAGTGCGCTATCTTCGCCGGCCCCGGCAGAGGTGAGGTAATGCCGAGGAACTTTGGGAGCACTTCGTGGGTGCGGTCGAGGCAAGTGACGTGATCGACTTCGCTTCTCCAGCCCTGCGCCTAGTCGTCGATCCGACCCAGACTGATGGACCGACTCGTGGCTGAGTGGGGTGTTATGTGGGCCCCGGCTCCCTAGTCCAGCCTCAACGACAGAATCGAGATCCGATGCGGCTTTTCATAGCCTTGAACATCCCGAAGAAGGAGCGCCAGCGCATTCATCGCGCGGCGCGGGTTCTTCGGGAGGAAAATCTCCCCGTCCGGTGGGTGGATCTGGACAACTTCCATCTCTCACTAAAATTCCTGGGCGAAGTGCGCACGGATGGCCTCTCGGCGATTGAAGCGGCGATGTCCAAGGTCGCGGAGGGAACGCGGGCTTTTTCGACGGGTCTCGGCGGGTTCGGGGCCTTCCCGACGATCCGTCGCCCGCAGGTCTTATGGTTGGGCGTCAGCGCCAGCGCCGAGTTGAGATGCCTGAAGCAGGATCTCGAGTGGGCCCTCGCTGTCTGCGGGTTCGAGACCGAGACTCGCGCCTTCCACCCCCATATCACGCTCGGTCGCGCTGACGATCGGGGTGGTGCCGGAGCCTTTCGGGGGCTGGACGAGTTGGTGGCCGGCCTTGAGTTCACGTCGGAAGTAAAGGTGCGCTCCATCGACCTGATGCGAAGCCACCTCTCGAAGGAGGGGGCTCGCTACAGTCTCGTGTCCAGCGCCAAGCTTGCGACTTGAACCCGGAGGCCCGATGAAGAAACTCGCGTTCCTCGTGGTCGTCCTCCTGGCCTCGTACGCGGGGTTCCGGTGGGGCGCCGCGGTTTTCCCCACTGTTGAACGCGCCCTGGGCATATCACCATCGGTCCCAGCGCTCGATGGACCCCAGCCGAGCCCGGAACTCGCGGACCTGACACTCGACCGGTTTGAACAGTTCCGGTTGGGTAAGGGAGGCGATCAACTGTCACTCGGCAGTCTCGAGCTCTCGTCTGTGCTGCGGTACGCACTCCCTGGCATAATCCCACCGGGCGTAGACGAGCCGGCGGTCAAGCTCGAGGACGGCCGGGTCTATCTCACGGCTCGGGTCGCGATAGAGGCTTTCCCGAAGCTCCCGCGGCTGGATCAGATCATCGGGCTCTTGCCCGATACGATCGTGATCGAGATGCGGGGGTCCCTTGTGCCGTTGGATCAGGCACACTTGTCATTCCTCGTGGATCGCCTCTCGGCGTCCAAGATCCCGATCCCGTCGAGGTTGGTATCCGAGGTCCTCTCGGGCCTGGGGAGAGAAGGGCCACCATCGCTTCCGAAGAATGCCCTGCTCGTGCCGCTCCCGGACGGCGTCCAGTCGGTGTTCGTTCAGGCCGACAGCTTGGTCCTGATCGCAGAGGTGACCGCCGAAGCCGATAGGGGGGGAATCCCCTAAGTGGCGCGTCTCCTGGTGATCGATGACGAGAAGGGCATCCGAGAGGCGCTCGTGCAGGTCTTCGAGTACGAGGGTCATGAGGTGCGGGCTGCAGAGGATGGACCGGACGCCTTGATCATCTCGGAATCGTATCACCCCGACGTGGTCTTCCTCGACGTGAAGATGCCCGGGATGGACGGCCTCGAAGTCCTGGAGCGTCTGCGCGACGAGTCGCCCGACGCCCTCGTCGTCATGATCTCCGGCCACGGGACCATTGATACGGCGGTCGAGGCGACCAGGAAGGGAGCCTACGACTTCTTGCAAAAGCCTTTGGATACCGATCGGTTGCTGGTCACGTTGCGGCGCGCGATCGAGCTCAAGGGCCTCACCGAGAGCATCGCCGATCTGCAGCACCAGGTGCGGAACCGATACGAGATCGTCGGAGGCTCGTACGCGATCCGGCAGGTGCTGGAGCGCATCGAAAAGGTCTCCCCGACCGACGCCCGGGTCCTGATTACCGGGGAGAATGGTACCGGAAAGGAATTGGTCGCACGGGCGATCCACCGGCTCTCTCAGAGGGCCGAAGAACCGTTCATCGAAGTAAATTGCGCCGCGATTCCGTCGGAGCTGATCGAGTCGGCGCTTTTTGGACACATCAAGGGATCGTTCACAGGGGCCATAGCAGACCGCGAGGGAAAGTTCGAGCAAGCGGATGGTGGGACGCTCTTCCTGGATGAGATCGGCGACATGTCGCTAGACGCGCAGGCCAAGGTTCTCCGTGTCCTCGAGGAAGGTGTGCTGACCCGAGTGGGGGGTTCCAAGTCGATCGTTGTCGATGTGCGCGTGCTTGCCGCCACCAACAAGGATCTCGAGCACGAGATCCAGTCCGGCGGCTTCAGGGAGGACCTTTTTTATCGCCTGAACGTGGTCCCGATCCGTGTCCCGCCACTGCGGGAGCGCCGGGAAGACGTTCCCATGCTCGTGAGCCACTTCAGCGCACTCATGGCTGCTCGGGAGGGCGGTTCTCCGCGTCGCTTCTCAGCCGGAGCGGTGGATCGCTTGCAGTCGCTGCCTTGGCCCGGGAACGTCCGAGAGCTTCGCAATACCGTGGAGCGCTTGTTGATATTGTCCAGTGGCGAAGAGATCGGAGCGGATGACGTGGAATTACTGGCACCCCAAAGGGCCGGCGGGCCAGAACTCGGCGGTGAACTGCTCGGACGGGCGACTTTTGGGGAGTTCAAGGAGGGGGCGGAGCGAGCCTACATCGTTCAAAAGCTGCGTGAGAACGAGTGGAACGTGGCCGAGACCGCGCGGCGAATCGACATGCCCCGCTCCAATCTGTATAAGAAGATCGAGAAGTATGGTCTCGTCAGAGAAGAGTAGCGCGTAGGCCGCTCGCCCTCCGGGCAGGTCCAACCTCGTGTCTGGGCGATGGGAGTTGCCCGAGAACGAGCCGATCAGCGGATGATCGTGGTCCCATCCTCGATCGCATAGAGCGCTTCCATGGTGCGGTAGTCCTGAGCGCTGAGCGAGGTGGCCGTGTTGGTGGCGTACATCACGTCACGACGGTTGTCGCTGTGCATGAGGAGCCCTAGGGCGTGCCCCATCTCATGCGCGGCAGTCAGGCGGATCTGGGCCGGGTCGTTCACCGAACTGCCGTAGGGCGAGCGAGTCGTTAGCTCGAGCGCGAGCACCGTGAGACCCGTTGGGGGACCACTGGGTGCGAGCGACCCCGATCTGGCTACCACCCAAGGATCTGCGCCAGACGACGGAGAAGTGGGATTCTCGATTGCCGCGCTCGTCCACCAAGATGGGGAACGGCTGCCCGTTCCAGGCCCGGACCCCTGCAGCGGCCGCGTTCTGGAGTCGCCGAGCATCCCCGGCGGATTCGAAGTCCGGAAGTGGGATGTGTACGACGACGGTTCCACCGAAGTCCTTCCACCGCTGAATTCGGATTTGCCCCCGCTGCTCGACCTCGGCACATAGTTAGCCGACGCTCAGGCAGGCCGTGGCTGCCTCCAGAACTGGCCCGGATGGTCCGGACGTCGAGCGTCGTGCCGATATGAGCGCATCTTCGTCCTCCTGGAAGACACAATCTGGGTCGAACACATCATCACAGACCTCGAAGCCTTCGCTCAAAATGTCCCCACCGCCCATGCGCGAACGCATGATGGAGATGAGCCCCGCGAATACGAGAATCGTCGCCAGAAACGAGAACGGGTTGAGGCCGGCGCCTCGACGCATGAGAGCCATGTCTCAATTCTAGCAAGGCGCGGAACGCTCAGCCATCTCGCTGTGTATGGTCCTAACAACCCGTGGGGCAAAGGGGCGTGAGGCGTGGCCTGAGGGCCCGGCGGTCACCGGGCGCAATAGACCGGGTCCTGGCAGGGGCCTTGGAACGCGAGGGGGCGGTGTGGAAAGACCCGTGCGAAGCTCCGAGGAATCCGGGGTGGTGGACCGGATTCTGATCGAGGAGGCGGTGGTTGAGCGCGGGGGCCTACTGGCCACAGCATGGGACTGGACCAAATCACTCCTCGTTGCGTTTCTGCTCTTCGTCGTGATTCGCGCGTTTGCTGTCGAGGCCTTCAAGATCCCCACGTCGTCGATGGAGAGCACGCTGCTGGTCGGAGACTTCGTCCTCGTAAACCGCGCGATCTTTGGGCCTCGGATTCCCGGGACGGATGTCAGGCTGCCGGCGATCGCTCGGCCTCAGCGTGGTGAGGTCGTCGTCTTCAGTCCGCCGCATGAACCCGACAAGAACTACGTGAAGCGCCTTGTCGGCCTGCCGTTCGACACGCTCTCGATGCGGGACAAGCGGCTCTACTTGAATGGCTCCCCGGTGTACGAGCCGTACGCGCAGTACATCGATCAGCGGGGGGACGCGGCGCATCCGGACATGAGATGGCAGTCGAACCACCTCATTGCGAGCCCGTTTAGCGGCGCCCGGCCGACGCGGGACAATTGGGGTCCGATCGTGGTGCCGGCCGACCGGTACTTCATGCTCGGCGACAACCGCGACGACAGTGAAGACTCCCGATACTGGGGCTTTGTCAGGGCCGATCAGATTCACGGCAAACCGTGGTTCGTGTACTACTCGTTCGACGCGACGGCCGCAGGTCGTGCCCCTTGGCTGCAAGAGATCCGGTGGTGGCGCCTGGGAGATCCGATCCGCTGAAGTAAGGACTGGGCTTCACCGTCGAGGGTGTTCGCCGCGGAAGGCGGTTGCGCGTGAGTCGGCGTACGCTGATTCTACCTCGCCGGTGCTCACGCCTGCGCTCGCCGACTCGGAAGCCCGCCCTGTGAACAGCCCTCCCCTCTGTCCATGACCTTCTCAGCCCGAAAGGGTTCCTTCAAGGAAGGGTCACTGGACCAGTACCTCAAGGAGATCAGCCGGTACCCGCTGATCGACCGGGCCGAGGAGGCGCGACTGGCCAAGCTCATCCGGAAGGGCGAGGCCGAAGCTCTGGACAAGTTGGTACGCTCGAACCTGCGCTTCGTGGTCTCGGTCGCGAAGAAGTATCAAAACCAGGGTGTGCCCCTGTCCGACCTCATCAATGAGGGCAACCTCGGCCTCATCCGGGCCGGGCATAAGTTTGATGAGAGCAGGGGTATCAAGTTCATCAGCTATGCCGTCTGGTGGATCCGGCAGGCGATCCTTCAAGCTCTGGCTGAGCAAAGTCGCATCGTCCGGGTTCCGCTCAACAGGGCGGGGGCACTGCACCGAATCGGACGTAGAAGCTCGACGCTGCTGCAGGAGTTGGGGCGGGAGCCGACGGTCGAGGAGATCGCTGAGGATCTCGACATCAGCGAGGAAGAAGTCGAGCGCACACTGGCGATCTCCCAATCGCATTTGTCGCTCGATGCCCCGATGACGCCGGGCGAGGACAATCGCCTTCTCGACTATCTGCCCGACCAGTACTCGCCAGGTCCGGAGGCCGAGGCGTTCGAGCACGCCCTCCAAGACACGATCGAAGACGCTCTCTCGACGTTGAAGGAGCGAGAAGTCAAGATCCTGAGGCTCTATTTCGGACTCGACGACCAGGAGCCGATGACACTCGAGGAGATCGGGTCGATCCTGGGGATCACGCGGGAGCGGGTGCGGCAGATCAAAGAAAAAGCTCTGGTTCGCTTGCGGCACGCTTCTCGCGCGAGGTTTCTGGAGACGTTTCGGTAGTTCGTCCGTCTTGGGTTGGTTGCTCCGGGTGCTGCGTCACGCTCCTCTCGGGGATCGCTTTGCCGCGGCCTTGTAGCTACTCGATCGGGTAGAGGCTGCGCTTAACGGCGGGGGGCCGACCACATCCCCCCGCCGATATCCCCTCCGAGGAGCGTGACACGGCACCCTGCGCCGCGCGGGGGAAGGACCACCTTGCGGGGGGAGACCTCGATCGGGAACGTGCCGTTCCCTCACGTTGGCACAACAGCCTGGCCGGTGGGTTGGGGACCGTTTTGGGCATTCGGGGGGGGGCGTCCCGCCCTTTCGGGGATCGCTTCGCCGCGGGCTGGTAGCTACCCGGTCGAGTTGTGTCCGAGAAGGTGGCAACGGGACGACCTCGGCAGACCGCCCCGCGGCTGCCGGTGGGGGAGGCGTCGAGGCTTGAGGCGCAGCCCGGGCACTCACTCAGAGGGACATCGACAGGGGGACTCGGTCGGCCCCCTGTCGCTAAGCGAAGCGGCTACCCCGCAACCGACCCACACGGTGTTAGCGAAGCGGTCCCCGGCGAGTGAGTGCCCGGGCTGTGCCCGCCCAAAAAGCCCAAGCCCGAACCACCTGAAAGCCCGCGTCGATCAAGGCCGAAGTCGCGTTGACACCCCATACGCGTTCGGATATCCTTTGTGGCTCTATTCCAGACAGCACTACAGCATCTGCGGGCATGAGAACGTACACGCCAAAAGCCGAAGAAATCACGCGTGAGTGGTGGGTCGTCGACGCGGCCGACAAGCCGCTTGGGCGCCTCGCCACTCAGATTGCAACCATTCTTCGTGGTAAGCATAAGCCGATGTTCACGCCCCATCTCGACACGGGCGACTACGTGGTCGTGGTCAATGCTGAGAAGGTCAAGCTGACCGGAAAGAAGGCGGACCAGAAGACGTATTTTCGGCATTCCGGGTATATGGGCCACGAACAGCACATCCCCTTCCGACGCATGATCGCATCGCACCCTGAACGTGTGATGGAGTTGGCCGTGAGGGGCATGTTGCCGAAGAACAGCTTGGGTCGTGCGATGAGGAAGAAGCTCAAGGTCTATGCTGGAACCGAGCATCCTCATCATGGTCAACAGCCCCAGCCACTGAACATCTAAAGGCGGATCCTGACGACATGGCCGGTGAGACAATCCAGATCCAGACAGTAGGACGCCGCAAGCGGTCCGTGGCGCGCGTCATGCTGCGTCCCGGGACCGGTGAATGGAGCGTGAACGGGCGCACGATGCCCGACTACTTCCCGCGCCCCACGCACCAAATCCGTATCGAAGCGCCCTTCAAGCTCACCGAGCTCGAGGGACAGTTCGACGTCACCGTGCGTGTACACGGGGGTGGTCTGACGGGGCAGTCGGATGCGCTCCGGATGGGTCTCGCCCGCGCGATCGTTCAACATGACGAGGATCTGCGGCCCATCCTGAGAGAGCGCGGCATGCTCACGAGGGACGCCCGCAAGGTGGAGCGGAAGAAGCCCGGCCGTCCGAAGGCCCGCAAGCGCTTCCAGTTCTCCAAGCGTTAGTCGTACCCGCCGCGCGCCAGCGCGTCGGTATCCTGCTCGGGGCGTAATCGGCCCCCCAAAAAAAGAAGACGCATATGTCTGAGGTAGGCCTCAGCCAGCTCCTGGAGGCCGGAGTTCACTTCGGTCACCAGACACGCCGCTGGAACCCCAAGATGAAGCCGTTCATCTTCACGCAGCGCAACGGCATCCACATCATCGACCTACGCAAGACTCTCGACCGCCTCAAGGTCGCGCAGCAGGCGGTGCGTGAGGTGGTCCTTCGTGGGGATCGCGTGCTCTTCGTCTGTACTAAGAAACAGCTGCGCTCCATCGTCGAGCAGGAAGCCGATCGCGCCGGCGCATTCTACGTGACCGAGCGCTGGCTCGGTGGAATGCTGACGAACTTCCAGACCATCCGGCAACAGATTCGCCGGCTCAAGGAGCTCGAGCGGGGGCAGGAAGAGAACGCCTACGAGTTCTACACCAAAAAAGAGCGGCTCATGCTGGATCGTGAGCGGATCAAGCTCGACAAGTACCTGGCAGGTGTGAAGGACATGGGGCGCCTCCCGGGGGCGGTCTTCATCGTGGACGCGAAGCGTGAAGTCATCGCCATTCGTGAGGCCGCCAAGCTCGGCATTCCGATCGTGGCGATCATGGATACCAATGCCGATCCTGACCTCATCGACTTCCCGATCCCCGGTAACGACGACGCGATCCGGTCCGTCTCGCTCATCGCGGGCGCCATCGCGGACTCGATCGAAGTCGCTCGTAGGGAGGTCCCGGACGAGGAGCGACGTCGCGTCGACGACCTCGAGGCCACGACGTACTCGACCGAGACCGGTGAGATCACCGAGAAGCAGAAGCCAGAACCACGGCGCCCGAAGAGGAAGCGCCGTCCGAGGCCCGACATGATCGCGCAACTCAAGGATGATGGCGCGGCGGCCGCCGCGGCGGCAGAAGGCGAAGGTCCTGCGGCGGGCGAAGCCCCGGCAGGCGAAGCTGCGGCGGACACAGAGCCAGCGCAGGCAGAGGGCGCTGCCCCGGTCGAGGATGAAGCATCAGATACGACCGCAGAGGGTGGTGTGGAGGAAGCAGCGGCGGAAAGCGCTGCACCGGTAGAAACCGAAGAAAAAGAGTCTGGGGATGAGTGAAGCAACAATGATCGGTGCAAAGGACGTTAAGAAGCTCCGCGACATGACCGCCGCGGGGATGATGGATTGCAAGCGAGCGCTCACGGAAACCGAAGGGGATCTCGAGGCCGCGGTCGATTTGTTGAGGGCTCGTGGCGCGGCGAAGGCTGCGAAGCGGGCTGAAAAGGCGACGAACGAGGGTACCATCGGTTACTATCTGCACCACGACAACAGGACGGCGGTGATCGTCGAACTGAATTGCGAGACCGACTTCGTTGCGAACACGGAGGATTTCAGGGCATTGGCGAAGGACCTGGCCCTTCACATCGCGTCAACGTCTCCGCTCGCGGTGTCCAAGGACGATATCGACGCAGCCTTGATCGACCGGGAGAAGGCCGTCTACGCTGAGCAGGTCAAGGAAGAAGGTGACAAGCCCGAGCACATCGTTGAGAAGATCATTGAGGGAAGACTGAACAAGTTCTTCAAGGAGAACACGTTGATGGCTCAGCCCTTCGTCAAGGATACCGACAAGACGATCGAGGAGCTCATCACCGAGATATCGGCCAGGACTGGCGAGAAGATCGGCGTGGCGCGATTCGCACGGATCAAGGTAGGCGAGTAGGGCCGGGCTCGGGTCCCCTCCGACATCACAAAATCCGAGAGATACCACATGGCCGATACCCCTCCCGGGCTGCGATACCAACGCGTTCTCTTGAAGCTGTCGGGGGAGGCGTTGGCCGGGGATCGGGGCTTCGGAATCGAACCGGTCGTCGTCGATCGACTCACAGATGAAATCCGCTCCATCACGGAGATGGGCGTCTCCCTGGGCGTGGTCATCGGTGGGGGTAATATCGTCCGAGGTGCGATCGCCTCGCAGCAAGGCATGGACCGGGTGCAGGCCGACTACATGGGCATGCTCGCGACGGTCATGAACGCCCTCGCTGTGCAGGACCTTCTCGAAAAGAAGGAGGTCGAGACCCGGGTCATGACCGCAATCCGTATGGAGGAGGTCGCAGAGCCGTATATCCGGCGCCGGGCGATGAGGCACATCGACAAGGGTCGTGTGGTTCTGTTCGCCGGCGGCACGGGGAACCCCTACTTCTCAACGGATACTGCAGCGGTCCTACGGGCGATCGAGATAGGGGCCGACGTTGTGATCAAGGCGACCAAGGTCGAGGGTGTGTTCACGGCTGATCCCGCGCTCGACCCCACGGCCGAGTTCATCCCTTCGATCACGTTCCAAGAGGTCATGGCGAGGGAACTCGGGGTGATGGATGCGGCGGCCGTCTCGCTGTGCAAGGAAAACCACCTTCCGATCATCGTTCTGAGTCTCGAACAGCGTGGCGCCGTGGCCGACGCGATTCGTGGTGAGCGAGTCGGCACCCTAGTATCGTAGTGATCTCGACGGAATTTGCCTGGCGAGGACGCCTCGACACCTCTTTGTGATCACTGCACCCGGGAGTGCCTGATGACTACCGTGGCTGACGCCAGGAAACGAATGGACGCGGCGCTGGACGCCATGCGGCGTGAGTTTGCCTCCGTCCGGACGGGCAAGGCGACTCCAGCCTTGCTGGACACCATCCGGGTCGAAGCATACGGATCGCAAATGCCCATCAATCAGGTCGCGACGGTAAGCACGCCCGAAGCGAGCCTGCTGGTGGTCCAGCCTTTCGACAAGACGCTCTTGGCGGACATCGAACGAGCGATCATGGCGTCGGACATTGGCCTGAACCCTGCGAACGATGGAAATATCATTCGCATTCCCATTCCGCCTCTCAGCGAGGAACGACGGAAGGAGTACGCGAAGCTCCTGCATAAGATCGCGGAGGAGGGACGCGTTTCGATTCGACACGCCCGACGCGTGGTTCGCGACGAGTTGCACAAGCTCACCAAGGATCACGAGCTAGGCGAGGACGAGAGTCGCCGGCGCGAGGAGGAGCTCGAGAAGGTCACGCACGAGTACGGTGACAAGATCGAGGAGCTCTTGAAGCACAAGGAAGCCGAGGTGATGGCCATCTAGGAGCCCTGCGGCTCCTAACGGCCCAGCCGACTGATGGCCTCAGAGCGCTTGGATCGGATTCGTCTGAACGGTGATGCACCCCTGCATGTGGCAGTCATCATGGATGGGAACGGTCGGTGGGCCCGGGATCGAGGACTGCCGCGGCACCTAGGGCACCGTGAAGGGATGAAGTCCGTGCGGGAAACGATCGAGGGTGCGGTCGAGGCGGGCGTCGATGTCCTCACTCTTTTTGCGTTCTCGACCGAGAACTGGCAGCGCCCTGCCCACGAGGTCTCCGCGCTCATGGGCCTCCTGCAGCGCTACGCCCGCAAGGAGCGAGACGAACTGAAGAGGCAGGGCGTCGAGGTACACGTTCTCGGCGAGCTCGAACGGGTGGATGACCGGACGCGACGAGCCGTCGAAACAATCATCGACGGGACGCGCGGTGGCGACGCGTTGCGGCTCAACCTGATGATCTCCTACGGAGGGCGTGAGGAGATCATCAGATCGGCCCAGATCCTGGCGGCACAGGTCGCGAGCGGGGAGTTATCGGTGGAGGACCTCGACGAGGATGCGTTTCGCAGCACCCTGTTCACGGCAGATGTGCCCGACCCTGACCTTCTGATTCGCACGTCGGGTGAGTACCGCATCAGCAACTTCATGTTGTGGCAGTTGGCGTACACGGAGCTCCACATCACGCCGGTTCTCTGGCCCGACTTCGACCGGGAAGATTTGTTCAAAGCCATCCTCGACTTTCAGCGTCGGGAAAGGCGATTCGGCCTCGTCGAGTCTTCGTGACGGCCCCGGAGGAGCTCACTCGGCGTTGGGCTGTTGCGGTCGTGGGCGTCCCGGCCGCGCTGATGCTCTTTTACTTCGGCGGTTGGATTCTGGGCGTTCCCGTCGCGATCCTTGCCGGCGTTGGTGCCAGAGAACTCTGTAGACTGGGTGCGCAGAAGGGCGTTCAGGCGTTCAGCGGTGTCGCTGTGTCCGGCGCTGCCGCCCTTGTCCTCGCGGCAACGTGGCGCCCGACCTTCAGCGAGTTCGCACCTATGGCCGTCGCGGTCATCGGGGCGGTTCTGCTCCTAAGCTTTGTTCTCGCTTTGTCGCGCCGCGGGATTTCAGGAAGGCCCCTCGAAGTCGTGTCGACCACCCTCCTGGGCTGTACCTACGTCGGTCTGACTCTGTCATTCTTGCCGCTCCTTCACGAGCTGCCTTCGGCCGAGGGGTGGGGCGCTGTCGTGCCCAAGCCGTGGATCGGCCTGGCCGTTATAGCATTGCCGGTGGCCGCGACCTGGATCGGTGACTCGGTTGCCTTCTTCGCCGGCACGCGGTGGGGCCGAAGCAAGATCGTTCCAGCCATCAGCCCGAATAAGAGCTGGGTAGGGTCGTGGTCCGGCCTCGGTGGCGCGATGGTAGCCGCGATGGTGTGGTATATGGTTGTCGCTCCGCACTTGCCGGGCGTGCCGATCGGAGGCCTCGCCGTCGCTGCCCTGGTGGGTGCCGTTCTCGGCGTCTGCGCCCAGGTTGGGGACCTCATCGTGTCTCTGCTCAAGCGGGAGGCAGGAGTGAAGGACACCGGCACGATCTTTCCTGGACATGGAGGAGTTCTGGATCGGTTGGACGCACTGGCCGTGACTCTGCCGGCATCGTTCGCCCTCTTCGCACTCCTTACCCGCGTCGGATGATTCGCGTCGCGATTCTCGGGTCGACAGGCTCGATCGGTCGGAGTGCGCTCGAGGTTATCCAGCGACACCGGGACCGGTTCGAGGTTCATACGTTGGTGGCCCACCGCAGTGTTGACGCTCTCAGCGCTCAGGTCGCGAGCGTGCAACCTCGCGTCGCCGTCGTCGCGGACCAGAGTGCGCCGTTGCCGGCGAGTGCTACGAATACGACCTGGAAGAGCGGTAGGGAGGCGGTCATAGAGGCGGCTGGCGACCCCGATGTCGATGTAGTCCTCAATGCGTTGGTGGGCGCGGCGGGGCTCGAGCCTACGCTCGCGGCCCTCGAGGCGGGACATCGACTTGCACTGGCCAACAAAGAGTCGCTGGTTGCCGGGGGATCGTTGGTCTTGGCGGCGGCCCGCACGGGTGGTGCGGAGATCGTGCCCATCGACTCGGAGCACAGCGCGATCCTGCAGTGCCTCGGGGGCAAGCCGGCTTCGAGCGTCCAGCGCGTCGTACTCACGGCCTCCGGCGGTCCGTTCCGGGGCCGGAGCGTTGACGCTCTGTGGGGCGTGGGCCCGGAGGACGCGCTTCGGCATCCGACGTGGGACATGGGCGCCAAGATTACGATCGACTCGGCCACGCTGGCCAACAAAGCGCTCGAGGTCATCGAGGCGCACTTTCTGTACGGTCTCGCTTATGACAGGGTGGAAGCCGTGGTCCACCCTCAATCGATCATTCATTCGTTCGTTGAATTCGTCGATGGGTCGGTTCTCGCGCAGCTTGGCTTCCCAACCATGGAACTGCCGATTCTGTACGCGCTGAGTTATCCTGAGAGGTGTGCAGATCCAGTTCTGCAAACGTTCGACCCCGTGCGTTCCTCCCCGCTGACCTTCGAACCGATCGATCATTCGACTTTCCCCCTGTACTCCATCGGTACTGATGCGGGTGCGAGGGGCGGATGCGCGCCAGCGGTGTACAACGCCGGGAACGAGATTGCCGTCCAGGCGTTCTTGGAAGGAAGGATTCGATTCCCGGAAATGGCTGAAGTGGTGTCAGAAGCGATCGAGCGTGTTGGGCAAAGTGAAGTGACGGGGGTAGCCGACGTTCTGGCAGTGGATGCATCTGCCAGGACCGTCGCCACAGAGGTGGCGCGTCGGCTCGGTGAGGCAAGGACGACTTAATGACGATATTGGCGACCGTAATCGTGCTCGGGGTTTTGATCTTCGTACACGAGCTGGGTCACTTCGCCGCCGCGAAGGCGGTGGGGATCGAGGTTCAACGGTTCTCGATCGGTCTCGGTCCCAAGGTGGTGGGCTACACGTATGGGGAGACCGAGTACGTGTTCAGCGCCATCCCGCTCGGCGGCTACGTCAAGATGGGAGGGATGGACGATGAAGTGATGGAGCGACTGGAGGGTGGCGCGACCCCACGCGAGCCGGGGGCGCGAGACTTCGACTCCAAGCCCATCTGGGCGCGCACCCTGGTCATCTCGGCCGGCGTGATCATGAACATGATCTTCGCCTTCGGCCTCTACGTGTTCGTGTTCGCCAACTGGGGACTGCCGGAGCTGAGCACCACACGCCTCGGTATCGTGCAGGTCGAGACCCTCCCGCCCGGCACCGAGGGCCTGGCCCGAATTGCACCAGGAAGTCGCTTCGTGCGCATAGGGAGCGCCGAGATCGAGAGTTGGGGCGACGTGCAGAGGGGCCTGTTGAACTCCCCTCCGGGACCCATCCAGATCGAGTTGGTAGAGCCGCAGTACGTGGTCGAGATCCGGATTCCTGCGGACGAGATGGAGCGCCGTGCGCTCACGGGTTCGGTGGGTAGCTGGATCGAGGCGGGTGTCGGTGCGCTCATTCCAGGTGGCCCCGCTGCCAAGGCCGGACTCGAGATCGGGGACCGGATCACCGCTGTAAATGGAGACGCGGTAGAGAATTGGTACGACTTCGTGAGCGAGATCCAAAGCCGGCCGGGCCAAAGGGTCGAACTCAGCGTCGTCCGAGAGGGTCGAGAAATCGTGAGGGCGCTCACCGTCGATGCTGAAGAGGTGGAGCAAGCCGACGGGACCACAGCTACGATCGGTCGGGTCGGGATCCAGCAGCCCGGCGGAGACATCACGTACTCATCGGTCCCGGTGAGCGCGGCGTTCGGCTATGGGTACCGTGAAACAGTTGCCGTTGCCGGCATGATCCTCGGTTTCCTCGGGGACTTGGTGACAGGGGGCGTTTCACCGCGTTCGCTGGGCAGCATTGTTACGATCGGTGAGTTCTCTGGACGCGCCGCGGCCTTGGGGCTGGATTACTACCTGCGGTTCATGGCGATGTTCAGCATCAATCTCGCCGTGCTGAACCTGATGCCGATTCCCGTCTTGGATGGCGGCCACCTAGTGTTTCTGGCGATCGAGACGGTTCGGGGAGGGCGGGGACTCACGTTAGAACAGAAGTTGAAGTGGAGCAATTTCGGCTTCCTCATCGTGGTCGGCATCATGCTCCTGGCGCTCTCCAACGACGTCCTCCGACTGCTCGGCCTCTAAGTAGACGGTCCGCGTCATGGGTGGCCCCTGACAGAGCTTCCCTAGAGGAAGCTGAGCTGACTCGGGCCGGCGCGGTAGCGCAGCTCCTCGACGTCCATCATCGCCGTCGGTCGATCCTGCGGTGCGACCTCCAGGTGACCTGCCCATCCGACCTTGTCGAGAGCATCACCGACGACCGTCAGGGCCAGATCGGGTCGATTGCACTCAGACGAAAGGTGCGCCAGGATCACGCCTGCCAGACGCGGGTGCATGAGATCGGTCACGAACCTCGCCGCAGCCTGGTTCGACAGGTGGCCATGGCTCGAGGCGATGCGCCGCCGCACCGACGCGGGGTAGCTGCTCGTGTGGAGCATCACCTCATCGTGATTCGCTTCGAGCACCAGCAGGTCACAGTCCGCGAGCGCGTGTCGGATATGGGCGTTCGGCCTCCCCAGGTCGGTGGCCACTCCGAGCCTTAGGCCAGTACACTCATCGACCAGCGCGAAACCGACCGGTTCGGCGGCATCGTGGATCGTCAGGAACGGTTCGACGCGAACGTCGCCGATCGTGAAGGCCCGTCCGGGCTGGTACTCGACAACGGTTTCCGCACCCCGGAGCAGCTTGGCGCACGCGGCATGGGTCCTGGAGGTCATATAGATGGGCGTGCCGTGCCGGCGCGCAAAAACACCCATGCCCTTGGTATGGTCGCCATGGTCATGGGACACGACGATCCCGGTGATCGCGTCCGCCTCCACGCCCAGGGAGTCCAGCCGCCGGGCCAAGTCGCGCGCGCTAAAGCCCGCGTCGACCAGAATCCGGGTATTCCCCGCCCAGACCAACGTCGCGTTGCCCGCGCTTCCGCTGCCGAGAACGGACACCCTCACGGCAGGGAGCCGGCCGATCGGGGTGGTGCGTGCCGCTCAGGGGCTCGGGACGATCTCACTCGCCCGTGCTGGTGGCTGTGGCCTTCCAGGCGTCTTCGAGTACCCGGCGGACTCCGGGCGTCAGCTCCACGCCCCGGCGTGCCATAGCACGACTGGCCGCGCGCAGGAAGTCGGCCAGGCGGTAGCGCACCAAATTGTGGCCGTCTCCCCAACTGAAAGGCGGCACCGCGACCGGGGGCATCACTCCACCGAAGAGGTTGGTGCCGGCCCCCACCACAGTGCCCGTGTTCAACAGCGTACCAATACCGGTCTTCACATGATCTCCGAGAAGGCACCCAACCTTGATCTGTCCTGTGTCGATATCGCCATCGGGGGTCCACACGGTGACGGTGCCGTAGTTGTTCTTGAGGTCGGAATTCGTTGTCATGGCTCCCAGGTTCACCCATTGGCCGACCAGCGCGTGGCCGAGGTAGCCCTCGTGAGCCTTGTTCGTGAATCCGAGGAGGACGCTGCCGGCCACTTCACCTCGCACCCTGCACACCGGGCCGATGGACGATGTGCCGACCGATCCGCCCGCGATGACGGTGCCCGCCCCTACGTACAGTGGCCCGACGAGTCTGGCTGGCCCTTCGACGTGCACGTCGTCATCAAGGCGGACCGGTCCACCCCGGGTATCGAACACGACTCCGGCTTCGACCTCCACACGGTCACCCGCAGAGACGCCGCCGTCGCCGACGTGTACAACCCCACCGAGCGATACTCCGTCGGGCCACCATGCCGCCACGTCGCTGGTCACGCGCGCGCTGTTTCTTTCGACGAGGTCCCAGGGTCGTGCGAGAACCTCGCCAGTGAGTGACACAACCGCCGGGTAGCCGGGGTCGATGGTCGGGTCCCTCAACCACAGCTCAGACGGCAACGCCGAGCCAGGAGGTATGACCCATCCCGCGGGCTCTCCATCTACGGTGAGCTGCGCGGGGCCGGGGGGGAGGTCGATTGGCTGAACGTCGGGAACGGCGCGGCTGGAAAGGAAGATCCGCGTACCCTCTGTTGCAACATCCTCGAGCGACACGCCAGGCGCGGCACCCTCCTCATCGAATCCGACCAATGCGCGCCGGGACACGTGGCCAAGGCACGGCACGTCGAACACTTGGGCTGCCCGCTGCCTGAGCGTCATGCACCCAAACAGCAGTTCGCCGACGGGGCGCGTGAGCGAGAAGGGCGCCCAGCGGCGAGCGACCCTGTCGTCGAAGAGGTAGAGCTGGGCCTCGCTCACAGCATCACTCGAGGGTCTCGAGCAACTGCTTCAGGTCCGGCGCCCTGTCCCTGTGCATCACGAGGGTGGTATCACCCGTTCGGACCACGATCGTGTCCTCAACACCGAACAGAACGACCCGCCCGCCTTCCGCGAAGACGATGTTTCCAGACCCCGACACCACCGTGCCGTCACCGATCGTGAAGTTTCCAGCGTCGTCGGGCTCTCGCGTCCGTGAGAGCGCCTCCCAGCTACCCACGTCGTCCCATGAAAACAGGGACCGCACGACGCCCACTCTGGACGATCGCTCCATGACCGCGGTGTCGACGACGCACGAGGGGGCGGCATCGAAGAAGGCGTCGGGTCCCTGCTCCAGAAGGGGTAGGGCCCGACCGACATCTGGAGCATGGAGTCTCACTTCGTCGAGAAATGTGGAGGCTTTCCAAACAAATATGCCCGTGTTCCAGAGGTATCCCTGCCGGACGTAACGCTCCGCGGTCTCCACGTCGGGCTTCTCGTGGAAGGCTGACACCCGATAGGCGGCCGGTGCGTCCTGACCGAGGAGGGGCTCGCCTGGCTCGATGTGCCCGAATGCGCTTTCCACCCGGTCCGGCTCAGCCCCGATGCACAGGAGAAGGTCCTCTGTCCGGGCTAGCTGCACGGCCGCGGCGATCGTCTGCACGAAGTCACCGACGGGCTCGATTCGGTGATCGGCATGCAGAGAGACCATCACCGCGTCGGGATCCTGGCGATGGATCTCCCACGCGGCCCAGGCGAGAACCGGGCATGTGCCGCGGGCCTGCGGTTCCGTCCAGTAGAGCTCGTCGCCCCACCCGTCGCCCAGTGTCTTGAACTGCTCGACCAAGTGGGCGGCTGCCAACACCTTCAGGCGACGCTTGTCGACCAAGGCGAGGGCACGATCGACCGTATCGGCGATGAGGGGCTGGTCGCTCGCTAGCCGCAGCAGCTGCTTAGGTCGATCGGGAGTGCTGGCGGGCCAGAAGCGCGACCCGATCCCTCCGGCGAGCACAACGGCCCAGAGCCGCTCGTCAGCGCGCGTCGAGGATCTCGTGGATTCGGGCAATGAGCTTTCTGGGGCTGAAGGGTTTCGTGATGAAGTCGTCCGCGCCGCCTGCGAGCGCCGCGGTGCGATCCGTATCCTGACCCTTGGCGGTGAGGATGATAACCGGCGTGGTTGCTCGGACGGGATGTGTCCGGATCTTGGACAGGACCTCGAGGCCCGTGGCCCCGGGCATCATGAGATCCAAGATGACGAAGTCGAAGGGCTCGTCCGAAGCGATCATGTCGAGCCCAATCGATCCGTCGAACGCTTCGATGACCTCAAATCCTTCGTTCGTCAGAACCGTATTCAAGATCCGGCGGATGTGAGGCTCGTCGTCGACCACCAGGATGCGCCCGCCACTTCGATGGGCTGAGCGGTCGGGCACCGTTGCACCTCGCTGGGAAGGCCCCCGGCCGTCTGAGCTTCCGCGGGCGCGGAAGGGCCGGTTGCGACGGGCGGGGAACCTACCCGCCGATTGGGGTAAAGTCAAGTAATGACGGGGCTTTTCGGGGTTGACACCCGACTCGAATCTCCGGCACCTTTCACACCCTATTCGGTTTCAGCCCAGGACTCTTCAAGTGACACCGCTATACGTCCTAAGTCGACTGCGCAGGCGTGCCCGCATTCGTATCGCGGCGCCGCTGGTGATGGCCGGTCTCGTGACGGTGCTCGTGTCCGCGTGCGGGGACGATCCGTTCGCGATTCGGTGGGAGCTCCAGGCCGATACCGTGTTCCTGTACTCGCTAGCTCGGCCGGAGCTCAACCTCAATGCCGGGTACAATTTCCGACCAGGCGGGACAGGTACGGTGCGAATCGAAGCTGCCAGTTCGACGGGTCAGTGGGACGTCGCGCTCGACACACGTGGGGGCAAGCTCGTGTTTCTCCCACCAGGTGCGCTCGGTGTCACCTCGAGGGCACGAATCACTGCGCTTCCGGGAATGGCTCGCGCTGATGTCGTGGAGGCTCCCGAGGACACCCTGGTGTATTCTGCCGATCAGCCGTTCGAGGTGGAGCTCGGCACGATTTATGTCGTACGCACAGATCGGGTGCTGGGCGCGTTCGGGTCACGTTGCGTCTACTACGCGAGGGTGGAGCCGCTCATCATCGACGTAGCCGGAGGGACGCTGACCTTCGTGTACGACTCGAGCCCCGTATGTAATAGCCGCGTTCTAATACCGCCCGACTGATGCTCGACATTCGGCGCCTTCGGAACGATCCGGAGGGCGTGAAGGCCCCGCTGGCCAAGCGCGATCCTGCGCTCGGAGACTCTGTAGACCGTGTACTCGCGTTGGATGAGGAGCGGCGCGAGGCGCTGGCGACGGTCAACGACCTCAAGGCCGAGAGAAACGAGTCGTCAAAGCGCATCGGCGAGATCAAGCGTGACGGCGGCGACGCCGAGGGGCTCATTCTGGCGATGCGGGAGGTCGGTGATCGGATCACCGCGCTCGACGAGCAGGTTCGCAATGCCGATGACGGGATCAGGGTTCTGCTGCTCGCGATCCCCAACACCCCACTCGACGAGGTGCCCGCAGGCGATGAAGACCAGAATCGGGTTGAGGCGACTTGGGGTAGTGTTCCGACGTTCGACTTCGAGCCCCGTCCGCACTGGGAGGTAGGCGAAAGCCTCGGGATCCTCGATTTGGGGCGCGGTTCGAAGGTCAGTGGCCCGGGGTTTCCGGTCCTCGTCGGACAGGGTGCTCGACTGCAACGTGGGCTCATCAACTTCTTTCTCGACGTGCACATCGAGGAGCACGGGTACACGGAGCTCCGCATCCCGTACCTCGTCACCCGTGAGGCGATGACCGGGACAGGACAGCTTCCCAAGTTCGAAGAGGAGTCATACGTGACGACTAGGGACGACCTGTGGCTGATCCCGACGTCTGAAGTGCCGATCACCAACCTTCATCGCGATGAGCTGCTCACGGTGCACGACCTGCCGAAGCTTTACACCGCGTATTCTCCCTGTTTTCGCCGTGAAGCCGGCGCGGCCGGAAAGGACACCCGCGGGCTCCTGCGCGTCCACCAGTTCGACAAGGTCGAGTTGGTTCGCTACGAGGTGCCCGAACGTAGCAGAGAGGCCCTGGAGGAGCTCACGCGCGAGGCGGAGGTCCTGCTCGAACGGCTCGGTCTGCACCACCGGCGGTTGTTGCAGGCCACGGGAGACCTGGGCTTCGCCTCGGCGATGACGTACGACCTAGAGGCTTGGGCGCCGGCGGTCGAGAGTTGGCTCGAGGTATCGAGTTGCTCGACCTACACGGACTACCAGGCCAGGCGGGCCAACCTACGCTACCGGCCTGCGCAGAGTGAAAAGCCTCAGTACGTCCACACGCTGAACGGCTCCGGCCTGGCTCTCCCGCGCGTCGTGGCCGCCATTCTGGAGACGTTCCAGCAGGCCGACGGAACCGTGGAGTTGCCCGAGGTCCTGCACTCATATGTCGGGCGAGAGCGCCTGACCCCGGCGTAGGCTCGGAAGTGTGAGGAGCGTGCCCGTCGGGCGGGGAGGCCTCGCCGAATGATGCGCATCAAGTGGCCCGTCGCCTTGGCCACCCTCTTCGTTGTTCAGCTCGGATGGTTCCTCCTGTATACCTCGGAGGTGCGTCGATCGCTGGGTGACAACACCACGCGGCTCAGCGAGATCTACTCGGAGGTACTGCAGGGCCGGAGCAGCCCGGAGGCCTCGGCAGAACTCCAGGCTCTAGATCGGCTGCAGACGATCGTCCGGGAGTCGGGTGTTCCGCTCGTGGTCACGGGACCCGGGGACACGATTCTAGCCGTCGAAAACTTAAACTTCTCGGTGGACCTTGACTCACCTGAGGGCCAGGCGCGCCTACGGGATTACGTGGTGGCGCTGGATGCGGTGAGGGATCCGGTCGGGGATCCGACTCTGCAGATGGTGCACATCGGCGACACACCCGAGGTGGTTCGGCTTCGATATATCCCAGTCCTTCAGGCAGGAGGAATCCTCCTCACGGTCTTGATCGGCTTTCTGGTGTTTCGTTATCAGCGTCGGGCCGAGAGCGAAAAAGCCTGGACCGCGATGGCTCGCGAGTTGGCCCATCAGCTGGGGACGCCACTTTCGTCTCTGGCGGGGTGGCTCGAGGTGCTGCGACTGCCTGAGCCGGAGCGACCAGGGGTGTTGAAGGACGGGGAAATCGCCGGATCGATTGGCGAGGACCTCGAGCGGCTCGAGCGCATCAGTCATCGCTTCGAGCTCATCGGGAGGGAGCCGGAACTCGAGAGCCTCTCCGTGCGCCAGGTGGCAAACGACCTGGAACACTATTTGGCTGCCCGGATCCCCCGGCTATCTCGAAAGGGTATCGACCTCGTGCTGGATATCCCCAAGGGCCTGCCTCGAATCATGGGCAATGAGGTTTTGCTGATGTGGGCGCTGGAAAACGTCGTCAAGAACGCGCTGGATGCCCTCGCCGGACGCGGTGGAAAGATCACGATCTACGCGCGCGCGATAGGCGGCAGGTGGGTGAGTCTCCGCATTCGTGATACGGGACCTGGGGTAGACCCTGAGATCCGCGACAAGATCTTCGAGCCGGGCATCACGTCCAAGTCGGGAGGTTGGGGGGTTGGCCTGGCCCTTTCTCGTCGCATCGTCGAGGTGGTTCACAAGGGACACATCGAGCTGCTCGAGGAATTCGAGGGAACCACGTTCCAGATCCGCTTGCCGGTGGCCGATGGCTGACCCGGCTGGTGCCCCATACCTAGCAGGCCTCAACCCGCACCAGCTCGAGGCCGCGATGCATTTCGAGGGGCCCGTGTTGGTTCTGGCGGGCGCCGGGTCGGGCAAGACACGGGTTCTGACCGCTCGAGTCTGTCATCTGGTGGAGGAGCACGGCGTTTCTCCCGAACGGATTCTCGCCGTCACGTTCACGAACAAGGCCGCGGGGGAGATGCGCGATCGCATCACGCACCTCCTTGGAGCGGAGCCGACCGGCATGTGGGTGGGGACGTTCCACTCGATGGGTGCGCGCCTCCTCAGAAAGCACGCCGACCGCCTCGGGTGGGATCGCACGTTCAGCATTTTCGATGCGGACCAGTCCCTCCGCCTCGTGAAGAATGTGCAGGAGTCGGTCGGACTCGATCCGAAGAGGTGGAGTCCGAAGGCGATCCGCGCGGAAATCAGCAACGCCAAGAACCAGCTCGTCGACGCCGAGACCTTCTCGCGGGAGAACGAGGGTTCGTTCGACCTCTTCGTTCGGAACGTCGGCCAGGTCTTCCTCGAATATCAGAAGGCCCTAAAGTCGCAGAACGCCTTCGACTTCGACGACCTCCTCATGCGACCGGTGGAGCTGTTCGAGCAGAACCCCGAGTTGCTCGATCGGTATCGCGAGCGCTTCTCGTTCGTTCTGGTGGACGAGTACCAGGACACCAACCGCGCCCAGTTCCGGTTCGTGGAGCTGCTCGCCAGCGGGCACGAGAACCTGATGGTGGTTGGCGACCCCGACCAGTCGATCTACGCGTGGCGTGGGGCAGATATCCGCAATATCCTCGAGTTCGAGACGGCGTTTCCTGCGGCGCGCGTGGTGCCCTTGGAGGTCAACTACCGCTCCACCGAGCGCATCCTCGACGCGGCGAATGCCGTCATCTCTGAGAACGTCAATCGGCCCGAGAAGACTCTGCGCACGAGCAGGGTGGGGGGCGACCGGATCTCGCTCGTCGAGACGTTCGACGAGAACGACGAGGCGCGCTGGATCGTCGCTGAGATCGAGGAGCGGATTCAGAACACACCCGGGCTTTCCTACTCAGAGTGCGCGGTCCTCTACCGCACCAACGCTCAAGCCCGCGCGCTGGAGGACGCTTTTCGAAGAGAGGGCGTGCCCTACCAAGTGGTGGGAGGCGTCCGCTTCTATGAACGCAGGGAGATCCAGGACGTCTTGGCGTACTTGAGGCTCATTTCCAACCCGCGGGACATGACAGCGTTCTCGCGGGTGGTAAACTACCCCCGCCGCGGGGTAGGGCTCACTTCCCAAGAACACGTCGTCCGATGGGCGGCGGAGCAGGGACTCACGCTTCTGGAGGCGTCGGCGCGAGCCGAAGAGATTACCGCGCTCCGGGCGGCGGGCGCGCGCGGCCTGCTTCGCTTCGCGGATTTGATCCAGCGCTTCAGCGTGCGCGCGACCAGCGCGAGTATCGGAGAGCTTCTCGAAGAGCTGGTAGAGGACCTCGACCTGCTCCGCCACCTCTACGATGAGGGGCCGGACGGAGAAGATCGGGCGCGGAATGTGGCGGAGCTCATTGCGGGGGTGCTCGACTTCGACGCCTCGCAGTCTCCTGGCTTCGAGCCTGAAGAGATCGACACGTTCTCAGAGTTGGACCTCTTCCTCCAGGAGGTCGCACTCGTAGCCGACATCGACAAGCTCGAACCGGACGCCGAGACCGTCACGCTCATGACCCTGCACAACGCGAAGGGGCTCGAGTTCCCCGTCGTGTTCATTGCGGGACTCGAAGAGGGTCTGTTCCCACTCACCCGGGCGTACGACGCGGCGGATACCCTCGAAGAGGAGCGTCGCCTGTTTTACGTGGGGATCACGCGTGCGGAGGACAAGCTGTCGCTCACGTGGGCTCGACAACGCCGCCGTGCAGGCGACTTCACATATGGGTCTCTTTCGTCGTTCACGGAGGCGATCCCCGAAGAGATCCTCGATCGTCGCAAGAGCCGCCGCCTGGATGCCATGCGCCACTCGACGCCTCATCGGAGCCGGTATCGGGGTGGTAGGAGTGCGCTCCCGTTCGAGCCCGACGCCGAGCCCGAATCAGATTCGGAAATGAACCAGGATTTGCCCCGTTTCGTGAAGGGCGAGCGCGTCCTTCACGACACCTTCGGCTCTGGCGCGGTCGTTGAGATCTCGGGCTTCGGCCGCGATCTGAAGGTCACCGTCGACTTCGATGAGGTCGGCCGGAAGAAGTTGCTGCTCCGGTATGCCGCGTTGGAGAAGGACTGGCCGTGAGCGTCTCGCGAGACGAAGTCCGTCGCATCGCCGATCTCGCCCGCTTGCGCATCGAGGATGACGAGCTCGATCGGCTGACGTCGGAGATGAACGACATCCTGGAGCATGTCGATGCGCTACGGGCCTTAGATGCCCACGACCCGGACGTGGTGCCGACGCCCGACGCCCGTTCTGTGAATGCCGAACCCACCGCACCGCAGGAACCCGAACCCCTCGACTTCGGACCCGACGCCTTCGCGCCTGAGTTCAAGGACGGCTTCTTCCTCGTGCCGCCGCCACCCGGTGTGAAGCACTGGCAGGGTGACGATGGCTCCCCATGAGGGCGACCGAGATCGCAGAGGCGGTTCGCGCCGGACGCTCTGAGCCGCTCGCCTACGCCGCGTCGGCCCACGAGCGTCTCCGACGGGCAGAGTCGAGCGACGACGGGCTGAACGCGTTCCTTGCGGTGACTGCGGCCGAAGACCTGTCCGGATCCGCGGATGGACCGCTCGCCGGGGTGCCCGTGGCTGTGAAAGACAACATCAGCTACTCGGGGCTCCCGACCACCTGCGGCTCGAAGATCCTGGAGGCGTACGAAGCGCCCTACGAGGCGACGGTCGTGCAGCGGCTGAGGGCATCGGGAGCGGTCGTGGTAGGGAAGACCAACATGGACGAGTTCGCGATGGGTTCCTCGACGGAGAACTCGGCGTTCGGTCCGACACTGAATCCAGTGGATCGCACACGTGTCCCAGGCGGAAGCTCAGGTGGCTCCGCCGCAGCGGTCGCCGCGGGGTACGTGCCCGCGGCCCTCGGGTCCGACACCGGTGGATCGGTCCGGCAGCCGGCTGCGTTCTGTGGCGTCGTCGGCATCAAGCCGACCTACGGCCGCGTGAGCCGAAAGGGACTCGTCGCCTTCGCCTCCTCGCTCGACCAGATAGGGACCCTAGGTGCGTCCGTCGAAGATGCAGCTGTGCTCCTTCAGGCAGTTGCCGGCCACGACCCGCGAGACGCGACGTCTTCGAACCTTCCGGTCCCCGACTTTTGCTCTTCCGTCTCGGACGGAGTGAAGGGCATGGTGGTCGGCATCCCCGAGGAATACTTCCCGGATGAGCTGGACGCGGATGTGCGCAGGCTCCTGGACGAAGCCAAGGAGCGGCTCGTGGCGTCTGGAGCAGAGCTCAGATCCGTGTCGCTCCGCCACACCGAGTTCGCCATCCCGTGTTATTACGTGTTGGCCCCGGCGGAGGCTTCGAGCAACCTCGCTCGGTACGACGGTGTGCGTTTTGGAACTCGCCAGCCGGACGCGGAGACATCCGGCATGTACGAACGCACGCGTGGCGCGTTCGGAGCCGAGGTGAGGAGGCGCATCATGCTCGGCACCTATGCGCTCTCGGCTGGCTATTCCGACCAATACTACGGCAATGCCCAGAAGGTTCGCGCCCGGATCGCGAAGGATTTCAGGGCGGTCTTCGAAGGTGTGGATGTGCTCTTCACCCCTACCACGCCAACCCCTGCATTCGGCCTCGGGGAGCGCTCACTCGATCCGGTCTCGATGTACCTCTCCGACGTGTTCACGGTCACCGCCAACCTCGCAGGAATTCCCGGGATCTCGGTCCCGATCGGCACGACGGGTGGGCTTCCGATGGGTGGACAGCTACTCGGCCCGATGTGGGGGGAGTGCGCGATCATAGCCGCCGCCGGTGCGCTTGAAGCTTCGTATGGGGGCGACGCATGACCTGGGAGGCCGTGATCGGCGTCGAGATCCACGTTCAGCTGAAGACGGGCAGAAAGCTTTTCTGTGGGAACCGGCCGGTCTTTGGAGATCCGCCGAACACTCACATATGCCCGGTCTGCCTGGGACTCCCCGGCGCGCTTCCCGTCCTGGACCACAGCGCGGTCGACTTGGCCGTCCGCACGTCGCTCGCGCTCGGGTGCGAGGTCCATCACGAGAGTGTTTGGGCGCGCAAGAACTACTTCTATCCCGATCTTCCCAAGGGATACCAGATCACTCAGTTCGATCGCCCCATCGCGACGAACGGGTCGTTCACCTTCGAGGGACCTGACGGCGACGTGGCCGTTCGTATCAGGCGAGTCCATATGGAGGAGGACGCGGGAAAGTCGCTTCACGATCGCATCGCCGGTGCGACAGCGGTGGACCTGAACCGCGCGGGCACCCCGCTCGTGGAGATCGTGACGGAGCCGGACCTGCGCGATCCGGCAGACACTCGAGCCTTTCTGACCGCGCTCAAGCATGTGCTGGAGTACCTGGACGTCAGTGATTGCAACATGGAGGAGGGCAGTCTCAGAGCGGATGCCAACGTCTCGCTTCGAGCGGTGGGTTCGACGGCGCTCGGGACCAAAACCGAGATCAAGAACGTGAACTCGTTCTCCGGCATCGAACGGGCTCTCGTCCTCGAGATCGCGCGACAGACCGACCGGCTCGAAGCAGGAGATCGCGTGTCGCAGGCAACGTTGTCATGGGACGACCACAGGGGCGAACTACGGCTCATGCGGTCCAAGGAAGAGAGTCACGACTACCGCTACTTTCCCGAGCCGGACTTGCCGCCGCTGCACGTCACAGAGGACCAGATCGTGTCGGCCCGGGCCGCCCTGCCCGAGCTGCCCCGGGCGAGGAAGGCGCGATTCGAGACCACGCACCACCTTCCCGCCTACGATTCGGGCGTGCTGACACAGACGTCCGCGACCGCGGATTACTTCGAAGCCTTGGTCAAGGCGACATCGGATCCGAAGGCCGCGTCGAATTGGATCATGGGGCCTCTTTCGGCTTTGATGAACCAGCGAGGCGAGGATGCACTTTCTGTGTCGGTACGTCCTGCCGCGCTGGCAGAGCTGATCGAGCTCGTGGCCGATGGCACCCTGTCGGAGTCGGCGGCCAAGAAGCTGCTCCTGCACCTGGCCGAAGAGGGAGGCAGCCCGAGGGAGTCGGCCGAGGCGCGGGGCCTGGTTCAGATCCGTGACGCGGACCAGCTGTCGCGGTGGGTGGAGTCGGCGCTGGCCGAACTCGGCGACGAAGTCCATCGATATCGCGCCGGTGAGACCAAGCTTCTCGGTCCCATGGTGGGCCGGGTCATGCAGATCTCAGGCGGCGCGGCCGACCCTCGCATGGTTCGTCAGCTGCTCGTCGAGCGGCTCGAAGCCTAGGGCGCCTCAGCCTGCAGAAGTGACCGCCGTGCAGATCGTCTGGCGGTCACCCCCCCCTTGAAGGCCGGGTCCTCGACCTGTGGCCAGTATCGCAGTGGATCGGTGGGAAACTCGAAGAACGCGTCGGCCATTTCGCGGAGCACCTCCGGATGGTCGGCGGTGTGGTCGGCCAGGGCCCGACGTCGAACCATCTTGGCCAACTTCAGGTTCACTGCTCCAACCGGATCCGACTGCGCGAGAAGCGAGTCCGCTCGTTCAACGAGATACGCGATCACGGCGTCGAACGTCACCTCGAAATAGCTGTCGACCAGCTCGTCCGGCAGATCGAATCTCGATTTCTGCAGTACCTGCTCGAAGATCTTCTGCCGCCGATCGTGTCCCTGGAATCGGATCATGCCACGGAAGATGCGGCGGTTCGTTTGGAAGCTGAAAAGAGTGCGACTGAGCACGGAATCGAACAGCGCGTCGGCCTCCCCGTGGTCGTGATCGACCACGAGCGACCTCGCGTCGACAAGAAACTCCTCGCCGACGTGAAGGTCCATGCGGTGCTCCCAGTAGGTGTGCCCGATCGCCTGTGTCGTACTGGTCAGGAGCAGCTGTCTGGGGACGAAGACGTTGTGGGCGACCGTGTCGGCTGCCAGGTGGGCTAGGTATCCGTATCCGACTGCCTGAAGCTGGGGCGTCGTCGCGGCGCCGAGGATCTCCTCGCCGACGGACCAATTGTGGCAGTGTCTTCCCTCGGGCACGTACTTCTTGGCGAAGGAGATGTCGGCGGCGATCGATCCGTAGAGGAACTCACGCGGATACAGAGCCAAGAGTGCCCTGAGCGCTGGAGGCACGAGATAGAGTGAACCCAGCACCACCTTTCCCAGCGCCACGTGTGTCGCCGGACCCCAGGCCGCGACGGGTTCGGGGGCCAGCACGAGCCAACCGAGTGCGATCAGGATGGGGGCGTGCAAGACTCTCGGCGTGGCCGCTCAGCCCTCGCCGGCTGCGACTGCCTCTGGCTCGGACTCCGGCTCTTCAGCAGAGTCGTCCGGTTCGGCGATATCGTCCGCGATCGGAGATGGCGAGGCGATCACGCGGGCGCTTTCCCGCACGCCGCGAACCACGGCCGCGGTCTCGATGAAGATGCCTTCGGCCTCACCCTGGACGACTTCCATGAGCGCGTTGAACTCTACGATCCGCTCCTCCATGTGATCCGAGGCCTGATGCAGGCGATCGGTGAGCGCCCGAACCGATGCGTTCAGGCGCTCGACATCGGTCCGCAACGCCTGTGTGATGAAGTCGACGTTGTCGGATATCGATCGCGCTCGGTCCGAAACCGGTCCAAGACTCTGCGTCAGGGTCTTGCTGACGGCATTGAGGCGTTTGTTGAGCCTGAGGATCATTGCGACAACGAACACGGATACGACGAGGATCGAGGCGCCGACGACGATCATCGCCACGTCGGCGGCCGCGGAGAGGCCGGTGGGGACTTGGGTCGGGCTCTGGAGGAGAGCTGGGGTGAGCGCGGTCAGCATGCCAGAAGTTTAACCGATGGCATCGGGCCCGAACCAGATCAGTGGTCGGACGCGCTTGATATGCGGCTTCGAGGAGTCAGGCACGCATCCTGCTTCTACCCCGGGGTAGGACGGCTTCCATCGGAGCCGACAGGAGCCGGGCGAGGTGTTCCGCACCTCGCCGCAAGGAGGGGACACGGATCAGTTGCTGGCTGACAAAGACGAGCGGTATGTTCGTGCCTCCGCAACGGAGTCGGCCCACACCAGGGGTCGCGCTGCCAACGCCCCTCCACCAACCCATCTCCCGGATATCATGGGGACCTTCGCTGTAGAAGGCGGGCGCCGGCTGGAGGGCCGGATCCGACCCGCAGGAAACAAGAACGCCGCACTGCCATGTCTCGCGGCCACGGTTCTGGCCGAGGGACCGGTGACCCTCCGCAACATCCCACGTATCCGCGACGTGATGACGTTCGTCGAAATCGTGCAGTCACTCGGTGCCGACGTCGAATGGGTTGGCGACAACGACGTGAGGGTCGATGCCACGAATGTTCGGACGGACTCGATCGAACGGGATCTCGCCGAGCGCATCCGCGCCTCGTTGCTGCTGGCTGGCCCGTTGCTGGCTCGCTTCGGGAAAGTCCAGCTGCCTCCACCGGGGGGCGACGTGATCGGGCGGCGCAGGATGGATACCCACTTTCTCGCCTTCGAGGCCCTGGGTGCCGAAGTGGTGCTGAACGGCGGCTTCACGATCTCGGCCAAGCGCCTCTCCGGGGCGGACATCTTCCTGGACGAGCCCTCGGTCACCGGCACCGAGAACGCGATCATGGCGGCCGTGCGCGCAAAGGGCCGGACGAGGCTTCGCAATGCTGCTGCGGAGCCACACGTGCAGGATCTCTGCCACCTGCTAAATCAGATGGGTGCCAGTATCGAGGGCGTCGGGACGAACGTGCTCCACATCGAGGGGGTGGATGAGCTCACCGGTACTGACTTCACGGTAGGTGCCGACCACATCGAGACGGGGTCCTTCATCGGGCTCGCCGCGGTGACGGGGAGCGACATCACGATCGAGGGCGCGCCCGTCGAGCACCTCGACTCCACCCTGCTCGGTTTTGGCAGGCTGGGAATCGAGTGTGTGATCGAGGGGACCGATGTGCACGTCAAGGGCTCGGGAGAGCATCGGGTGCGACAAGACGCGTTTGGGCACGTCCCGAAGCTCGACGATGGTCCATGGCCCGCATTTCCCGCGGATCTGACGTCGATCGCGATCGTCGCCGCGACCCAGTGTGTCGGCACCATTCTCGTGCACGAGAAGATGTTCGAATCGCGAATGTTCTTCACCGACAAGCTCGTGGGCATGGGAGCATCCATCATCCTTTGCGACCCCCATCGCGCGGTGGTTGTCGGACCGACACCACTCCAGGGCGGAATCGTCGAAAGTCCAGACATCCGGGCAGGTATGGCGCTCCTCTTGGCGGCGTTGAGTGCAAATGGGATCAGCCACATCAGGAACATTCACCAGATCGAACGTGGCTATGAGGCGATCGATGAGCGGTTGGTGGCCCTGGGGGCCCGGATCGAGCGTTTGCCGACCGGGGACGATTGAACCACCCATGGCTTCGAGACGTAGTGACCAGCGACTGACGCGGATCTTCCGCGAACTGTGCCAGAGGAAGCGAGATGACTGAGCAAGAGACGGAAGGACAGGAAGAAGGCCAGGAACAGGACAAGAAAAGCACCCGCGATCGTGTTTCTGCCGGCATCAAGGACGGAATCGGTATGTTGTCGGCGCTCAAGGACGCTCTCGAGGAGACGATCAACGAGGCCCGCGAACGGGGAGATCTCTCGACCGAGCGAGCGAAGGAGGTCATGAAGGGTGCGCTCGACAGGGCCCAGACCGCAGCGGAGGGCGCCAAGGAACGCCTCGATTTGGTGCAACAAAAGGAATTCGACGACCTGAAGGGTGCGGTGGACACAATCCGGGACAGGGTCAGCGACCTCGAGGCGCGATTGAGCGGCGAACCCTCATCAGACGACGAGGTAACCGGTGCCGCGGACGAACAAGCTTCTGACGACGATGCCGAGAAATCGTCGGATGATTGACCTGATGCCGACCTGACCTGACTGGAAGCTGACCCAGCCGTAGTTGAAGGTCCCTGATAGGGGAAAAGAAAAGTGGTGGCTCCGAGGGTGCCCGATCGGATAGGATCAGGTGCCTTCAACAACCCAAAGCGGAGCCACCACGATGA